>Ga0307982_1004165_pt1 | contig 11452 bp, 17 predicted proteins | sample OrgLakmetagen989_FD_201847 | JGI IMG/M metagenome (GOLD analysis project Ga0307982, IMG submission 201847) | Saline water microbial communities from Organic Lake, Antarctica - #989 | ecosystem: Environmental > Aquatic > Non-marine Saline and Alkaline > Saline | place: Antarctica: Organic Lake... | reverse complement strand
CTGATTGGCTACCAATTAGCTATACCGCGTAGACATCGTCGTAGACCCCACCCACCTCTTCGTTGATCGTGGCGCGGCGCTCCCCGCGCCGCTACAGTATATATTAGGTCAAACTGTTTCCCACTTTTTCGTGAATTTGTTGTTCGACTTGTGTCATTCATCTGAAAAAAATGACGATGATTTCAACTGAGTAACATGCTTCGTGCGTTGCCTTTGACTTCAGTGCGGCGAATCCATACATCTAATTGCGAAGAAGGAAGGCTATGAATGTGAATCATTCTTTCCTCATTAAGTTGGTCGTAGGATTCCTAGCTATCGTCGTTGAATCAAGGAGTCATTTTCGTCAGATAACGACGAACGTCAGCCATGTGCTCCCTTCTATTGGGACGGGAAATTTTAACAACTCCGTCAGGGCACCTGGCAGTAACACTGACTATGTGTCAATATTACCTGTTAGACGGCGCCTAGATAATGCCGCCGGTATTGCTAACCACTGGATCTTTGTCGTGAACACGCCCAAGACTGGCACGGGCACACTTCAGCAAAGCTTCTTAGGCTCCTGCGGGTGCCAAGAACGCGCTAAAGATTCGAAGACCCCAAACGCCCCGAAAGCTAGCGTTGTTCACAACCATTTCGAGTTGCGAGGCGTGTATGCCGATATTTGCGCTGCTCGCCACAATGCCGTCTTGCGTACCCACCACGTAATCACAAAGCGTGATAGCCTATTGAATGTGTTCGACAACCTTCGTCAATTTTAAGATTTGAAAGCACTTGAAGTGTCGAAGTCGCTCATTTCTAGTACATATTCGTTTTGAAGATATCGTTCACGCCTTCCTTTATCTAGCAAGATTTTTTTTCTTTTCTTTACTTTGTCCTGGATGTATCATTTCACGCCATTTCGTTTTCTGTAGATTACTTGATGTAACCCTGACGCACTTGCGGTAACGATAGGTGGCGCCTGCTGCGTCGTTTTTAAATTTCCTCCGGAGCACGCAAGGCAATGCTGTGCCAGTGCCTCGTTGCTTGGCGGTGACTTCTGTGAGAAACCCTAAAACGTGGCTGCCCAGGTTAGCCTTCATACATACTCCTTATACTCGTAGTCCTCCTCTCCCTCCTATACTATCCTTCCATTCTGCATGCCTGGCACGCATTACACGTACAACTTTCACGATTGTGTTTATTTTTCATCACCAATCACCTGGACTTATCCTTTTTTCTTGCAGTTTGTTCTTCGAGCAGCACAAGGCGCAGCTGTGCAACGGCCCTACTGGAAGCTACCACCAAAACGTCGTAGCCCTCTATCGCAAATGGCTCGTGGACTCCGCGGTATGGGATGAACCTGAGCCCCTCGTTTTCCATCATGGATACTCGAATAAATTCACGCGCTTTCTTCCTTGTGGGATGAGGCTTAGTTTCATTTCCTCCTACTCCGTGATAGACATGCATATCTGGTCACACACACGCACAGTTCTCGTTCGCTTCTCTTTCATTCGCCTGGGCATCTGGATTGGCAGGCTAGCATAGCGCCGCAGTATGTTGTAGCTGAAGTGCTCCGGCAATGGGAAGGCGGCGGGGATTTTGGAGCAGTTTTGAAGCACGCAAAAGCGCGCGGCAAAGGCAGCCTGCATTTCACCACGGCGCAGGTGATTCATTGAATAATGGCACCGCGCATTCCTGCGTACGGTACATGCTTAAGTGTTTCTGTACACCAACCTTAGTGAGCTGTACTTGCAAGCAATACTGCATCTTTGAGGACAAGCATATTGTCGCCTTGTGCTATCAAATCTTGTACTCAACCTCCACTTTCTTCGATGTACTATTCGCGTTGCGATGGGGTTTCACGCTCTTCTCATTTCACCGCTGCCCCCCCCTCCCCCCTTTCAGGCGGGTACTGCATGGCGTGCAAGCCACTGCGAGCTGGTTCTGCTCACGCTGGAAGAAACGCCGAAGTGGAGTGCCGCTTTGAACGAGGCCCTGGCTAACCCCGGAAGAAGCAGCACCAGCACCAGCACCAGCACCAGCAGCACCAATAGTAGCGATGGATTTCAACTGGGGACGTCTCCTGGCGTTGACCACCGCTGCAGTGCTGCAGGAGTCGCAGCGTATGGTCGGCTGAAAGCCTACGAGCCAACAGCAGCTGAAATGGCACCGCTGCGACAGCACAGCCCAGACCTCGTGACGGCGCTAAACTTCTACTCGAGTAACGGCTGAGATACGTTGAACTTTTGTTTGCTTGTAGTTGTAGAACTACTGTGGTAGCTCTCAGCTCCCAACTCAATTCCCCAGCTCTTGATGTTCAAAAAGCCCCATCAACTGAATAATTTAAAACCCGGATATCGGATTTACTTATGTCTCGGCCATGGAAAAGCACTGCATAGCGCCCAAGCCTAAGAATGTAAGAACTAAGAAAGAAGTCCCGACTAATGTCGAAATGCCACAACCCACAACCCACAACGGTTGCACAACCCGAAATTTTAATGAACCTCATAAACATAAACCAGTGAGACATATCATTATATAATACACTGACATTTGATAGACACGCAGGTATGTGCTTCTAAATAGTCCACTTGGAACTGCGGAACCCATTACCTACAGTGCGCTGGCTCTACGGAATAAAATTATCATGGAAGTCTTACGTACTCCCGCCATTTTGGTGCATCGCCGGCCTTGAAGCATCAACCAGGTCCAACCAGGTGAGCGAAACTATCGCCTCGAGCTGCTACGAGCAGCGCTCCTTTGTCGATGTAATTTATCGTGCGACGACTTCCGATGGTGCTTGTCTCCATCGCTTTTGTTACTGCTGCGAGGCAGGCGAGGAGTCGCCGCGTCGACGTCGCCGTCTCGGAGCAATTTTGCCCAATCGCGAAGCGCAGCGCCTCGTGCCGTGCAGACCTATGTGCGAATTTAACAAGCCGGAGGCAGGGGTCAAGTAGTGTATGAGTGTACGTGCAAATGAAAGCAACTTCGAAGTTCACCAAGGTCTAAACTAGAATTCTTTCTGGTGAAAGCACAACAATAGCAGATGCTTATTTTCAAAATGCCCCCTCATATGACTTGTACCTCGAGCGGTGTGTCTCCAACGCAGTCGGTAGCTGTCAAATTCGCGCCACCTTTCTCCACTAACACGCGTGCGACGGCGAAGTGGTGCCGTGACCCTCCAACCTATGCGTATCAAAACGATCATGCCTCCCTAGTGTTATCTCGAGGAAACTCACATTCACGCACAAACAAGAGGCTCAAGTCTTACCGCGGCCAAATGAAGGGGCGTTGAGCCCATGGTGAGTTCTGCTCTATCCACTAATTTGCCACTGTTGGCGCTACCACCTTCTTCGTTTCCCAATCCAAATCCATCGTTGTCGTCTTCTTTTGCATCCATGCCACCACCATCATCCCCACTGCTACTGTTAACGTCTTCTCGTGCGCGTTCTTCAAAACGCAACAATTCTCGCGCCACCTATATAAAACAACATTAAGTTTCTTATTTTCACATTTTCTCGTATGTAAAAGAAAATTTGATTATCCTTTTTCATCGCTGGTACAACAAAAAGTCCAATATCGGCGCATTGGCGCATGCTTAACTATGCATGCGAAATGCCAAGAACACTGAAAGAAGAACAAGAGCACACATGTAGATGATGTAAGTACCTGGTGCAGGCCCTTGGCACTGGCCCAATGCAGCGCAGTCCAGCCCGAAAAGTCCGCTTCCCCTAACACCGCCAATTCGTTGGCGCCTATGTGGCCGTTGCAACGCCCTGATTTGGCATTGTCGTCCGCTGCACGAGACAAGGCGCTCTTCAGCTCGTGCGGATGCGTGTCCCTGATGTATTGCACACATACACAAAAAGGTTACATGCAAAGACGCAATTCCTCTCATACTTATCACGACGAGAACGAAAAGTGTTCAGATCAAGTTGGTGCGTGTAGACGAAGATTGAACGATAACGAATGCCAGTTGCATGCACACACAATTTTCAAGACGCTGGGGACAGGTGGGACGAAATAAGGAAAAGAGGGGCCTTGGAGTCATTACCGCTGCGCTAGCTTAAGCACGCTCATGTTTTGCGTCGACCCTTTTGGCAGCGATGAGAGAGGTCTAGGAGAGCTTGGCATGTGGCTTGGCGCGCGGAAAGCAACATCCATGGCTGTTGCACTGCTCTTGCTGCTCCTTTTACTGGGTTCTTTCTGTACAACCGCAAATTCTGCTCCATCACCTAATTCTACAGCCGCTATAGCGACTAGCCTCTGCTGGTCATCGGTAGCTTGCTGCTCTGATTGATCATAGCTTACGCTACCAAGATCACCACTGCCACCGCCACAGCCACTCCCTTGAGCTGCACTCTTGTGCGTGGGGCTGTTCGGAGCGTGGTTCTCGTCTTCGTAACCGTCGTCTGAGTACTTGTCGTCACTAGAATCCATGCCGGAATAGAAAGACTAGCGACTCCCCCAAGAAATTTTCACAACTTGAATTTTAAAAGCCTCACAATTAGGCGTTACTAGCTAGAATGCCTGTTCGAGTATAGCACTGCTGTCGTAGAACTAAAACCGGCCGAAGGAGTAGCAATTCCATGAACAAACTTTGCGAGCTAGAAGTGGTCAATCAGGTCCTGAATTTAAGAGAACAAGACCGGCGCTTAACTCACACCTACCGAACGACCAATGCTGCGAGTTAATGGGCACGAGTGCAACTGGCTGACTACCGTGCTCTAAAGCTTTAAGTACTAGGTTTTCAGTTTAACCGACCGTTCTACTCAAATCGATCGCGGTCTTTTCGCGGTCTGGCGGTCTGGCGGCTGTCCGGTCTTCAGTTTGTCGGACAATGGTGTTGGACAGAGGCTCTGATATAGTATCCATGAGATTTTGTTGGAACGTTGGAACCACCCAATCCAAGAGGTTACAGTAGCAAAAAAATGGCAACCTACACGAAAGAGATCCTCAAAGAAGGCGCTGGCCCTGGCATTCGTGTTGGCCAGCAAGTGACTGTAGAGGTGCGCATTGTCATTGTGCAGTGCTATCATGTACTATGTGTGATTTTATCCTGTTTTCTGTGGTGCTACTGCTGACACGATCCACGCACTTTAGGCCAACCTCTACCTGGCGGCTGATAACAAGGCGATTTGGTCCACTCATCAATCCTCGGGCTTCCTCTTCCCTTCCCCGACCGCTTCACCTTTCACTTACTCGGTAATTTTTTCCAAGAGCTTTCGTTCAGGTCCTGATTGGATTCTTGATCTCGTTCAAAATTTAACTGCTGCACTCCTTGCTGTACAGAGCGGCACGGGCGGTGTGATCAAGGGCTGGGATGATGGCGTTGGCACCATGAAGCTTGGCGAGCGGTACGAGTATAATCCTCTCAAAATAAGACGGCTTGGCATATCATGCATCCCGAACCTTCATTGCCTCAATCTCACCTTGTCACCCTTCTTGCATTCCCTCTGCTTTTCAAAACATTGCAGGGCTATTATCAACATCCCGTGGGAGCACGCGTATGGCGCCAGTGGCCACCCAGGCTTCCAAATTCCGGGCAAAGCAGCTCTGCGCTTCGAAATTGAAGTCCTTGCGATCCAGTAAACGCACGGATGATTTGTTAACGGCCCATTTGATTCGCTAGGAAATCTGCAGCCTGCCTTAGTAGCGCGGCACATTCCCTTGGCACTTCAAGCGTGTACTGATTTAAGTTGCCTATGAAAAAATCGGTGTGGGATTCGCCAATTATTTCACTTACTGCTATTCTAATGACTTATAACAGAGATAGCAATAACGGCCCCTCGGTCTCTGGTTCTCAGGATTCGTTCTTGGCTAGTCTAGTCTAGTTAATACATAATACTCCCCAAATACACAGAAACACCCCTGTGAAATATATCAACAGAAAAGTGTAACCTTCAGAACAAGTCTGATTGGGTTGAGTGCCCTTTTGCCTGATTGTTCTTGGCGCCTGTGAACTACTATATTCTAATTTTATCGTAAAAATTCAACAGCCCCAGAGCGCCAGACTCGCCAGAGCCCCACACCCCGCACACCCCACATCCCACATTCAACATCAACATTCAGCACATTGGCACTGGCACTCAGCGAGTGATTCATCTGGCATGTTTGCTATATACATCTAGATGCCAATATCATTGGTTGCTATTGCTTTGAGTATGAAATCCAGTGCAGTATTTGTGTGTTGTGTAGAGCTTAGGACTGGAGCGAACGAGAGCGACTGGCGGGTGGTTTTATTGGAATAGCGGAGTTGCCACTTCTAGCTCCGAGTATCGCCAATTAATGATTTTGCATGAGCAAGCTTTTTTTTGCTGCTTCTGCGCCGTAAAAATAAAGAGCGAGGAGCGAGAGCTAATCCGCACTCAAGCTCACAGACATGCAATAGCCATGGCAGTTCTCACAGGGCCAAAGCACGCGCAAGGAGCTCAGATCGCTTCGCGGCCACTGCCTCTGGCGTCAGGCGCTCTCCCAGAGAAGGGGAAGCAAGCAAGGCTCGAGCGCTGCTTTGAGCTTTGGCGAAGGAACCATTCGTCATCGGACCTGGGACTTTACTGTCGGTTGAAGCTGAGTCTTCTCCTGTCTCTTTCGGCAGCTGTTGAATGGCAAGACCAAGCGCGGTGAGGTGAGCTTCGGCCGCGCAAAGTGCGTAGACGCCACAATCCACCTAGTACAGGAAGGAGCAGCATATCTCTTAAGAAATAACGTAGAAGTTAGTGAGGGGAATGACATGCGTGATAGAAAGCAAGATTCGAACCCCGTTGATTTGACGCGGCATCCACTCAGCGGCACTTTGGACTACTGGTCGCGGCGGCAACTGCAGAGAGGTCTCAGCTGCATTGTGTGTTCCTACTTGACCGCTTGATCCACCACTACCGCTGCCATCGCCACTTGCAGTAGCGCCAGGGTCGTCAAAGAGCGCACACCAGAGCACGTCAGCTGTGGCGTTGGCAGCGGAGTCGTTGGCAGGAGCACAAGAGTCGAAATGCATGAAGCAGCCATGGCTACTATTGCTGTCGCCGCCGCTGCCAGCGCTATCACTATCAGGGCTGGAACCTCGCCAGTACGCTAGGAGTGACCTAAGTACGAAGAGAAAACGTAGGTAAGATGTGCTGCCGAGGCGTCGTACAGCAGCTACTGTACATATCATTATGAAAATTTTGCAGTCCTCTTCACTGTTTTTGTCTCAAGGTTTTCACATGCTTACCAGTGGGACCCAGTAGCTCCGAGGTCGAGCCCATGAGTGGTGTCCGTGACCGGGCACAAGATTAGGCCAAAGCTTGACAGCCCGACATTTTGACTATGGAGGTCACACAAAAAATATGACAGGCGTAAAATTCAAACGCAGGTTCAGACAAAGGCACAATTGAGTACTTTTTCGTCGTGGCAGTACACGTGGAGTAAGGAAGCTTAGAACGCTACAGTAGAAGCTATCACGCACCGAAAGTCGGCGAGGTCGTCGTCGTCACATTGGAACCGAAGAAACGCCATCACCTTATAAAAAAAACACAAGCAGGTGGGATGGGGGCGTAAAAAGAATTATTGCACGGGTGCGACTAGTACAAAGACGCTCCTCAACTCGTTCCTTCGTCTATCGCCCACTCAAACTTACCGAAGGATCCATGAAATAAATAGGCAACTTGACACCAGATTCCACGTCAAGTATTTTTTCTGCATCCTCCTCGAGCACGCGAAGCCCGAAATTTAGGCACGAACTGTGCATCCAAATAGAAAATATGCAGCAATGAGCAGCGAAGCATAGTTTATTGATGTGGGAGGAAGGAACACTTACCTGTTTGTAAGTAATTCCTTTCAAAGATCCAAAGTGAAATGCAAACATACCTATTCAACCAGTCCCCGTTTGGCATCTGTCCAGTTGGTGCTAGCAATGCAGCATCCCTGACGTACACATCCGCATCGCGAAAACAACCTAGCTTTTCGTTCGCGCTTCTGCTACGAAGATTTACAGCGGCCATCTGCACAGTGCTACTTGACTAATACCTCTGCTATAGCTTGAGTTAAAGAGCTTGAAGAAACTACTTTAGCTATCGGTTTGCTCTCCTTTCCCTGCGGACCTTCTGCAGCTACTAATGTACAGAAGTAGTACAGTTCAGCTTCTTGCGTGCACGGCTGTATTGATGAAGGCTTCAGAGACTAACGAGCCGACAGACTAACCGATTATGATGAGATGGTGAGAGAAGAGGAGCAGACTACAGCGTAGAAGAATCTTGAATACAGACGAAGCTCGCAGCTCGCAACTCGCAACACCGCGTGACCGCGTGAAGAACAACAAGCGCAAAAAGAACACCCCCGTGCTCGCAACGACTACGACGAAGAGACCGCTTACGAAAGTTATATGAACCCCGAGCCAGGCTTCCAGTCCGGCCCGGGGGACTCATCAGTAGACGCCGATTAGATGGCACCCTGCCTGTTAGTTACTAAATCCAGTCCCCCCTCGGGGGGGCTCAGAAAAAGCGCAGAAGATACGAAGATACATATCTCTGTAATAATACTATACTGTAGTGGATGCGGTACTACTGTACAACTGTACTACTCTGCCACACGCTGATTGCCTGCTTGCCCGTGCTTCAGTAGCTGATAGCTGCTAGCCCGCTGACGAACAGCCAACACACAACTGACAGCACCACTATATATTTGCTGCTGATTATTAGTATATTTGCTGCTGATTATTAGTAGATTAGTCCAGCAGCGCCAACAATCGGCCTCACCTGCTCCATTCGACCAGATGTCTGAAATGTTAGATCCTGTGGCTAATTTAGCGCAACAGTTGCTCACGGGCCGAATTAAGCGGTTGCCTCCAAATCCATTTTTGCCTATGGTTCCCCTCATGAAGGTAGTGCATTATAGCTCTCTCGAACTGAAGCCAGTGAAACAGTTCAGACGACTGTCCGATGCGTCGAGCAAGTTTGACACCTACGTGTACATTCACACTTTGCTTTCACCACAGGACCCTTCAAACGTCGTTCTTGCTCAAGGCGTGCCACCCATGGAGCTTTTCCCACTCGCTGATTTAAATATCCGACTTGCAGATGGCACCGAGGTGGCTCTATCTCAAGAAGACGTGCAAATGGCTCAGCGGTACACTAATCAAAAGTCCACCTGAATCTCAGTGCGGTTGTTGCCTTTGAGCTGTTACTATTAGCTAAAGAGCTAGGGACATACAACGACCTACGTTCGTGATTCGATCTCTGTATTGACTTCTATTGACTCGCACCTTTTTAGGTACGCACCCTTTGCTTGGGGGCGGTTGCTGGCATGGTGTCGTGCACACACGCTCGAAGTGCACTCGCCACCGCTGCCGCCTGCTTTCCTGCCCGCTAACACGACACGCCCCATCAACCCGAGCACCCCTAGTTCTCCTGCTTCGCCTCCTTCGACCTTTTCATCTTCCTCTGGAGTACCAACTGCTACTTCAGGGTGGGATGTGGCAATTTGTGCCGGTGGCATGTCAGCGCTCGAGACGGCGTTTGCCATGCTGTTGGAGCCTGCTAACCGCGACGGCGTTGGAGGCGACTGGGCGGTGCGTGGCATACTTGACTGAGCCCTTTTGCCGTTGCTGTCCACTCCACAGCCCCTCTTAAGCTCTTTAGACCAAAATCTCCACTCTTCAACACCCGTTCTCTTATCTCAGGTGGTGGAAGAGTTTACCTTTACAGCCTCGTTGGACTGTTTGACCGCCATGGGAGTGAACGTACTTCCGTGCCCTATCGACGCGCTAGGCTTGGTTCCGAGTGCTCTTCGCGCGCTCCTCGAAACCTGCCGTCAATTTTGCCAATCTTATAGGCAGTCTGGCAGCTCTACCACTGAAGACCAGGAGACGAACAGGCGCAGTGAACAGAAGACCGAAGCTGTTATTGACGCTGATGTGACTGCCGCTGCTATTGCTTCTTCTCTGTTCCACGGAAGGTACATGCCCAAAGCCTTGTACACGGTGCCAGTTGGGCAAAACCCCACCGGAAGTCGGCTTGCCCCACAACGGTACCAAGAAATTTACGCGGTAAGGGAGCGCGTGAGTCATATAGGTAGTACGATTAGCCCTAATCTAGAAGCTAACCCTGACCTCAACCTTGATAAAGACAGCGTGCCATGTGTTATCGTAGCATTGAAACCAATTGGCTGACAAGCATGAGCCTCATGTTTGAGACTTTTGGTGTAAAATTGCATGCGCTTGTGACCTCAATAGTACTGTGAATATGTACCTGTACCCCAAAATCAGATTTGCCGTGAGTATGGACTGGCCATCATCGAAGACGATCCGTATTTTTACTTGCAGCACCGAGCAGACCAACCTGATAATAACGACAACGAGAATACCTCAACCAGTGCAGGAAGAGAAGAAGGAGAAAAATCAGCGGTTGCAACATCTGAAAAAGAGGACGAAGTGGCAAAGGCAGCCACGAAAGCCTCGTTGCAAAAGCTGGGCCCGTCTTTCTTGTCGCTGGATACCGATGGCCGTGTCCTGCGCATTGATTCGTTCTCCAAGGTACGCCACTGGGAATACTATATTGGAGCACTTCTTTCTCTCATCTTCTTCATTCTACTCTTGTTGTCTTGTTATTCTCTAGATGCTCGCGCCTGGATTTCGTTTGGGGTGGGTCACCGGCAGTGCTCCCTTGATTAAAGCCTTCAATGGCCTTGCGTACTGTGGCTCTCAGGTACTTATGCACTGCCCAAATTGTACTTAGATTAAAGAGCTACTTCCTTATCTTCCGACAGTAACCATTGGTTTTCAAATTCAGTCACTCACTTTTGTCGCTTTGCCTGCAGAACGGTTCGTCGCTGAGCATGGTTGTTCTCGGTCGCCTCCTCGAATCCTGGAATTCCCCGTATCCGAATTACGGATTCGTGAACCACATGCTCCGCTGCCAAGCCAACTTGCGTGTCAAGGCCCGTGCGCTGCTTCGCGCCGTTGAGGTAATGCTGGGCTGCAGATGAATGAGAGAGGGAGAGAAGGAGAGAATAAAGTGTGCGAGTGAAACGTGTTGTAATGGAAGTGTATAGCCATTGCGCCTCTTGGAACTAGCTCTGCTTCGGACATGTGAATATTTCCCCTTTGTTTTTGCGGTTCGTATTTTTTCACAGCTTCATGTTTGGATGTTGTTGGTTCTTGTGTTCTTCTGTGGCAACAGTTGGAGCTCGGTGATATGGTGCACGCGTCGTGCCCTGCAGCTGGGCTCTTCCTATGGGTAAGAATGAATTGCTTTGTGGTTAAAGTGGAGACACCCCACGTTGTAAATGTGAAGTGCAAGCACGCGAAAGACAGTGAATTATCGGACAGTTTGTGAGCACATTCGTCTAATCTGTGGGTGTCTTTATATTTTTCTGGTGCAGATTACTCTCAACTCACACGGCACCCTTCGCGAGGGTGATAATTTGTCGAGCACCACCGACACGAGCAACTTCAACAACAGTAGCAGTAGCTTGAGCAGTAGCAGTAGCAGTAGTAGTG
>Ga0307982_1004164_pt1 | contig 11452 bp, 4 predicted proteins | sample OrgLakmetagen989_FD_201847 | JGI IMG/M metagenome (GOLD analysis project Ga0307982, IMG submission 201847) | Saline water microbial communities from Organic Lake, Antarctica - #989 | ecosystem: Environmental > Aquatic > Non-marine Saline and Alkaline > Saline | place: Antarctica: Organic Lake... | reverse complement strand
TCTTTGGCATCCTTGAATTGCTGCAGTATTCTCATCCTCGTTCTTTGGCATCCTTGAATTGCTGCAGTATTCTCATCCTCGTTCTTTGGCATCCTTGAATTGCTGCAGTATTCGAATAAAGGAGCGACCGTTTGCGTCAATTGCACTTTGGGATATTACGCTCCGAGTGAAGGCCAGCCTGCGTGCACAGTTTGCCCCGGTGGTTATATCGCCAATGGTGAAGGGTTGTCTACTGTCGAAATTTGTCCTAGCGGGACTTTTGCGGGCGCTAGATCGAGCGAGTGCACCAACTGTCACCTTGGCTACTATTCTAGTGCAGGCTCTACCACTTGCGCCGATGCTTGCCCTGCAGGTCTCGTGCACGTTTTTTTGTTTTCTACAATTTGTGCTTACATCACCTAACGTTCACCGTACTCAAAAATTTGTGACTTCTTGAATACAACGTATTAGGTACATACAGTGGGTACTATGACTTGACTTGCATAAATTGCCCAGCGGGCTACGAATCTTCAGATGCAGCATACTATTGTTCACAGTGTGATGTAGGAAAACATGCTGCTGAGGAAGGCACTGCAGAATGCACATACTGTGATCCTGGCTACGGGACGGGAAGTGGCTATGGCAACACCGAATGTAACATTTGCTCCGAAGGAACACGCAGCCCTTACGGCGCTCGGTGTTACAGCTGCTATTATGGGACCTATAATATCGGGATGGGTAACATCGCGTGCTTAACTTGTCCTGCAGGCAAATATCAGGATGGTTGGGGTCAAAACTCGTGCAAAGATTGTGCCGTAGGCACATATGCCCCATCTAGTGCAACTAGATATTGCACCGTCTGTGAACCTGGGCGCTATGGAGAATCGATAGCCTTGTCAGATTGCACAAATTGTACTGCTGGAAAGTTTTCTTTCTCGGTACGCTTCTTGAATTTGATGCGATTTCTTCTCATTGTGGCGATACATCATGATGATTTCAATTTGACCCTTTTGTATTACAGGGCGCGTCAGCATGCCAGAATTGTCCGTCGGGAGCGTACTCGTTCACTGGTGCAAGGACTTGTCGTTATTGCAACACCGGTCGCTACTCCCAGAACGAGGGTTCGCCAGAGTGCACTGATTGTCCCAAAGTAAGCAAAGAAATTTTCCTTCATCATTAAATTTTGTTTGCATGGAATAACTCTTACTGATTTTATAGGGTCGCTACAGCACGGATGAAGGCGGATTTGCGAGTTGCATTGGTTGCCCAAAAGGAATGTTCAAAAATGTCACAGGATCCACCAGTTGTGATGATTGTGCGCCAGGGAAGGTAAAGACTTTCGCCCAAATAGGCTGCAATGCATGAAATGCATACTCGTCTTTGACACGAAAATTGCCTTCAATTGTACAATTGTACAATTGTTTCCCTCATCGTGCACATTCGTTTTTTCTTTTAGTACTCAAGTATCACCGGTGGGGCTTTGTGCAAAAAATGCGCAGCGGGATATCTGTGCACTGAAGGCTCTGCGACTCCATACGAATATGACTGCGTGAACGTGAGTGAAACACGTCCTGAGAATTATTATTGTCCGGAAGGCACAGGGCCTCGTCCTAAGTTGGTGCCGGACAATCATTATTCGACACCAAAAGGCGACGAGTACGACCGCAACCGAGAAGACATCGAAAAGTGCCCAAAGATTTCTAATTGCTTGTATGGCATCGAGTACCCCGGACTTTTATGGCTTGAGGGAGATTGCGCTGAAGGGACAAAAGAAGAAGGAGATGGCGGCAACGCGCGCACCATCGTGAAAGTTGACGAAGCTGCGCCGTATGTGTCTGTTGGGCTTCCACAAGCTGTACTCTCGCCGTATCCTGTAGAATTTACGCTCGTCAGTGGTCGTGGGTTTGACATGACGGTGCTCGAAGGCAGCAACGGCAATGAATCCTTGGCGACAGCGCAAGTATTTGTCAACATGAGCACGGGATTGGATTATGAAACTGAAGACTACTACCAAATTGCGCTCACAGCCACCAGCAATGGCTCAAGCATCAACTGTACGATGAATGTGGCAGTTCAAGACGTCAATGAAAAACCGATGATTATACTAGGGACGCCACCGGTGCGGAACGTAAGTGAAGCTGCGGTTGTGAACGATTATTTGACAGGTGAGCCTATCCGTTCTGAAGACCCTGATGCGAAAGACGAGCATATTTACTCCATCATTGCATCGGAACCACCCGAAGGCCTGACGTATTTTGGTATCGGTGGCTGTTCTGGTCGCATATACGTGGCTGCAGAGGGACTAGACGTAGTGGCACAGCCACAATACAACTTGACAGTTCGTACCAGGGACGATGCCTCTGATGCCCTACAAGACCATGGGAATTTGACCATTAACGTACTCAATGCTAACGATGCGCCGTACTTTTTGGTCACAGAAGACGAAGTGCACTGTGAAATAAGTGAAAGTACTCCAATCAATACATCCGTAACGGGGGCTAATTGCACTGGCGGTTTTAAGTGGTCAGATCCTGACTTGCCTTTTGGGGATAGCGTAACATTTTCTATTTCACGCAATGATGTCGACGAAACTTTTGGTATTAAGCCCGGAAGTGGTGAACTATTTTTGAGAAGGGCAAATGCGATCGATTATGACGTCCGGTCGAAGTACGCGTTGGCCGTAGCTATCACCGATATCGCTGGCCTCTCTGCGAGTCTTGATATTATCATCATGGTTAATAATGTCAACGATCCACCGACCTCTGAGTACCCACGCGTGTTCGTGGACGAGAACACTGCTCCCGGCACGGAAGTTCTTGGTGCAAGTCGTGTTATCACCGCCGATCCAGATTCGGCGCGTTTCAAATACTCACTTTTGCGCGATGGAAACGCCACCAACAGCAATGGGACCCTGTACTTCAACGTGTCCGCCGACAGCGGCGCCATTGTAGTTGGACCTGCTGGCCTCAACTACGAGAGGCACTCGTCTTTCATTCTCACGGTAATTACGTCGGATTATGGTCTCAATGACTGCGCAAACGCGTGTCCTTATGACTGGCTCGAATCATACACTCGTGTGCTCATCACAATCAACAACCTAAACGAGGCACCTTCTCTGAGAGTTGCTGAAAGCTACACTGTTCCTGAAAATGCGGTTACGGGCTTAGCTTTGGGTTATCTCTATGTGCGGGACCAAGATGTGGGGCAGAGCCACTCTTATTCGACGTCTGGCGCTGATGGAAATATCTTTTCTGTGTCAACTTCAGGCAGCAAGCGTGCACTACTGAAAGTCGACATGGGGGATAGCGACACTGGCTCATTGGGTCTCAACTTCGAGGAGAACCCTGGGCCACTTTCAGTGTTTGTTACTGTGTCTGACGGCGAGCTGGCATCAACTACAAATATAAGTTTGTTTGTTAACAACTCAAACGATGCACCCGTGTGCCCGAGTAGCCTGTCGCTAGTCATCAATGAGAACGAAGTCGGCCCTCTTTTACTTCGAGATGACGCCCAGGGTTCAGGCCGTGCCGTATTCAATTACACCGACGAAGACGATCCTCATCTGGCGCCTAAGGCTTGGGGCGAAGCTTCACTCAATGTTTCTTTACAAGAGGCTGGCGTTGTTTCTGTGTTAGCCGGCTGTGTGACACCGCATTGCATAAGCCGCGAAGGTAACCTGACGCTCCAACTCGCCCTTGACTACGAGCGCACGCCAATGGCAACATTTTTGGTCACAGTGACTGACGGGGGAGGCTTAACCTGCTCAACTTATGCGACGGTCTATGTGGGCAACGTGAATGAAGCGCCCTCATTTGAGCCGTCTCAACGCAACCAAACTGTGTACGTAAGTAAAGCGTCCGCGTTAGGCGATGCCGCTGGTTATGTTACCGCAGTCGACCCTGACGACAGCGAATCAACCTTCGGGACCTTGACCTACACTTTATTTTACGCGGCTGGCGGCTTGACGCAATGTGAACAGAACGCAAATTTTACGGTAGACATTTACGAGACACTCGCCATTGATTCAAGCACGGGCGAACTCACCATGCGCAACGTCAGTAGCGCTGTGCTCAAGCCAGATCGCAAGTTTTGCGCAGGTGTTAAGGTAACAGACGGTGCTGGCTTGACAGCTACTACGACGGTGAACATGGGCGTGGCAAATGAGAACTTTGCGCCGGAACTGGAAGGGGTCGTGCTGCGGATACCCGAGCACCAGGCGTCTTACACCAATTTGGCAGTCCTGCAAGGCATCGACGATGAACCAGGTCCGGTTGGTGTTGCGTACACGCTTCAGACTTGTGCTGCAGGCCCTAACGCCACACTAAGCTGCAGTGGGCGAGCTGATATGTTTGAACTATACACCGACCCGACCCTGTCGCTGACAGATGCATGGCTGAATCTCGGCGAGTCCCAATTGAATTACGAAGACTCTGTATTCAAGGGACTCACGCCAACCTATTTCCTAACAGTCAAACTCACCGACAGTTACCCGTTAGTGCCGCTCACTGGGTATGGCTTGATTAAAATTTTGGTTGTTGACGAGCCAGATCCTCCAACATTTGGTACTTCTGCGTTCAGCATCAATGAAGCCCAAGATATGGGTGTTGCGGTAGGCGAGCTGGAAAGCTATGCAGCTGATGAAGATGTTGGAGCGACTATCACATTTTCTCTCGACGATTCTATTTCATTTCAGTCAGCCGCTATGACCTGGGAAAACTGCTGGTCGAGTTGTGCAAATGATGGACTGCAAATGGCATGCGTTGATTCCGAAGCAAAGCAGAACAGATTGCTTGATGTCTACAACGGTTCGTACGGCAACATTTGGATGGGCCTACGGGACGTCGACGAAGACGACCTTTTCGTGTGGGACAATGTACCAGGTTGCGACCCGTACCTTCAGGGTTACAGCGACTGGAAAAGTGGACAGCCTGCCAGCTCGACAACGCTAAATTGTGCGCTGCTCGACGCAACTACCGGCCTTTGGAATACGGCAAAATGTTCCGCAACTCCTGATGTCAACGCTACAGCATGTGCATGCGAACCAGGCCCATTCAATGTCTCCTCAACGGGCTCAGTGACCACGACAGGAGTTCTAAACTATGAGATCCTTGAAAGTTATGTGTTGCCGGTTGTGGCTACCGATAACACAGGCCTTGAAGCATTTACGACTAGTGCAGTTACCGTCAAGGATGTTGATGAAGCACCCGTTGTGCCTTCGGGGCAACGCTTTTCTGTGTCTGAATCAGTGAGCCGTGGCACTACTGTTGGCGGCATTGTAGCTTCTGACGAAGACATCGGCGATTCCGTTAGCTTTACTCTACTCAATGGTACTGACATGTTCACCTTGACACCAGACGATGGAGACATACTCGTTGGTGGTAATGATGCCACCGCCCTGCTTGACTTTGAGTGCGCGAATCAATATACACTTGCAATGTCAGCCAAGGACTCGACTGGACTTGTCACTGTGGCCCTCATCACTATTGATGTATTAGACGATGATGATGCGACTATCGACTCCATATCGACATACGCCAATTTCACAATGCCTAAGAGCTCCACCAATGATTATTTGTTCCATTCCTCAACCGATTTGAGCTGTGTGTGCGAAGCCTATGGACTGCTGTACGCCGACGGAGGCGCCACATACAGTACGGAAGATGTGTGCTATTTAAACTATGCGTCAGATGGGGCTGCGTGCGATAGCAGCTCTTACTTGTCGTATCTTTGCGACTCCGCCACTACGATGTCGATGCCAGTGGTGGCGAGCGTCGTGTGCACCAACCCAGATGCGCTCCCAACCCTCGGGGGAGCAAGTGGGCTGGCCAACAACGGTATTGTTGTGCTCAGCGGCACGAACTTTGGCCCTTGTGGCGGTCCACAGGGCAGTGGGTCAGTGAAGGTGTCAGCCAATTACACCAATGAATTGGACGGGCTGACCTATACTGCCACCGAATGTGCTGTTCAGCCAGGGAGCAACACCGAGATCCGGTGCTTAGCTGCGCCTGGAGTTGGCACTGGCCACACTTGGACTGCGATTGTAGACGCATCTGCTGCTCATTTTGAAGGCGGTAATTTACCCGCTGGTCCTTGGGCCACCCTCTCTAGTGCTACCACGAACTACGAACCTCCCACATTGGTTAACATCACCGGCGCCAGTGAGATGAACACCGGTGGAGGCGCTGTAGTGACCCTTACGGGCTCTGGATTGCCACCGTACACGTGCGATTCTTTGTCGGCATGCGGCAACGATGAACACATGTATGCGCTCTCTGGCGCTGCGGTGGGTGTTACGTTTCAGTTTATCGGTAGTGGCGTGGCCTCTGTTGGTGGTTCTGTGGACAGCAGCGCTACTTACACTTGCCTCAATCTCGAAGTCACTCAAGCTGGCACCCAAGTCACATGCACGGTACCAACAGGCGTGGGTGCGTCGCTGTGGTGGTCGGCTGAAGTGGGCGCTGCCAACGTCGCTGCTGTTGCTCAGTCATCGACTTTCGAGCAGTTTCACGACACTGGCTATGGCGCTCCTGTGTTGGAGTCCTTGGGTGAGAACTACGACGCTGACTACGCTGCCCTTGGTAAGTATCGGTTCACTGAAGTCGTCTCACCTATTATCTACTCGTGCATGCTCTACATAAATTTATGAATTGGGAAGCTGTCTTGCACTACTTATTGTGCTACCTGCTACGTGTGTTAATCATGAAAATCATGAATAATTACTGGTTGAACGCATTTTCACGTCTAGGATTGAACGGGATATACGATTTGGCCACAAGTGGCGGTGACTTTGTGCTCATCACCGGCCGTAACTTTGGGCCCAACTTCGCTGATCTTCTTAATAGTGTAGCGTCACGGAACGCCGCACCCGGATTACAAGTGACTTATGGTCCCGTGTCAGGTGGACCTTGGGACTATAACGAAGAAACTGACGATGGTGGTATCTACAAGTACACTGCCACAGACTGCTACGTGTTTACATCTAATACGGAAGTCCTTTGCACAGTAGCACCTGGAGTGGGCGCAAACTTGACATGGCGCGTGCTGATTGGTGGTCAGACTGGTACTTCCTTGTGTGCTGACCCGAATGGCGATGGTTTGAACGACGGGTGTGCCTATAACTTGTCCACAAGCTACGCACCGCCTTCTGTGGAGCCCATGGGTTCCTCTAGCAGCAACGCAGTGTCAGGTGCTGGCCTGGTTGGTGGCACTACTGTAGGCGGGCAGCAGCTGGTTATCTCAGGGAATTCGTTTGGGCCTTCTGAAGGTGAAGACGCACCTCGAGTCACCTACGGCCCACCTGGTGAAGAAGACCGTTATGCGGCGTCGTTTTGTGAAATATCGGTTGACTTTTCGCAAATCAGCTGCTTGACCGCTGAGGGTGTGGGGACTGATCACTCGCTGGCAGTCTTTGTAGGTGGTCAAAAGTCCAACGTCTACGTTGCCAACATTTCCTATTCGGTACATGTATCATTAAATCATGTCTCGGCTATCATTGACAACATCTTCTCGGTCTTATTTGGAGGGTTAAGGATTTACAAATTAAAATATCTAACTTTGCAGTATATACCACCTTGTAATGATACAATCCTGTACTTTTGAAATAAAATAACAACCAAATTTATATCATATTGCGTGCTCACCTTCTGCATCTGCGACAGCCCCCGAACGTCGCATCTTATTACGCATCGTGGGACAAAGAAGAAGCTTCAAGCAGTGGCTCAGGTGCTTCCACGCGCGGTGGGGAGTGGGTAGTACTGGAGGGTCGGAACTTTGGCACTGCAGCTGAGTCTCGGATTAAGTCAGTCTCCTACGAGGTTGCTGGCGATGGTAGTGCTTACCAAGAAACATTTCACAGTTGCCAAAGAGTAGCCAGCCGTCGAGCAACCGATGCATCGGCCTTTGTCGGTGCTCCCACCAAGGATGGATATTACTTCCACGCCAGCACTACTCCAGCGTGTGTCTGTGACATTTATGGCTACGATTATAAGAATGGGGCCGTCGGATACACCACAGCGAAGGTACTGAGAGTACATAATTTGGGTTAAGTAAGTAAGTTTCCTTGTTGGCGTATCATTGTACTTATGTCGACGAGGGGAAAATATTGCATACATTGTGTGTGAGCACGTTGTGTCGATCACTCTGGGAATCATATCTACTAATTTCCCATGTGATGATATCGCATGAAATCTGAATAGGTTTCCTACATCAATTTCGGTTGCGATTATCTCAAAGACATGGGCAGTGACAACAGCGAGCACATCATCGCCTCGGTTGAGTGCTCCGTGCCTGAGACAACGCTCACGCCATTTTATGACTGCCCTGACACCGCAGCGGTTTCTACAAATTCGAGCTGCCTTATGCTCACAGGCGTGATTAGCGGACCTCTTGACGGTTCTTTGCCGCAAGCTATTGAGGTCTTCGCCACCTGCACGATCTATGATATGAGTTCCTATGGTCTTGGGCGCGCAAATACAGGTGGCTTCGGTAGCAGCGGCCAAAGCTTTACGTTCCCATCGGATACTGTAGCTGCTGGCACTTACCTTTGGGCGAGCAGTGAATCGGATGACTTTAGTGCATTCATGGGTTTCGAGCCCACCTACGTTAACCCCGCTGCAACTATCTTGAGTGGCACTGAAGCAGTCGAACTTTACATGGAGGGGCATGTTGTTGAACGTTACGGAGAACCGACGTACAGCAGCAGCCCGTCTTGGGCGTTTGTGAATGGTTGGGCCTATCGCAACAGCAACGGCACTGTTGGTTTGGGTGGCGACCAGGCCTTCGATATGAATGAGTGGACTGTAAATGCTGGGTCGCTCGCAGGCGCTTCTACCAATGCAGCTGTGGCCTCAAGCGATTCTTTCCCTGCAGGCACTTATACACCGCGATCTGGATGGAACCCCATGAAAGACTGCAATGTGGTTACGCCTTGCACCTGCAGCGTTTCCACGGATCACACTGCGATCAATTGTTCAACTGTTCCTGGTGCTGGCGCAGGTAAGCAGTGCCATCAACATATTAGTCATATGCTCATCTACGCATTTCAGTTCTTTTTATATCAAGAACTTTACCAAAATAATAATCGATCTATTTTATCGTTTTTTTATGCTTTGATTTGCAGGCCATATGTGGGTAGTAAATATCGATGGCAGTGCATCCACAGCATCTACGACTGCTTATGGAAGTCCCTTCATTACGAGCCTTTCGGGTCTTGGTGCTGTAAATGCAAGTACATACGGTGGCGAGGAGATCACTATTGCAGGCTTCAACTTTGGACCTAAGAATGGCGCTGGTGCAAACGGCAACTCGAGTTTCCTTCAATTTGTCACCTACGGTCCTGGTGGGTCCGAATATGAAGCTGCAGGCTGCCGTATCACTGTCGCCCACACTGAGATCGTGTGCCGTACAGTAGCTGGCATTGGCCCATCTTTGTCGTGGATTGTGACAGTAGATGGCCTATCCTCGCAAGCTTCTGATAGCCCAAAGACCAACTATGCGCCACCATTGCTGAACGGCTTGAGCCCTTTCCGAGTGGACACTGCTGGTGGGAGCACTCACGTATTGAACGGTACTGACCTCGGGATGGCATCAACGGACTCTTTTCTTCAAGTGCATCTCGATGGCGATCTTCTAGCTGTAAATGGTGTTCGACAAACGACGGTATATCCCGCAGTTTCCAGTCGGATGTACAAAATTGCGAACCCGATGTACACCGATGGCAGTGATGGTGTGAGGTCCCCTTGGATTGAAGCAATTGCCATCGAGATGCCAGCGCTCGCTGACGAGGAGCACTCGAAGGTGCTAACTGTGGATATAGGCATCGTTGACTATGGTGGCGCAGCCTCGATCACTTCTAATGTCGCAGTTGCCCAATATAAACCGCCAGTCCTGGAACAGGTGCAAAATATTGAAGGTGAGCGCATCGGAACCCAGGCGACCTCCGAGTTAGTTTTATTGGGGCGTAATTTTGGGAGCATGGGAACAATTTTCTATGACGGTCACGCGGTGGACGAAGGCACTGTGAGCAAATGGGATGATGATGAGCTGAATCTGCAAGTCATTGGACTTAGTGGCAACATAAGTGTGAGTGTAGGAGACTTTCACACTCAAACTCTTTTCTTCGACGACTTTTCGCCGGTGCTCTACACCTCGGTGTTAGAATACATGCCAGATCTTAACGGTTACCGCACTGACGCGCAAGAAGACAATCCCATTGCCAGCGCTTTAGATGATGACAGTACTGCCAACGGCGGCTGGGGTGCTCAAAGAAACTTGACTCTTGCCGGCTTGTATTTCGGCTCCACAGTACAAGATTTGAGCGTACTGGTTGGCGAGGGCATGTGGGCATCGGAGTGCATCATTTGGCCATCTTCGCTCGTGGAAATTACCACTTTTGTTTCCACCGATGTTGTTCGGTCAGTAACCTGCCAGATTCCCACTGGTGCAGGAGTAGGTAACGTCATTACCTTCGCACGTGGCAAAAAGACTGCTGTAGAAACGAACGAAACTTCTTTGTTGGTGATCGATTACCGGCCACCTTCCATCACTCGCGTCTGGCCCCAGCGAGTGCACACCACTGGTGGTAGCGTCACAGTAAGTGGCATGAACTTTGGCGCAGAAAGAGCGCGCGCTGGGGTTACTTACGGTGCTACCAAGTTGAAACTTGAAGCAGAATCTTATACGCACACTTCTATGGTTATCGCGGTACCTCCTGGTGATGGTACTGGACAGCCATTGACGCTTCAGGTAGCGGGTCAAGAAATTACGGTGCATGCTTCAGCCGCTGCTGCTGCGGCTGCGGGCGCTACGACCACAACAAGCGCTTCTGGTGACATCACTTTGGGCTACAAGTACTATGCCCCTAATGTAACGTCAGTGAAAGTACGTGGTCTGCAAATTGGCGAACCTGCGCCTACTATGGGTGCTACGGTGCAACTTCAGGGCAGTGACTTTGGATTGTCGGGGTCGATGACAACTCGTATGATGCGTCAGACATCAGTCATTGATGATGACGGCACTGATGACATGCGGCGCCGAGCGCTGCGGTCAGCTGACGATGACACCTATGAAGCAAATATGTGGGAAGAACTACCCTACATTGAGACGTCGGTGTTGCTATCGAATCACTCGGACGCAATAATACTTGTTGGTCCTGGTGAAGGTCAAAACATGCTGCTGGTTAACGTGAGTGGTCAAGTGACGTTGGCACCATTGAACTATGCGCCGCCGAACCTAACTATGGTTGAGCCGCCGTCGGTACCTACTGTAGGCGGAGCCAACGTGACTGTGCACGGCTTTAACTTTGGTGTTGGCGTAGCCTTTACGCTGCGGTTGCGAGGACCTGGTGACCACTTCAGTCAAGAAGGCTGCGACCATGAGTGGACTGAAGCTGACTTGGCGCAGTCTGCTGGTGGCAGTAACCCAAACGGCGCGATCTGGCAATTTGCACAGGATCGACTATCTTTCACAGCACCAG
>Ga0307982_1004163_pt1 | contig 11452 bp, 8 predicted proteins | sample OrgLakmetagen989_FD_201847 | JGI IMG/M metagenome (GOLD analysis project Ga0307982, IMG submission 201847) | Saline water microbial communities from Organic Lake, Antarctica - #989 | ecosystem: Environmental > Aquatic > Non-marine Saline and Alkaline > Saline | place: Antarctica: Organic Lake... | reverse complement strand
GTTCAATTCCCGTCCGGGGATCAACCAACCAACGACCAACGACGAGAATTCGTTGCGCACCCGGGTTCGCTGCCCATAATAAAATGCACACAGCCAACTGGATAGCGCCTTGGCTGCAGTGCAGCTGCATAAAATCAGCTGTGCGAGGCCTATAGCGAGGCCGGGCGGGCGGACTAAAAACTGGACCGGGTTGACCGTTTTTTTCGAGATCCGGGTTCAATTCCCGTCCTGGGACCAACCAACGACCAACGACGAGATACCCAACTGAGCTAAGTGCGCACTTAGCTCAGTTGGTTAGGCGTCTGCTTAACGCAGTACGACAGGGAATTCAATCGATATGGCACATAAGCCTTCCTCGAATTCTATCAATATGGCACATAAGCCTCCCTCGTTCCTCGACTCCCGACAGCAAATCAATTGGGACTATTTCGAGGCTATATCAAAATTCGACTAAATCATCTGATTCAACCCGCAACTGCAAAGTCAATTGTCCAAATCGCAGCATTTACTACACGTCACGCGTGCCTTTACTTGCCCGCCGCAGCAGCGGCCGCAGTCGCCGAGTCAAAGTAGTGCACGCCTTTGGCCAGCGTCAGCGCCTGGCCGTCCACGACCAGCTTCATCGAGGTGCTTCCCTCGGGGCACGCCAGCGACGGTGGGCCCGCGAGTGCCCCGCCCGCCAGGGCCAGCGCGGCACCCAAGGTTTTGCCGCTCAGGTCGGGGAAGGCGTTCTGCAGCGCCCTTGCGCTCACCGCCGGCTGGGCCCGCGCAATGGCCACGGACAGCTTGGACGTGTGCACTTCGGCGTCGAGCACCGGCTGCCCTACCAAGTTGTACTGCGCGGGGAGGGCCGACCACGGCAGAGGCGCGCCACCCAGCTTCGTGGCCACAAAACTGGACACTTCTGGGTTGGCGAGGGCGGCCGCAAAGGCGTTGCCAGCTCCTGCTCCAGTAGCCGACTCCAGGGGTGCTTCCTTGTAAAAGACTTCGATGGCGTCGCCCACCAGCAGGCCCCCCGACTTGCGGAGCTTTTGGACCACCGCCACCAGCTCCCGCCCGAGCCAGTTGTCGGTGGTAAACCGGTCTTCTTCCAGGTGGACCGCCACCACCACGCTGCCGTCGTCGGCCTCCACGGCGCTGTACATGCTCGCGTCGCCCTTAAAACTGCGGTTCACCACCAGCTCGTCTCCCGTGAGCTGGAAGCCCTCGAGCTCCACGCTGCCCGTGCGGCGGAAGTTGGCCATGTCTTGGTGGGACAAGGACTGCACCGCGGCTTTCACTGCGGGCATGGCTTTCCCGCAGCGCTTCCCCAAGGCGCCGAAGTTGCAGGTGGCGCTGTAGTTGCACCACTCGTCTTCCGAGGCGGTCACCGTGATTTTGGCGGCGTTGAGCTCGGACTTGAGGTACCCGTCGAGTTTGGCGAGGCCGGAAATGGCAGCGGTGCTGGAAGCCCCCACCACCACCACGATTTCTTTGACCGGCTTCTTGAGGCTGACCCCTTTGGCTTCGCGCGCTTTCCGGCCCAGCTCCACCACCAACTGCAAGCTAGCCATTTCTTGGGTCACCAGCTGGGCCAGCGCGGCGTCGTGGCTGGCGTCGGGCCGGGGCAGCTGCACGAAGTGAATCGACGCCGCCAAGCCCAGTTGCTCCGAGGAAGAGTCGGCGTCGGGGGTCGTGTTGCCCGCCGCCAGGGGGCTCAAGCGCCGGAGCTTCTGGTACAACACCTCCGCAAAGAACGGGGTAAAGGGGGCCATGAGCGCGGTGACCGTCTCCAACACACCAAAGAGCACCGAGAGGCCAGTGGCAGCCTCCACGTCGGACTCGGTGCCCTTGAGGCGGTCGCGGTTCAGGCGCACGAACCACTTGGTGAGTTGGTCCAAAAACGCCACCAGCCGCGGCATCACCGTGTACAGGCGGTAGCCCTCCATTTCTTGGTGCACGAACGCCACCAGGGTTTGCACTTCGGCCCGGATCCAAATGTCGATGGGGTTGGTGGAGGCAGCAGCCAGCGCTGGGTCAGGGCGGAAGGTCCGCGCAGGAGCGCTGCTGCTGTCACCCGAGCTGTTCAGGGAATCTTGCCACCGCGCCATTTGCTGCACCATGAACCGGAATGCGTTGTACCACGGAATCATCACGTCCCGGACGACACCCTTCACGCCGTCTTCCTGGAACTTGAGGGGCTCCGCGCGCACGACCGGGGAGTTAATCAGGTACATGCGGAGCGCATCGGCCCCATAGGCCTTGATGACGTCATTCGGGTCGGGGTAGTTCTTGAGCCGCTTGCTCATTTTCTTGCCGTCGGAGGCCAGCACCATGCCGTTCACGATCAGGTTGGTGAAGGCGGGCTTGTCGAAGAGCGCGGTGGAGAGCACCATCAGGGTGTAAAACCAGCCCCGGGTTTGGTCGAGGCCTTCGGCGATGAAGTGCGCGGGGAACCCTTTCTCGAACCGCTCCTTGTTCTCGAACGGGTAGTGCTGCTGCGCGTAGGGCATCGAGCCCGACTCGAACCAGCAGTCGAAGACCTCGTCGACGCGGCGCAGGGGCGGCGCGCCCGCCGTCTTGGAAGGGATGGTGATGTGGTCGATCGACTCGCGGTGCAGGTCGGTCACCGAGCCTTTCGGCAAGCCCGCCTTGGTTTCCAGGTCTTCCACCGAGCCAATGGCCACCACTTCGGAGTAGTCCGCGCTGGCCCAAATGGGGATGGGGGTGCCCCAGAACCGGTTGCGGCTGATGGCCCAGTCCCGGGCGTCGGCCAGCCAGTTGTGGAAGCGCCCTTCTTTCACGAAGTTGGGCACCCAATAAGTGCCCGCGTTGTTCGCCAAAAGCTTGTCCTTGATGGTCTCCACCGCCACGAACCACGACGGCACCGCCTTGTAAATGAGGGGGGTGTCGGACCGCCAGCAGAACGGGTACGAGTGGAGCAACTTGGCTTTCTGCACCAGCCGCCCTTTAGTCTTCAGCAGGTCGCAAATGGCTACGTCAGCGTCTTTGACGTTGACCCCTACGAAATCAGGGACCTATATTCAGAGAGAGATACACGCGAAACCAGGAAAGACCAGTAATGCGAGAAGCAGGCAGCACAGCAAATAACGCATCCTTGGTGTAACGTTGAAGGAACAAGCACTGCTATCAAGCTTCAATATGAGCATAAAAAACGGTTCGCCATAAGAAAAAATGCACCACCGCCTACCACGAAAATGCCTACAGCGCAAAGAGTCAGAGGCACTGCCTGTTGCTTACGTCCTCGGTGTAGCAGCCGTTGAAGTCGACTGGGCAGGGCACGTTGTTGCCCTTGTCGATGACTCCGTGCTTGAGGCAGACCCGGTAATCGTCTTCGCCGAAAGCGGGCGCTTGGTGCACGATGCCAGTGCCGCCTTCCGCCGTGACGTATCTGACATTCAAGAGATGAAAAAGGGGCAAGGGATCAGATTGACGATATGGAGAATACAGGAGAAGCAGAAAAAGAAAGCGAAAGCCTAAGATGTTGATCGTAGGCCCCGACCTTGGGATTATCAAAACATACGACTTTGACAATATCCAGCGTGCCACGCAACAACATGTTTCATTCCCCTCACCCGTCGCTGAGCACTCGGAAAGCGCGCTCGCCAAAGGACGCTTGGAAGTACGGAAAGAGCGGCTCGTACTTGAGTCCCACCAGGTCCTTGCCCAGAATCGACTCGATCTCCACGCTGAACAGCTTGGCCGCGTCCTCGGGCTTGAACTTTTTGCCGCCCATGGCAGGGTACAGCTGCACCAGGCGGGACTTGAGGAGCACGTACACCTTCTTGGTCTTGGCGTCGCGCACCACCGTGTAGCTGAAGGTTTCGTTCACGCACAGCGCCAGGTTGGACGGCAGCGTCCAAGGGGTCGTGGTCCACGCCAGCATGCTCACCCCATCCTCCTCCTCACCGCCGGCGGCAGCCAGCGCGGCGAGGGCATGGTTGGCGGGGAGGGACGCGGGCACCAGGGGGAACGAGACTACCACCGCGGGGTCCTCAACGTCCTTGTAGTTGAGGCCGGCTTCGAAGTTGGACAAAGGGGTGCCACACGCCATGGAGTAGGGCATCACTTTGTAGCCCTGGTACACCAGGCCTTTCTCGAAGAGCTGGCCAAACACCCACCACACTGACTCCATGAAGCCGGGGTCCATGGTCCGGTAGTCGTTGTCGAAGTCAATCCACCGCCCCAGCCGAGTAACGGTGGTTTCCCACTCCTTGGTGTACCTACAGACGCCCAGTGGAAAGAAATGATCAAGTACTAAAAACCCTAAAATGAGCACTCAAAAATGCTTCTCAAATTTATTTAATGACGGCAGTAGCAGTTGCTAACAAGACACAGGTTAAGAATTATTCTCTCAATATTTTCATTTCACCTTGAAACAATGCTGCGGCACTCATTGTTGTAGTTGGCAATTCCCATCTCCAGTACTTGCTCGCGGCTCGTGATGTTGAGGGCTTTGTCGATCTCAAACTCCACGGGTAGGCCGTGGCAGTCCCAACCTGCTCGCCGCTGCACAAAGTGCCCCGTCTACGATTCAGGTGTGTGGTTGAAGGAGAGCGGAGTCACGCCGGGCGAGGAACCGACCAGTAATGAGAGAGCGAGACACAGTAAGGCCAAATACAGTTAGATTAAATAGTAGCCTTACTTTCAAGTACTGAGACAATTGCGTGCCACACGTATCAAATACACGAAACCAAAGCAATCAAGTAGCTTAGGATACGTCCATCACGCGAGGGCAACAAGTATTCGGACGTATAACCCTCCCTACACAAAACAATGTATGTCGAAGTGTGCACAAAGGAATGAAAACACCAAACCTGAGTGGCGTAGCGGGTGACTGTATCTTTGATAGTTCCAGCAAGAATGTGCCTGCGATAGACAGCACAACGAAAAAAAGTTGGTCAACTGAGACGGGCAAAGTATCCTCAATGAGATTCAGCGAAAATCGCTCTCGAAATTATAAATAAGCGGTGGCAATCGCACCCATAATGAGGAAGCCCTGTAGCGAAAGGTGGGCCGTCATAGAATGTGTACTCTGGCTTGTTGGCTGAAAGCTCCAGCTGTTTCTTGAACGCGTTAATCTCGGCCTGTATATAGAGGAGGAGTTAAGTTTCAAAAGTACTACGAGCTCGAGCTACACACTTCGTTTGAAAGACGCACCCAGAATGCCATCACTTTATCCTCTTCTTCAGCAAAGTTCAGGCTTGGTGGTAGCTCGCTCATTACAGCTGCTACTTCATCGTTGGAACTCATAGTTAGATAGCCCAGGCGTAGTCTGGCGACGATAACCGAGGGCCACGGACGGCAACTTTCAAAGAAATGATAGATGAGTTGAGTTGTTGACGAGAGAGAAGCTCAGGAAACGAAGAGAGGAAAGAAGTGAGATGAAAGTTTGACGGAAAAAAGTGCGAAGTCGGAATTTACCGTATTTTTCTTTCAATTCAGTCGTAAATCAAATCTATTTGACCCCGGTCAAAAAAAATACACTTCAGGCAAGAGGGAGTCGAACAGGTCACAGCACTTAGGTTAAGGCGAGCGCGAAGAAGGAGAATCACACAGCGCGCCAGGTCTAGCATAAGACAAAATGAGTGACAATCCCTTTGAGGACCCTTCCGTGGCCGCCTCTTCGACAGGATTGCCAGCCCCGGATTGGCTTGAGAATGACGACGAAACCGAGATGGTTATGGTAAGCTTCTGAATAGACAGCATGCCCCGTTCCACGCGGTTTGCGTTGCGCCTACTATATTTATATGTACGTCTTACTCGTGTCTATAATTCAGGCCTCCAACTTTTCGTCATTTCCCTCGGGCCCAATGGAGTCGATGGACGAGCCGTTGAATCCTGCGGTCCCAGACTCCTTTGCCAACCCGTTTACGGCTCCTCCTTTAAGTGGAGACATGAGCCAGGCTGTAGAAGAAACGCAGCGCTCCGAATTTGCAGTGGCAGCGAGTCACGGAGCTGCAGCAGTGGCCGTCGCGGGGCAGGGCGTTGAAAAGCTCACTTACGCGATCAAGGACATCTCGACGGCGCCGCTGCCTCGGCTGGTGTCCTACATGCGGTGGGCGAACCTGTGCGTGGCTAGCCTGATGGTCACGTCAGCCGTGCTGACCATCCTCGGCTCAGCCGCCTCATTGGCCACCGTAGTGATTGCGCTCTACGTCACCTGTTTCGGCTGCCTGCTCTGCACCTTCGAGTCCCATTTGTCGCTGTTTGCGAGCGCCATTGCTGAGAACTTCGGGTTTATGTACTCTGCGCGCGGCCGTTTCGGTTTCCTCGTGCTCCTCTCCACGCTCTGCTTTAGCCTCGACTTAATTGGCAAAGTAAGTAAAATCATTCCATCACTTTTGAATGATACCAAAACGCACTGGTAGGGTAGATGGTTTGCCAGCCAACCTCACGATTCTTGCCATTTCTGCTGTGTCTCTTTTTTTTGCCCTCTTCTCAACTTGCAACCTCAGGATTCTTGCCATTTCTGCTGTGTCTCTTTTTTTGCCCTCTTCTCAACTTGCAACCTCACGATTCTTGCCATTTCTGCTGTGTCTTTTTTTTTTTCCTCTTCTCAACTTGCAATTGTCGACGATGTTTTCATGTGCTGCTCGCGTAACTCGTGCGCTTATATTTATATATGATACATATTAATTACTTACTTTCATTCCTTCGCTCTCTAGATTACTGGCCTCTTGCTGGTGCTGGCGGCGTGCCTCAACCTGTACACCATCGTCAAGTTCCCCGAGTACTCGTCGCTCACGCTGGCCAACGACGCGAACGTGTCCGTAGAAGACGCTGCGGGCGCCCTGGGGTCCGGGTTTATGAACTCGGCCCTGGGCTACGCAAAGGCCAACCCTGACGCGGCCGCTGCAGCGCTCCAAAACACGGCGAAATGGGCGGCGGAAAACCCTGAAACGGTAAGACTAAAACCCCGGTTACAAGCGACATTTAATATAACGTGACTCCTCTTTGTTGCTTTGCATGCACGATCCCCTGAGATAAACATACGCATGTTTCGTTGACTGGCGTATCTAACCATTTATTTTGTCGATTGCGTTTCTGTCGACCAGGCAAGCAAGTTGCATTCAGCTTGGACGTCCGGTTCTTCAGCTGGACCAGAACAAGTTTGAGCGGCCGATTTCACGGAGCTGTTTGCATGCCAGGTGGTTGTTTGAATCGCGCAGTGACGTCGCGAAGCTTGCTTATGCACCTGAAAGCCATTTTTGCCCGGCTATTATGCACATGTACCGGATGGAATTGGCGGTTCTCTTTTAAGGTAGAAGTTTTCCTGAACTTTAAAAGAACCATCTATCAAAAAAGATTTTCGGGGTTTCGAGAAAATATTAAATTCGAATCAGTCATAACTTACTATGGTCTATATTCTATAGTCTATAAAAATGCACAAGAAATCCGTTGGGATGTAACTTGTAACATTCGAAACGCGCAGGGCACTCAGACTTACTCGGTTTTCTGAATTCTTAATTATCTAGCACGGTACTTGGGCTATGGCCCAATTCCAATATACCAATACCAATATATATATATAAGCAAAGACAACAAGACAACGCGGGCGATGCGGACTGCACATCGCACATCGCCCCTAGTCACTAAACCACGCCAAAGGGCGATTTTCATCACGCGCGCTGAAACTTGCCACGAAGACAGCGCGTTCACCGCTCAGAACGGCAACGCCTGCGTGAGTCACCTGGCCGCAAAAAATCAGCGCAGAGCCCACCCTTGGCTTGAGCACTATCACTGGCGGCTCAGTGCCATGGCGGCTCCCCCAAAAGCCTGTGCCACCACCTGTGCACGCTTCTGGCGGCGTGAGTGGAATGAGCACTGTGAGTGCGTGGTCATCCTTGTGCGCTGAGAAGTCTCCACCTGCTGCGTACACGTTGACACTCGGCTCTCGGTTCGCCCACACGAGTGCTCCGTTTTCAAAGAGGCTCATCAATGTTCGTGGACGTTCGTACTCATTTACTTCCGCACTACTGCGCTGATTAACGCTGACCTTGGTGCGCTTAGTGATGCATTGCTTCTCAAAAAGCTCACGTACTAATGTTGGCCACTCTGCATCTAGATAAATGAGGACACGCCTAAGCATTTCAGTGCACACGTCATCAGCCTCGGTGGGTACAGGTCCTGGCCACAAGCCTCGGCCTTGTGCTTCGTCGGCTGACTCCGGCCGCCACAATTCGCGCTTCACGGCTGCGGCGCTACATAAGCGCACAGTGCAGGGTGCATCGTAGCCAGCGTCAACCCAGTCTTGGCGATTGTGCGCCGCAGCACTTGAACATGCGGCGACAACGTCGGCGCATTCGGATTCAGTTGCAATGCCATCAAGTAAAAGAAGTGAACTGCCGCGCACCATTGCATCAGCAGTAGTCCGTAGCTCGCGCGATCTAGGCATCTTTATAGGAACACCCTCAATTTGAACTCCTTGCCAGCCTTGTGCAGCAGATGGCTGAGGCCTCAGAGTGGCTAGCTGTTGAGAAGAGCTGCTATATTGGCTCGGTAATGAAGACACAACATTTGGATCCAATGTCCTAGCCGTCAATTTAGCAACAGCAGTCAATAGTATGAATGAGAATATTTTCATGGTATAAAGTTAAATCGCGCTAGTGTTGTACAGTTTGACATTTTTGTTTTGGTACTTTTTATATGCTACAGTGCCTAGTAATCATTTTCATAATTAAGCTTAGTTCCACAGACCGCTAACACTACCGCAGCCTCCGACTTTCACGGTAGAGAGATCTAATTTACTTAACGAGTAAAAGATGTCCTGAAGACACTACAATATATTATTTTTTTGGCATCGAACTTAATCCTACAGGCACCACGCGACGATTCGCGTCGAATGTGCATGAGGCAAGAACCCATCAACCCATCATAGTCAGTTTGTGTATTACACTTCCCACTTCCCACTTCCCACAATGGTCATGCTATGTTTAAATGTTTACCTCTTTGTTTACTTTTAAATTTTTACGGTAAATTACGGTATATTAGGGTCGTATTTGATCCGAAGCTTCCGCGAAGTACGCTTTCGTCGTTTGCACACTCAAGAACTCTAGATTATCGCACCGTGTAATACTGTATCTAAGGTGCCATAGGAACTCCTCGCCCTTCAACGTCTTCAACAACAGGTGGGCAGCTGATTGTTTGACGCATGCCATCGTAAGCTATTTCTTTTTTGAGGGACTGCCTTCTTTGTGCCCTGATTGTGTTGTTCTGCTCGGATATCCCCATTCTTCAAGGAAGTCATTATGGTCCAGTGAAATATTATTATATTTTTTTAGCTCGCATCCTTTTCTTTTTTGTTCCATGTGTAGTTTTCGACTTTTGATCTAAAGCAGTGGCCAATATGTCGTTTCACAATGACGCCAACGCTTCGCCTTCATATGACGATGAGATAGTAGAGCTCGAAGGGGATCCTGGGGATGTGACTCGAGGCGCCGTTGGAGCGACCTCATCAGCAGTGGCCACGATGTCGTTCAACAGTAAGGCCATCACATCACCTCCGTTTGACGATGAGATGGCAGAGCTCGAAGAGGATCCCGAGGATACAACGCGAGGCGCCGTAGGAGCAACCACTTCAGCAGTGGCCACGATGTCGTTAAAAGTGTCACATGCAGGTGACGATGAGATGGGCATCGCGGAGGAGTTTGATGGTGACGCTCCGACAGCAACGCGCGGCGCCGCAGCAGCAGCATTCGGTTTGCCAGTTGACTTGAAGGGTGTCGCAAGCCCGAGTATCGAAGAATTCGACGGGTTTTCCGCTGAAACAACCCGCTCCATTGGGGCGTGTGAGGTTCGAAGTGATGTTGACAACGGCGACCTCCCTTTCGACGCCGCCGGGTTTGATGCAAGCGGCCGAGATTGTTTTAAGCCCATTCCTGATCTCATGCAGCCCCAGGGCAACGACCTCCCAGCCCCTCTTTTGGTGAGCACATGATGGTTTGCGATTCATTGGAGAATGCCTTTCTTTGTAGCTGTTCAATGAAGGGCAGAGTAGAGTTAAACGCGAGGAGCGCTTTAAATGCTATGTGTTGACCTCCAACTTGTTTGTATCTTGTCCTTCTTTAGCTCCTTTTCCATAGTTTTCTCTTCCGAGCACACAAAGATCTCAGTAACTTTTGAGGAAATTTTAACATTTGTGACGCTTCTGTTTGTTGCTGCAGCCGTCTTATCTGAGGCTCTCGCGCACGAAGTTTCGATCACCCAAGCCTCTAGCCAAGCTGACCGAGGAGATCGTCAGTGCCTTCGGAGCTTGCAGCGTGGCAGCCAAGCAGGGCAGCATCGACGGTGGCATGGCTTCCCATTGCACGTGGGACTGCACCATGGAGCGGATGCTCAACCGAGTGCGGCTGGAGGTGCGCGTCTTTGCCACCGATGATGGAGGACCACGCCACTTGGTAGAAATCCGCCACTTGCGTGGGTGCCGGCACGCCTTTGCCGAAGGCGCGGCAGATCTGGCAGCAGAGTTGCGCGTCGAGTTTGAAGGCAGCAAGTCTGGTGCGGGGGGCTTGTTCCGGTCGCCGCCACCCATCAGCGACAGCGCCCTGTTTGAAATGGAGCTAGATTCGACGCCGGGCGAGGGAGAGAAGGCATCCAACGATGATGAGGATGAGCGCCGCACAGCACTGCATTTGCTCGCCCTCATGTCGCCAGAGTCAGATTGGACGAGCCAAGTAGCGGGCTGCCGAGCAGTGGGCGCCCTCGCCCTCGAGGTTGCCGACCGTGGCGCCAGCCATCGCAACCACCGCACCCCCTTTGCGAGCGGCGGTGTCTGGCTGGAACTTGCCACGCGCGTGCAGAGCCTCGCGCATCCTGAGACCAGTGCCAGGAAAAGCGGCATCAGCGACGAGCTGCGAGGCGAGCTTCAGAGCGTGGCCATGGCCGCTGTGGCGAACGTGGCAAAACTCGAGCACGTGTGCGGCGAGTGGCTGGAGCAAGCCGTGCGCACCGCTAGTGGAGCCCTTTTGGACGATGCGAACGACGACGTTCACGTGAAACGAGAAGCGCTGCGGGCTGCGCACGTGCTCGCCGTAAGAGGAGCGGCCTTGGCCCGGCAGCTGGCTGCTGTTGATGGTTTCCTTGACGCGCTGATCGATGCCAGAGATGACGACAGCAGAACTCCTTCCAGCGTGGCTATGGATGCGAAGTTAGTCAAGTTTGCAAAAGATGCGCACGATGTGTGCTCAAGGGCTTGAGGCATGATCGAACCGAGTAGGCGAGGAGGCGCATATGCAGTTACCAAGAAAACCGGCGGTTTTACCGACTTGCCTTTTGGGGAATTCTTACCTGTATCTCCCAATATATAGCTCGGTGTGACTCCTCAGCTGTAGGCCCGCTAGCATGTTGCTGTTTGTATTTTGAGGGGGACTTCTCTATTCACTGCCACTCTGCGGACGAGGAACTCGAACTAATACAAACCCAAATGACACAGAAGCCAATGCTGCGGGCA
>Ga0307982_1004162_pt1 | contig 11452 bp, 6 predicted proteins | sample OrgLakmetagen989_FD_201847 | JGI IMG/M metagenome (GOLD analysis project Ga0307982, IMG submission 201847) | Saline water microbial communities from Organic Lake, Antarctica - #989 | ecosystem: Environmental > Aquatic > Non-marine Saline and Alkaline > Saline | place: Antarctica: Organic Lake... | reverse complement strand
TTTACGTGACTGAAGGGTGCATCGGATGTGGAGCGTGTGGATGGATGGCACCAGAGGTGTTTGGCGCAAGTGGGTTCAAGGGATTTGTGCACACGCAGCCCGATGAAGCAGAGCAGCCTGGCAGTACTAGCCGTGCCGTCCATGCCATGGCTACGTGTCCTTCGGGCGCCATTCGCACGACTGAACCAGTACCACAGGCCAAAGCACTATTGAAACAGTTCCCGCTGCCGGTGGACTCAGAAGCATTGCCAGGAGTTTACCACCTGGGCTATCACCAGCATTCAGCACTCGGTGCCACGCCGTATCTAGTGTGCTTTCAGCCACCTTCAAGCTCTTCTGGTGTGAGCTCGACGTTCAATGTGATGGTGGACGTGCCGCGCTATACTCGGCGATTAGGCGATGCAATTGAGCAGCTAGGCGGACTGGACTTGATGGTATTCACGCACGCAACTGCAGCAGTCGGCCACGAGGCTTGGAAGAAGCGCTTTCCGGATTTAGAGCGAGTTATGCACCGGATGGATTTGAAGGCTGGGAGCACGCTAGGCGCAGTGGAGCAGGTGCTCGAAGGCAACGGGCCGTGGGTCCTTGAGACGGGTGAAAACGATGACGGCGAGGCCGATGATGCGAGCACTGTTCATCCGTCGAGACTTCGGCTGATACACACGCCTGGCCGCTCATACGGAAGCTTAAGCGTGTGGTGTAGCCCAGGTGCGAGTAGTAGTCGTGTAGGATCGGGAGGCTTTCAGGCCTGCCTGCTTAGTGGAGGGCACCTAGGTGTCACCAAGAACGAGCTTGACACTTTCCCAGCTTACAACAAAGCAGGGCGAGAGCGCCAGGCCGCCTCTGTGCGCAAGCTTTTCAACCAAAAAGAAGTGCCGCCTTGGACCTTCTTGTTACCGGGATTTGGGTCTCGGCGCTGTTTTGAGAGTGAAGCCAGCATGGCCGCTGAGCTTGAGAAAGCTGCAGTGCGATGCGAGAACGACCGGCGGCGTCTCTTGTGAGTTTTGATGGAGCGGCGCGCTTGATGTGCGCATATCTCATCTTCCGAATTAGTATTTTTTTGTATCATAGACATATACCATGGCCCTCCGAGTTCTCGAATAAAAATGGGAAATGCCCACGCGACCCAGCAGCCACGGAAATCCGGAAATGCGAATCTCAAATACACATTTGAATCAGCGACCCGCGCAGGGCCATGAATAAGACATTTTGGTCCTGCTTTCTTTTGTTTTATTAAATAAAGTTCATGACCATCGCCATCGATTGCGCACCTTCTCTCTATCCCTGGTCGTCTTTATCCCGTCCATGATCGTGCGTTGTAACATTCAGATCTCTGAATCTGAATCGGAATTGGTTCTAGCTCACGGGCGACAATTATATCACAGGAAAGCGATTTGCAACTCGAGATAGAAGTGACCTCGAACGAGCGTGCGGCTATAATCTTCTTGAGCTGGGGGCAAGCCCTGTGGCTGCTTTGGTTCTCAACACCAGGTTATGCCGCTCGTCCTTCTGAGAAGAACGGCACGTGAACGACGTCTTTCCTCTTGCGTCAATGAACGCACACACGGGCTTCTGCCTTGCGGCCATCATAATCGAGGGCGCAAAGGTGAAGGAGGAACGCTTGGAAATGACGAGCATGTCGGTGTAGCCCAAGAGAACCATGTCCAGGAAAGCGCGCACCGTTTCGTCCTCGCAATACGCGCCTTTTTCCACCGGCGTTAGGCCCGGAGACCGGCCCCATCCTTGCCACCCGGGCATCACGAAGCCTTTGCCCTCGAGCGCTTCTTTCGCCAACTGGTCAAACACAAAGACGCGCGAGTCGAGGGCCATGAACATGCGCGTCATCTCAGGCGAGTCGGTCGCGAAAAAGATCTTATAGTTTTCGATGCCGTACGCCGCCGCTAGTTCTGACACGCTTGCTTGCATCCACTCGATCACCTGTTCCAGTCATAATATTGATAAGTAAACGTCAAAATCTAGATGATCAATTCCTTTGACAACAAACAAGAACCTATCCGTTTTTATCCCCACTCCTGCGTAGCCCTTACCCTAGTGTTGTTTTTGTTGAGTCGCCCGCTCGGCAAGCCCGTCTTTTTGTCGACGAAGTCGTCGAGCTCGCCGTTGCCGTGACGATGATGAATCCCAATCACGGGCTGCCCTCCAAATTGCTCTGTCAAGAAGTCTGCGATGCGTTTCTTGATGTGGGGCTTCAGCTGGGTTAAAATGCTGCGGAAGAAAAACTGAAAGGGCTCGAAAAACGACCCAGCAGTAATCTGGGTTGAGCCGCCGTTGCCAATTTCTCGCAAGTGACGACCGAAGTGCCGAACTACTTCCTCCCATTTCTTGGCATTGATATCATTTCCCGCGCCACATTTCTGGCAGTCGCTATTCGGGGCCATGTGGCACTTATTTGTTTGAAAGTTCACGAGTGTTGACGAGTCCTCAATCATCAGTGAACTGAAGTCAGCGTTTCGATCGCTTCCTGACCCCGCGAGCCCTTTTTTATTCGGACAAGGACCCCTGTGCAGAGAAAGAAATTAGCTTGTGAGTTGTGAGAAGCATAGAGCCATGACCAGAGTGAAAAAGCACCTACCATTCCATTATCATCGTCGCGTTCTGGAGGTAGTGGAGATGAGTGAAGGTCTTAGCCTGATATCCACATGTAGTATTTGGAAGGAGTTTGTAGTGAGAGACCGAATATCAAATGAAATATCAAAAGCAATCGTACATTTTCAGAGCCTAACTACCAAAGACAAGTAGTTTCCCTGATCTCTCCTTACCTGCCGCATGAGGCGATGCCCCCAGCCGCAGCATGCCCCGACGTAGCAATACTTAGCAGGTTTCCCATCAACACCAATGGTGCGAGTGGCCGGAGGCACTTCAAGGGCTTTCATTCGCTCTTTTGCCATTGAGCGTATCGTAGTGAGGTCAAAGGACTCACGAGGTGCCTCTACTTTATCTGTTTCTTTTTCCTGTGGCTGGCTTTGGTTTTGGTGGTTAGGAGCACCGGGACGCGGCTCAACGTGACCATGGCCATACAGCCCACCCTCCTTGCCACCCCACACTGCTTCTCTGATAAAGTCTGTAATTCCCAAGGAGGTATTGTTGACTTTGCCGTCGACTGCTATGCTAGCTCCAGCAACCCAGACTAAGATAGAAGCACTAGTACGTGGTGACTTCATCACCTGATAAAAGTTTGAGCTCAGTGCAGCTTGTTTCTAGCCGCCTAGCAAGTGACGAAGAAGAAGAGTTTTACAGGTAGACTTCCTTAGATAGGACACATTGGGCTTTCTCGCGAGAATGAGGCGGGTTGTTTGAAAGTGTGCGAAGTGACAGCCATGTTTTGCCCGTATCCTAAACCCTTAACGTAGGCCCGGATGTCGCTCGCGCACAGCACGCGCAGTCAGAGTTTCCTCGATCATGGGCTACCCAGTTAGAAACTAGGAAGCAGGAAATATCAAAACACTCAGCACTCGCACTCGGCCTCGGCCCAGTTGCACTCAGTTGCCATCAGACTTGCTCTTGTTCTGGAAATTCACAAGTACAGCTTTGCAAAAACTTTTTAATATTTCTGAGCATCCGGCAGATACAAGGAAGTGTAGTGCTGCTTGCACCTCGTGTGGATTCTACTGGTAAAAGTAGTCAACGAAATTAAGTATAGAGACCGAACAATCGTGGACTTACCAATAACGCACTTTAAGTTTGCTCTGTATGTGGCTGCGATATTACACTTCAGAATAACTTCGCTTATAACAAGTTCCGGAAAAAAAGAAAAGGTGAAATAGAAATCGCCTGCTGTATTTAATCTGGAGTGCGAGTTGGCGTTCCTAAATGCCAAATTGAAATTTGAATGGCCAAACAAATATACAGACGACATAAGCAGTGGGAGTTACAGAGAAGGCCGGTAACATCCACTGAAGTGCATAAGGATTAAAGCAAACCACTTCTGTGTTGCTGAATTCAATGTGCACAACAAATGATGGTGTGACTATTGGGTGTCAAGTCTATGTGCTCCCTAAATCCCAAATGAGGCGGCCTTGGGAAGGCGCAGCTGCCTCGATAGGTGCAGAAGGGCGCCTTGCTTCGGTCGCTTCGTCTCCTTCCACCACCGCCCGCAAGCAGCTAATGTAGTCGGAGTGGCACTGCCCGTCGCCGCAGGGCACTGGAGCTGCCGGGTCCTCGCACGGCCCTGAGAATGCCGAGCTCTTGACGCACTCGCTGAGGAATGGGAAGTTGTAAGGGTTGCCCACTTTCGACCCACACTTGCTGAAGTCCGACACCGTCCGCTTATAGTTCATGAGAGCGCTCAGCACCTGATAGGTGCGCACCACCTCGCTGTCAAAGGTTTTGTCTCGCGTGTCGTAGTCGATATACTTGAGCTGGGCGCCTTCGAAGACGATGTTCCACGGCGCCATGTCTTCAAACAAAGGCAACTTCACAAAGAGCCGGTAAGCGCGCTCCTTCAAACCTTTCAACAAGCCTAGCCGAAGCACCGCAATCAAGGTCACACTCTTGATCGTGTTGTACGGAATCACGTGTGTGCTCTTGTCGCGCAACATCGACACCGAGACAAGTGAGCCGCCGTTGAGGTGATGACCCAACGGAACACTCCATGATTTGACACCACTGCCACCTCGAACGCCGCCGCTATTCGCCGCCGACGTAAGGAAGCGCGCCCCGTTATCCGCCACATTCTTCAAAGGAGCAGCCCAAAATCCAACCTGATTCGACAGGCTTCTGTGCTCAGAAGGAGCAAGGGGCGCTCTGAGAACAGCCTCGGCATCAGCGGTGGCAGTAGCATTGACTGCAACGGTCATGGTGTAGGTGCGCGTGTGGCCATCTTTGATGTAGTCGAAGTGGTGGTGCACGTGGCGTGTCATGTTGACGATGTCTAAGCGAAGCAGGGGCAAGCCAGCCACCCCTAGGGGGGGCGCGAGTCGCCGCACGGCCACAGACAGCGTGGCCTTCTCCGAGAGGCGCCGCAAGAGAGCCAAGTCCAGGTCGAGGTAGGGCTTCATCGGGTGCGAGATCAGGGAATAAGCAGCTTCGGCGGACGATTTGTCTGGTGCATAAGTAGGCCCCAATAATGTACCTGAATGAGAGTCAGCACTGCCGGTGCCGAGAGGATAAAAGATGGAAAGCGCAAGAGAAAGGTGCTTGTCGGAGGGCAGCGCATAGAACGAAGTGAGAGCAGTGGTAAAGAGGCTGGCAAGCGTCTTGGAGTCCGCCAAGTCGAGAAGTGAAGGAGAATAGATGAGGTAGCGGAAAAACTCGGGCGAGGCGCTAAATTTGTCTGCAATGGCCGTGTAGTCTTCGGCAGGGTTGGCGACAATGTTGTTAGCAAGGTTACGTTGCGTTAACGTTTCAAGGTGTCCTTCTGCAAGATTGCCTTGTGCCTCTAACGAGAGCACGGTTGCGTTGGGATAACGTGCAGCGATGGCCATCGAGAGAGCGCCTCGGCCGCTGCCGTACTCAAGCAAGGAAAAATCGCCGTTTTGATGCTCGGCCGGCTGTTGCTCGAGCTCTCCGCGCATCGTTGCCCACTTCGCCGCAGCTGCATCTCTTTCGGCTGCCGCGCTGGTGCGACCAATAGACGAGAAGAGCTCTCTTCCTTGCACGCCTTTGTATTCAGACGCGCCAGGTGCTACATAAACACTGAGTCTTGCGAGGGCGTCTTTGGCATTGAACCGAATCTTCCAAGGCACAAGAGCAGGGAGAGACCCGAAGCGAAAGAGCGGCAAAGCGAGGAAGGAGCGGAAAAGCTCAGCTTTGAGGGCTGGCACTATGCCAAGGTGCAGAAGGGCGTAGAGGCTTACGCCAGATTGCACACTTGCCACTCCAGAAACACGCTCCACGCGAAGCAACAAGGAAGTGTCTTTCGCGCCGTAACGAATTCTTCGCGCGCGCACTGCCCCACTCCCAACCGACGTTAACGCCCTCGCGAGAAGCCTTCCTTCAGGACTACTGGTCTCTGCCGTTGATAGCCCCTCGGTTCCATCGCCCTGTTCTGATGGCGGTGTCATGTACCGTTCACGGAAAGATTGAGCGCAGTGGGGAAGCACCAGATCGAGGGCTGAGGCGAGGGAGCGCAGTTTAGGAAGGACGAGGAAAGAGGTCACTGCGGTGTTGAGGCTCGCCCCAAGCATAACTTCAAAAGCATTCCAATCGCACGAGCCATCTTCTTCGTCGTGTGAATGCATCATAAGTTGCGTCAAAATGGACCCACCCAGTACAGCGACATCAAAGGGGTCTCCAGGAGCTAGGAGAGCAGCTAGAGTGGCAGGTTTCAAGTCAGAGACGCAATGCAAGTGGTTTCGCACGCGCATGAGCTCTAACAGTCTGAGGTGGGCGGAAGTGTGACTCATGGCCGTGCGCACCGACACCACCGTAGACAGGGGATGCGCAGCGGATACTTTCGTACCCACGAGGCCCATTTCACTTCCTAGCACCAGCACGCTGCTGAAAGCCATGGTCTCGAGCTCAGTCTCGAGGCCAGGCCAGGTCGCCAGCATGGGAGGCTCCTCAGCAGCTGCAAGCGCGCTTTGCTCCGCTTCTTGGTCTGCAGTCAAAAAACTTCCAACCCGTCTGCCCTTATTGTCGTCGCTGTGCACATCTTCTTCGGCATCAGGCGTTGCTGGCTCGAGCATGGGGCGATCCTTCCACAACAACCCAAGCAACTGACGCCGAGAAGATGATGACGTCACATTCGGCGCGGGTGTCCACGTTTGGCCAGGGAAAGGAGTCGCAAGAGCTGAGAGGTTGGCTGCCTGAGTGTGGGTCACCAATGAAGAGCCAAACACGACCGGTGCAGCGTCCTTTTCAGAATCAACTCGCGCGACAAGACGGCGCAAGAGTGCAAATCGTTGAGGTGCTACTAGCCCTGCTGCGAGCAGGAAGGGCACTGACAGCACAGACACGCTTTGAGCGCTCCCTGATGCGTTGACGCCGCGAATGGAAGTGGACACCACCCTGTACGATGCTGAGGAAGAGATGGTGGTCTTGTAAGGAGACGAGTACGCCGAGGTTGTAGTGGCTGAATAAGTGGTTGACGTAGTCCCAGTAGATGAAGTGTGATAGTGTCCTGCCTTGGCTCCATTCTTCACAGTGACATGATACGCCGGCAGTCTCCGGGCTGCATGACTAGTGAGTTCATCGATTGAACTCCAGAACGAAAAAGGCCGCTCATTGGGTAAGTCCGGTGGTAACACCGTCTGCGAGCAAAGCGTAAGCACGCCTGCCACCAGAGCTTCAGTTTCATAGGGCAAGTTCCCAGCAGCGGCCGTACTACTGAGGTCAGAGACAACCCCTAGGTCGCAATGCGAGTGATGATGGGCCTGCTGCGCGCCTCTTAAGTCCTCAAGCATTGAGGCAGCCAGCGGCCGCTCTGCCACGAACAAGTTTTCGAGGTTGAGCTCATCTACTGTTCGCAACAGTGCTCCAACGTCGCCTCTTTGCTTGTTACAGACGTGTAGCGCCAATACGGTGGCTCGAGGAAAGGCGTTGGCTACACTGGCAGAGAGAAGAGAGCGCTCACTGAAACATCCCAACTCGATGAAGAGAAACGGCGATGACTTGTCTAACAAAGCATCAATAGCAGTGAACCAAGTCTTGGTTGTGCTGTGCTCAAGCAGGTGTCTGGCGCCTGGCCAAGTATCGTTCAGTACTCCTGACCGCAGTACATTACTCAATCCTACCGCTGCATCACCTTCGCTCATTTGTCTCGCCGCTCGCTCGCGTAAAGAGGACTCATGCCAAGCTGACTGATAAGCCGCACCTTGCATTAGGATCGAAGTTAGATTCCTTTGATGACTGCTCAGCTGCCATTCCTCGCCGTCTCGCAGTCTTTCTAGGCTTTGCTCTTCTTGGACTCTCTGTTCCGCATCTGGGTCTGTTGGCAACGGTGTTGCTGCTTCAGAGTGCACTATCTCATTGGCCGCCACATCGAGAGGTTCCGGAGGAGCGATAGCAGGCTCAGCTAGGACAGTGTCTAACAGCTGTGGAGCTGGGTCAGAAAACGCCACTGGTTTCGATGCGGTGTCGTTCAAAGCTTCTAAAGGAGGGCTAGGAGGCACAGGTGCACTTAGTGCCACGCGAGCAAACTCTGAAAGTTCTTTGCCCGAAGGCTCCTCATTTGGGATTGGTATCACCAAATGAGTAGGTGCTGGGTGACCGGATTCGGTTGAATTTGGAACTGCAGGCTGCGGGTTCAAGGGTGGCGAGTTCAAAGGTTGTGCATCGTATGGTGGAGGTGTTGCTCGTGCCTCGACTAGTGACCGGAGATGGCCATGCAAAGTCGTGGCTACTTCTACTGTGCCACGAGGTTTCTTTTCAGGTGGAGCTAGTCCACCTGGAGTGTGATTGGGATCTTCCGAAGTGTGAAAGAAGACAAAAGTCGAGAGCAAAGCTAATGCGATAAGAATTGGGAGGACTTTTCGAAGATACAGGACCATGTCTCTCGAGGATTACAACCCTGCGGAGGTCTACAAATTGTAGCGACTTCTATAAGTTGTTAGCACTCAGCTTAAGGTGCGAAAATTAGCTCTTAATTGAGCGGAGATACGGCGACTCGTTTAGAAGAATGAGGCCATCGTGCAATCATTGGTGCCATGGTTGTCGATTCGACCGATTCGCTGCACAGATCTTCGATAGATTGTGCACCAATCAGAGCTCATTCGGTTGTTCGAGCAAAAAAATCTTCTGCAATCTGCAATCAAAGCAAGAAAGTTCACGATGGTGTTTGTTCCAAGTGCATACGCGCATACCTTAGCTCGGCTGCCCTACTACTGGGTGCTTGCTACTGCACGGGGTTGCCTCAACTAAAGCCTACTCAACTACTTCGGTGCTACCAACTGGAGACTTACAGAAGAAGGGTGCTACAGTACAGCGCTGGAGCTGTGTTTTTTGGAGCGGACTTGATATCACTCCTGTAAATATTTACCATAGTGAGTAGAAGTTTGGCCGTGACACCGTACTTGACTTTCTTCAAGAACTACGCCGACTGCAAAAGCGCCAACCCAGCTACTTTTCCTTCTACAAATGGACGACAGCGCCTTCCCACTAGCAGCTCAATTAATTGGGAAAGCATATGCGAAGCAAGGACAAGAAGCACTACGGCGACGAGAAGGCCTGGCGAAGACGCTTTTGTCGCAGAGAAGACTTCCAAGCACAGGATGGGACGATGCTTCAATAGAATTTCTGCTCACAGATCTAGCCATGATGGATTCGAATAATTTCATGGACAACGTGGGTGTGGGCGAAAGAGAGGGTCGAGTTTATAGTTCTTTGGTTTTGCGATCGCATTTTCGTATGAGTCATGGCATTGGGAGGAGCGGTGACATCGCAGCCGTGCAGCCGAAGGCAGCGGGGTCCTCTCTCATGGCGCAACTCACGAACTTGCTGGTCTTAGATGCCATGAAAATTGCCGGTCTTATTGAAGTGAAAGCCGCATTAACTATGCCGCTGGCAACAGGCATGTCGATAGGTCTAGCGTTGTTGGGGTTGAGATTACATTGGAAGTCTGACCCAAGCAAGCGTATCGTGCTTTGGAGCCGAATCGACCAAAAGAGCTGCCTGAAAGCCATTGTAACGGCTGGCTTTGAAGTGGTTCCAGTGCCTTTGAAGCTGTATGGAGATGAGCTTCAAACAGACCTAGCCGCATTCGAGGCCCTTCTGGACGAGCATGGTGACAGAGTGTTTGCTTGTGTGACCACCACCTCTTGTTTCGCCCCTCGAGCCCCGGATGACGTCGAAGGAGTGGCGCGGCTGTGCGAAGCTCGAAACATTGGGCACATCGTCAACAATGCTTACGGTTTACAGTGCGGAACTACCATGAAGAAGTTGAGTCGAGCGATGCGCGTTGGACGAATCGATTGTTGCATCCAATCAACCGATAAGAACTATCTGGTGCCTGTGGGAGGCGCGGTCATTGCTGGGCAAGATCCAAGCGTTATTGCTGCCATTGGCCAAGCGTACCCTGGGCGAGCATCATCTGCGCCCGTGCAAGACCTTTTCATCACCTTACTCTCGATGGGATCTCAAGGGTAAGAAAGGTTGAGAATGTCGTTCTTCGGCCCCACAAATGCCCGATCAATCCTCGACGTATGTCTTTTGTTGTTGCGCTTAGGTACAAGGAACTTCTTCTTGAGCGTGAGGCTATGGCAGATTACTTGCAATTGAAGTTGCAGGAGGTCGCTCTAAAGCATAGCGAGCGCGTTCTGAGCAGCCCAAACAACCGAATTAGCTTTGGTGTTACGCTCGATTCTTTCGCGGGTCAAGGAGACGAAACTTACTTAGGTTCCATGCTCTTTACTCGGTCGGTCAGCGGCACCCGGGTAGTTCCACGAGGGAAAACCAGCGTCATTTGCGGAATCGCCTACGAAGGTTTCGGTAGCTCGCACCCGGCTTATCCCCACTCGTATATGACGGCCGCTGCAGCCATTGGCGGTACACGCGCTGAAGTCGACCGTTTTGTTGACACTCTCGATAAAACCATGGCGGCTTTCAAGCAAAAACAAGCCAAGAATGCTGCGAAAATGGAGAGAAATGCCGCTGCATTGCCAGAAGAAAATATAGGAGTGCCAACTTCTATCTCGCTTTCGAAGCAGGGCGCTAGTGAATAAATAGACTATTTATTATCTATTTCTGTACTCGAACTCGAACTAATACAAACCCAAATGGCACAGAAGCCAATGCTGCGGGCTGTGGTAGTGGTAGATTTGACCAACAACTATTAACCAATTGCATTTGGCCTAAACATATTTGTGGGTGTTTTTAGAGTAACACTGTGGCGCGCGAAGGGAGTGGTTTTTCAAAAGATTTCGAGGGCATTGTGATTGTGGACTGCAGCAAACTCCGACGGACGACGGAACTCTGAATGCCATTTAACACAGAAAACGCATAAACCAATGGCTTAAATCCAGAATCGTCTAGTCTAGTCTAGTTATTAATCCCCCAAAATTAAAGAAAGCCAAGTATATAGCAGCCACAGTTCGTAGGCCGGTACGAATCGAACTCGAACTAATACAAACCCAAATGACACAGAAGCCAATGCTGCGGGCAGAATTCGTACGCGCGTAATTCGTGTTTGCTAAGCCTGCAGCATTTCAGCCATGGTTAATTAGATATAATGGGTCCGAAACGAAGGATTTCGATGAGTGGATCGCCATTGCCAAGGACAGGTCGAAGTGGAGACAGCTGACTCACTCCATTCCCAAACCTCATGATGCCTGACGGCTGAAGGACACCTCGAGAGAAAATGATTACAATTGCATTACGCAAAAGGACACTCAGCCCAGTCAGACTTGTTCTGAAGGTTACATTTTTGAGACAGGCCCCGTAGGGCCGGAAATAGAAGTCTTACTCGAACTCGAACTAATACAAACCCAAATGGCACAGAAGCCAATGCTGCGGGCAGAAGTGGGAATGCGCGTGCGTTGCGCAAACAAAGCAAGTG
>Ga0307982_1004161_pt1 | contig 11454 bp, 14 predicted proteins | sample OrgLakmetagen989_FD_201847 | JGI IMG/M metagenome (GOLD analysis project Ga0307982, IMG submission 201847) | Saline water microbial communities from Organic Lake, Antarctica - #989 | ecosystem: Environmental > Aquatic > Non-marine Saline and Alkaline > Saline | place: Antarctica: Organic Lake... | reverse complement strand
CCTTTTTTTTCTGGTGTAGTGGCCTTCGTTCTTATAGGACATGCGTTTCTTCTAAATTTCGATCGGGAGTTCGAGAGTAGCGGTCTTAAAGAGACATATGGCCGTGCCAAGTAGGTGTTTCATGTAATTCTTTTTATTGAAGGGGCATTGTATAATGTGCAGTGCGCACAGGATATAAAGCTGCCTAAGGCCCAGAAGCCGCTAAAATGCGAAACGGCGAATATGGTCCTGTATACGTGAAATTGAGAATTTTCCGACCCAGAAATTTACAGATATGACGTTCAACAACAACTGTTCAACCTCTCCCGGAAGACATCATCGACGACTCATTTCCAAAATTCTAAATATTTCTTGACCACTACCCCGACACTTTGAAGTGTTCTGGCGCGCCCGCAGGCACCTGGATCACCACTGCCATCCGTGCTCACGCGCTGGAATCTCGTTGAAACCAGGTTAGTCTGGGGTGGGGCAAGTTTAAATTTCCGGGGGCAACCATTTTGGAGAGCTTCATGCACTTTTGACCGTGAAGGAGCGATGCAGTCAGTCGCGGCGGTGCAGCATTCTCTCGGAGAACAACCTCAGTCAAATCAGAAACACGAAAAAAATGCTCGAATGATTCAACGAAGCTGATATATTTCAGCGCTTCGTGTACCTTGGCTCGTTCGTCATCGTTTTGGGGCTTTGTTCTGGCTTTCCAGGTGATGGCTGCTTGTGCGGTTTCACCGAATCTGGCCAAGGAGGCTGGAGCCACAACCGCAGCACCAGTGGTTACCTGCCGAAAGATGCGGCCCAAAGTTTCACCGGATCTTTGGTGCCGTTCTTGCGCCATGAACCTCAAAAAGCGCTGCGGCGGTTTGCTTGCTTCGCCCGAAGCGCCGCCACAACCCGACAACAGCAGCAGTATTTGCAGCAGCGGCTTCAGCCATGACGCTTTCGTCATCGATGGCTGCCCACCGCCGAAGACCACATCGATGTTGATCGAATCGAAAAATAGCATATGTAATCCTCGCGGCGGTGGTGGCGGCAGCAGCACCAACAATGGACTTCCTGGCGTCTCTGGACGAAAGCGGTGCGCACCATCATCTTCTCCCGGGTGGGTTACGCCCTCGCCGCAACACCGCGACGCGCCACTCCTGCGGCGGCGAGAAGTTGCCCCTCGGCACAAAAAAGCGCGCACGTTGAGCGGGAAAATTGCCGGCCACTTGAAGGGGCACACCTGCAGCCGCGCGAGCGACGTTGAGACTGACGACAACGACGACGACGGTGCCAGTGACGGTGTGAGCGACGGTGATTTTGGCGATGCAGCTGATGCAGCAGAAGCAGCAGCTGCTGCCGCAGAAGAGACGTGGGTGCAGTGCGAGAGTTGCGCCACGTGGCGGCAATTGCCAAGACACGTGAACCCAGACGACCTGCCCGACGTTTGGTGAGCGTGAAGATGGAATGGATGTGCATTGATGTAAATGTTGGTTCGAAGCTTTTTTTTTTGTCGTGAGTGGCAAGCGACTATGCCTTGATATCAAGATCGAGTTCTGAATTAGTTCCGCGACTTCTCACTCACTGCCCTTTTTTATCTCTCGCTCTGGCTTTCTCTTTTCTGGTGTATAGGTTCTGCCACATGAACGAGTGGAATCCTGCCGAGAGCTCCTGCGGGGCAAACGTAAGCGCTAATAAGAACAAGAGTGGCCACAGCCGGAGGCGCTGCAGCGCTGCTGATGCTGCATTGGTGCACAAAGTACTTGGCGTGCAGTCGGTAAGTTGTTAAAGTTTTTTGCAGATGCTAGGAAAGATTTAAAAGGCTACAACTGCATCAAAAGAAGTTGCTTCCTTATGTACCGTCTTCGTCTTCGTAGTCCAATTGTTCTTCTCATCTTTCTTCTTCCTCTTCGAATACAGGTGGAACAAGTGAAGGAGCTCAACAAAGCGCGGGGCCTTCGCACCACGCGCGTGGGCAGCAACGGAGGCCGCAAGTCGAAAGGCGAGCTCATTGACGACTTGCTCGACGATGGCCTAACACCTGCTGACATTGGGGCGGTTGCCACTACTACTAGCGCTGCAAGGCGAGAGGCCAGCCCAACTCTGCAACCCGACGCTCGGAACACGAACACGAACTTGAACAACCGCATCGGCAACAGCAAGTACTTCAACAAGAGCAACGGCAGCAACGGAGGCAAAGGTGTTGCCAACAGTGGGAATGGCAGCCGCAGCGGGTACCGGAACGGCAACACCAGTGAACACGGCGCCAAGAAGTCTAGGCTAAGTCTAGTGCCGCCGCATGCACGATTGGCTCCTAACGACGAAACGGGAGACAATGGTGGCCAATCCTCTGAAGAAGAAGAAGAAGAAGAAGAAGAAGAGCAGCATGTGCGTGTTCAAAGGCGGCCACGGTCCAACACCTGCGACGACCTTCCCAGTCCCCTGTCTGCGCCGTGGCCGGCCCAAAGGCCGGGCCACGGGCGCCCCGACCACCACCACCACCACGAAGGCGAACACCCCAGCAGCAACAGTGCTTCTCGTGGCCTTCGCAATCATATGGATGCTCAAGTGGATACAGATCTACGCGCTGCGGGCGGCATCAGCCAGAACAAGCAGAGGACTTCGTTGTTGAGCGGGCGACGTGAACGCGCAGATTCGTGGCCAGCGTCAAGCAGGGAAGCCACACGCCACTTTGAGTCGGAGCTGAGCGGCGGCACTGGCCGTTCCAGCAGCAGCAGCTACACCAGCGCCCGTGGTGGTGGCAGCAGCAGTGGCGGCGGCAGCACGGCACATGTAGAGGCGTGGTCGGAGCGGCGGTTAACGGCAGACGCCGTGGCCGACGCAGAGCGCTTTCGCGCCTACGTGCGGAGCCGCATTCGACAGACGCCTTCTCCCGTGCTGACCTCGTCGTCGTCGTCGTCGTCGTCGCTAGCTCCTTCGCCGTCAATGGCTGCTCCCTCTTCCACCACCACTACAACAATCGAAGCACCTGGGGCACCGTCGCATTCGTCGTCATCGTCGTCATCGTCCTTTACTTCAACGTTGTCGTTCGAGCACGGAGGAGCTGCTGCTGTGCACTCCACTGCCGGAGGAGGCGCGCATCCAGTGTACGCCACTCCCGAAGCGCCTTCTTCAACCTCAAGTGCGAGCGGCAGTGAAGCAACTGCGGCATATTCTCTTGCTTCTTCTCTGGTGTCGTCTTGCCCGTTGGCGAGCCTGGCCGAAGTGGCATGCATTGCGCTCGAGTACCCCAACCACACTACTACTTCATACGCCGATGCACCACCCTTGCCCTGCCCTGCGAAGATTTCATCGGATTCGTCGACGCCGCCGCCGTCGTCGTTTTCATCTTCGTCTTCGTCATCCTCAGCAACTACTGCAGCAGTTCTCAGTGCGTCTGATGCTGTTCCAGCGTCTTCTTCTACTTCTTCGTTTTCATCGCATGCAGCTGCTTCATCAGTCGGCGTGCTAACTCCTGCTCCTCTTCCTGCCGTGACGTTGCCTCGTGAAACTCCTGTGCCTCTCAGCGGTGCAGGAACGCGTGCACTCATGCCTGGCAGCGCAGCATCAAAGGCCACCACTGCAGTGGAAGAGTCGAGCGCTGAGGAGCTCATCAATGGCGCTAAAGCGTCTTTTGGCTCTGGTGTGAAAGATTCAGCCGAAGATGCAGCAGCAACAGCAGCATCCTTATCGATGTCAAAAGCACGCATCATTTCCATTGCAAGTGGTGCTAGCTTCAAGGCCCCAACGGAAGTCTTTTCAAGGAGTCCACAGCCAATGGCCCTTGACGAATGCTTGGCCATGGTCGATAGGAATTCGAGGCAACGCGCTGCGGCTTCAGGCTCGGTGGTAGCAAGCAATGGTGGTGGGCGCTCCTCAAAAGACAGCAGCGATGGATCCGAGGAATATGACAAGGGCAACGTGCTCCTCGTCTCTGAAGATCAGAGCACGAGCGGCAACGAAGAGACGGCCTAAACATGAACGTCTTGCTGTTTACTTCTCACTGCACTCTCTATATGTGAACTAAAGGCCTGAATTCGAGAGGAGTGGCTTTTTGAGCCAGCGCAAAACGCCAGAGGAGAAGGGATTTCCAATTTATTATACCTCATTGTAGTGATTGTTCTACCTGTGTTTAATTCGGCCTCAGACGAAAGGGCGCACCGATTATTCTATAAAAACGATCTAACTTGCGTGTCGTTCTCTTCTCCCCCCCCCTACCCAGCAGTTTTCTGAATTCCAGTTGGCGCCCTCCTTGTGGACTTGCCTATTCCCTTTTATTTCTTGATATAACTCGGTACAAAGAGTTTGAATCCAAGGGCTGCTGGTTTCGCTGCTGCCTTCTGCTCACCGCCTCCTCGACCACCACTACTACTGTCTTGAGCCTTTGATGGTGCCTTGCTTTCATTGGAGGCTTTGCCTTCCTTCCCTCTTGCAGTCTTCTTCCCAAAGGGCAGTGTGCGCCCAGCTGGTACGGTTGAGGCTTCCTCCGCAGGTTTGCTTGCTGGCAATACTGTACCTACTGCGGTCGCAGAGGCCGTGGTTTTGGCTGCTGCTGTTGCTGCTGCTGCTGTTATACCGTCGCCACCATCACCACTACCAAGATTCTTATCGCTTGCAAGGTCACCGGGTTCAACGTCTTCTTCCTCTGAAGAGAAAAACCCGTCGTATTCGTCGCCGTCAGGCTTCTTCTTGGAGTCCAAAAAGTCGCCGTTCAAGCAGCTGCGCGCGCCTTCGAGACCTAGTAGTTCGTGCGCCACGGACGAGCCTTGTCCCTCTCCTTCTGGTGGAGCTTCGGCTGCTTCGAGCACCTGTTACAGGGAATGCACACGAAAAGATGAGTTGAAAGTCTCATGAATACTCCACAATAGCATATAATGCTTGCTCTCTGCGGAACCTTGGAAGAATTAAAAGTGCATAAATAAAATTTAAAGCGGAGTATGCGCAGAGCCAACACTTACTTCTTGAAAAAGGTCGCCCTTGGTGCGCACGTCGAGACCGAGCTTCAACAAATTACCGTCAGCGGCTCCTCCTCCTCGTGCTGTTGTTCCGCCTTCATTCTCACAGTCCGAACCGGCCTCAGCAGCTGCTTGAGCACTTGGCAGCGCATTCGCAGAAGAAGAAGAAGACGTTGGTGGCGATGATGATGATGATGATGATGATGACGATGCGATCGACGCAGGCTGGAGTGCAGGCATGACTTTGTTGTTGGTGGTGTCGTCGTGACCAGCATCAGTGCGCAGCCTCGCTAAGTGACCATGGTAATCGAATCGCATCAAATTAGCCAAACCATAGAGCTCCCCCTGGTATGATGTAGGAACAATAATGAGAAAAAAAAACAGGTTAATTTTATTTATGCAAGGGTTTAAGAGCGTTAAAAATGAATCCGCAGATCCAGAGCAAGGATTTAATTGAACTGACGATGAAATGAAAATTTACCATTTTATAAGTATTGCAATTCACATTATGTAATGGTACCTTTCTTTCGCCCTCAATAGCGTCAAACATCCGCTCGGAGTGCTTTCCATCCAGCACTGAATTAGCATGACCGGTCTTGTAGAGCTGCCGCATGTACATGAGCTCCTCAATGGTGCCCTTTGATGAGGAAGAAGTGGATTTATTTTTTACGAGAATGTGAAATGGACAAAATGACCGAAGGATGTATTTATTAAAGCATGAGCAAAAAGAAGAGGAGAAAAAGACGGAAAATGACAGAAACCCACCCACCGTGCTTTACATTAAGTACCTAATCTGACGACAAATCAACGAACAGGAACTCGTTCACACGACACCAAAACACATACGATACCAAAACCCATAACCTCTCACTCGTGTCCCGCATCCATTCAATGTACGTTGATTTGCAATACCTGGCACACCAGCCGAAACACCGACACGTCTTTGGTTTGCCCAATCCGGTACGCTCGGTCTTGGGCTTGCTGGTCGAACGACGGGTTCCAATTCACGTCAAAGATGATCACTTTGGAGGCCGACTGCAAGTTGATCCCCACCCCCCCCGCTTTGGTCGAGCACAGGAACACGAACGACGACACGCTGGCGTTGAAGCTATCCACCAAGTGTTGCCGGGTTTTGGTGGGGGTGGAGCCGTCCAAACGGGTGAAAGGCCACCCGTGGGCCTGGCAGAAGGCCCCGAGCACGTCTAAGGTTTGCGTCGACCAGCTAAACACCAGGACCTACGGGGTTGGAATAAAAACAGATTATTCATGCGGATTCTTCAAAAGGAGCTTTGAAAAATGGCAAAAAAGAATAGCGAAGCAAACAAACACTAGTATAAAAAGAAATGCTATCAATCTAGAATTCGAATATGACTAGGGAGATACCTTCTCGTTGGTCTTTCGAAACAGACTAAGAAGTTTGGCGAGCACTCCTAGTTTCCCACAGTGCGCAGGATTCGACAAGTCCCAAAAGTTTTCCGACCGCACGTATGGGTTGGCACCTTCTGCCACGACACTGCTGCTGCTATTGCTGCTGCTGCTGCTGCCGCCGCTGTTTATACCGCCTGTGCTTGAGAAGGAAGCATCAATCGGCAGAGTCGCTTGGCTGTCGCTTCTTCCTCCGCTGCTGCCGCCGCCGCTGCCACTGCTGCCGCCGCCGTTGGCGCCGCTGCGGAGTTGCGCTAACATAGAAGGCGAGAAAATCGCCCGCGCGAAGGCCTCGGTGCGCTGCTTCCTCAACGGATCGCTGAAATCGCGCACCGGGTCCACGAGCAGCAGCGTAGGGTGGTTGGCCACCTTTTGGAGCTTGGCTAAGCAAGGAAACGCGACGCAGTGCGGGCAACGGGGGCACTCCTGGCCCTCGGGATGCAATTGGTGCCATATTAGCGCACGAGGGTCCACCTGGAGTGTTTTTTATTTTGAGAGGGAAAAAAAAGCGTAGTGATCACGCAAGGTGAATAAGACGACATGAAAATGCGCACAAAATGAAAGCAGGCAATTTCGTGAAGTCGCCTAGTTAAACTCGCTCCACATTTCTACTGCAGCGCAATTGTTGGTGCTGCGCATTTTTTTTAAACATCATCCGCCCCGTTTCTCTTTTCCATCATGTCATATATTCTTACCGTGGTGTCGTCGAGGTGGCCCTTGCTCCCCGCCACCAGATAGGGGGCTTTGAAGCAGCACTTGCCTCGGGTGTGGCCGCTGCCGCACGGGCACAGCTCGCCGGCCAGCCTCACGTTCTCGAAGTCGGGGAGCTTGAGGCACGCCGCGTAGAGCTCGGCCTGATGTCATCATGAACCAACGCGAAGTATGGACAAAGAGGGAAGATAATGGTGTAATCTATCATAGCTCTTGGGAATGTTCATCGTTTATTCTCAGTACAACAACACACCGTTTTTTAATCTATTCCCCGTTTTTTTCGTCTCTTACTGTACTAATCACGAACTCGACAGGACTACAAATACTCCACCTCACCTGCAGAGGCGTCAAAGCACAGAACACGATACGGTCGAACTTGTCGGGGAGCTCGTTCGCCAATTGTTCTTGCTTGGTGCGCCGCAGCATCAGCGGCAGCAGCGCTTGCACTAGCTCTGCGCTTCGTTTGCGGCCTAACTTCACGGCATCCCGGTCCGCAGTCTTGGTTTGGCCCCGCTTGATGGGGCGACTGTAGAACTCGTTGAAGGCCGGCCAGTCCCCGAGGCAGCCTAATGTGGTTGATGGATTGGTTGGTTGGTTGGTTGGTTGGTTGAATGCACAGCACACATGTGTAGGTACATATAAATGAACATAGTTGTATGTGAGAGAGAGGAAATATGAAGTCGTAGCAAAAAGAAATGGCCGAGATAAGCAACACGCAATGAACAACAACACTCCAAGCACGCCTCAAAAATTGCCTAGAGTCCTCCAACATAGTACGACACATGCCTAGTTCCAAGTACGCATATCTATAGGCACCCACACCTGGGTGCAGCATGTTAAGCAAGTTGAAGAGCTCCATGTGCTTGTTGGACATCGGCGTGCCGCTCAACCCAATCCTAAACTTGCACTGCGCCGCCAGCGCTGCGCACGCACGGGTTCTGATTCGTGCAGCATAGTGCATGTACGCCAGTGTGAACTTATTAGGAGTTGCAGAATCAAGGAAACATCACTACATTTTTCTGTACGAATTGACAGGAATGCACTCGTGCCATACCTCTGCGATGCCGGGTTCGTCATGGCATGGCATTCGTCGACCACCAACCCACCGAACAAATGCTTCGAGGACGAAGAGGCAGATACAGATTCGCTCCGCAACACCGTTTGGAAGGTAGAAAGCAACGAATGGCCAATGAGCAGCACCTTAATTGTAGGCGCATACAAAGTAGAGATGAGGGCAGCAGTAGAAAATTGCTATGTTTGGCAATCGTGAATGGCAAAATTCTCATAGCAAATAAATCTCAAACGAACCAAAGCAAAAAGAAGCGTCAAATTTGCAAAATTTGCACGGACACGCAATCAAGCTGACGAAAAAAATTTACACGAAATCAAACGCCACAGGTCTTTCTTTTCTTCACACCTCCAGTCGCCCCGCAAGCGCATCAGCAATCATCGACTGGCGTTCGTCCGGAGTTTGGTTGGTGCTCAGGCAACCCACCCCAAAGAACCCCCACTTCTTGAGCTCGCGCGCCCAATTTGCCAGCACCGAGGCAGGCGCGCACACCACGACTGCGTCGCCTCGCGCTTCGGGCAAGACGGAGCCGTGATCAGGAGACGGATAGCCGCGGTTGGAGCTGGTTGTGCTGCTACCACCGCGGCGGCTGCTGAGGCCCCGGCGACGCTTCTGGCGCAAGTGAAGCCGGTCGGCATCGGTGCCGGTTTTGTGGAAATGCGCTGCCAACAGCGAAATAACCATTACTGTTTTTCCGAGGCCCATGTCGTCTGCTAAGATGCCGCCGCCGCCTTGAGCCCGAATCTTCCACAAGAACGCCACGCCTTCGCGCTGGTAGCCTTGCAGGTACCTGGGTAAGAAGAAACAAGAAATAGCGAGAAAAAAAAAGGTAGATGGATAAGATGGCAAATCAAAGAAAATTTCGGATTTGTACTTAAATTTAATTTCTAAGTTAACATTCGCTACAGAGCATGATATACCGGTTGATGCTGCGGGGTACTTCGCCTTCGATCAGAGCACCGGGCGCCCCCAAAGCTCCCCTCGCGTGCCCTCTCGCCCCGCTGGCCCCAGCGCCCAAGTGGGCTCGCTCCACGGTGGCCGCGAGCGGCAGGGCCCGGGCACTGGGGTCGTAGAAAGGCGCGCCTTGCCCGGACCCAAAGTCTGGAAAGAGCGCGTCTTGGCCATTTTGATCCTCGTTACTACCGCGGCCACGGCCACCGACGTCGCTGTCGTCGCTGCCACTTAAGAAGCCGGCCTCGGAAACCCTCCTTTTACTGCTGCCTCCTCCTCCTCTGCGACACGCAGGTGGAACAACCCCTTGGTGTGAGGCCACCGCCATGGGGTCAGTAACTTTAATCCTGCCGCCGCGGCGATCGTCTGGACCTGCACCACTTGGGGGAGCCACTCCGAGCAACGCCAAGAGGCTGGCTTCGTCTAAGCGGCCGCTCAGCAGAGCACCTCGGGACAGCGCTTCGGCGCGCCTCTGTTGGTCGTGGCTGAGCGCTCGGGCTTCCATGACTTGCGCGTGCGAGGCAGACGCACGTTTCTGGCCGCTGCTGCTGCTTTTGCTGCCTGTTTGGCTTGCTTTGCCAGCTTTTTTCTTGTTCTTCGGTACTGTTGTGGCTGGGAGCGCAGTCGTCGTCGGCACGTCCGACCAAAATCCGTCGTCGCTGTCACTGCCATCAACAACAGGAGCACTGGCTTCTTGAATGGAAAGCGCATTTGCTGCAGAAGACGACGACGAGGAAGACGACGAGGAAGCCGCGGTGGTAGCAGTGTGGTTGTCCGTAACCTCGCGCTCAAAAGGCGAAGCCACAGGAAAGGGTGCCAACTGATTGGACTTTCGGTCTCGGCGTGGCTTTGGGAGATCAGAAGGCGCTGCGCGCGGCGAGGGTGAAAGGAAAGGGGCAGCGCTGCTCTGGTGTGTTGCGGCAGAATTACGATCTGTGGCTTTGGAGTTCCTGGCCTCAGCTGCAGTTAACTCAAGGGCCACTTCCTAGAGTGGGGAAAGAAGAGGAAAGACACTCGAAAAACTCAGACCAGCACCGATATTTGTAGAGATTTAAAGCTCAAAAGAAAAAACATGTACTGATTTCAATGTGAAATAATGCTTTACCTCTCTTTCACTCTCGCTTGAGGCGTGCTCCGAACTAATGCTACTTTGAGAGCGCTGCAAAGCTGCTCGCGCAGTTGCCGTGTCCACTGTTGGGACTGCTGACATATGATCGCTAGTTTCTTCTTCCTCCTCCGAGGAGGAGCTATCCAAAAAGCTCTTGTGCCTAGGCTGTGCGCGCTTTAGATTTGTTGACTTCAGCGCCTGCTCCTTGACTGCATTTCCTGGTGGCGCAGCTGCTACTGAAGCCGTTTTATTTCCTTCAGTCATTCTTGTGAAATGAGAAATATGGCTAGCAACTCGCGCGGGTGCGGCAGGTCGACGTCGAGAGTCGTCTGTCTCTGGCGATGAGGAAGCAGCCCGGGGGCGTTTCGTAGCAGCATAGTGGCTGCCAGGCGCTCGTGTGAAAGCAGCTCGGGCCGAGGCTGACATCGAAGCTGCTCCTCGGGCATCCTCGTCGCTAGACGACATGGAATCGGCACGTGAGCGCGCCGGCGCAGAAGTTCTGGAAGCAGTTGACCTGCCCTCTGATTCCTGGCCGCTTTCCTCACTTTCCGAATAGCCAGCAGGTGCCATTTTGCAAGCCAAGCCCAGGCGACGCGCCCGATCTTGGGCCATCTGCGTCCAGACGAGGCGGCCACCCTCGTCTTCGCTCGAAAAGTCATCGGAGGACTCTGCCATGGTTCGAGCTCTTATATCTTGTGGGATCTATTGACGCGAAACATTCTTTCTACCGTAATGGGACGCTACGTGTACTCGCTTCTCTACTACTGTGCAGATACTGCTACTACTTACCAAGTGTAGATGTGTAGTTCTCCCCTGTAGCCTACAGGGCTTGAGCTCGACATACCCACTAGTGACCCCGAATAGAACTCTTCGCTTTCGTTTGGGATTTTGGATTAAATTCCATTGAACCGAGTGAAGCCTCCGCGTGTGGAGGCGCAGACCCGGGTGGATTCGGTGGGGTGGTGGTGGTCACAGCAAATCAGAAAAAAAACACGAAACGTAACGATCAGCGTATAGTTTCGCTCTCTCTCCCTCTCTCTGTCTATCTTTCGTTTTTATCCTGCCGTGGTCCTCGAGCTCGACTTGCCTGCGGGCGTGCACAAATGGGCGTTAGCTGAACAACTTTTGAGTTGTGTCACGATCGCGAACGGTCTCCGGTCGTCGCCCTGATTCAGCACGCGGAGAAAACCAAATGTCCGGCCCAACGGACAACAACGCTTCTCCCCTGTAGCCTACAGGGCTTGAGCTCGGTTGAAAGTACT
>Ga0307982_1004158_pt1 | contig 11455 bp, 10 predicted proteins | sample OrgLakmetagen989_FD_201847 | JGI IMG/M metagenome (GOLD analysis project Ga0307982, IMG submission 201847) | Saline water microbial communities from Organic Lake, Antarctica - #989 | ecosystem: Environmental > Aquatic > Non-marine Saline and Alkaline > Saline | place: Antarctica: Organic Lake... | reverse complement strand
ACCATTTCATTAGTGGATAAATTAGTGGATAAATTGTCTCATATAATTACTAGAAACCAAGCGCACCATTTACGTTTGGTCATGTGATCCATAGGTAGTTCCTGGCGCGGAAAGTGGCGTGCTGCTTGCGGACCAACTCTCCGTACAGATGGGTACGCGGAGTAATCCTTTAGAGCTCAGCCACGCACGGCGCAACAAGTTTGATATGGGCGAAACGGTCCGTGAAGCGGGCGTAAGGGCAGTTAGGCAATATTGTGGTCACACTTGGGATGAGGTTATGTCGTTCTTGGAAGAGTGGAAGCCGAGTCCATTCCTTTGTGTTGTGAAGCCGATACAATCGGCAGGCAGCGATGATGTCATAAAGTGCACTTCCCCAGCTGAAGTGAACGAAGCGTTTCACAAAATCAATGGAGCAGTGAATAGGCTTGGTGTGGTGAACGAAGGTGTCTTAGTGCAAGAATATTTGGACGGAGCTGAGTATGTGGTGGACTCAGTGTCGCGCGACGGTGTACACAAGATAACAGCGATTTGGGAATACGACAAACGGGCCGCAAACGGTCATTTCAACGTGTATTTTGGCACGTACCTAAGGGCAGCATCGGACGAGCTCGTAATACCTCTCGTAGGATATGCGAAACAGGTGACAACAGCTTAACTAATGTGCCTTCTCTGCCTAACTCAGCGGAAATGCAAGCTTCGTATTTGAGGATCGCTTGATTATACACAGGTACTTGATGCCTTAGGAATCTTCAACGGTCCAGGACACATGGAAGTTAAAATGTGCAAAGACGGCCCATGCTTGGTCGAAGTGGGTAGTCGCTGCCACGGGGCCGAAGGGACATGGGTGCCCCTCGTGATGGAGTGCTTGGGATACAACCAAGTTGAAGCTGCGCTCGATGTGTGAGTTTGATAAGTTGACGGGCGTCTTCAGCGCATGCAAAGGGTGCACACTTTCTACCACAGCGTCGGATTCAATTTCTCACAGCTTAGTGACGTGCACGTCTTTTTCTCGTAGAATCATGATCAATTCATTTTGCCCTTTCTTCCTAAATTTTTCACAGGTATGTAAATCCAGCTGCTTTCGATATGTTGCCTATGGTCCCCTTGAGACTCGCCTGTTTTGGCGCCGAGATTGACCTGGTGTCTTTCAGAGCTGGCGTGGTGACTCGTCTACCAGGTCTAGATATAATCCGCGCGATGCCTTCTTTCAGGAGCATGGAACTTGCGGTGCAGCCAGGTAGCTACATCGAAGCCACGGTTGACTGCTTTACTCGACCTGGTTGTGTCACACTCGCCGACGTGAACGAGGAAGTCCTGCTCGCTGACTGTGAAGCAATCCGCGCACTCGAGCGCGAAAAATTGTTCGTATATGCTGATGATTAAGTAGGGCTTGATAGTCCTACTTCTACTTTTAGCCACGCCTCTTCACTTTTGATTATTAGTACAATCTTATTTCGTATACTAGTGTCCCTATGCATTCAGTTCGATCCCTTGGCGCCTAATGAGAAATTACTTATGAATAGCAACCTGCTACGCCTCTTCGGAGTGGGATGAAGGGGGGGGCACAGGAAAAAAAAACCGAACACCTCCCCAACTACGGCGACAGGGGCTCGGGGACAGTTTAGGTCTATTATCGCAGGGTGCTTATTCGCGCATGGGAGCTGTGCGATCGCCTTCTTCGGCCCGACCACCAGGGCCTTGTATTGTACAAGCCCCGAACGCCCCACGGGCCCAAAACAAGCACCCTCATGCTCGCCGTTGTTAGGATAAAGAGGCCGCTATCGATAGTTATATGAACCCCGTGCCTGGCTTTCTGTCTGGTCTGGAGAACTCTGGAGACGCCGACCAGGTGGCACCCTGCCTGAGCCGAACCTGCACTCCCCGGGAAAACACGCAGGCGACTTGCTCTCAAGGTGTAAGGCCTGGCGGAGGCTTTGAAATTCGCTAAAAGACGACCACGAGTAGCGACCGTAGCGTTCAATAGAAGATTTATGGGTTTAGTTCTATGATAGGGAGGGGCCGCTAGGCCACAATCGGCCCGCTTGCATGATGCTATTTGTATTTTTTTTCTTTAGATAGAGAGAGAGAGAGGGGGCTACTCTATCAACTACCACATTCCGCCAAAGAGGAAGCAGTTCCTGTCTCGTTAGACCACCAGAACCATCCATGGCTTCGGGGCTGTAGAATAGGCTCATCTTCTGCTCGTCACGAGCTATTCTCGCGCGCCTTCCTCTTCATTGCTTACCGTAACGGAGGGCGCAACACCCAAAAATGTCTCACTTTTTGGAATTTTGACACAGGCCCTGAAGGGCCGGAATGAGGAGACTAACAGGAATTAACAACAAGCAAAGCAGCTTACATAAAGAGAGCTGCTAATACTAGAAGAGGGATACATCGGGCACGCATACTTAAGAGGCCATGGAAGTGATGGTAGCTGTCCAAAGTGGTAGCAAAACCAAACAAGGCTTTGGACCGCTATCACCACTTCCATGGCCACTCGGACATGTGCGGCTAAATGACTTCTATTCTATTACGAACTGCACTGCTTTGCATTTCTACTCGTTAGCCTTCTGATTCTATCCCGTTAGGGCCTGTGTTTTAATAAAAATGCACCCACAGCGGGCTCGATCGCACCGCTCAGAAAAAAATGCTGCTTGTGCAAAACTAGTACTAATTAGTACTAATTAGTACCTGAGTTGTTTCTCTGTGACTGAACAGTTTCCACTTTAGAGGGGGGTGGAAGTATTGTGCTTCCTGCCCTCTACGCACTATTCTCTTTTCGATTTTGACTTGCGCGCAACGCACGCGCGTGCACTTCTTCTGCCCACAGCATTGGCTTCTGTGTCATTTGGGTTTGTATTAGTTCGAGTTCGAGTTCGACTGGTGAGTACTGGCGAGTACACGGACATCAATCAGAGCTCGTGTGAGTCATTGAATAACAGCCCTACTTCGAATTCAAGACCTTCGTGAAAGTTAAGAAAAGAAAAAAATGTACGCCGGAAAGTCCCCCAAGGCGGGCTCGACCCGATTCGTTGTGGCAAAAGATTCTGCACCTAACCACTGGACTGTCAGGCGTTCCACACGCCTATGAAAATTTTGATAATTTGAAGTATATTATTTTGTGAATCTGTAATCTGTAATAAAATGCCGACCTCGGCAGAAAGCCGACCCGAATCCCTGCAATCGACGCGCCTTCCCCTGCCCTGAAGACTGTCGGAGCATGCCCGCCGGGAGCTTCGTACACGTTTTAAGCACAGTTTCGGGCACCGCGAGTTGCAATGGCAAGAAACATCTTGAGTAGCTTTGAAACAGCTGTGCATCATTCAACATGTTTCATTAAGGGAACTGCCGGATTCCTGTCTTGACCCATCGAAGTCGGGCCACTTGATTTCAAAACACGTCGCCTTTCTGTTACTCGCTTGCGAATATCTTCAAATGCCGCGAGCCACAAGAGGTTTCGTGTTACTCGGCCTCGCAATTTTTGAATGTCAAGCATTATCCTTGAATCTGTGGCGAAGCGGCCGACGAGGATCTTTCTCTAGAATTGCACGTATGCCAAACCAGCCTACTCTCGCAGCGAACCCGAGCGAATGTATCCCCACGCGGCATGCCAACGCTCCTGGTACACCCACTTCGTTCTTATCAATGAACGGAAGGTTGCCATTAGGCACACGTTTGCTGAATGCAGCAATGCCGCGGCGGCAGGAGGGCATGCCGGAAGAATACGTGCGCATGGTGCGTCAGTATCTGAAATGGATCTAACTTCAAGATGCACAACTTCTGATAATTGGCAGTCTCTTTTTGCACTCACCCGCCTCACACTCCTCGGTGTGCATGCTGTGTTGCCAGGCTCGACTGCGCCTAGGCTCTGAGGGCAATTGCATTGAGGCATGGCAACTCTATGTGGACCAGTATCGCGGCGATGAGCGCTACACGGCTGCCCAACTCGTTGCTGCAGCTGAAGCGCTTTTCTCCGAAAGGTGCGTGGGGAGCACGTCGCTTACTTCACGTTGACCGTCCTTGGTCCTCTCCCTTCACATGCAGTCTAAGTTATTCGTTGACTCATATTCTTGTAGACTTGAGCATACGGTGCTTACAATTTCAATCTTTTGTATGTGCGTTTTTTTTGGTGAATCTGCTCCTTCAGAGATTTATTGCGCATGGTCGCGCCGCTTGCAGAATCTTTACCAGAGCCGTCGCTACGACTGAAGCTCCGCGATGAGCTTGTTCGCTGGGCACTCGAGCGGGGTGCCTCAACAACTTTGGAGTTACCCGCTGCTTTCCCCGTTAATTCCAGTAACCCCCCTCTGGCGGCGACTTCTTTGGCATTTGGAGCTGATTCCCCTCCGCTGCCTGCGCGCTTGAGGCAGACTGATGCGACCACCATCTCTGCAGAAGAAGTCAGATGGTTGCGACCGATGGGCAAAGCTCGCCAGTGGTTGGCGCAACAGGACAGAGCTGTGCTGCGTGGCGACGCTCCTACCATCACTGCTCCAGGGAAGTCTGCATCGATGTACCGCGACGAGCGACGAGAGCAGCAACGGTGGTGGCAGGAAGGCGCGCTCACGCCGCAAGCGCAGCAGAGACTGAACGGTGCAGCCTGCGCAGTAGCCGACCAAATCCCCGTTGAAGTGTTGGACTTTGCCGAGGCTTTGGAAGCTTTCGTCGTGCCACCTTTTCTGAAAGTACCTGCGCCCACGGTAGGGGCAGCACCCAGCAATCCATCAGCCCTTGAGAGCTCCACGGCGGCACCACCCCGTGCCTCCACACCTGCAGTACCCCAGGAGCGAGGAGGAGCTTTGTTCACTTTCAATGCCTTCGTCAGCAGAGCTCTTTCTCGGTTACGAGGAGGCCGTATCGCCCAAGCAGCACTCACAAGAAGACAAGTAGGCGGTCTCGTTCAGACTTCCCCGCCGCGCACATCCTGGCCGCTGTGGTTGCTCAGCGTGCGGCCGCCTAGGAGTGTGCGGATTGTGCCGGCGCTACCGCTGCTGTTGTGCGGTGGGGTTGTGACGCGGGCATTGACCCTGTTCGCAGCTCTCTTTGCCGTGCTTTTCAGTTCTTCGACGAGCACCGTTGGTGATGGCGATTCGCATAGCCCCAGCAGAACCACCCAACGCAATGCGCTCGCTACTGCTGGCAGCGGGCCTTGACAAGCGACTCCTGTAACTCTCCTTGCTTCTTTGAGGACACACCAATAGCCAGCTACTGCCATTGGCAGAAACCATCTTGATTTTTAGGTGTTTGGAGTAAACGCTTGATGCTAGAGAAGTAAAAGGCGTAATTTACCAAGACCAAGTATCAGTATCATTCTTTAATAAAATCATAAATCCGGGTTCTTCTAATACCTGCGCTTCCATATTTTCGGGGTTCGGCCTGAACTTAATTGAGATGAGTTATCCTGCCGTCCTACTGCGACCAGTTTCGTGCACTCTGCATAGATAGGAAGTTATGTTATCTATTTTAAATTCGTGAGTTGCGAGTTACAAGTTTTGTAAGTCGTAACTTAGAGTTCACTGCCTTTTCTTTGGATCAATACTCGAGAGAACTAGACGCCAGCATCATGGAACGTTAGTCATGGCGCGTAGGCAGAAAAAAAACTAGCACGGCGCGCCATAACAAAGACGGCTCACTACTCTACTTTACTGCGGTATTCACTTCTTTTCGGTTCACACTGCAAGGTACAAAGAGCTCGGGAAACACCTATCTCTAGCTTTTCATTTACTTCGTGAACGCTTCTACATCAGCGAGCCACTTGGTGTATTCTTGCTGCTCTTTGAAGTCCGCATACATGGCGATGAAGTTCGCCACCGTGTCGTCGACGCCTTGAGCAGCCAAGTAGTCGTGGAAGGCGTCCTGGAGCTCTTGGTCCAGTTCCTCGAAGGCTGGCCCCACGAAAAGCTTGGCTTCGTCGTCCGCCGACAAGCCCGACTCCACGAATTCCACTGCTTCAATGGTGACCTGCTCCGAGGCCGAGCATCGGAAGCGGAGCGTCTTTGCGTCCTTTTCAACGAGAGCCGTGAACCCCACTGACACCGATTCCTGGCTGTCTTCTTCGGGCTCCTCTTCCTCGCTGGTGTCGAACATTTCAGGGTCCAAGGCATCCCGGATGTCAAACTTCACAACGACACCGTTGCTGGCGACCAGCTTCACTTCGGCTGAACCTGAAGTGTCGTGGATAGTGAACCTTTCCTCCAAGATGGACTTGATTTCCGCCAAGTCCTCAGGCATCTCGGAAGACCCTGAGTCCAGATCGTGCTTTAATTCCTTACGCAAAACCTTGCCCAAGTTCGTCGCCGAGCCCAAGCTCATTGATTTCACGAGCTGTGGCTGAATGGCTTTTCCCACTCGCATCGCTGAAGATGCACCGACATGGAAAAGGCGAAGAGACATGGTTCGGTAAAGCTCTACCACGTGTTGATATTTCGAGACGATTCTCAGCTCTCAGGTGAAGCTACTGGACTAATATAAAGAGATTCGAAAATATTTTCGGCGAGACGTCACGGAGAAGGAACAGGTCTGCAATTAAGAGGCGCAGGTAACCGTTGCTTTTTGGTTTTCACATCTCCACGTCCCGCACAACATTTTTGTTCTCATTCTTTGTTCCATACACCTTGGCAACTCGGTGAGTTTAGCCCTGCCTGACCGCGAAGCATGTGCCCAAGATAGCTCCAAAGAAGTATTTCAAAGCAACTATGAATGTGTTGTATTCATGTTGCCCGTACTTTGCTTCTTAGTTTTCTTATCTTGATGATGTTCTGGCCTTGTGATGCATGACCTCATAAGACATAAGGCATAAGACGTAGAATTTGCGGCATCAGCTACGCTATTCCTCTGTCTTGAGAGGTAAATTGATAACTTTCTTTATATCGTGCGTGTTTCAGTAACTATGTCTGCTCGCGCGAACTACGCCAAGCAAATGTCCAGCTCTGCCTTCGGGTCAGACGCTGACTCAACGAACCGCCGCGTAGCGAAGGCGCATCCTTCGGCGGTAGGCAAGGAGAGCGCTCCATTCTCGGATATGGACAGCAAACACAAGGTGGCAGCTAAAGCTCACCCTTCGGCGGTAGGCAAGGAGAGTGCTCCATTCTCGGATATGGACAGCAAACACAAGGTGGCAGCTAAAGCCCACCCTTCTGCGGTAGGCAAGGAGAGCGTGCCGAAGACCCAAACCCTCGCCAGTCGCCGCCCGTCCCGGCTCCTAGAATCCAACATCATGAACGAAGCACCTGCGCCAACTAACAAGAAGCAGAAAAGTAATGCAACTGCAGGCCAGTTTGGCGCTGCGAAGGCACTGAGTGGCAAAGAGAACGGGGCGGGCGCTGACCACCTGGGAACCGGCATGCGGCCAAAAACTCCCTCGAAGCAGGCAGCCAAAATGAAGACGCGCATTGGCGAAGAGCACGTGCACTTAGATGCCATGATGACGAGCCCAAAAGTCCACAAGTTGGGCGCGGACTTGCGCCGGCGCTGAGAAGAGCTGAAAAGGCTTCGGTCAAAATTTTGACCCCTTCACCCTCACACCAAAAACAAAACCAAAAGACCCAGAAATGGTGCAGTGCCCTGCGCTCAAATAAGATTGAAAGTGCATGGATGTCCCATTGTCCATTGGCGTCTTGGTTATGCATGTGCTTCCTAGAACTTTAAATACCTATACTTTCCTTTACGTCCCTCCTACTTCCAGCCCCAGGAATCAGAAATGCGAAATGCGAAAAGACACCAAAACAGTAACCAAGAAAACCGCGGGGTTTCCGGGTTTTTACCCACTTCGGCTCGGCAGAAGATCCGGTAAATACCAATATCGCTGAAGGAAAACCCAGAAGCTGAAGCTTCTTGGGTTTTCTTGGTTACTGCACCAAAATCATATAGTTGAGATATATCTAATATTAAGAATGTTTGAAATACAATAAATGCATAAAATTTTCAAAAGATTCTCCAATTCCCACGCAACATAGAACTGACTGAGCACAGCGCTACGCGTTGCGGCTACGTGGTGCCATCTATCACTATCACCCCATCGCTGGAACTGACACTAACACATTTTTCTAGGTATAGTTCAAATGTAAAGTAAACGCAAACAAGAAAACCATTAAAAGGGAATCCGTATTATATACCCAACTCGCCAAAAGAAACCACGGAGACTAAACTCCGTGTTTCATTCATCATTCACATGCGACGGGCATCGAGTTCACTTGAGGCTTGAGGCCAGGCGCGTTTCACGATATGTATACCTATATATCGTACTTACCAAGAGAAGCCACTGGCGGATGAACTTAGCGCTACTTTCACATGCAGCTAGCTCCCAGTTCACTTGAGGCCGCCGGAGAGGCAGCACTGCACTGCGAGCTCAATTTCTTTCATGGCAAAGAGGCAGGTTTCGTCTTCGTGCGGCAGCGCGACTACTTGCACCCCCACCGGCAAGCCCACGGCGTTTTTGGCGGCCGCGCAAGCTTTGGCTGCCCACGGGTCTTGGCTTGACGGGTAGCTGGCGAGCTGCGCTTCGTCGCCATGGTTCACCTGTTGTGGTGCGTAGAGTGTGCAAGGTACGTTGGACATGAGCACAATCACAAGTGGAGCTAAAGAGAGAGAGAGAGAGAAAAAGCATGGAGATGAAGATATGAAACGAGACAATTTGCACATCAACACACACGCAAATTCTCAATTGGTTCATAATTTTGCCATTACCGTGGTGACAGGCAGCACCCCCGCGGGGAAATCCAACACGTTGAAGTGCGCCGTATAATTGCAGAACGCGCTGAGGTGAGCGGCGGCCCCCGCGGGAGGTGCAGGAAACACGGTTGCCGGGCACACTACGCAATCCAGCTCCAACGTGCGCCATTCGTGGATGAACCGCTGCACCAGGAGCTTCCGCTGGGCCTACATGTGATGTCAGTGTCATACCACAGAAACACGGCGATTTGAGGCTATTTGCTATCACTAGGACCCTCGACTTATTCTACGACAAAAAATAGATGCGGTAATGGCAAGATGCTCTAGCAGGCATAGTGCATGCAACTTTTTCACTGTTAAACACGTCACGCGCGCGCATACCTGAAGTTGCCACACTTGGCGCGTGGTTTTACGGCCCGTAGCTCGCACTAGATTGGCAACACGGGTGTAGCCGAGAGCCCGGTTCACCCACGAAACCAAGAGCCTCAGCCACCAGGGAATGCCAATGAGGAACACCAGTACCTTCAGGACAGGGTCCACAACTTCGTCTTCTAAATTGAGGGCCTAAACACATGGGTGCATGCGCAGTATTCACGTAAACAAGTATAGACACGAACACGCAAGAAGTATACGTTATTGTTTTTTTTTACGAGCGAGAGAAAAATATACGAGGAGGTCAACTTCAAAATGTATAACAATTCCATGCAACCGGCACGCAGCAATACGTCTGCAATACGTCTAGAAGCACGTTCATCTCTGTCACCTGAAGGGTTTCGCCTTGGTCGGCGCCGAGCAGCTGCGAAAAGAGGGTAATGCACTCGGTGCCGCTGCCGGAGGCGGCCAGCCAATCAAACTCCACCACGGTGTGCCCCCGCTCGGCGAGCCCACTTTTGGCCACCTCCACCGCGCGGGCGCACGCGGGGGTAGGGGGCGCAAAGCCGTCGCTCGTGAACCACCCGACTCGCAACGGCTTGCTTGTCTTTGTCTCTCTCATGCTCTTGCCGCCATTCTTACCACCACCGGTAGCACTGCCAGCGGCAGCGTTGGAGCAAGGCGGAAACGGGTAAGCCGCATCGTTGAACGGGGTCGGCGGCACCGTGGGGTCCAGCTGGTGCATGGTGCCGTTGGCCCACAGCGCGCGCAACACGAGCACGAGGCCGTCGACTTCCCTCGCCATGGGCCCCGCCGTGGACCGGATAGACTCCTGCCCGGGGGTGCTGGAGGTCATGCCTTTGGTGCTGATCCGGCCCGCTGTAGGCTTGAAACTGCAACAGCCCGAAAACGCCGCAGGGATCCGCAACGAGCCGCCGATGTCCGTGCCGATGCCCAAAATCGAGCCGTTGGAGCCCAAGAGGGACCCTTCGCCGCCGCTGCTCCCGCCGGGCCCGCGCGTGAGGTCATAGGGATTTTTGGTGGCCCCAAACACGGGGTTGGAGCACTCGTAACTGAGCATGGTTTGCGGCACGTTGGTGCGGGCAAACATCACTGCGCCCTGATGGCTGAGCACCTTATTTACAGGAAAAAAATGGACAGATGTACCAAAACTCAAGTGAGCGTGAGTGGTGGAAAATTGACGTGGTGGATTTTTATCTGAGTGCTGCAAGAAGAATGAGAACAAAGTTATAGACTCGTGGTCAAGGACTCGCTTCTTGATAATACATGTAGACACACCAGGAACAAAAGGCTCAGGGACTGCTTCTCAACACGAAGATTATTGGGTTATTTTAGTCTGCTGCCCAACATCAAAAATAAACTGTAAAATAATAAGATTGAACCTGCACGAGCACAGCATCATCGGTCTTGGGTTGGTTCAGGCGCCTCGAAGTCCCCACGGTGGTGTCTTGACCTCCAATGTCCACACACTCCTTTACCGAGATGGGCAGGCCTTGCAGCAAGCCAGCCGAGGGACGATCATAACGAGCCGCCACTTCAGCCTCTAGCTCGGACAAAGGCGCTATGAATTCAGTCACCTGTGTTAACGTTGTGAAAAGGGGCCATCCATGTGGTGTCAACTCTGACCGTAGAGCAATCATTTGCTCTTGACGGCATTCCTAGTTATACGATTAAGATTCAAAGAGCGACCGTACATTGCTCTCGTGGAAATGAAGCTGAATATTGTCATAATTCAGAATCAAACATAGGTGGCTACATTCAAAAGAAACTCGATAACTCCGAAACAAGTACAGAAGTCCGGCTCACGTTGTTCAGCCGTTTTGTCGATGCCACAGCACGAGCTAAGACGTCTCGCAGCAGTGCTTGTGCGGCCTTTGGCTCATTCCGGATGCGCTCCGCTACGTTTAAGATCGGCTCTAGCGTCGCATCGTCGAACTTTCCGGGCTTGTGGTCTGCGGCGGCGAGCGTTTTTTCCATTTGAGCAATCGACGATTGAGCACGAGCTTTTGTAGCGGCGGCGGACTTCGATCGCTGCTGCGTCACGGCTGCCCTTCCTTGGTACCTAATCAACCATGAAACAGCCCAAGCCAACGCTGCAGCTGAGGCTGCCGAGGGCCATGACACCAAGATAGTATCCATTGTTCCCCAAATCCCCAAACTCCGAACCCCCTGAACTGAAGTAAGTTAGTACAGGGCGGGACTGCACACTAGAGTCTACGAGTCTACTGCTGCATTGGATGCATTTCACCTCGAGCAGTTAAATGAAACAAGTTCAGGTGCCCGTGCCATGCACGGTTTCGGGGCAGAAGTATTCATTGAGGAAGTAAGGAAGTGCAATGATATGATGATATACTCTACAGGTGTATCGTTTTTAGCCACCATTCTTAACCCA
>Ga0307982_1004154_pt1 | contig 11460 bp, 2 predicted proteins | sample OrgLakmetagen989_FD_201847 | JGI IMG/M metagenome (GOLD analysis project Ga0307982, IMG submission 201847) | Saline water microbial communities from Organic Lake, Antarctica - #989 | ecosystem: Environmental > Aquatic > Non-marine Saline and Alkaline > Saline | place: Antarctica: Organic Lake... | reverse complement strand
TTCCACCACGCCTTCCAAGTCGTCGACTCGACTGAACCGCTGGCCTGCGCCACGGTTGCTGCCACCGCCATCCCCGGAGCCCTCTCCACTGGTCCGGTTCCCCCCTGTACCACCGCTTCCCTGCACGAGGCTCAGCGCCGCTTCGAGCTCTTTCACGCGGCGTTTCAGCCTGCTAGCTTCCTGCTGGGCTAGGCCCAAGTCGAACTTGAGCTCGAGTGCGGACGCGTCCTGCCCCAGCAGCTGCAGCTCCAAAGCTTCCTTGGCCTTCCGCACTTCCGCCAATTCGTCCGACAACGCTTCGGCGCGCAAGAACGCGTCATCCGACTCGCGCATTGAGCGGCCAGGACCACTGAACGCCCCCGAAGCAGTCCCACCGCCCCGCCTTCCTCCAACTCCGCTGACACCACTGCTGCTGCGGCCGTTGCCGCCGTTCGAGGCAGAGCTGGCCCGCGCTTCCGCCGCCGCAAGCTGTTGCTGCAAGCGTTTGATGTCCATGGGCAGCTCCACTTCGGCCCGCCGCTTGAGTTGGCCCTGGGCTTCTTCGAGCTCAAACACTCGCGCGCGGGCGGTCTCCAAGTCGCCCAGCCCGGCGGCGCCCCCTTCCCGTAAACTCGCGATTTCTTTGGTGACCTTGTCTAGCCGCCTCTCCACGTCGCTCTTGCCCTTGAGGGCCTGCTCGCAGCGGGTTTTGAGGCTCGCAATTTCTGCTTCGGCATCGCGCAGCTTCTGCGCACTGCTTGCAAGGCGCTCGCTCAAGCGCTTGGCTTGCCTTTCTGCGGTCCGCATGCGCTCTAGAGCGGGCCCACTACTAGCACTACTGCTGCTGCTGCTCCCATGAGCAGGAGACGATGTGGAGGGCGCTGCTGCAGCACCACCGCCGAGCCGCCTGCCGCCGCGAGGTGACTCACCACCGCCACCTCCGCTCTGGCTGACGTCACCATCAACACCACTACCAGCATCGGCATCGGCCGTAGCACTACTACTACTGCTGGCTGCTGCGGCTGCTGGAGCCGTACCAGGACGGCCAGTAGTCGAGCGCCTGCGATCGTCCAGGTCGGACCGAAGCGCGGCGTTCATCGCCACCAGGCGCTCGTTTTCGGCGCGCAAGCTGGTGGCTGTGGCGTCGCCAAACGCAGCCGGGCTGTTGCTGCCTGTGTTCGCGCTGCTTGCGGCCCCGGGGCCGCCGCCACTGCTACTGGTGGCACTGGTCCCGCTGCTTTGCTGGTATTTGTTGGTTTGCCGCACCAGGCGGTCTGCGCGGTGGCGCTGCCGCTCCGCTTCGCTCTTGGCAGCGGCACAGGCGTCCTGCAGACTCGCCACTTGCGCCTCGAGGGCGCCGCAGCGCTGGTCGGTGGCGTCGCGCTCGCTTCTCAAGTTGGTGCGCTCGGTTTTGAGCCGCTCGTTCGCCCGGCGCGCTTTGAGCACCTCCTGCTCGGCCGCTACGGCGGCTGCCTGCAGGGCGTGTTGCATCGACTCCAGCTTGCCTCGGAGCTCGTGCACTTGCGCAGCGGTGCCGCCGTCGCCCTCGCCGCCACTGCCGCCACTGCCACTGCCTCCGTTGGCTAACGCGGCCTGGTGCGCTTTTTCGTCGGCCAGTCGGCGCGTCTCGTGGGCCACTTCGGACTCTTCGAACTGGTGCTTCAACGCCACGATTGCCTGCCGCAGCGCAGCCAGCTTCTTGTCCTTTGCGGCGAGGGCGCCCTGGAGTGCGTTCACACGCTCGGCAGACACCACTGCCGTGTGGTGCTTGGCGCCGCTGTTGCTATCGCCTTCGCTACCCTGCGTGGCTGACGCTACACCGGCTCCTCCTGCAGCAGCAGCAGCAGCATTGGACGTGGTGTGGGCGTAGTTGGCCTCTTCAGCCGCCTGCAGCTGCGCCGCGAGCAACAGCATGTCGGCCTTCATGCGCTCCATCTCGGCCAGGGCGGCGCCGCAGCGCTGCTCGGCTCGCTCCCGCGCGTGCAGCTGGGTCCGCACCTTCACTTCCAGCGCGGCCACCGTGGCTTCGTGCGCGCTGCTGGCCAGAGCCGCGGCCTCCAGCTGGGCGTAGAGCTGCGACGCCACGTCGTGCACGTGGCCGTTGTCGCCGCCGCCGCTGCTGGAGGTCCCCGCGCGCTCCAAGGCTTGCGCCGCCGACTTGAGCTGCTGCAACGCGTCTTCGTTTTCCCGGAACATTTTGTTGGTGAGCTGCTCGACGGCCAGTTTGTCGTCCGTGGCGCCCGCCGCGGCCGCTGAGCGAGACGCTACCAACTGCGCGCGGTACTTCTCAATCATGCGGTTCTTCTCCGCAATCACCGTCTGCAGGCTGCCAATGGTCGCGCTGCTCACGCGCTTCAGTTCTTCGACTTCCTGGGGGCTGAGCCCGCCGTTTCGGCGGGACAATTGTTGTTGTTGTTGACCTTCCGACCTTTCAGCTGGTTCGTTTTTGCCGCGACCGTCAGTATTGTCGCCGTAGCCGGTCCTGGTCGCCACTCTGGCGGAGGCGCGGAGAGCAGCGGCGTTGGGCGGCGGGTGCGACAGGCCATTCGCGTCGGCTTGCTTCGCGTAGAACCGCAAGTCCGTGGCCACGGCTTCGGCGTCCCGCTGCCGCGCGGCCAGCTCTTCGTCGCGCTCTGCGAGGTCTTCCTGTAGGCGGCGCGCTGCTTGGGTTGCGGCATTGGCGTCGGCCTGGTACTTCGCTACGTCCTTGGTAGCGGTCTCCAAAGCCGCGGCTTGCCGCTCCATGGACGCACTGGGGGAAGTGTCCGAGATGCGGTGCCCCTGTTGATCGCCTCCGATCCCGAAAGGCGCGTGCACGCCTCCGTGCAGTGGGCCGTGGTAAGACGACGTTGACGAAGAAGCATTGTACATGACCCGCCGCTGGGCTGCGGCAGCGCCTTCTCTTAACGGTTTACTGATGGACAGCGACAAGTCGGGCGGCATCAAGTCACGCACGATGACAGCACCGCCATTCTCGGAAGAAGAAGAAGAAGAAGAAGGAGCTGTCTTTTTGTTCAAAGGTCCGACGTAGCCGTTTCCTTTGTTGAGGCCATCATCATTGTTTTCGTAGTCCTCGTCGCCATATTCGCTCGCCCGCGCCCGCAGGCCCTGCAAGAGCATGGCTTCGGTCTCGGCCTCGATTTTCGCTTCCTGGAGCTCCAGCAGCTGCGCGTCGCGGTGGGCGAGGGCGACTCCCGCGGCCCGCTTTTCTTCGCGCAGACGCTGCACTTGCGCGCGGGTCCGGAGCAGCTCCAGCTTCTGGCGCCGGACTTCGTCCGAAAGCTGCACCAATTTCCCGGCAGCATCCCGCACGGCCCGGCTCGTGTTAGTACTATTGTTGCCACTGTTGCCATTCCCATTCGGCTGCTGGAAGAGGGGCGCCAGGGATTGGTGCAAGGATTGGGCCGTTTGCAGCTGCGCTTCCAGTTCACGCGCGTGGTGCTCGAGGGCCGCGCAACGCGCTTCGCTCGCGTCTAACCGTTGTACAGTGGCGTCGTGCTCCCGGCCCAAGCTGGTGACGGCGGCGCGCAAACTGGCAGACACGTGGGCGGCCCCTTCGGAGCCTGCCAGCAAAGCGTCGAGCGCAGCAGCAAACGCGGCGGGGGCACCTCCTCTTTCACCACTGCTGCTGTTGTTGCCACCTTCTTGGCCGCTCTCTCCCACGTTGCCGTTGCTATAGACGTCATTCCCATTCCCATTTCCGCTGCTGCTCCTGCCGCTACCCTTGTTGCTGCTGCTGCTGCTGCTGAGGTGTAACTTCGCCAATTCCAACGTTTGGTCTCCCAGCAACAGTTTGCCGGTCAACTTGCTGAGCGCGTCTTTGAGCGCCCCTACTTGAAGTTGCTTCTCCGCGCCCAAGCTCAAGAGCGCCGCGTCGCGCCCGTCGAGCCGCTCTTCCAAGGTGCGGTTGGCGGCTTCTTTCCGCCGCGCGCGCGCCAAGGCCGCGTCGTACTTCCGCACAAACGCTTTGTACGACGCTCGGGTGGCGCTCAGTTGCCGCTGCAGCTGCCCCACCAGGGCCGACTCTTCCGAGTGGGCTTCGAGCTCGGCGCAGCGCGCGCGCAAGGAGGCCAGGTCGTCTTGGTGGGCGTCCCGCAGGGCCAGCACCTGCGTGGCCTGTTCGGCCGCTTGGGCCGCCTGCTCTGCCAACCGGTGCCGCTCGCGCCGTAGGCCGCTGCGCTCGGCTTCCAGCGCCCGGCAACGCTGCTGCAGCGCCTCGGCTTCGGCGCGGGTCAAGCCCCCACTGCCGTAGTTGCGCACCAGCTCGTCGCGCTGCTGCTTGGCCAGGCTCAGCTCCCGCCACGCCACCTCTTCGGACTTGCGCTGGGCGGCCTGCTCGTGCTCCAGGGACGTCAGCGTCGCCTGGGTGCGCGCAGCGTCGTGCTCCCGCAAAGCCGCGGCCTCGGCGGCTGCTGCCAGCTGGGCGGTGGCCCGCGCGTGCTGGCCGTGCAGCTCCACCAGCTCGCGGGACTGGCGCGCCAGCAACGCCTGAGTAGCAGCCGCAGCCGCTGCCGCGCGGTCGGACGTGTAGTGCCCCACTCCATATGAATTACCGCTGCTACCGCTGCCGCTGCTGCCGCTGCGAGCGCTAGACAGCCCACCACCACCTCCACCACCTCCACCGCCACTTGAGGCTGCTGCACCAGCAGCGCCCGAGTCCAGCAAGGCCTTCAGCTCTTTCTTGGCAGCTTGCGCCTCGGCTTCTGCGGCAGCGGCACGGCTGGCTTCCCGCTGCAGAGCCGTTGCGTGGCTGGCCGCAGCTTTCTGCAATTGAGCCAACTCCGTGGGTAAAGTACGCTGACGGTGCACCTTTTGTAATAGAAAAAGAATAAGAAAGAAGAGACACCAGATAAGAAGAAGAACATCAGGCAAGCACGATCATTCATAGAAGTACAAGAATACAACACAGGTGTGCCAGTACAACACGATCAAACAAGCACGGTCTGCATGTTATTACTTTGAGCCGCAGCTCTGCTTCCCTTGCCATGAGGTTCAAGTAGTCGCTGCGGAGCGAGTCCAGCTCCAGGCACGTTTCCACGTGGTCGTGCTTGGGGACCGCTCGGCTCAGCGCTGCTGCTTGGCGCTCCAGCCGCTCGCCCGCGCCCCGCTTCCATTCCTCCAGGTAGAGCAGCCGCGCTTTGGCGTCCGCGTCGGCCTCCACGCTGGCACTTTCGCGCGCTAAACGGCGGGCCACTTCTTCCGCAGCCTGCTCTTCCAAGCTCCCGCAGCGCCGCCGCAGCACCAGCTCGTTGGCTTCGAGCCGCGCGCACTTCTTGGCAAGCGACGCGGCGTGGCTCGACAACGATGCGCTGCCACCGCTGCCACTGCTACCACCACCACCACTACTACTGGTGCCCACAGCAGCACTGCTGCCGCTTCCACCGCTGCCACCACCGTTGGAGTTGATGGACTGAAGCAGCGCGTCAAGCGCGTCGTGCTTCAGGGTCAGCTTGGTGAGCTCGAGCTGTTGCGCTTCCAGGGCCGAGGTGGCGGCCGCTTCTTTGGCTTCAGACTCCTTCGCATACGCCACGTGTTCGGCGTACAAGTGCGCCGTGCGGCGCCGCACCTGGAAAGAAGAAGGAGGATTGAATGAAGGTTAGAGAAGAAATTGAGCACCGAGCGAATTTTTAGGCTAAGTGAAACAATAAATAGTCAGGGCTCGGCAGCAGAAAAAAGAATAAAACATAAGGGAAAAAAACAGATAGCTTCCGTGGCGTTATTATCTATCCTTCAAAACCACACCATGAAAAAAAGATGAACACTCGTTTCACGCATCCTCACACCCACCTCGGCGAGACTGGCTTCGTGGTGTTGCACCAACTTGTCGGCTTCTTGAAGTTCCGATTCGCGCGCCGCAAGCAGCTCTAAAGCAACGGCTAGTTGGCTGTACACGTCGCGCACCTGGTATGAACACCAAAAAAAACACGAGATCGACTCACATCATATCAACACCCACGAAGAATAAACGCCATACGATTGCAGAAAAGAAAGAGTCCAATTGAAGGCGCACATCAAATTGAAAAGTATAAAAGACAAATTACATTAAGGAAGTGTAAATTAATAATAACTGATAATTCCACGAATGGTCATGCTTTGTTTGACATCAACTGTACCTCATCGGCCCAGTCTTCTGGTGGAAGCTGCGTGTCCCGCAAGGTGGCGGCGAGGAGCGCTTTCCCTTCCGCCGTAGTTGGGCCCGCACCGCCAAAGGTCACTTCTGTCATCAATCCCAGGTGCGGCGGGGCGTATTGCTGCTGTTGCTGCTGCTGTTGGTAGGCTTGGTTGCTGCCGTGGCTTGGGAGGGTGTCCTGCATGGCGGTCGCGCCGTAGGGAACGTGGCCTCCTCGTCCACCTCCTCCTCGAGTGGCGGCGAAACTGGCCTCTACCGTGGACTCGTTCGCTCCGCCTGCTCCTCCAGCTTGGGCATTGAAGTGTTGCCCCTCGGCGATGGTCGGGTGAGCACCATCGCTGCCTGCGCTCCCACGACGGTCGGAGGCTCCTCCTCCTCCGCCGCCTGCTGCTCCAACTTGAGCGCGCGCCGTTGCCTGCGCCGTGCCGGGGGCGGTGGCGGGGTGCGATGACGTCGACGCGAGGCGCCCCGAGCTCAAGCCTTCGCCGTCAATGAGCGCGCCCGCAGAACGCCGCGACGGCCTCGAGGAGCTGCCACCGTCGCCTTCGCCACCATTGTTGCCATCGTAGTTGTCGCCTCCACCGCGGCCGGTGCCGTGAATGGCGGACAGCTCGAGCGCTGGCACGGGGGACTTCACGCCACCGGTCTGCTGCTGCTGCTGCTGCTGCTGTTGGACCGGAATGCCCCCACCCAAGATCCGCTTGAGCTCCGTCTTCAAGTTGGCCTGGTCGCTCAACCGGTCCACGTCACGCCGCAAGCGGTTGACTTCGGCCACCAGCGACTCGTTGACTTCAGTGGCAGCGGCCAGCTCGTCGTGAACTTGCGAGTGCCGCGCTTCGGCTGCGGCCAACTCCGAGTTCAAACCCTCGGCCAGCGCCTCCACCAAGGCCTCCGGTGCTAGAGAGTCTGCGCGGGGGCTGGGGTCCACACTTGCGCTTACGGCAGCAGCAGCAGCGTCGGCAGCAGCAAGCTCAAGGTTTCGCCCAGAATTGGCTCCTTCCCCTTGAGCACCAGCTGCCGCTTCTGCAGTTCCAGCTGCTGCAGCTGCTGCGCCTGCTTCTGAAATGTTTTCAGCGTTGGCAGTAGCGGTTGAGTCCGTTGCAACAGGGGGAGCGGCACTGGAGCCTACCGCGGACTTGAGAATCGCATTCATCTTGCGCCGCAGCGCTGCCGTCGCGGACACGCCCAATTTGGCGCTGCTCAACTGGCCAAGGCCGTTGTTGTTGCTGTCTTCGTCGCTGCCGCTGCCGCCGGTGCCGGGGGTGCGTGCACGGGCTGTAGACCGCGTGGACTGCCGTTTCCGCAAACTGCCAGGCACGTTCGACGCGGCGTTGTTGTGGCTGCTGCTGCTTTTGTTACCTTGCCCAGCGCTGCCGTCGCCAGTGCCTTTGTCACCGCCGTTGCCCTCCTCTTGGTTGCCCGGCGCGTCGCCGAGTAAAGTGGTGCGAGGAGTTCGCACGATGGCGGTGGCATCACCAGCCGCCAAATGCGCCGCCAGGTAAGAAGACGAGCGCGCCGGGCCCAAACGAGGCGTGCTTCCTCCTCCGGGGATGCCGGCCACACTGCCGCTTCCGTTGCGCTGCCGCTCCAGAAGCCGGCGCTCGATTTGCGCTTCCAAATCGGCGGACCCACGGTCGCTCAGCACACCACCACCCTGCGAGCTGCTCGGCCGCCGGCTCGACGATGGCGTGGCTGCTCCCGCAGATGCAGCTACTAGGGCCGAGTCAGCTCCCGCTTCTAGGAGTGCCCTGTTGGAGGGTTCAGCATCTGTCGAGGCGAGGTTCTCGTTGATGTTGTGGCTGCTGCTGCTGAGGTTGCTGTTTTCTGCGAGGGCCGCCTGCACTGTACGCAAAATGTCGCGCTTCAGATCCGCCAAGTCGTCTGCGGAGCCAAAGTGGCGCACCGGAGTACTGTTCGGCGACGCTGAGTGCTGTTGTTGCTGATGTAGAGGGTCTTGGCTGCTAGCGCGTTGGGCTTGAGCGAGGTCGGCTTGGAGCCGCCGAATAGCCGCTTTGGATGACTCGAGCTCAGCCTCTAAGCGCTCTTCACGCTCTAAGTTGCTGCCTGATCCACCTCTGCCGTTCGCAGGTTTTCCGCCTGCAGCAGCAGCAGTGGTGGCAGCCTCATTACCACCAGGAAGAAGGAGCGCAGGGAAGCGACTGCTGCTGTGTGACGCAGCGGCAGCGGCCGCAGCTTGCCCCTCTGCTTCGGCGAGGGCCTGGGCTTGCGCTCGGAGCCGGTCGTACAGGCTGCCAATTCGTGCGTCTTTCTCCCGGGCCTGCTCTTCAAGCTCCTGCACTTCGGCCCGCAGCCGCATCGCGGTGGTTTGGTGGGCGGCCGCCAAGGGCGCAGCCACAATGGCCCGCGCTGCCGCAGCGGCACCCGCCAACACCGAGGCCGCAGCGTTGGCAGCTGCGACAGTGGCTCTTGACCCGTTGCCGCCGCCGCCACCACCACCAGGGCTATCGCTGTTGTCGTAGCCATCGTCGTCGTCGCGCGAGCGGGAGCTGCTGCCGCGGCTATCCACGCTGCCGTCCACAGACCCTTCACCCACTCCTTCGTTGCCCGCTCCAGTTGGCCCCTGAGTGAGAAGGAGGTTGTCGTCGTTGCTCTTGCGGTTGCGGTTGCTGTTGGGTTTGGCTCTTGCGCTGTTGCTTGCTGCTTGCGCGTTGCGGGCTGCGTCGCGAGCTGAGTAAGCGCGGCTCTCCACTAAGGTCACCACCGCTTCTGCGCGCTGCTCCAAGTGCAGCTTGGCTTCTTCCGCGTCGCGGCCACGGAGCCGCGCCGACTCCAGGTCCCGCCGGGCTTCGCGCAGCTTCGCTCGCAGGGCCTTCTGCTCCGCCACCAAGGCCGCCGCGCCCGCGTCCCCTCGGAGCAAAGTGTCCTGCTCGCGCTGCAAAGCCTCTACCTCGGCGGCGCGCTCCGCCGCCAGGCTGCCCAAGTGCGCGTTGGCGGCGCGCGCCACTTCGAGCTCGTGCTGAAGCGCTTGCAGCTCTTGTGCGCTCACTGCGCCGTTCGGCTGGCCGGCGCCGCCGCCACCGCGGTCCGTGGTAGCGCCTACCGAGAGGCCCAAAGCTTCGGACGAAAGGTCGGCAATGACTTGCTCCAGAACTTCGCGGTCGTCGCGGAGCTGGTCGCGCTCGGCGCCTGCGGCGACGGCCCGCTCCTGCTCCGCGGCTAAGGCGGCGCGCAGTTCGTCCACGGCAGCTGCCGCGCCTCCGCCGCCGGTGGCTTCCAGCGAGGCCGAGCCACCGAGCGCGGCTTCCCGCGCTTCGAGCACTTCGCGCTGCAAGCTCCGCACCTGCAGCTGCAAGTCGACCTTGTCCCGCTCCAAGCCGGGCACTACCGTGGTGTACTCCAGCCGCAGGTTTTCGGCTTCTTGGGTGGCGTCAGCCAGGGCCGCTTCGGCGTCTTGGCGAGCCCGCACCGCCGCCGCCAACTCCGCCGACGCCAGCACCAGGTCGTCTTCTTGAGACGTGGTCAGCTTGGTGGCTTGGTCTAGACGCCGGGTCAAGTCGTCGTTGGTTTCGGCGAGCGCTTGCAGCTCCCCCAGGGCGCGCCGCAGCTCCGCGTCTTCTTGCGCCAACAGTCCCTGCGACGCGTTCAGCTGCTGTTGCAGCTCGTAGTTGGCTTCCTGCAGCTGCACGGTCGCGCCCCCTGGCCCACTCGGGCCGCTCCCGTTCAACCCACCGCTTTCGTTGCCGCTGAGCTGTTCCTGGGCTAGGGCAGCTTGCTGCTTCCGGTGGTCTTCTTCTTGCTTTTCTTTCATCCGGTCCAGCTGCCGCTGCAACTCCCGCCGGTCGGCCTTCACCTGCTTCAAGTCTTCGTCGTTCACGGCGAGGCGGGCCTCGAGGCTGACCGACTCGCGGTGCAGCTTTTGCACTTCGTTCTCTCTCGCGCGCAAGCTGTCTTTTGCGTCCTCCAGATCGCGCTCCAGTTGACGGTACTGCATTTGCCCGCCGCCGCCTGCAGTGGCCTCAGTAACCTTCGCCTCCAAACTGCGCATGCGACCGTCGAGCGCATCATGAATGCGATCGAGCTCGTCAAGCAAATCTTTTGAGGCTTCCGGCACTACTGCATCCAAGTCATCGATCAAATTGATCAGTCGTGCCAATGGGGAAGAGTCTCCCTCCATCGTGATAAAAAGTGTGGTAGGTTTAGTGTGGACAGCACCACTCCCCCTAAACCTGATCTAGCAATATCTTCTGTGTCTAACACTAGCACTGCCGCATGCTCAGTAAATGTTAAGCTATCGACTTTCAAATTGAGGCCCAAGATGTAAGACTAAGACTGATTGTTTAGAATCTGCTAGCTAGCTAACTAGCTACTTAGCTAGCTAGAAGTGGGCATGGACGGTTTACTGTTTGCTTCCACCTCGTCGTTCAAATCAAATCTGATACATCACTCTAGTATGGTACAGTGAAAATATACCATAGCTTCAAAGAACACGAAGAATCAAGCAAAGAATTCAAAATTTTCTCCAACAACATCACCACACGACGAGCACACGAGACACGACGAGAGACATGCAACACACGACTCCCTCCCTTTCGGAAAAAAAAATGCAGAGGATGGCAACACCACCCGGGCATACGACCTTTTCATGGGGTGTTGGAAGCTCAATGAAGATACCACGTGGCCATTCTGCGTAAGTTGAGTCTTCACGTGATTTGTTTTCAATATTTCCTCTGATCTAAAGCGTACAATGATTGAAGACATTCAGTTTTGACTTCATGAATACTTGTGATGCTGTGTGGTTTGCGTTGCCCTATTTTAGGTTTTCCTGGGGCGCTTTCGAGCAAACACAGTAAGTGGTCACGATACTAGAAACAGATCAATTTCGCTAGCTAGCAGTTGACTGAAGCGTTTCTATATGCTCAAGTTTCAACGCCTGCATTGCTACTTTTGCGTGCTAGTAGGTCTACTACTAAGGCGCCCAAAATAGATGATACTCCTGGAATCAATGCAACCTTGGAAGTTCCGGTATCGGCCGATAGAGCATCAGTGCCTGCAGCGGCATCGGTGGCTCCAGCCCCAATATTAGTAGCTGAATCATCAGTAGCTGCGGCCTCCACCGGTGTTCCACAAGAAAGTGCGCCTGTCAGTCGAGAAGTTACCGCCTCCGGAGCCGATGTTCCGCCGGTTACCTCATCAGTAGCTCCAACTCCCGCTAGCCTCAAGGTTGATGAACCAGCAGTAGCAGCATCGAATCCCAACGAAGAGGCTCAGTCGGGGTTCCTCGGGTTCATTAAGAAGTGGTTTTGATCTCCATGAAACGGTGCCAACTGCTGGTTGAATTCAATATCAAGGAGTTCACGGCATGTATCATCAATCACTTGTCTAGATACCGT
>Ga0307982_1004152_pt1 | contig 11461 bp, 15 predicted proteins | sample OrgLakmetagen989_FD_201847 | JGI IMG/M metagenome (GOLD analysis project Ga0307982, IMG submission 201847) | Saline water microbial communities from Organic Lake, Antarctica - #989 | ecosystem: Environmental > Aquatic > Non-marine Saline and Alkaline > Saline | place: Antarctica: Organic Lake... | reverse complement strand
GGCCTCCGCGTTAACTTTTTATTTTCACCATCAACACGTTTGGTAACGAGTTTGTGCAAAATACTCGTACTTTTTGGTTGGTCAACAAAGACAAATTACCGACATATTTATTCAGTCTTTCCGTTAAGGATTCAGAGCATCGTGTCCGTGTCATTGCGCCAGTGCTGCTCAAAAGCTGGCTACCAGCTACCAGTCAAACTCTTTAACCCTTCAAGCTTTATACGAAGATTTGCACTATCTGGTAACATGATCTCTAAAGATGATTGTCAATTTTTAATTTATTGAAAAAGTTGCCCACTTGCATCGTTGTGAGCAGCAAATTACTTGTACTGTAATCGTTTGGACGCTGACACACTACCTTCATTCATTGATTGCGCCATGTTTATTTTTATTTTCAGGAGAGAACTATGGCTCACTTGGATGTGAACTTACAAAACCCAGCTGGCGGCGATGACTCTGACGTGTACACGGCGGGTCCAGAGTTGCTGGCTCAGGCGAAAGCCATCCATAAAAAGTATCCTCTGCTCGACGGCCACAATGACTTGCCATGGGCTCTGCGGGTACTATAGACTTAGCTCACCAGACGCTACGCGTGTTTGGTGCCGATGCAGTTCTATAATTCTTTTATGCGAGGCTTACACAATTTTATCGAGAGTATTTCATAAAAGATAGAGTATCAAGGCATGTTGCGTGTGAATCTTGAAAAGTCTATTTTTGTTCCTCTCATCCTAGCCTTATGTGTTTCTCCTAATCAAATGCGTGCAAATAGGAACTGAATCGCTACCATTTGTCCGAAGTTGATCTTGCTAGCGATTTGGGTGCTGTCAAATACGACAACCTTCGCCACAAGTACCTTCACACTGGTAACGATGCTTTTTCTCTCCTCAACTTTTACCTCTTCTTTTTCCCTGATTTCTACATTGGGCTGCTGCTAGACCCAATTATTCTAGTCTATCGTCCCAATCTAATGATTTCTCATATCTACGGGTTGAATCCCTATATGGTCTTGCTACTTTGTCTACCTCAGACATTCCGCGTGCACGCGAGGGCGGCATGGGGGCGCAGTTCTGGTCGGTCTATGTGCCGTTCAGCATTCAGGGAGCGGATGCCGTGCAGGCCACCCTCGAGCAGGTTCGAGCCTGATGGAGACCCTGGAAAAAACAAAAAAAATACTGCATCTAGTGCTTGTTTTTCTCGCATTCCGTAATCATTTCTATCGTGAATTCTGTGCTGGTTTGCTTTTGGTGAACTCTTCTTGCATGCATCACCTTTGTATGCCAGATCGACTGCGTGCACCGGTTGTGCGAAAAGTACCCCAACGATTTCGAGTGGGCCGAAACCGCAGCGGACGTGAACCGTATCTTTGCCAGCGGTGAGAGCAGGAACAGTGCTTTTCTGTGTTTAGATTTCTTAAGATTGAAATGACTGTGGGTGCGAATTGTCTCAGATGTAGAAATTGCCTTACTTGTGAGCACTATTCTTGCCTTCACTTTTACCATGATTGTTTTTTAATACATTTATCTTATGGCTGTCTACAGGCAAAATTGCCAGCTTGATGGGGGCGGAAGGCGGGCACCAAATCAACAACTCCCTCGGCGTGCTCCGCATGTATAGAGTGAAACCAAAGACGCGTTCAGTTGTTGAAATTCTTCCTTTTTCTGCCCCTTTGCGTATCAGATAAACTCCTTTGTTCTGCGAGGAGTTGTGCTTTCATCCAAATCTTTCAAACTATACTAATCACTGTGTTTCCTACGCGTCTTTTCTCGTTCTAATTTTACTCAGGTACCACCGTTTGGGGGTGCGCTACTTGACGCTAACGCACAACGGTGGTCCCGTCTGGGCCGACCCTGCTCTGGACTACGATGGCTCGTGGGTGTCGGACGACAAGTGCAAAGTATGTCTATTGAAGAAAGGACTGGGTTATGACGATCGATAATACGCGTTCTTAAAAATGTCTTTTTATGCTTCACCTTTTAAATTACTGTGTTGCAGCCATTTAATAGCTCTCATGGTGAGAGAAGTTGAAAGGAGACATTTTTGCGCAACACGAAAGTGTTTTGTTCCACTGATTGTGTTCTGTTTGGTGCATTATATTAGGTGAACGGCCTGTCCCCCTTTGGTGTGGAAGTGGTGCAAGAAATGAACCGAATTGGCATGATCGTGGACATCTCGCACGTCCACGAGAAGTGCATGCGCGCGGTAAAGAGAGAGAGCCAGAAATGGGCATCGCGCATGAAGAAATAACTAGAAATTTGTGCTCCTGTCATTGATGCCCACGTTGCTTGGGAAAAAAATGTATAATTCATATTTTACGGATTCGTGATAATTTGAAATTAGTCTTCTCTCGCACACGCGACATGACTTCCCATCCTTCTATTTCTCGCTTTTTCCTCTTCATAGGTTCTAGACGTGACCAAGGCCCCGGTGATGTTCAGCCATTCAAGCTCCAAGGCCCTTTGCGACCACCCGCGTGACGTGTCGGACGCTGTGGTTTTGCGCACCCAGGCCAACGGTAAAAAAGCTTGCTCTGAAATACTCATTCATTTCTGTGGCTGGAATGAACTTGAATATTTGAAGAAGTGACAAACACATGCATTTACTCTGCATGGAGATTCATTGACGCTATATTATCAAACTGTTGAAGAATTTTTGATTTAATGAATCTTTTTTTTTCATGCCTGTTTGTAGGGGGCGTGATCATGATCAACTTCGCTTCCAACTTCATTGCGGGCCCTTTCTGGGTTCGCGGCGGTCAGGTATGCGCTTTTTTAAACCTTCTTTTTGTATATACGTCTCAATGCTCAAATCTTTCGTTTTTATTTTAACCAGCTCGCCAACTGCTGCTGCTGCTGCTGCTGCTGCTGCTGCTATCAGTTATGCCAACATTTCTTCCGTGTGACTTTCCAAGTGCGCTCTGACATTCATGCTGTTTGTGTTCCTGTTCCTCTTATTTCATAAATACCAGGTGGGCGCCACCCTCAAGGAGGTCGCAGACCACATCGACCACATTCGGGCGGTGTGCGGGGGCAGCTGCGACCACATCGGCATCGGCGCGGACTACGACGGCATTGTAGACGTCAGCCGCGGCCTCGGAAACGTGTCCAAAGTACGTTTTTCATAACACCAGCATTCCCATTACTATCATTGACCTCCTTGTGTTATACGTAACATCATCGTCATTACTATTGATACTGCTACTGCTGCCACACTGCTGTAATCGGTAGCAAATATTGGGCATTCTTCTTGTGAATAGCATCTAGTTTATTGAGCTGATTTGTTCTCGTGCAGTCTTTGCCATGGTAGTTCTATACACCCCTTTTTATTCCTTATTTTATTTCTCGGTGTACACGAAAGGTACCATACCTCACCGCCGAGCTCCTGGCGCGCGGGTATGTGGAAGAAGACATCGCCAAGATTCTTGGAGGCAACGCCATCCGCGTCCTCGCTAAGGTGCGTAACTAGCTTGAATACTGGGGTGCTCACGCTATTGTTGGTTGAGATTTTGTTTGTTGAATTATTGCTTCTATTCTCCCATTTCCTTCATGTATATTTTTTTACTCTAATGCAGTGCGAAGAAGTGGCGGCAGGTCTGCAGGCTGGTGGAGCCATCGCGTCGGAGAAGACCTTGGCTGACGTGGAGCCAAAGTACGCTGCTGCGAAGGAATAAAGACGCCAAAGAAAGCAAGTGAATGCTTCTCTGTCATAGATTGCCGCAGAACCAGGTCCCTTTGAAAGCGCATGTAAGGGCGCTTTGTTCTAAGCGAAAGCGCCGTTTTCGACCTGCTTTAAGTCGGCAAGGGCAGGTGGATCAGGGAGATGAGCGCGCTTATGAACTCGAAAGTGCTCTTGGTAGTTCAGTTCTAGCTCATACTCCCTTTTCTGCGGGCTGAGGCAGATTTTCCCATCGTCCCGTTGCCCTGTAGCCATGCCTTAATGCGGAAATCCGTTTGTACCATAAACCATTCGCGCATCAGCCTAGTGCCAAGTCACCACCCACACTCCCACGCTCCATTCGCTGTGCCATCGTGTCTTTATAACAAATTGACCCTGTATTTTTACTCAAGGTACAGAAGAAAGTAAGCCAGAAAACTGCCAGAAAACATTCGAGCGGAAGCTAAGTTTTACAACATAGAAGCTAAGGTAACAAGAAACCTACGAAGCCCAATGCCTCGATGCAAATAATTGAGCGTATATCTAGTAGTAGCCACTTCTTGCTTGCTCCCAGCTCTCAAGCCTAGTCAGCTATTTTGAAACACCAGATGCAGAAAGGCGTTTGATTATTGAATGGTACTACATCTGACAACATCCGTCTTCGTTTTGGGGTCACATCAAGAGTATTCAAAGTCGATGGGCGCGTAACCTTCTCATCAGTAATACGAACTAGGGTTGATAAGGTATAATGGCAGCCGCGGCTAGTGGAAAGCTAGGAAGCATGAAGCAATTAGGCCTAGTCATCGGGCTTTATTTGTGCTCCATCGTTGCTCTACATTTTTGGAGCCCGCATCATAATGGTACAACGGATGCTCATGCTGCTGCAAACGCTGAAGTAAAAGCTGCTAGGGTGACTTCAAGGGCTGCTGCACCTTCGCAACCATTGGCTCATTCTACTGCCACTGCCTCGAAGCCTACCCTTGACAGTCATACACAAAGTTTATTTAGTGGGCCTCCTGGCGCTAGTGCCAGTGCTAATGCTAATGCCAGAGGTGTAGTCAAAACGCTGGGCACTCCAACGAAGCAGTTGGGCTTGAACGCAGGCGTGACTGATGACTCGTCACCTAGAGAAGAATCTCAACCCCAGACAGATTCGCCTCCGCATTCAGTGGCTTCACAGCCCCAAAAAGACTCTTCAATCATGCACCAAAAAGCAGCAGCACATCCGCCAGCGCCGCTTGCGCCCGCAGTGAAGAAGACAATGCACGAGGCAAAACCAACGAAGCCAGCGGAGAAGCTTGCTAAACCTAAATCGTCGAGCGCACTGGGAACTCCAGCCGCAGCCGACGGCATTCGCGAAGGTCCCGGCGGCAACAATGGCGCGTGGGCAGGCTTAGGCTCTGATGGTGTGGCGGCAGCGGCAGCGGGTCAGCCTCGAGGCGTAGTTGCCTACGCTGTAACGATCACCAGAGATGGACCGTGCGTACAGATTGCTTCCTGTTTCTTTCAGCTGCAATTCGTTTCCTCTAACATGCCACTCTTCACGCACAGAAAACGATGCCGTGGGCACATTTTTTCCCCGATTTTTGGCCTTTTTGTTTGCTCCTTTGTGTTATCAAGCTGCAGTAGCTCAATCCTGAGACCCTACCGGGTACCAGTAGGAATGCCTTATCAAAAAGTACTTCTTCTGCATCTTTCTAATACCATTCATCTGGTTTATGTGTATATAGATACGTCGACGGCGCTGCAGTGTTGGGGCAAGGCGTAAGAGAGGCTCATCTCGGAAAGCCGGGCGAAGGTGCGCTCTAATGTAGTGTGATACTTACGAAGACATACGAATGAGCAAGCCCTGGACTGATGTAAAGGGGAAAAGAGCGTTAGATATCAGTACTACAAGCTGCGATCTACTGGTGGCCGCCAGCAACGTCTGGCTTGCTTTTTATTTGAAGCAAACGAGCTGCATGTGTTGATGTCCCATGTGTTTGCGTAGCGGTCTGTCTTTTCTCCTCTTCTATGTGTACTATGAATCTTCTCCCCTTGAAACAGGCCGCACCTCAGCGTGGGACTATGCGCTGGTCGCTATCGTGCACCCTACCGTAGTGACGGCTCGAGCCCCTCTGGCTGCCCTTGGGTGGCGAGTGCTTGAAAGGGACATGCCTTTCCCCCTTTTTGCCATTGAGAACCAGGTATGGGGGCACAAGAAGGAAGAGACAAATGTGTCAGGATTTGAGTCCGAGCTTCTTTCCGTTGGCCTATATAAACTACACTAATATACTACTACCATCATCACCACTCCTACTCCTAGTATAATTATGACCTGTCTCTCCCCCTCCTGTGCTTCCAACAGGCGTACGCCAAGGCAGTGGTCACCAACGGCTGTTGTGGCCATTTGGAGCTCCTCAAGCTTTGGGCTTGGTCTTTAACAGAATACGACTGGGTAAAAATGTACACAAAAAGTTATGCTCACGCGTGCACTTGCTGGAATATATCTTTTCCTCTTCTTCTCCATTTATGCGTGGTTGTCATTTATTCATTTCCCTCATTCCATTTTCTTCCCCCTTGAGGTGGTGCATTTGGACATGGATTCCTTCGTGCTGGGCCCCATGGACGCCCTCTTTGACACCAAATTTGCGCCCAAAACCACGGGAGGAGGCAACGGCACCATGGTAAGAAACAATGAACATCTCAGAAAACTGCTCGTTGATTATGGTGATTTTTAAACAATTCTGTAACATTATTTTTAGACCACTTCTCCAGCTGTTTGACATAGTTTTTTCATGAGCAGCTCACATGTTCGGTTTGTCAGCTGCCTGCCTGCCAAACTGGTAATTCTGTCGTGAATCCGTTTTATAACCGTCTTTTTTAGTTGTACTACACGCGGGACTACAACATGTCACCCGGGCGGCCTCGGCTGCAGGCTCCGGTACAGGGAGGATTTTTATGCTTGCGGCCCGACAAATGGGCAGCCCAACAACTGTGGGACACGGTGGGTGCAGGAAGAAATTAATCAATACGAAGATGAGATGGGCGAATGACCCTATTCCTCCCCTTGATACTTCTTGCTTCTTTTGTTATGAGCGAGTCATTTATTGTTTATTTCCATTTATATAAGTAATTGTGTAGCAATATCCTTGCATTTGTAAGCACTTATTATTGGGATTCACTCTCTTTGCCGCTTGTGTACTCCTTCAGGTGAGGCGTGGCAACCACAAACCAGGCTTAGGGTGGGAAGGCAGCCACATCGGCAATTTTTGGGGCGGCATGACGATTCAAGGCCTCGTGCCCCATTTCATCGTCAAGGTATCTACGTACTGCAGAGTAGTTTACGACTATATCTATCGGTACAATTTGTGATTCTTTTTTGCGTTCATGCCTGACTCAACACTTACAGGTGGCGCCTGCGTGGTATTCTTCCGAAGTTGACCGTTGCGTTTACAACCAAATGGTGGATGCCGCGGGTGACCCCTCCTCGAAAAGCGCTCCTCTCGCGAAAATGCCGGTGATATTTTAGAGGGGAAGTCGATTACTGAACAACTACCCTGCTGAAGTTTTTGCTGCCCTGAAGTCTTTGTTCGCTTCATAGTATTCCAGTCGTGACGACAATTTCATCTGTATCTCCCTCCCCTTTTCTTCATTTGTCTTCAAGGTTCCCAACTGCCGCCAAACGGTATTTTCGGCTACCAAAAACGTGCACTTCACCCTGTGCCAGAAGCCGTGGTCTTGCCAGCGGGGCCACCGCCAAGCGCTCTGCATGAGTTTTCACAAGGCCTGGATGCAAGCGCGGAAGGTATGAGGCAGGGAAAGAGCAGGGCTAAGTAGAGCTGACGAGAACCTGCTATGCGTGAGAGTACAGTAAAGTATTTTCGTCTATTTTGTCAAGTCAAATCTGTTGAGAATTTTATTGTGCCATTTCCAACGCGACAACATTTTACTCCCTTGCTTCTTATCTCTACTTCTCCTCATCCTGATCTGTTTAAATCAGGACCTCGAGGTGAAACTGGGCCTTCCCGTCTCCAATGCTTGCAACAAGGGGTTGAGCGGAGACAAAGCATATGTTCCCATGGACCTATCGAGTGTGGGCAGTGCTAGTTAGAAATCAAAATCCAATAGCCACGGCCCGGTTTCATTCTGGACTAGTGGGCTGGTAGACGAGAAACAGTTGGCGATGTACGACATTTTAATCGCGCCTCGTAACTTGTATCGTCCGATGATCGGTAGTGCGCGGTAACTAAAAATATTGCTGTAGCTACCCTTGAATGTTACTTGCAGTGCCAAACAATTCCAATGCATTTAAAGGCGTCGGTGGGTTTGGATCTGGCTTCGATTTGTGACATGCGGAGTTCTAGGTATCTAAGACCGGGCACTGGATGGGTTATCGACGTCGGAGATCAGATATTTACCGAATCCCGGATTTTCCAATAGCAAATAGCAATCGGCCGAAATGAAATTCACCACCGCAGTCCGCAATCCCGTTTTTTTGTAAATATTATATCAATTCCAATTGGCTCTATCCCTCTTGTGTGTTGTATCCCTAATCACATTGGAAATGCTAAATGCTTCGTACTGTACACTGTACACTCGAACTCACTTTAGGAGAACCCATTTATGCTTACATTTTGCTGTAATAACCATCAATAGCAATAGATTTCTAAGGCCTGCATCAAGGGCCAAGGACAGGGAAGACATAGATTTCGAGGTTCGGTCGAAGGGGAGTAGAGGCCTGCGGAAGGCCGAGGTCGCCTTTAAAAGTGAAGGCAAATTAAACACAACTGGCAGTAGTCGCACATCTACGCCGACTTGTGGAAGTGAGTGTGGAGCCATTTTCCGTCGCGCTTTTCCCACACCCGGGTTTCCTGGACGTGGGTCACCTCGAAGCCTTTCTGGATGGCCCGGTTGTAGGCCACAATTCCCATGGCGCCGCCGCAGGTCTTGACCTGTCGATGCGAAAAGAGACACATGCAGGAAGAGCGCGAGGCAACACCAGGAGTGAGCACATGCGTTCTCGCGAACAACCACTGAAACCATACTTCATATAAGTATCAAGAAATGCTGAATCCATGAAGGAATTTAAACTCGTAAACTTCCAGCGGTCTAGCGGGCAAAAGATAACGAAGCGTGTGTGTGCGCACGCACTCACCACGACATTGGACATGGTGCAGGTGACCGGCGCGTCGCCAGCAGCTTTTTGCGCGTTGGCGTAGTCGAAGAAGTGCTTGTGGAACTCCAGGCCTTCCACCACGCGGCCACTGGTTTCCGGCTCGAAGCACGTGAAGTCCTCCGCGCAGAGGGCAGCGTAGCTGGCCCAGTCCTGAATTATCACACGCACGCACGCACGCATCCATCCAAAATTAAGGGAGAGGTGTAAGGCAGGACAGCAGCGATGGCATTAAGAAAACACACGATCGAAAATATGAAGAGGAAAGAAACGAGCCAGGGCGAACCTAGCAAGAAAGTGCGCGAAGCAACCAAAACAAGGAAGAAGCTCAATCTCTATTATTGTGTCTCACCCCTTTGGTGATGCACTGCAAGCACTGGTTAGTAAGCTCCGTGAGCTCCTTGTCGAGGGCCGACCCTTCCTTCAGGGGCTTCCCGGGGCGGCGCTTGCTGCTGCTGTCGAAAGTCTATTCTATTCGAGAAATCATAACAAACGTAGGCACATACAAGAAGTTGAAGCAAACATTAGGACAGAGATGCGGAGATGTGCTTGCACAAGCATTTGGAGAGATGTACGGCATGACGTATGAGCATGCATGCCATGTGACTATGCAAAAAGAATACGTGCTGCCCCTATGCATGCATACTAGTAGTTGAGCGCACCTGGGGCTTGGCGTGGTCCCACAGGCCGACGCCGTCCGGGGTGCCGCCGAACTTCGCCATCTTGTTGTTGATCGGGAGCGCGTACAGGGGGGACGCCTTGTAAGCGGCCATGAACGGCAGAGCGTCGAACGTCTTGTAGAAGGTTGCGAGCTCGCTGTAGCCTTCACCTTCCCACGAGGTAGCACCTGCTGCGATTGTTTTGATATTGAATTTGAAACAAAGAAATAGTAATACATGAATCGGTATTTGTTAGAGAAAGAGAAAAAGAAAATGCAGAAGAAGAAACGGAATGAATTTGTTAATCTTGCCAAGAACGATAGCTCTATACAGCAACATTGAGCCTCGCCCACGCGACTCTCCATGCAACCCTTCTCTTTCTCACCATTGGTGGAAGCCAAGATCTTCAGCTGGTCGAGAAGCTCCCACAAGTGGAAGTCAGGCGCCGTTGGGGAAGCGCCCACGAGGAAAGCCGTGCCCTTTTGTGCCAGCCAGGCGTTGAGCTTCCGCAGGGACCCGTGCTTCGCGAGGCCGCTCAACCCTTCCAAATCTCCGCCGTAAAACACGGCAATGCACGCGTTGCGCAAATCCATCACTTCGCACAGCAGCTGCTCAACTTCAGCCTTTTCGGCGTCAGTGGCGCCCAACAAGTCAAGTTTACCGCCCAACTTGGTCATGCATGCGTTGCTCTGTGTGACCACCACGTTGTCGATCTCCACGTAAGGCAAGTTCGCAAGAGGGTTCTTGGCCTGCACTGCGGGCTTGACGTTGAACCACGAAGAAGTGTCCCAGCCGCCGTCATCTTTGGACAGGCAGTCGTAATGCACGGACTCATACTCCACGCCCACGTGCTCGCACATCATCCGCAGCGGCGCGCCAAGGCCCCGGATGCTCCAGTATGCTACTTGAATTGCCATTTTCTCGGAATATTTGTGGTGAATTAGGTGATGTGTGATGAGGTGTTCGTCCTCCTTCCGTCCTAAAAAAACTCGAAACCCTATATGCTCTCATGTAGTACGGTGTAGAATACGGTGCCTACGACAACAACCAGCGCAGCGCGTATGTACAACTCGAAACAACGAAACAACTGAAACAACGCATCGATAGCCTTCTTGCCCATTGCCCATAGATTCTACTAAACCTACACGCATCACCGTTCGGCACTTTAAAATCAAACCGGCATATTAGATCTCCGGGCGCCACCCATTAGATATTTCGTGCGTATTGGTCGTTTGAAGTTGTTGCAATCATCCTAGCATAGCTGTACTCTAAATCTTGCGTGCTTCATGAAGAAAGCTTACTTCACTCGAAGTGATCTTCAAGATGTGCACATGTTCAAGATGGAATTGATCGACAAAGAAACGCACATTCGCGAAGACCACCCGCACTTTTTGAACAGGAAGGCCGCACCTCAGCGGCGACCGCGTAACGTGTTGCTAGCTGAGCCCACGCCGCGGTCCCGCCCTGGGACTCACGATGTCTCGAAGTACAAGCCATCTGGCGTGTTGTCGCAAAATGGGCGATCCATTGCTGGCAGCGGTTCCAGTTCAATAAGTGCTTCGGGTAACTCAAAAGCAGACAGAGCAGCGCGAAGCAGAGAAGTGCGGGCACCTGGCGGCGCTACGCTCTATGATTTGGCGTACACGAGCTCAGTATCTGGAATGCGGCGACAGGCAAATGCTAAAATGCGCGAGCTCGAACATTTAATGGCGATACAAGCGCGCGTCGACAAGCGCGTCGAATCACCATCAAAGAACCGAACACAAGAATATTTAAGGGCAAATCCGTGGCTCCAATCTGAGACGGGTGTTGAGTCGGGATTCGCTACTGCTTAACTGTCTAAATAAAACTTGTGCAAAAACTTGAGGCATGAAGGAAGGCGGATCGAAGTATCATCAGGCATCCAAACACGCCCGATTTACAGCCAGAAGATTCTCCGTATTATTCGGGCTTCTTGGTATTGCTTCATATTGATGAAGAAGCACGACCCAGAACC
>Ga0307982_1004150_pt1 | contig 11466 bp, 5 predicted proteins | sample OrgLakmetagen989_FD_201847 | JGI IMG/M metagenome (GOLD analysis project Ga0307982, IMG submission 201847) | Saline water microbial communities from Organic Lake, Antarctica - #989 | ecosystem: Environmental > Aquatic > Non-marine Saline and Alkaline > Saline | place: Antarctica: Organic Lake... | reverse complement strand
TCTGTAGCGCCCGATGCGCTCGGCTTCGACGCAAGGCGCATTGCTATCTCAGCAAACTCTGGAATGCTCGAGCAGATAAGGTCGAATAAAGTGTGCGGCGAGAACGTTCTTCCTTTGTTAATCGTTGTTGCCAGTGAGAAATGTCCTTCCTTCTATAGCTTTTGCCAGAAATTGAGCACTTTTCTTGTTTGATTCGCTGTACATCTCGATATGATTGATCACTGTCGTCGCGCGTTCGCTCAGAGATACCCTTTGCCGCCATGAGTGGATGAGTGCCGTTCAGCGTTGGCTAACTTAGCTATACAGATACAGACAAGTGCGAAATGGTACTGGAAATTTTGAGTATATGTATTATATGATGACGTCACTCTATTCTGAGCAGATTCCCGTGGCGGAAATCGCGCCTGATTGGTTCAAATTTCACTTTCCGCGTGATTCCCGCGTAATTACGTGCGTGAATCTTACCCTAGCTCTATGTTCAGGCTTTACTTTTGCCTCGGGCGCTTCTTGTGTTCTTGTGGCCAGTTGATTTTAATGTATACGTTTCCTAAAATTTCTTTTGCGTTGAATCGGGGGATTCAAAGCTGACTATAATCCTCATCTTTGTGTCTAGTTCGATGGGCTCAGGGGATAGCAGCGAGGCACAGGGCCAGTAAGGTGCTCCAGCGGCGGCGGCTGCGGTGCAGGCTTGTAGGTGTGGTGAGTCTCGTCCCGCAATTTTAAGCGCCATTCCACCTATCGCAGTGAAGCACGATAGGGTAACTTGACGTTCAGGATTGAGCAAGAGTATTCAAGGGCTTCGATGGGTACACTCTCCTGTTTTAAAGGACACTCAGTATGATTACAAATGGTTTGATTCCAGCCTCACCTCGCTCCGGAAGTCAGCAGACCGTCCGGGAATCGTTAAGTTGGTGGCGTTGGTCAGTGCAAGCATAGTTTTTGATCGGCGGTCAGGGCTCGTCGCGAAGTCTCCTTGGCTGCGCGCTTCTATCTCCGAATTGTTCAACTGCAAGCCTCGAGTCTTTTGCACGCCTGTGTAAGAAGTGGGCGCTGACAACCGCAACTGCGTTGGGTTGCATCCCGAGCCTGCCAAGGAGCCCGGATTCGAGCCTAGACGCTTCACTGTCTGCAAGGAAGGCTGGGCTAAAGCTCTCTGTGTTTCTGGTTGTGACCGTCGTCCTGGGGTACTCGCAACGCCACTCTCCTGCTGGAGTTGGGCTTTTTTCATTAGGGCGTTCTTGATGGCCATAGACAATTCCTTGTCCTGAAACTGTTGTCGGCGCTTGGCAGTGTCTTCTGTGCTAAGTTCACCACCATTTGGCACGCCTTTCAAAGGAGGAACTCGGCTAGGGCCAGACGAGCCTTGATTCCTCATTTTAGCCTCCTGGAAATGTGCAATAATTATGGAAAAAAAATTGGGGTTTGAGCAAGTGAGCACGCTTCGGCTTGCAAGTAAATTTAAGGTAGGTACGAGCACAAACAACCTAAGTCTAACCTTTTGGGATTTTCGAAATTGCTTGAGCCGGACTTCAGCAGTCACATCTTTGAAGCCCTCACGAGGGGCGTCCTGCAGAAATAGATAATAACGAGGAAATTATATTTTCGATAGTTTTACAACCCATCCTCATGTATTCGTTTTCTCACCATCAAATGCCTTTGAACCGCCCCCGATGCCTTGTCAATGCGCACTCTACCACCCACAATGCGATCATTGCGGTTCATCATAGGTGCCCACGCCACAGCTTCGAGAACAACCACTTTGGAGAGCACGACAACGCTATTACAACGCCGACGCAGACAGCGTGGAAAATGTTTTCTGTTATCACCTCGGCGGCTGGCTGAATCAGATCAAAGCTGAGAAATATATATATTGGAGCATTTCCGAAGATTCAAGTGACGAAGAAATTCTAACTGACGGATGAGGCCTGCCAACAACAAGACTTATGACCCCTGATGACAGAAGCAACAACAATGGACCAACGGTTGTTTGCTAAAAGCTAACATTGAATTGACAAGCTTCACTGCACAAGGTGTCAGCAAGACATATGGCGCGCGCTGCGTCCTCGTCTGGCGAAGATTTACCTATGGACGGAGCGGGCGCATATGATAACGATGGCGTCGATACAGATGATGAGGACGAAGAGGAGGACGATGACTTCGAGGAGGATGGCTTTGAGGATGACGGCCTCGAAGCTGAACCTTTTGACGAGGAAGCAGAAATGCAGAAACTCATAGCAGAGGTAACAAGTTCTGGCAAAGCCGGCACCGAGTCTAGCGATTCACCATTAGCTCAGCTCGACTCCTCCATTGACATTTTGGATCGGGACTGCCACGACACTGAGAGCAGTCACTCACACGGCCAGAAAGCGAACGAGCATGTCGACTCCTTTGTGCGCAGTTGGTGCTCGCTCCTTGCACCAAAGGGATTATCATCGACTTCGTTCAGCAGGCGCGGTGGGCCACCGGCACCTCGATTCGAGCTGTTTGTCGCTCGGCTGCATGGTTTACGTGCCGACTCCACTAGCGGCAAGGCGCGCTGGATCTACAGCGACGATGAAGTAGCGTCTGCCTCTGAACTCACACACGAGCGAAGCAACAGCAGCAGCAGTGGATATGTAGGGGTTGGCGAATTACAGCACTTCATGTGCTTGTGCAAGTTTTTGGCCACAACGCCGTCCGTTGGGGAGGGCAGCGAAGGCGACTCTAGTGACGACGACGACGATTGCGACTGGGCAGCGCTGACCCCAGCTGCGTTTCGGCAGCGCTTTGCGGCGTCGCTTACTACTGCTGCTGCCGACGCAGCAGGCGCTCACAGTGGCGCCGAGGTGCCCGTGTACGTGCCACCAATGAGCCGGTGAGCCTGGTCGTGTCGTACCGCGTCCAGAGTACTTCTTTCCACACTTTATATGAAAATACCCAAATTTATGCACAATGCCGACCAATTTTTCTGTTTATCCTAACAAATTCAACCCTTACTCTTACATTTACGAATTTTGTGCACCCAGCGAACGATTCTTGGAGCTTTACGACCATTTTGACGTCGGTGAAGAAGTCATCGAGAGCCCTGAGACTTCACCGCATGCGACAAGCCCGCCTACTCAACCTGCAGCTAACAGTGAAGCAGCATCTCGGCAATGTCTCCACGAAGATATCTCTGGTGCCGAGGACGCATCTTCGGATGACGAAGACGTAGACGACGGCGGCAAGCTGGCTAGCAGTGGCGGCGGCGGTGATGGCGCCGACGACACGCCGTCCACTAATGTGCGACCGGACCCCCAGTACAACGCTCTGCACGAAGGCCCTCCGAGTCCCGAGCGGCAGGCTAAGCAAGAAATGTTTGGCCGCGGCTCGCCTGGCCGATCCAGCAACGGAGGGCGCCGCTACACGGTGGCTGCACCCCTCGCTGGCCCAGCAGTGCATCGCGACAGCAGCAGCAGCAGCAGCGATGATGGTGACGAAGAGAATGACGTGGCAATCAATGTTGAAAACGGCAGCAACGCAGCAGCATCTGCAGTAGCAACCAGTGAGGCAGGTATAGGTGTAATCGAGAACATGGATAGCTCAATAAAAGAGGCTGCTGTCGCTGCGAGCAGCAATGTTGGCGGCAGCAGCAGCAGCAGCCACCACCACCACCACTGGTTGGGCGAGCCAAGCGACGATTTCGAAGAGGTGTATTCGGAGGCCTCTATGGCAGCGGCGAGCTACAGTGGGCTTCGCAGCGGCCGAGAGCCACCACTAGACTCATTGAGCGAATCGTCCTCGGGGGCCACGATAAGCCACAACAGCAGCAGCCACAACAGCAGTGGCTTTATGGCTTCCTCCTGGCAGCGGGCACCCTTAGCGGCCAATCTTGCCGTGCTCGGGGACCGAGGGACTGCAATCTCGCTTGAAGTGTGCGGCTTGAAGTTGCCGCAACAGGATGTGCCCGTTGAGGGCCCTGGAAACAGCCACGCTGGATCTGCTAGTGTTGGTGGTGGTGTGGTGTTCGATGCTACTATCCTGGCGTCAGCACTGCAATTAGCGCTGCTGGCAAATGCCGACTGCGCTGAAGTGCTCCAAGAAATGGCTGGCTCGTCGATCACAGTCAGCGACAACAACGACAGCGTTGACGTTATGAGCAGCCACAGCAGCGTTACTAAGAACAGCAAGAGCATCCGTGGCGTTGAAGCAGCAGCAGTGCCATCGTGGCAAAGCAACCGAGAACAGTCGCAAGTCGAGAGGAGTAATGACCCAGGTGCTACTGATGGCAGCGGTGCTAGCGTGCAAAGTAGCACCAGTCAAGCGCCGCCAGCTGCGCTGTTGCGTTGGGGTGCCGGCTCTCAAGTGGAGCTCGCGCAGTGCGCTGAACCTGGCTTGCGAAGGCTGGTGCGTTTGCGGTGCAGCCGCCTCCCCCCAGCACCCAACTTGAAATGGCTCCTCAACCTCTTGAACTACGCGCCACCGCCGCAGCAGCAACCTTTGTCGCCACAAGCACCACCACCAGTGCATCCCTCGAATGACGCAAATGGCCTGCTGCCTCCGCCGCTGCCGTCGGCCGCCATAGCGCCTTCGACTCTCCTGCTGGAAGCGCCCTCGTTGCCGGTGAGGAGCACGCTGCGCCATTTGGAGCTCGTTGGGTGTGGTATTTCGGACAGCATGCTTGTGGCGGCTCATTCACCACTACAGGGAGAAGTCTCTTCGATTTTGGACCACTTGGATACGCTAGAGTCTTTGGATTTAACGGATAATGCACTCACACATCCGCCACTTCAACTCCCGCCTCGACTTCGCTCACTCAAGGTTGAACTTTTCTCCGTTTCTAAAGACATGTTGTTTTATGATGATTGACAGAATTTTATTTCATTTGTTTTATTCGTATCTTACCTGTGTCATTCTTCCCCTCTGATGAATATCATTTTAATTTCAACGAATGCCAATTAAAACAGCTGGCCAGCAACCGGTTGAACACCTTGGCCTTCCTCGAAAAGCGAGGGTCTTTGCGGGCCCTCGATGCGAGCCACAACTCGGGTCTCACAGGCTTCGCGCAGCTCTTCACGCTCACCCCCCTGAAGGACACCTTGACCGCCCTGCACTTGAGCAGCTGCCCATTGGTGGAGACGACGCCCAATTACCGAAGATCCGTGGCGAACTTGATACCTGCGTTAGAGGTAAAAAAAAGTGCAAGGGCTTCGTGTGTTCACTTGTGCCTTCATTTTTTTACTTTCTATGAGTACTGCACTTCTTCACACTCAACCTCTCTCTCTTGGTTTCTTCCTCAGGTCCTCGATGGCAATCCAATTCACCGCACGGGCTCTTACACCGCTGCTCGAAGTGCTGCCGTTGCTCATCAGGCAACCACCGCTGCTGGCGCTGCCCGAAAACCATCGCGGCGTCTCGGCCAACACTTGGCACCTTCTTCTTCGTCTGCTCATGGAGGGAGCAAGCACCTGCCGGCGGCGCACGCAGCGGCGATGGCGGCAGCGGCGGCTGCGACCGCTCAAGCCACCCACCAGGCAGCGCTGTCGCAGCACGTGTCGAGTTACGGGTACGCGGCTAATGCCGGCGGGATGGGCGCGATCAAAGTGCTGCAAACGGCGGGCTTTGGGCGTCAAAAGCCTTCGGATTCGGCAACAGCTAGTGCTACGGCTGCTGGAATCACGCCGACAAGAGGAATGGCAGGAGGAGCAGGAGCGTCCACAACGGCATCAGAGACCACCGCTCACCCCAACCACCATCATGGAGCAGTGTTCAAGCCACACCCAAAGGACTTGACGTTTTCCTTGGACGGCTCCAAATTTGCGCGCCCGGCCTCTGCTGCTGCCGCTGCTGCTCTGGCTGCAGCACAGGCCCGCGAATTGCCTCCGTTGCCAGAAGAGCTCGCTGCGGATGAGTTCACTGCGAATGACCGTCCAGAAGAAGCAGTTGGCTCTGGAGACACTCCAGGAGCTACATCGACTGCTGCTCCTCCTCGTCCTAGTGATGCATACGTTACTCCTCTTGCTGTGGTTGAACCAGTTCAGGCTGACGAAGCGAAGGCTACTACTTTTGTTGGGGCCAGCTCTGGCACACCCGTTGAGCATCACCCTACAGCTGGTGACACGTCTGAGTCGGAGCTGGATGATGTTCCTCTCGAGGGACAACACGCAACGAAGAGAACGTCGACAGGCACAGGTGCGGACGAAAGCTCCACTTCTCAAGAAGCCGTTGCAGGAGTTCGCGTTTCGCGAAGTTCGGGTGCCAACTCGTCTGACGAAGACGGCACCCGTGCCATGTCACGCGCTCGTTCCATTGGGCTGGCCAGAGCGCTCGGAGGTCGCTTGTCTCCCGACGCCTCCGACTATGCGCGCGGCCGCACTCCTTCTTGGGCCCACGGCGATCCTAGATGGGTTGCAGCGACGGCTACGTCTCCTACTTCTGATGCACATAACAGCCAAGTAGCAGGAGGGAATGGGAGTGGAGGAGCAGGTAGCCCCAAGAGAGCGATGGACCACGAAGAAGCAGAAGCAGAAGCCACGCTAATGGCCGCAGAAGCGCAGCTGCTCGAAGAACTGAAGCGCCTCGACCAGCAGCACACGTCATCCCGCTCTCGGTCGCGGCCTACGGGAGGCTCCGACGGTCGCCACCACTATCATCATCATTATCACCCAGGGGGCAAGCACGCGATAGCGCAAGCGCACGCGAATGGCTGGATGCCCGCTAGCAACCGCCGGCGCAACCTCGGGGGCGTCGTGCCTCTGCCGCTTGAAGTGACCTTTGCGGCGCAGCACGCGCCGCCGAACTCTTCCACCACTGCAGACGACGATAACGCGTCCTGTTTCTTACACGACGACGACGACGGCGAGGACGATCGTTGCGAGGGTGGCCACGACCAAGACCACCATCGTCATCGGCCCGGAGAGCAAAGCCTGCAGAGCAATTTAACCAATGACGTCAGTATGCGCGACACCGGCGTGAGTGACTTCACCGTCGGCAGCACCATCGGAGAGCTCGGCGGCCACTATCACACCTCCACCTCTGCCGCTGCTTCTGCTTCTTTACGGCATCCCTCGCAGCAGCGGGTGTCGAGATCCCCGTTGCGCGGGATCATTGGTGGGGGTAGCGACACGGACGGCGGTTTGGGTGACACGATTCGGGACTCGTTCAGTCGTAGCCGCAGCCGCCAAAACTCTGCCCACGCTATCAACGCAGCGTCAGCTCACGCTGCGAATGCTTCTGCTTCTTCTGGCCACCCGCCGTTTCGGCCCAGTGGGCCAGGGGGCAGCGCCTTCAGTGGGCCGGGCGGGTCCTCTTCTTCGTACGCCCCTGGAGGAGGAGGTGAAGGTGGCAGAAATTATAGGAGTGCGTCAAGAACGAGTGCGAGCCCGCCGTCCTCTCTGGCGCGGCCGTCGTCAACATCCTTAGCTCGACGCGCGTCACCCTCGCGCGCACCTGGACCAGGGGAAATTATAGGCGGCGATGCGATTAGCCAAGCCATGCATAGCAATGAGGGCGCTTCGAGACAGGCGAAGGAAGGCTCAAAATTGTCGAAAGCCAAGAAGAAGAAGGCAAAAACTGTAATTTCAACGGAGTTCGCCAACCATGAAGTGTCAGCAGCCGATGGGATACTGCACGGTGGGCTGAACAAAGCCCCAACTAGCTCCGACGAAAATGCGAATAAAGGAAATAATGAAAGTATTGGACTGAAAGGAATTGACAGCAGTAGTAGCAGTGTGCCTGTTTTTCTGGCTGGATGTGGAGTGGCATCCGAGGCTCTAGCAGCGGAACTAGCTGAGCTTGGAGCCTTTCGAGCGAGCGATTTGGTCGACTTGACTAGGGACGAAGCCACGGCTGCTGGCGTTGCAGCCGGTTTGAGACCACTGGAAGCCCGCCGCTTTGACGCTGCTTTACTGGCGCTGCAAAGCCGCCACCGACAGTCAAAGGCCAAGAAAAAGAAGAGCAAGAAAGTAATTGGTCGAGAGCGTGCTGCTGGGGAAGACAATGAAGACGATGATGACGACGACGAAGACGACGAAAACGTTGGGTCAGCCAGCAACCGCCCTCGCAGCACGCACGCGCCTCGTCGCTTGTCGCGAAAGTCGCGCGCGTCGAGGCGCAGTGCTCGGCACGAGAAGCGACTGCCAAGCAACAATGGTGCTTTGAGCGACTCGGCGTCATCTGCTACCGGTGGTCTCGGAGGTGGATGTAGTAAGAAGAATGCGGACAACAACACTTTTGGGCTGGGTCATGGTGAGCGGCACGGCGACAGCAGCGACGGGACTACCCCCAAAGGATGGCCTTCGATGGTGTTCACGAAGCGCAAGAATAAGGGCGCAGGTGGAGGCCATTCAGCTGCGGCGCGCGGCGGTGAGAATGGTGGGGTTTTAAGCCCATTGTCGGGACTGTCCAATGGGCAGAACAGCACCATTGCTGGTGCTGCCGGCGCTAGTGCTTATGCGAATGAACCTGCATCGGCATCCACACACCGCAGCCAAGACTTCCATGGGCACGCTTCCAGCGATGCGTCGTCGGTGTTTGAACGCTTGCATGCGCTGTGGAAGTTGAAAGAAGAGCACCGCTCTGCGCGCGCCCAAGAGCTCTTTGAGCTGGAGACCAAGGCCTTGACCTTCTCTCCCGACCGCGCCAGCACGGCGGACTATCACTCCAAGCCCGCGGCGCAGAAACGAGAGCAGCAGCGCAAAGCCGTTGCCTTGCGCGAAAAGGTACTGAAGCGGCAAGCCACGGCACGCAGCATGGCACAAAAGCAACGGCAGGCGCGCCGGAGTGTTAGCGCAGAAGGTCGCTTGCCTGTGAAACAGAAGCACGCATTGGATGCCCCTCATGGAGTTGGCAACAACCGCCAACCAGTTGGCTTTGGGAGCAGCAGCCGGGGCCATGACGGGAGCAGCAGCGGCGGTCACTTTACTAGCGGCATGAATGGCAAGATTGGCACCGGAGGACCAAGCGTCAAATTTACCACAACGGCAACAACGTTGCCCGCGAAAGCTGGTTTCCTGTCCGCCACCAAAGCGTCTCTGGGCAAAGACGCCACCGCAGCAAGTGACAGCGACCCGCTTTGGCGCGAAGTAGACCGCCAGGGCACCCCTTTAGCGAAGAAGGCATGGGCTGGCAGCGCCATTGCGCAAGGGACCACGTTGAGGTCTACTGCTGCTTCTGCTGCTATTAGCGGAGGCAAGACGAGCGTATCACCCCAGCGCCGCAGCAGCACAGCCAAAGCACACCCAAGTAGTAGCCACATAGGTGACGCCTCAATGGCTGCGGATGGGAATGCTCCTTCGGCCACTGTGGCCGCCGCTGCCGGCACTGTGAACGCTGGCGCAGAGTCGCCCATGTTGTCGGAGACCCCCGAGCGGCGGAACCTCGCAGACAAACTAGCGGCTGCTGGAAACAGCGCAGGGCGATCAAGTGGAGACATGGGCGCAAGCGGTGGTGGCTTTGACAGCAGCAGCAGTGCTTGGGCAGGCGCGGGGCGTCAGGCCCTTGAAGGAGCGCTTGCAGAGGTGAAGCGAGAAGTGGAAGCCCATGCCAAAGCACTGTCGAGCCACACCAAAGGCGTGTCGCGCCTCCAAAAAGCGGCCCTCTCGGCGGCGGCTGCCAAGCTCGGGCTTCAAGTAGGGTCCTTGGCCACCACCAGCGATTCAGAAGACGCAGCCGCAGACGGGGAAACGTCCACTTCATCCACCGAAATAACAGGCGTTGATTTGGTGGCTTGGAAAGTGCAAGCCCAGGTGCTCGATGGTCAGTTGCGCTCAGAGCGGGCGCGGCTGGCGAGTTTGCTGACAGCGCTCCACGAGTCCTCAGCTGCTGCTGCAGGTGGTGGTGGCAGGGCTAACCTGCCACACACTGCGTCGAGTGGCCCCGTTTTCACCCCAACATCAATTTCATCGTCGTCTTCCTCGAGAAGCCAAGGTTCCAGCAATGATGGTGCAAGCTCTACGCCGTTGCGTCGCTGTGAGGGCTACACCTCCGCCCTGCCGCCCTTCTTGTCGCCGATTGCCGACGGCGGCGAAGAGAGCAGCGGGCCCGAGAGCGCAGGCCCCGCGAGCCGGCGCCGCAGCCCGCACCCTCCCAACAACAACGGCGCGTGGAGCCCTGCGAGCGAAGACGCGAGCAAAGCTGCTTTAGCAGCGCTGCTTCGAGGCTTGCCTCCACGGTCGAGCAGTCACAGCGGAGTCAACAACAGTGGCGATGGCGGCGGCAGCGGCAGTGGAGGCAGTAGTTATAAGAGCAGCAGGAAATCTCCTGAGCTCAGCACTCCAACTCCGAGCACTGCGAGCGCTGTCGCTGTTCCTGGACCTGTTGCTTTCTCGGCCTCTACTTCAGCGGCGACTCTACAAACTCCTGCTGCTTTGGAAAGTGCACCGCCGTTTACCGCGGAGACCTTCCGCGCTCTGACGTCACCACCAGTGTCGAATAGAAGCGGTCGCTCGGAGCGTGCAGTAACGCTCGAGGAGCTTGCCACGTCCGACCTCGTTGTCGACGACGAAGCACTTGAAGATAATGCCGAAGGATTGCGCCGCAGCACCGACCTTGAGTTGCAACCATACCCTGAGCACGCCACTGATGATGTCAGTCCTGCTGCTGGTCCAGCTGCTGCTGCAAGGGGTACAGTACCTTCAAACGCACCTGTTGCTGCGCCTGCGAGCTCAGGGAGTGGTAGAAGCCGCTCATCTGCTGCCGCCGTCACCGAAAGCAACAAGAAGATCTCTGCAGACTCGGACCGCATGCTGACGATGCTGTCAGCGCTTCGAGCTCAAGAAGCGGCACAGGGCCCCACTCGTCTCGACGATAGCAATACCGATGCCGACAACAGCAATAGCACGTCTGCTGTCACTGATTCCGTAGTTGCTCTTGCCGTTGACAGCACCTTCCTAACGGGCGCGTCCAGGATCAACACGACTGAAGAACAAGAGATATCGCATGCAGTCAACGATTCCAATTCAGACCTTTCCGCCGTGCTTGAAGGCTTCGAAGAAGCCGCAATGGCTGCACGGCCGCCGAACCGAGAGCCCCGGGCAGTGCCGCCTCCAGGGCCACGCGTACCCGCTGCCCACCCTTCGTCGTCGTCGTCTGCTGCTGCACCTGCGTCAACGTCCTCGGCGGCGGCTCAGCGGGTGGTTGCTGAAGTGCCAGGCGCCCAAGCCTCGGTGCCCGAGCTCAACTCAGTGCTCGAACGGCTCCACGAAATCGAGGCCACCAAAGCACGCCGGGCTCGCCGCGCGCGGCAATTGAAGCGCATGGGCGGCTCGGACGCATCTAGCGAGGCCCTGCTGATGAGGGCGGGCAGCGGGCGCGGCAGTGGCAGCGAAACTGACGGGGCCGCCAGCGCTGTAGAGACTGCGGAGGAGCTGGACGCAGAGCAAAGGACGCTCGAGATTTGGCTTCTTAGTCTCGAATTATCTCCCTCATCTGAATTGTAAGGCCACCTTAGCTCCTTCGTTCTATGTCTGTTCTTATCGTTATCGAACTCGAACTCGAGATGCAATGTAA
>Ga0307982_1004148_pt1 | contig 11470 bp, 8 predicted proteins | sample OrgLakmetagen989_FD_201847 | JGI IMG/M metagenome (GOLD analysis project Ga0307982, IMG submission 201847) | Saline water microbial communities from Organic Lake, Antarctica - #989 | ecosystem: Environmental > Aquatic > Non-marine Saline and Alkaline > Saline | place: Antarctica: Organic Lake... | reverse complement strand
CCGGTGTGCTCGCTCAATGTGCCGCGTGAACCTTCATCATACCTTTCGCCACCATATCACTACTTCGAGTCTTTTTCGTCGTTTGAATCTTCTTGACATCGACAGCTACTATCACAATCGGCTTCTTCGTTGGGCTGGCCACGTGGCCCGTATGCGCATGAGCCGGGCACCACGGCAGTTGTTGACAAGTTGGGTAGCACATTCTCGGCCGGTCGGTTGCCCACAGATGACGTGGGGTAGGGCGCTGGACAATGCGCTCGCCAGTAAAGGCATTTCCAAGGAATTTAAGGAGTGGATTGCCATTGCGAAGGATAGGCCGAAGTGGAGACAGCAGACTCACTCGAAACCAAAACCTCCTGATGCCTGATGGCTGATGGAAAACTTGAGTGTATATGGTCACAATTGCATTATGCAACAAGGACACTCAGCCCAGTCAGACTTGTTCTGAAGGTTACACTTTTTCTGCTACTGCATTGAACAGGGGTGTTTCTTTGTTTTTGGGTAGTATTAACTAGACTAGACTAGCTCTTACATAAAACTCATGAAGACGACTGCTGAAACCAAGTATTCCAAGGGTTATTGTTATTGTCTGTAGAAACATTGAAATTCATTGCCCGTTGTCGATGGCACTATGCTTTAAATGAGCCACACGGCCACGGCCACACGGTTCCAGAGGGGCTGGTGTTGAAAGTAAAAAAAAAAAAATCAAAGTTAACAGGCAACAGGGAATTCGCTTTCGATTCATGCGGGCCCGAAAAGGAAAGAAATAAAATTGACGGCCAATAGACAGGAAGCAGGGCGGTATTTCAATGCGACTCGGAGCTCAGAGAAGAACCTACAGAAAACTGGTCGTAAGAATATTAGAGACCTTACTCGGCCCGTTCTTCCCCACCCTGAGTTGTATACCCAAAGGCGTTTCTATTTGACCTATTCGCCGCGCGAGAAGGTAATCAGTATGCGCCTCTCTCTCTCTCTACAGAAAAAAAACAGCGGAGTTCCAGTTTCCAGGTATGCGGGAAAAAAACAGCGGAAAATCCATCTGCGTACTGGTAGTCGATATGGCTCTTTTGAAATTGAAATCAAAATGCGTAAACGTAGACCTCCCATTGGAAGTAAGAAGTAAGGCTAAGCGAATTTTGCCATTGAGCACAATAGCGAATTACAAATACACAGCTATTCTTCTTCTAAAGGCTAAAGGGCTACTCGATTTGCTGGTTTGCTTGCCAAAGATTCGCCGCTAGCAGAGGCGTCAACATCAATGTTCGCGGAGGTAGTTGACGCGTACGACGGCAACAAGGGTGGAGCTGATGACGTCCCCTCGAGGGTTTGCTGAATTTTCATGATGTGAAGCTTCTTTAAGCCTAATCGCTCAAGCGCATCGCGAGAGCAGGAGTCCGCGCAAGCAGCAGTCAGTACGTCCACTGAATCAAAACCTGCGTCCACGAGGGGTTTGAGCAACAACCCAAGGCCGGCGCTGCTCAGGAATGAACCGAGTTCTTGCACAGCCAAAGGCCGTGGTTTTACTGCCTGCGCAGCTGCGACATTAGATTGATGTGCCGTAGGAGGTGGTTTTGGTAGCTCTTTGGGCTGAAGGGGGCGCATCCACACACAGCGCCGGATATTTGAATTAGACTCGCTGGTGGTAGAACCGCTTTGCACCTTCAAGGACGCCACATCAGGCGCATAGAACCACCGTTGGTGGCCTTCGTCGCCCGCATTCAAATCTTTCGTACCGACAGCATCACTGCCTTCATAGTGCGTGCGCTTTGCTTGCGGCGGCTTCGTTTGGTTGACGGAGATCCAGTTGCTGCCACGCACCCACTCGTAGCCCTGTGGCGCATCCCAAGCATTTGTTGGCGGGCCGTCTGGAGGCATTTCCCCTAGGCCCAGCGACGGAACTTCAACTGTGAAGTCTTCGCTGGAGAGACAAGGAGGGTCCCCAAGCTCCATGTGTGAAGCGCTTGACCCCCACCCAAAAAACCAATTCCAGCGTTCGTTCTGCGACACGCAAACCGCAAGGCTGGTGTCACCGTAGTTGCGCACTACGCATTGACTTGGAAGAGCCACACCAGGCAGTGAATTCAGGGCGCCCAGCGAATCTGTCTCGTCATGAAGTGACGGTATTTCAGCATCGCGATTATCAACATCAGGAAGTTGAACACCCTCTGGAAAGAACTCGCCTTGAAGTGGTGGATTATTTCGCAGAGTACGTGCAAGAGCCACCAGTGTTTCACGAGACGATGCCTCGATAGTTGGCATGTCTTCGAGGTCAGACTCATCGTGTATGAGTTCCATGAACAAAGCCGTGTCAAATTCTTCTTCTTCGAAAGCTGCTGCGCATTCTCCTAAACCGTGGTGGAGCAACACGTCGGATAACTCTTTGAGTTTAGGTTGAAGACTTGGGCTCTGGTTTTCAGAGTCGTACTTCTCAGCATTTGGTTCTGCTGCGCGCTTACCATGTGTCGCTCCTGTAGACATGGCAGAGCTGTCTTTGCCAACGTGAGTTTTCTCGACAAAAGAGCTAGTCGAAACACCTGACATCTCTCCTGCTTCGTGATGCACTGGAGCTCCGATTGTGTCCACAGGTACAACTTCTTCCTTAGCTATTCCTTTGCCTATTGTGGAAACTGTGCCCTCGGCTGCATCAAGCTTGGAGGGTGGTTCGAAAGTAGTTGCAGCAGCCTTGCCATCCGTTGGAGTATAGTTTTTGGACAGAAGTGCCGTCATTTCAATGCTCCCAGGGTGTAAGTTTGGGTCTTCGTGGCAGTCAAGAGATTTACTCTCCTCCTTCGTTTCAAGTGCAGCCACAGCGTTCACTCTCAGACTCTTGCCTCGAGCAAGCTTGCTAACTGTAGATGCATTTTCTTGGTGCTCGTGCCTAGTAGCACGATAACGATTAACCCATGCTGTGAGTTCGGATTCGATAACAAGTTTTGCCTTCAACTTCATCATGGAGCGTACGTAAGTTCGACTCTTCAGCTCACCAGTTTCTATAGTGTGGTACATAACAAGAAGAAACATGACCTCGTTAAAGTTCATGCGACCATCGTTACTCAGCGTCAAATTATTCCGCACAAAAGCGAGCTTCTGGTGCAATATTTGACGTTGCGCTGTTGTGACTTGCTCGTCGTAGGTAGGAGGAAATGTTACACCAAAAGGCTCCGGAATGCGCTTTAATAGGTCCTCGAGATTGTCTTCAGGGGCAAAGCCTGTCGCATTCTTGTCAAAAAATGACCACGCTTCTTTAAACAAAGGAAGCGAGCGTTCGACCAGCTTTTTCGTTTCGTTGCTCAGCACTTCAAAAGACTCGCACACTACCATGATAAATAAATTCACCATGATAAAAGTTACCGTAACCATAAAAGTAAGAAAAAAAACGGTCACTACTCCCTTCATGGATTCGTCGTAATCGAGCATTGTACCCATAGTGCCTGTCCAATCATCTCCCGTCATGAGAACAAAAAGCAATTGAGCGGCAGACGTTTCATCTCGGAAGCTCGAAAATCTGCTAATCTCCGGAAATTCATTAAAAAGTACCACGCTAATGTTCGCAAAGAAAAGTATGAGTACACATAAAATAGCAAAGACTGCAATCAAATGTGCTTTTGCAAAATTCATAGTCAGCGCGATAACTTCACAGCCTTTAAATAAATTTAGCAATCGTAGCAAACGAAAAACTCGCATCGAACGAAGAAAACTGCGAAGAGAACTCCGACTTGTGCATTGATCCAAGAGAACAAGGGCGGAATCGAAGCAGCATACGGTTGAGATGACAAAGTCGAAAGTGTTACCCATCTCTCGGAAATATAAGCGAAAGCCAAAACCACCGAGTTTAAGGATAACTTCAACTGCGAAGACGGCCGCAAAAATGAGGTCAGCAAAGTCGATCAAATTTGTGAGATTGTCTGGCTGGTTGAAATGTGTTGCTGCTAAGGTAATTGCATTCAAAAAGATGACCAAGTAAATGAACGTTGTGAAATAGGTAGACATGGCAATAGAACGAAGCATTCGCCGAGGTAAAAAGTCAGGATATGCAACAAATTGGTATGGCGCAGCGCCATCAATTCTCTGCTTTAATTCAAGTACTTTGCGCTCCTGGAAATTCAGTTCTTTAAATGCATCTTCTGACTTCATTTTGTCTTTGACATAAGCGTCAAACACCACGCCAACAAATTCGTTTTTCACTGTGCAAAACGCAAGTCAAAGAAAAAAAGAAATATTGGTATCCTATCGGATGAGTACAGCCCAGATAGTGCATCAAGGAAGCTGCGTACATCGTGCAAATGATTTAACAAAAGAGATGGGTTACCGTAAAGGCCGAAGAAAGTTACGCCAACGAAAAAGTAAATCATGATGATAGAATTTGGCTTGAGGTACGGGGACGGAGAATATCCATCTCTTGTCGCTGAAAGACCATCGAGCACTATATCACCCCATCCGCCAACGGTCATGACGAACACAGAAAGAAGCGAGTTGAAAAAATCATCGAAATGAAATTTTGCGTTGACCCACTCGCCCTTTGCCTCCAGAGAAAAGCCAGTTGAATTCGTGTAGTTGCCTGAACATGGCCGCGAAATATACAAACTGTCGTCGTCTATTACGCCATATCTCGGACTGTTAGCTGGAAATGCACCTACGAGACGCGCACACATTATTTCAAAAGTCAGATCCAACAACAGATGCGCCTATGCATGCAACCAGGATGCCAACAAGCTACTAATGCTCCTAAAAGCTCAATCCTAGAACTAATCGAATTTTTAACGTGAAATATAAATTTCTTGAAGACTTTGCATTACCGACTGTGGCCATGTAGTCAGAATCTTCAGACCAGTCACCATCATCGCAGCGGTAATAAAGTCCTTTGAGAACTTGCATGCCAACAACAGCCCAAGCAGTCATTGAAAATAGCAAAAACAATCCAAGCGTCGATAAAGCTGCAAGAGCATTAAAGATAATATTTATTTGATGAAACAGGCCATCATGTGACCTTAGCAAACGCAGAGGACGGAAGCCTTTTACAAAAAGACACCAAAAAACCAAAGCATCTAGTCCCATCTCGCGAAACAGTGGCCAGAGTAAGCTTCCAAGGACGACACCAAAATCAAGAATGTTCCAGCCGTTCATCAAATATTCCTTGAGGACATGTGTATTTGAAACGTCTGAACTTTCAGGAGTCGAGGTAAGAATCATAAGGGGGATCTCAGCCACGAACAGTACTGTACAAGCGGCGAATATTATGAACTCAACTGAGTTAAACGGGGATGTCTCCTCTAAGGCAAATTCTAAAGCGCAAGCAACCAATAGGGCCATGGTAATAAGGCAAACCCATAGTTTGCTACGGATAATTCTAAATGCTAAAGGCTTGAAGCAGATTTGGCGGCCGTCTAATATCTTTTTTGCATCAATGGAGTCCAAAATATGCGTCTTCGTGAATCGATTTAAGAGCGAGGGTGAGCGATCTCCAATTATGAATAAATCTGGCTTCACGTCTGTATCCCGAATCGGCTCCCGAAACAGACCAAAAATAATTCGAGCATCCATTACCCCCTGAATTGTTAACTCCCGCTGCTCCTCAGAAGATTGATGTAAAAGAGCAATTTCACCATCGATACCGGTACCAGCTGCAAGATTCCACCGAAGATCGAAGTCTTTAGGAACATGCAGCTCGGCAAAACGAGCCACGACGCTCGCTGCCCTTAGAAGCAATCTCCATATAAGAACTTCTTTGTGGTAACCTATCTCACCATTGAATTTCTCACAGGTGCAGAGTGATTGGATGTCACGGGCGACAAAAATTGCCTGATTCTTGAGCGCATGGTTGCTTGATTGCGATGATCGCTGCTCTTTTGGGCTAGTTAACTGGTGGTTGGACTGAGTTTCAAAATTTTCGAATGGCGTCGGAATTCCAAGTCGTTTCTGCTCTTTGGTTGCGTGGTCAATGTCGTCACGCGAAATCCAAGAACCAATTCCGGCCGTTGTTTCTAAGGCGCGCTTAAGATCGCCATCTAGGCCAAGTTCGCGTGCCAGCACTTTAAATTTCTTTTGGCCGTATATCCGTGCAGCACAACGCCATGCAAGCAGTGCTGCAATTTGCGCACAGCGGATTTGGGTTTGAGTGCAATACCAGGACCACTTCTCAAAGGCGTTCTTCAACTCGTACTTTGATTCGACTTCGGCCAGTATTTGCCAACCCATCAATCCTTTCGATGTCTTTGCAGGCAGTGACCCCGAAAGAAGCACAGCTAAAATCAGGTTTAGAAGCACCCAGCCCCCAATCATCACGATTAACATGCAAAACACGGCTACAGAGGGGCCTGAAGCGGGCATCGTTGAATACATGATGTTGGACCATTCTTCACCCAAAGTCAAGTAAAAAACTTGCACAAACGCGGCATAAAAGTTGTCGAACCGAATAGTTTCGTCGATGGAAACCTCCTTGCCAAACAGCTGCATTCCAAGGATAGTGCAAATAAACAAGAAAAGCACAAGCAACAAAAGAATGGGCAGCATTTTCTTCAAGCTTGAGCCAATTCGAATGAATACTTTTTCGATTGATTGCCATTTGTGAATGAGTTTAATGAGTCGGCCCACTCGTGTAAGACGTAAAGTTCGCACTACCCGCAAAACGCTGAGAGAGCTGGAGCCCGAAGCAAGAAGTAACTCAAGCAGAGATCCAGCGACAATCAGCGCGTCGAAATTGTTCCAGGGGTCCCTGAAAATCGAGTGAATTGCAGCCAAAATTTTAAAGTAGGTAAATCAAAGCGATGGTCATTGACAGCATGAGTTCACCTCCAACTTAATGGAGAGGTTTAGATATCACTGGTAAGAAAATAACAAAGATTTAAAAATCAAGCAGTAGATGTAAAAACATCACGATACCTCACGTAATCGATAACACCAATCACAAATATCTTGACAGCCATTTCACCAGCAAAAACACAAGTAAGTACAATGTTTATGAGCTCCAGAACGTAAGCGGTGGTCTGATCAATGTTATAAGAATCCATCGCGAGTGCCACCATGTTGATGATTATACAAATTTGAATTCCGTACGAAAAAACAGATGTATCTTCCGTGACGAATCGGCGCAGGCGCGACCTAGTGTCCATCGGTCTCGGTCTTCTGCTTGTAGTCCTGCGAAGCCCATCGTAACATACAGAGCGCAGCATAGTAGAACAATAACTGAAACAAACTGTGAACATGTATTCTATACACTCACTCAACTGCTCTCCCAAAGAAATGCGCGAAATGACCGTTCCTGACTCAATAGCGGCCGTTCGAGCTCGTTTCACAAGTGCCTTTTCTTCATTGGCCTTCCATGCTAAAATCTCGCGTTCAATTTTAATCTCTTCTTCCACGTCTGTTACGAAGCTCAGCTGAACCAGAATAGTAGCAATCATTAGATTTATTATTGTGAAGTTTCCAAAGACTATGAATACTACGAAGATCCACCAGGAAAAACCTCCTGTAACGTCCTGCGAGTCATACAATATGCCACTCCATCCTTCCAAAGTAGATGACACAAAAAGATTCAAAAAGCTCCAAAGAAAATTATCAAATTTCACATAATCGTTCATTGGAGAAAACCCATACTCAACACATTTTTCTCCAGTTTCACAGGTGTACGGATCTTCCGCTGCAAGGAGAGCACTGCACAATTTGTCGCCATCGCCATCGGGTTTTGGGTAACACAACTGTTCCTCGTCAACCCAGAACGTAGTGCTCTCATCTTGGCAACGATAACGGAAGGTACCGGACCATAGGTCCACACAGAGGAGAGCCACCACGCCAACGAAGCTGTAAAAGACAGCGAAAATGTCAAGAATAGCTGGTATACTGCCGAGGAGGGCGCCAACGGTATTTTTCACCGATGGAAGTCGATTTGCCATACGCAGGGGACGTAGAATGCGCAATGTCTTAAGCCCAGACACAATGCTCCCTTGTGTCAAGATCGAGGAGAGCCAGCCTTCAATGACAATGACTGCATCCAGCCAATTCCAAGGTTCATCCAGATAATGGGTACCGAAACTGTAAATTAAGAAAAGAATGCGATGTCAAAAGACTTCACACAACTATGACAGTACTGTTGCACCAGAAAGAATACCAATGCAAGATAGAATAAAGACTTACGCGAGAACTTTAGCAACTACTTCGGCCGAGAATATATAAAGGAAGGCAGACTCAGCCTGTTCATATTCAAAAGGGCAAGGGTGAGCTCATTGACAAACTCTTTTCGCGCAAAAGAAGAGGACTGGGATAATACTACAGGCCGGAAGCTTACCACAACTTGGTAGGTAGGCACTGTGGTTGCTGTTGGATCTGCGAGCGCGAGAAAGACGCAATTGGCAACAATACAAACCATGACGATTCGGTCAAAGGCAGGATGTTTGACAATATTGTATGCCTTCATCCGTAGCCAGCCACCACAAGGCCGCAAGGGCCAAGGTAAGGAAGCACACCCGTCGCCGCGAGCAACAGCTCTGAAGCGGAGAGTGTTTTCCATGATCTGAATGCTCACGCGCAAATGTGTCTGGTACGCAAAAATCCAAGACGGGTCCAAGCCCTCAATCTCGAGGACGGAAAGTTCCTGGATTTCGTTGAGCATTCCTGGCGTCAGCTCGTCAGTGCGAAGGAGATACTTCAAAGCTTTCTCTTTTACACTGGCACGAGCAAGCGTGCCTGCCTCTGAAGTCAAACTCAAAATTTTCTTTACGTTCTTCCCTGTTCTATCCGTGAATGCTGTTGCCTCTTTTTTCAAATTTTCTTCGTTTGATGGAACCTGTTCAAAGAAAAGTGTTGGCTTGAAGAACTTGGAACATCAACAAGAAAAGTACAAGTGGAAGAAAATATACGGGGCTTACCGCTTCGGGCCGAGAAGCAACTCGATCTAGGGACTCGAGCCGCAAGCTAGAGTCCTCATTGCCGTACAAGCGCGAAGGGTTCTCTGATTTGAAGAGTCGGCCTAGGCCCTGTGATGTGGAAGGAACCAAATCGGGCACCATTGGATGTGCCCCGAAGCCCAGTATCGAAAAGAGCTGGCGTGAGCTTTCAACTCCGGTTATTTCTTCATCGAAGACGGCACCGTTGATAAAAATCCGCACCGCCGCCGGTTCCGTCCAAAAGAAAGTAAGGGAAGCGCCCTTGGGAAGCCCAGCTTTGCCAATAGCTCTTTCCATCACACGACGAAACTGAGCAAAAGCACTAGCTGACAGTACGGGCTGAAGTCGCTTAAGTATGACGCCAACTATCTGGCTGTGAGAAGACTGCCGAGCAATAACCTAGAAAAAGGAGGGCCCAAAAAAGTATTATTGGGCGAGGATTGAAACGGGAGAAATGGCCGGACAAAGCACTACGCACCAAGTGGGCAGCCTTCGCGAAAAAAGCGGACGGGTCCGACGCCATGATGACATCGGTGAAACCTGAGCTTGGAGTAGAGTGGATCCATGGTCGAATCGATTCCCGAGCACGTTCGTTATTTTCAACATAAATGCCAAGGACGTAATGTATCGTCTTTCCCCCAATTCCAGACTTCTGGCTACTAGCACCACAGCCAAGATTCAACATGCTCAAGCCATAAAATTTCATGCGCCCAGGTAATGTTATGCCAGTTAATGGTTCCTTCAGATCTGCCGTCTTCGTCGGCATCATCTCAACCATCTCTCAACAATCAGGGCCGGCAATTACTTGTCGTGTCGTATCGCGAACGGCTGATAAGGTGATCAGATGATTGTGATGACGAAGGTAGTATTTAATTTCAAGTAAGTTTTAGTAGGTGGAAGGATTTCCAGCGCCCGGATTTCGCTAGTTTACACGTATCGAATCGAACCGGGAAAAAAAATCGGCTATTATTTGCACTCAGCGAACCCGAATCGAACAGAAGTTCGCATTCTAAGAAATTAACGAACACAAACGAACTGGGCGTTCGGCTTTCGAAGAAGTGCCAAACCCCGAACCAGGCTTCCAGTCCGGCCCGGGGGACTCTGTAGACGCCGATTAGATGGCACCCTGTCTGTTAGTAACTAAATCCAGTCCCCCCTCGGGGAGGGCTCAGAAAAAAAAAGGAACCAAAAAGTAACGGACCCACCCGAATCGAACAAACAGTTCGTTGATTTCGGCCTGTTCGTTAACGTTCGGCGAACGCGCACTATAACACGTCCGAATTTCGGCTTACACATCCCTTCCTTCGAGAAATACAGCCATCTCACCTTACAAAATTTAGTTCGAAGAGCACCAAATCTCGTAAATTGCTACTGAAACAGCAGCTATGTGCCCGTTAGCGGTGCTTTGCCCAACGAGAAGGAAGGCGGCGAAGTATACTTAGTCACCTACGAATTAACGAACCCGAATCAAACAAAACTTCGCTTTCCATGAAATTAACGAACACAAACGAACTGGGCGTTCGGCTTTCGAAAACCAGTCCCCTCCCGGGGGGGGCCCAGAAAAAAAAACTAACACCCTGCCTGTTAGGTACTAAATCCAGTCCCCCCTCGGGGGCGCTCAGAAAAACTTACGAACCCACCCGAATCGAACATTAAGTTCGTTAATTTCGGCCTGTTCGTTGGCGTTCGGCGAACTCCACTAACGAAATCCGGGCGCTGAGGATTTCCATCTCCACATCTCCACCCAACGAAGTCTGCCAGGCCGCACCAACAAGAAAGTACCGCCTGACAGGCGGTCCAGAAGTGGTGTTTATGACCAAAAATTTTCATGAAGCTAGAAACCAGCCAGTCGGTGGGTACCTTCAGTGATGTGTACTCTATTCATGTAGACAGCAAAAGGTGCACAGCCGTGGCTATTGCCTAATCCTCCAATGGATCATTCTTGAACGCAAGGTATTCCGTGTACCACTTCAATTGGCACGGACAAAGCTAGAAGCGCGGAGCATATGGCGCCATTTGGCATACAGCGCGCCACCTAGATGACGCACACTCTATTCTTACGTGGCGGCACAGTTTGAGTCAGCCGCCCACCACAATCTCATTTTAAGTCAATCTTTCGAGCCTGAACGTAATCAGTTCTCCGTGGAGGTCAGCGCCCAGCACACTTTGTTCTGGGCCTTTCTGTTTGTTAGTTCAATATTTTCCCTCCATCTAATCATAAGTAAAACCAGTAATAGATTGAGCAGTACTTCTTTCTATTGAAGTTTGGTGCTAATGCGTGGATAAGGGCAACAGTACACAGACAAACAGCTGCATACCCAGCGGGCAACCCCCTCTGTATACTACAGGGGTACCCTATACTGTAGAAACCAATCTCCCCTGTAAAGGAGATCTGATGTGACTATTTCCTTCATCCTTTATTTACTAACACAATGGCATCCAGCGGACCTAGTCTTCTTCTACAGGTATAAAGGCATCCAGTATTCAAAATGTCCTCTGTAATCGATCCCCTCGATACTCCCCATTCGGATTCTGACTCGGAACGCACTCTTACTGCTTCTTTTCCGGACTACGGGGACTCTACCTCGGCT
>Ga0307982_1004147_pt1 | contig 11470 bp, 14 predicted proteins | sample OrgLakmetagen989_FD_201847 | JGI IMG/M metagenome (GOLD analysis project Ga0307982, IMG submission 201847) | Saline water microbial communities from Organic Lake, Antarctica - #989 | ecosystem: Environmental > Aquatic > Non-marine Saline and Alkaline > Saline | place: Antarctica: Organic Lake... | reverse complement strand
CCCTGGCGATCAACACGAACATCACGTTTTCAATGTGATAAGCAAACGTGCACTTGAAATTGCGCCAGAATACATCGTTAATGGCAGCCACTTCTACAATTGAGCTTCCTGTTACTAACTTACTCTTGATGGGAACGAGCAAGCCCCTTTGCTTGTACGTGATGCAAGCTTCCTGTTGACACTCGGGCCACGGGAAACTACTCTCGGATGGGCGTGCACCTGGGCAGTAGGCCTGAGCCAGTCGTTACCCGATTTTGTGCCAAGATTAGCCACTCTGATACCAGTGGTATGAGGTTGCGAAAATACACTGTCTTGTATTTCCGCACTCCACTCTTGACACGGGATGAGTTGTTTGTGGGGGGTCCAATCAGGGTTTCTTGGACGATGGTTTAATGGCCCTACGGTCCGTGTGTTCAAAAGCTAACCCGCCAGACACTAAAAAAACCCAACAGCTCTCTTGATCTGACTGATTTTGTAGCCGTCCACATTTGCTGGCAGCAAGTGTCTTGAGTAGTAGCACGAGCGAAAACTCTTCGGAGCTCTCATATTGACAGAATGTCTTTTGCGGCAAAAGAAGCACAATGGCTTGAAAAACGGCGACAGCAACTTGGTATTCGTGAGTCACAAACACAAACCTTGCTTCGGCTTTGCATCAGTGTCTTAGTGCAGAGCCGTCCGCTTCCAACTCTCCCAGTAGGTCAGTGCCGTTTTTGCCGTTACGCGTGCGGGCAACGATAGTTGCTGAAAGTTGATACTTTCCTCGAGCCTGGACAATGCTATGCACATCTCATTTACCTTTCAGATTGAGTGCGTCAAGTTCCCTGCGTCAAGCCCAGCAGCAATCGCGTGCCACATCTACGGCAGCTGGTTTCGCACGTGCGGAAAGCAGCAGTTCCAAACGCAATCCGCGCAGTGAGGACTTATACCGCGGTGCCCCTACGAATCCTAGCACTTCCCGCAGTGAACAAGATAGTCAATCAGTGTTCATGACCTCGGCTGAGGTGCAAGCCATGCGCCGAAACGCCAAGCGAGCTGCCCCCGCTCCTCGAGCCGACAGCGCCGGAGGCATCGTGCACGCACAAGACAGCACAGCGAGCCGACCGCCCAGCGGCCGCGACTCCCAGTCCCAGTACAAACATGAACTGCAGCACCAAATATCGCAGAACCAGTCCCGCAAGGCTGCCCAGCGCAGCGAGGAAGCCCGGTTAGCCCAGCAAGCCGACGCCGAGGCGGAGCGTTTCGACTACTGGCGCAAGCCGCGGCCAGGTGGAGGCACCCCAAACCAACCGCAGTACCTGGCAGACCGTGGAGGGGATCCGGCATACCGCCCTCCCAAGAAGGGCATGTCCTCCCCAGGGGACAGTGTGCCTGGGCACCGTCGGGCAGCTTCCTCCGGGCCCCCCCCCTCAGGAGGCAGCGGAGCCCCCCCCCAGCAGCCCCGTGTGCCCAGACACGGAAATCACTCCCGAGCCATGAGCGAGGCGTACGCTGGCGCAGCTGGGGGGGGGGAGGAGCGGGGCTTCCTTGATTACTTCTTCAACCCCCGTCCAGGTGGTGGCACCCCAGTGCGGGGCAGCAAGGGCGAAGTGGTGGCCAACCTGCGTACAGCACTGACCTCCGGGGCAGTCAATGAGGGGTATGACCACATTGCCCACCAGCACGACCCTCGATCTGCCCAGGCGCCCGCTGGGGCAGAGACGTGGGACCCTCCCCGTGACCCCCCCCACGAGGCTTCCAATGGGGCCTTGACGGGATCACCCGCGCTGCATGCATCACCTATCAAACCCACCAGCCACTCTGCAGTCACAGCTGGGCGGCGGTCTTCCCCCCTGCATGCGCAGCTGGACACCCGCAGTGAGGTGGCTGAGCTCGCCCTGGGGCGACTACAGGGGCAGCTGCAGGCTGCACTGCAGGCGCAAGCCCAGCAGCAGCAGGAGCTGCAGGCCACACAGGCACAGTTGGACATGGCGGTGCAGCTGCTGGAGGAGTACAAACAGCTGTACGGGCCGCTGCCGCCCACGGGGGGACAGTGACACGAGCACTGTGGTGCAGCTGCAGCGGCCACAATGCAGCGGCAGCCAGCAGGGCGCTGGTCTACGGGGAGCGCGATGTGTTGAAAGGCGTCTGCGTCGAGTGGCCTCGGTCCCCCTGCGTGCGGAAAGCCATGTGCAGGGGGGCGGTACCTCATCCAACTCGGTCTCCTTTGGCCGTAATTGTGACCCTTGTGGCTGTAGTTTACGGTGGGTGCAGCTGTAGACGCTCGTTGAGTCTGCTGCCCTCTATGTCGTGCTGGTGGTCGGGTGCTGTGCAGTCGCTGCTTGCACAGACTGACGCAGTCCGGCAGATCTTGGGGCCTCAGCTTCACAGAAAGGGGGAAAGGTGGTGGGCTCTGTGTTGCACCAGGTGTAATTGATTGCTCCTGTCTCACTCTGGGTGTGTGTCAGCAGCAGGGAACTGCAGGCGTCGCCCCTCGCCCTGGTGCAGCAGTGGGGGACGGTGCGTGCTGCCATTTACGTACATACCTAGTGAGCCTACAAGGTTCGTGCTCACACACCACAGCCATTGTTCAGTGCAACATCAGTGCTCTAGTGGCTGCTTGTGCTCGCTGCAGCATCCGGGGATGCATGCCTCATTCCCGTCCTCATCCACCGACCAATGCAGCTGCAGCTGCCTCGCAGTGCGGGGTCTGGGCGTGTTTGGCTGGGCCACCTAGAGCTACAAAAAGGGCGGCGCTTGTACATGTCCTGGCTTGTTGCTTGGCGTTGCCGTCTTGTGCAGGGCACCTGTCGAGGCAAGGAGTGCAGCCCAGTGCGGGACCTGCCCAGTGCAGGGGGCGGCGCTGCAGCCCACATTTGCGAGGCACGGCGTGGGTTTCACAGCTTTACCAGCCCAAATGCAAGAAGCTGGGGGTATGGAATATGTCCAGCATACACGATGAAGCTTTCATAGTGGTGTATCTACATGTGGCAGCATGTTGCTAATGCGTGCTGGGGGCTGTGAGACGTGCGTGAGCAACACGTTTTGCTGGTGTTTCCCTGGACTCTCACGCTGGTTTGTTTCGAGCAGCCCTGTGGCGTGTAGTCAAGTATCTGTGCGCGAAATTATCTACAATCGCCCCTCTGCGCAGCGAGCAGTGATGCTGACATCACCATGCCTGCTGGTGCTTTGTGCATGCTCACCGTGCAGCGACATTTCGTCCTTTGGCAGTGTGTCAACGACCTGTGCAAAGCAGGCTGCGAACCTAGCATTAACGGGCTGTGGCACTGGACGATTACAGAGGGAGCGAAGAGTTCCATGCACCCGCTTGCGCGTGGCGGGAAGCACATGCAGGTTCGTGTGCTTTGAAACCCAGACGCCAGCCGAGAATGGGCAGCTGACTGCCGGCTCAACACAGATTCACGCTGCGCAGGCCATTGCGGAGATGTTCAAGCTGTGCACGGATTTGGGCCTCTACGAGCTTCCTTTTGAGCCCACTTGTGTGTCCCAATACAATTCACACCAACGGAGGGTGTGCCGCTGTCTTGCGACAGCCTAGTAAGGTGGGAGGATAAGAGCCCCCAAAAGGCTGATGTGGGCCCCAGACCAGACCTATTTCCGAACGACGAGGACGGCGCCAGCGGCGGCGTGTCCACACCAGCGACATCCATCGGCGACACAAAAGACAGCACTGCACGACTACAAGCGCCGTCGTCCCCCAGCACTTGCAGCGGCTGCAAGAAGGAAAATTGGAGTGCAGCACCCTAAAACAAGATTTTACGCATTAAAATAGTTACACAGCGACACACCCTCAATTTTGTTGCGTGAAGCGCCGTGCAGACAAAGTACCTAATTGCAGCTGTTTGGGACTATTATAATAGTGCAAAATCAGCGTTGCAGGAGGGGGAGCGCTGTTGTGGGGGCACGGTCGGCGCGCTCTGTGATCACCCCCACGACCAAGAGACGAAAATTGAATTGGGTGGGCAGTTTTTTGTGTCAGTTCTAGCGTATGGCTGGTACTCAGGTGGCTTTGCATGCCGCTGAGGCGCGTGGCGGGCAGGTCACTCGTCGGAGTTACGGTAGTGTTTCGCGCTCCCCTGCAGCGAATATAGCGAGCCCTCAAATTAGTAGCTGGCAGCGAATTGACAATTCTTTATGAAGATCCTTGCCAACCAAATGCTTGTTGTGTAATTGCCCGGAAGCTGGTCATGGATGCCATCAAAGTTACTAGTACTAGGTACTTGTAGCGACAGACAGCACAGGCCAGAGGGGGGGCACTCGCGTTGAGCTGAATGCACGCCAAGCAGGACAGGCACGCCTGAACAAGCGCTAACAATCAGTGCACAATATGCTTCGGCATATCTTGAACACGCAAACGCCTGGGTTGGATTGCTCACGGGACTCGTAAACTGGCGAGCAGTGTGTGTTGACAGATATTGGGGCCCGGATATTGGCAGAGTATGCATCGTGAATTCGAAGTGCTGATTGACGCGTGCAGAGCGCAAAGGTGCATTGGCTTTGTGCTCGTACAGTTTGAGATGCATGCGGTCTCGGCAAGGTTACTGCTCAAGCTGCGTGTGCCTCATTGATGCAGCCGCGCCCCCCCAAGAGAAGGTACATCCATCGGCAGTCTTACCTCTCATTCGCGTACGTGTAAATCAAGGTGCATCATGCTGGCCGCCTGCACAGCCATGCTACAGCTTCACTTCATGAAGCCATTTTCCTCTCAGCTTTTTTATCCAGGTGAGAAGCGCCAGCTGCTTGTGGCCTTTGCAGGCGAGACACCTCTTCTGCTGGTCTGGGGGCTGTGCTCAGCAGGGTCGGCATGCGACACGTGGCGGTTCCTTGAAATGCGTTTTGCTTCACATACGCACTTACTAGGCAACAGAAGTGCAATGTGTTTTTGTCTGTGCTCGTAGGTATATGCCGCGTTAACCACCTGGGCACTCCCGTTTTCTTGCTCAGCAAACCTCTGGGCCACCTGCACCTCCAGGGCTGGGGCCTGGCCTGGGCAGATCTGTATAGAGGACTTCACTGTCGAGCGCCTCCGGCTGCTGGAACAAATCTGGAGGCACTGCTACCTACCTGCACCTTTTAATTGCACACAGCATGAAGACTATCACGCAAGTGCTGTTGGCCTCTGTGCTGCTGGCCCTGCACTGCAGAAGCAGCGCTGCTGCCATATCTGATGCTGCCAAACATGTTTCCACGGGATCAGCCACGTCTTGTGTACTCAAACAGGCCCGCGTTGCATGCTGGGGATGGGGCATCTTTGGCGCGCTAGGCCTCGGCACCACTGACAATGTGGGTGATAACGAGCTGCCCTGGCAATACTCCCCGGGGCCCGGCAAGGACAACTTCGTGGACCTCGGCAGCCTGGGCGGCGCCCAGGCCGTCAGTGCTGGTGACAGCCACACCTGCGCCTTGATGCAGAGCGACGACATCATGTGCTGGGGAGCGGGCAGCCGTGGTCGCCTGGGCTACGGCAACGAACATGCCATCGGCGACAACGAGACTCCTGCTACTGTGGGCGCTGTGCAGCTGCCCACGCTGGGCGGCAGCAATAAGGTCAAGGCCGTGTCTGCTGGTAGCTCCCACACCTGCGCTCTGATGCAGAGCGACGATGTTGTATGCTGGGGCTGGGGCGGCTTGGGTCACCTGGGCTACGGCAACCAGGACAACATCGGTGACGACGAGACCCCCGCAGGCCTCGGGGCTGTGCAGCTGCCCACGCTGGGCGGCAGCAATAAGGTCAAGGCCGTGTCTGCTGGCGGTGACCACACCTGCGCTCTGATGCAGAGCGACGATGTTGTATGCTGGGGCTGGGGCGGCTTGGGTCGCCTGGGCTACGGCAACCAACTCTCCTTCTTCTTTCAAACTCCAAAAGATGCACTCACTGCAGGTGTGCAGTTTTTGCCGCCAAGTCCCAGCCCATCACCATCGAACAGCCCCTCCAGCAGCCCCTCCAGCAGCCCCTCTAGCAGCCCCTCTAGCAGCCCCCCTAGCACATTGTCCGCCTCTCCCACGGCCTCCTATTCTGGTACTCCATCTATCACCACCTCTGGCTCACCGTCCCAGTCTGCATCTGTGTCATCATCTGTCACCCCGTCAAGCTCCCAGTCTGCATCTGTGTCACCATCTGTCACCCCGTCAAGCTCCCAGTCTGCATCTGTGTCACCATCTGCCACTGCCTCTGGAACACCGTCCATATACAGCACACCCCAGGCGTCCACCCCTGCCTTGACTGTGTCAGCTGCTGATGCCTCGTCTGATTCCCCCTCCTTCGGGGCAGGCCCCATCGTTGCCGTGGCACTGGTGGCTGCTGTCGCGGTGGGGGCCACTGCAGCCATGGTGTCCCGGCGTGTCCGGAAGCCACGCACTGCCGCTCACGCAGTCCGTGGGGTCGACGTCGGCGCTGTGTAGCTGGTGACTATTTTCTCGTTTCGTGTCGTGTTCTGTTGATTGAGTGCGCACCGCTTGTTGGCCCAGGTGCGTCTCAAAGATGCTGCAATGCACTAGCATCTATATGCACCCCGGAGCCGTCGTTGACACTTTCAGTGCCTTTGGTGAACCTGTGGAAGATTTTCTGTGCCCGCGGACCTGACTCTGCCCAGCAGGTAGTGCCCAAGTGGCGCTCGCCATATTCAGCACAGCCGCGTGTGCATTGCGACGGGACAGCGCTGTCTACTGAACAAGCTATCGTCATACAGTGGCATGCATTCTTGGCCAGCTCATCACTTGGAAAAGGCGTAAGCAACAAAGGTAGGCAGCACGAAATGAGCGCGAAGCCTAGCTGCCCAGGTGCTCAGGTGGCCACCTGGGCACCCCCCGCTGCTTTCAGTGGTCAGAAATGTAGCTCTTGCAGTATGACCTGGTCGTCACCATCCGCATTGCTCGCGACCGAGGTTGACGCTTGTTTCGCATAGTCAGCATCGAGTGAAAGGTCTGTCAGTGCTGCATTTGCACATTCTGACGGCAGAGCGCTGCTACACGCTGTCATTTCTTGCTGCACCGAGTCAGTGTCATCTGCAGCGTCATACTGAAACACTGGTTGGGCTGCATTTTGGCGAGGAGCGGGCTGCAGTACCGTAGTCAGCTTGCCTGCGTTTGCCTCATTGCCTGGCGGCTCCAACGCTTGACGAAAACTATCGGCACCATCCCAGGTGGCAGTGCGTACTGGATGAGCACCAAGCGTTGTTATGGGCTTGAGCGCAGCATGTGTCTCCCTCAGAATGCTGTCTGCTTGTGAATCGGCGGTAGAAAGGACCACGGACTCGACGGGGGCAATTTTGTTTGAAGCCCCTTCGTCGAGAATCGCCTTCAGCTGGGGTGCTTCGGACACCCGCGACAGGGCTCTACAGTCCCCTCCAGCGCGCCGCAGCCTTGCACGTAGAGCTCTCCTGCGTGAAGCCGTGGTTTTGTACTTCCGGCGCAGATTGTCCAGCTGAGATTGCAGCTGTGTCTGGGACGTTGCAGCCACGGCTTGTCTCGTCTCAATCGAGGCCAGCTCTGCCACAGCTCGTTGCACTGATGCCATATGGGCTTTTGCTTCGCGCTGAAAAGCGGCCAGCTCGTGCGTTTTGTCGGCGTGTGCTTTCTGTGCTTGTTGAATTTCTCGGTGTAGCTGTCTGTGCTTCCCATCGACAGCTTGCAGAGCGGTAGAGCCCTGCTCCACTTGGTGCTTTAGAGAGGCCCTTTGTTCATTAAGGTATTTGAACAGATGTGCAAGCGACGGACCAAAGCGCCCGTGTGAGGCTGCGGCGGGGCAAGGCAACTGGCACGTGTCCAGCACAAAGCGGCGCAACTTCTCGATACTTTGCATAATGAGACTTGAAACGGCACCGCTTGCTGGATTTGCCAATTGCTCTGCCTGTGACGAAAAAGTTTGCCGTCTGTTGCGGAGTTCTGTTGAAAAGTAGAGCCTGTTCACATACTGCCATGCTTTTCATGCAACGGGAAGCTTCTTCGATTTGACCGACACAAATGCCAATTTGTTCGCAAGTGAAGGCGTTCATTTCAACACCTTCAAAAAAGAGTACCGTGCTTCGAAATTTTGAGGTACTGGACGGCAAAATCATTCACGAGCAGCATTCTTGCATTCTTGCACGTACACGTTTCATTTCTAATTTGAGCAGCAATGACCTGGGTGGTTGCTGCAGGCAAGCTTCTGGCCAGGCTGCCTGCTGATAATCGGATACTTTGTGCTTGCTCCACTGCTTTCTTAGCCTCATTTTTTTTAGCTTCTATGTTTGCGTTTAGGAGCTTGATTTGGTCTTGCGCTTGGCAAATCAGCTCGACGAGCTCAGCCATTCTTGGTATTAACTGCAACTGTCTAACCAATCATCCAATTGAGGGCTTCTTTTGGTTTTTTACACCTTAGAGATCATTTCTGCGTTCCAGGAATCAACGGTTTGTGCCCTGCCTATCAACATGACGGCTTTTGAAAGGAAGGTGGCTTTGCTTAGTGGGGGGGCATTCAAAGCGCTCATGGCCGCAGTCATGCAAAGTACCTCAAGACTGTGGGTGCTCTGCACGAAACGGACAAATTCTATGTTGCTATCACATGCCGTTTGCATCAACTTGTCCTTTGTTTCTGAAACCGCAACCGTAGAAAAGCTTCACGAAAGCACACTTTCCACACAGCGCCAACTCACTTTGCAGACCTCATAACTGCCTGTGCAATACATACAATCATGTTGTGGGTGGATAAACACCGCCCTACAAAGCTGGAAAAATGCGACTATCACAAAGAGCTCAGTGAGCGCCTGGCAAAACTCGTGAGATATCTCTTGGCAAAGTTATTTGCCTGGAGTGTGCAATTGTCTTTGTGCAGGCCTCCAAAGCGGACATCCCACACATGATGTTCTATGGGTGTAGTGGAGCAGGCAAAAAGACCCGAGTTATGGCCTTTCTGCGTGCTGTGTTTGGTGTTGGTGTCGAAAAAGTAAAATGCTGTGCGGCAGTATTTTGAAGCCACCATCATCAGTATTCTCCCTCCTACGCAGTTGAAACTGGAGCATCGGAACATCAAGGTATATTGACACATTATCATCGTTGCATATGCTTTGTGGGCATTAATCTTTGCTCGTCCGCAGACACCGTCTAATCGAGTAGTGGAGATCACAACCGTTGCCAGCAGCTACCACATTGAGATGAATCCAGGAGATGCTGGAATATATGACCGCTACATTGTCCAAGATGTGATCAAGGAAATTGCAAGCAGTCGAAATTTGGACGCCAAACATGCGTTCAAAGGTGAGTTTTGTGCTTGGCACCGAGGCGTGACAAATTCAAATTCCGCGCGCCTGCAGTTGTGATCCTCACTGAGGCGGATAGGTTGACACGTGATGCACAAGCTGCGCTGCGCCGCACTATGGAAAAACACTCAACAACTTGTCGCCTGATTCTGGTGTGCAATAATCCGAGCAAAGTCATCGACCCTGTGCGCTCGCGGTGTCTGGGCATCCGCGTGCCCGCCCCGACCGTACGCGACATGATGGGTGTGATGACGTCCGTGGCACAAAAAGAAGGCCTGACGCTGCCGCCACAACTTGCAGCTCGCGTTGCTGCCCATTCAGACCGGAACATGCGTCGCGCTCTGCTGATACTGGAAGCAGCCAAGGTGCAGCAGTACCCATTCACGCCAGACCAAGCTGTCTCGGGCACAGATTGGGAGCGGTACATCTCAAGCATCGCAGTGGATGTACGTACAACAGTGTCCCATGTCAACCAGTAGCGCATATGCAATCCGCGCTGTTCCGCAGATTGCAGTGGAACAGTCACCTTCCCGGCTGCTTCAAGTTCGAGGCAAGATGTATGAGCTGCTGGTGAATTGCATTCCAGCCGATGTCATCTTCAAGACACTGCTGAAGGAGCTCATTCCCAAAGTCAGTGAGGGGCTGGCCCACGAACTGACTCATTGGGCAGCTCACTACGAACACACTCTGGTGCAAGGCAGCAAAGAGGTGTTCCATTTAGAAGCCTTCGTGGCGAAGTGTAAGTCGCACAGGACAGCCATCAGTGTCTGAGCTCCGCTGTTACCCCGCTTTTTTCCTTTGCAGCAATGCAGCTTGTGAAGAAGTATGCCACAGAGGCGATGACTGGGGCAGCGGCATCTGGCACAGGGGGCATATAGGGGGGGCTCAGCCTGGCAGAAGGGCAGGCAGTGTGCCACGACTGAGCACAGCTTGGACTGCGCCATGTGCGCTTCCCGCATGCCCTTCGCCCAGCATGGCATGCCCAGCCTATTGCCACAGACACTGCAAGGTGTGGCCCCCCAAGTTGCACTTTGCAGGCGGGGGGTGAAGCTCGTGCCACGCACGAACACCGCAACCATCGTATTATTCATTAGTGAGCCCTATCTGAAATCAATAGTACCCGCCTTCGGACCCGTGTGTTCGCCCCCTCGACATGGTTGACTGCCGCTCCCCCCCCATCCCCTCCCCCCCCATCATGGCCAGGTACCCAAGGGGGGCCTGCAGGTGCTCCATGCCTGTTCCGACTGGAGCTGGCGTCGCACATGCAACCAAAAGCGCGTCCACTGCACTGTCTCCATCTTGCAATACGCTTGCGACCGTGCTCTCCCGCAGTGCAGCCCCCCCCTGCACCCCCATGCCCAAGTCTAGGTATGGTGTGACGTCAGAGGGCAGCGCAGAAGGACGCCCCCCCACAACCTGTGTGCGCAGATCACGCATGAGCACAGCCAGCTGCGAGTCAAATGCGCTGAGCCACTTGCCGTCATACAGGTTGCGTGCCCCCAGCCGCTTGGCAGCCCGTGCCTCCAGTGGGAGGGGGGTCCCCCCAGCCCCCAGGGCCAAGCTGTTCACACTGCCCCCCCCCCCGCCGAACACGCCTGCACTGTTTCCATCTGAGAACATGTCGTCCGAGTCACTGCCGCCGCTCCCACAGTCATCCTTGCGTGCAGCCAGCGCGGCATCCAGGCCCCCCCCGTCAAGGGTGTCAGGGGGGGCTAGGGGGCTTCCCGCCGGTCCGGCGTGGTGGCCTCTGCGGCCAGATGCAGCACGCCTTTTCTTTTTGGTGCGCTTCTTCTTAGTGGGCTCCCCTCCTTCAACCTCCATGCGTTTCGCTTTGGCTTGGCGTTTCGCCTCCGCATGGGCAGCCAGCAGCAGTTTGGCTGTTCCGAGTGAAGGCGGAATACTTTCCACAAGTCCCAGAAGCGGCCCTGTGCTGCTGAGCACGTCGTCCATGGATCGCATTGCGTCTGCTTCGCCACCCGAGGACCCCCCTGCACCCCCTCGGCCGCCGCGCGTGGAGGCGCTAACAGGTCTCAAGCCACCGCCACCCACGCCAGCGCCCCCCGAACCCGGCACCGCAGGGAACTGTCCCTTGCGGGGGTCGATGCGCAGGCAGCAAGCTGTGATGAGAGCTGCTGCCATGCCTTGTCGGTGCCCAGACGACGTGCCGACGCCGGTGGCAGCTTCAAAGTCACCCCCCCCAAACACGTCCAGCATGCCCCCCCCCACACCGCCACCCA
>Ga0307982_1004146_pt1 | contig 11473 bp, 12 predicted proteins | sample OrgLakmetagen989_FD_201847 | JGI IMG/M metagenome (GOLD analysis project Ga0307982, IMG submission 201847) | Saline water microbial communities from Organic Lake, Antarctica - #989 | ecosystem: Environmental > Aquatic > Non-marine Saline and Alkaline > Saline | place: Antarctica: Organic Lake... | reverse complement strand
GATGAGCGCCCAGACCAAAGACATGGCATACTAGCAAACAATGAAAGAGAGCATGCAACCTAGCGCGCACGAAGAAGAGATGAGCGCCAAGACAGAAGACATGGCATGCTAGCAAACAAAGAAAGAGAGCATGCAACCTAGCGTGCACAGACAAGATGAGTCGGGCGCCCAGACCAAAGACATGGCATACTAGCAAACAATGAAAGAGAGCATGCAACCTAGCGCGCACGAAGAAGAGATGAGCGCCAAGACAGAAGACATGGCATACTAGCAAACAATGAAAGAGAGCATGCAACCTAGCGTGCACAGACAAGATGAGTCGGGCGCCCAGACCAAAGACATGGTAGCAAACAAAGAGATCACGCATCCTAGCGCGCACAAACAAGAAGAGATGAGCGCCCAGACCGAAGACATGGCATGCTAGCAAACAAAGAGATCACGCATCCTAGCGCGCACAAACAAGAGTCGGGCGCCCAGACCAAAGACATGGCATGCTGGCAATCAAAGAGAGAGAGCATGAAACCTAGCGTGCACAGACAAGAGTCGGGCGCCCAGACCAAAGACATGGCATGCTAGCAAACAATGAAAGAGAGCATGCAACCTAGCGCGCACGAAGAAGTGATGAGAGCCCAGACAAAAGACATGGCATGCTAGCAAACAATGAAAGGGAGAATGCAACCTAGCGTGCACAGACAAGACAAGGTGAGTCGGGCGCCCAGACCAAAGACATGGTAGCACACAAAGAGAGCATGCAACCTAGCGCGCACAAACAAGAAGAGATGAGCGCCCAGACCGAAGACATGCAAACAATGAAAGGGAGAATGCAACCTAGCGCGCACAAACAAGAGTCGGACGCCCAGACCAAAGACATGGCATGATAGCAAACAATGAAAGAGAGCATGCAACCTAGCGTGCACAGACAAGAAGAGTCGGGCGCCCAGACCAAAGACATGGCATGCTAGCAAACAAAGAGATCACGCATTCTAGCGCGCACAAACAAGAGTCAAGCGCCCAGACCGAAGACATGCAAACAAAGAGAGCATGCAACCTAGCGCGCACAAACAAGAAGAGATGAGCGCCCAGACCGAAGACATGGCAAACTAGCAAACAAAGAAAGAGAGCATGCAACCTAGCGCGCACAATCAAGAGGTGAGCGCCCAGACAAAAGACATGGCATGCTGGCAAACAATGAAAGAGAGCATGCAACCTAGCGCGCACAGACAAGAAGAGATGAGCGCCCAGACAGAAGACATGGCATGCTAGCAAACAATTAAAGAGAGCATGCAACCTAGCGCGCACGAAGAAGAGATGAGCGCCCAGACCAAAGACGTGGCATGCTAGAAAACAAAGAGAGCATGCAACCTAGCGCGCACAAACAAGCACACAGTACTACCAGGGTGACATTCTGCGCTTGACCAAGCTGGGGGGGTGACAATTAAAGTAGGCCACAAAAAGTAGGGTGACATTGTGAGTAGGACCAAGCTAACGGGGTGACATTCTGCAAGCGACTCAGATTGTGGGGTGACACACCTACTATGTCACCCCCTCCAGAAGGTCTCTTACCAATTGTCACCCCCAGGAAAGGGCCTCTTTTGTAAATGTCACCCCCCTAACAGCGCTTTTTTCTCTATTTTTATACATGATATCAATATGCGTTGTTGTCCGTTGAAGTGGACATTTGGTTTTCTCCACGTGCTAAATCAGGGCAAAGAGCTGAGGCCGGTCGGCAGCAATATCTGGGTGCTTCGCTTAACGCCGTTTTGCGCCCTTCGCCCTTAGGCAAGTCGAGGTCAAGGACCACGGCAGAATCAAAAATGAAATAACGACAAATGAGAGAAAGGATAAGAGCGGGATCGATACGCTTATAGGTAGAATTTGTTGCGTGTATCTGTTAGTCCAGCTCAAGACTTGTAGGCTACAGGGGAGAACAATCAGCATATAAGACATAAGTGCTGGATACGTTACACAATTGACTTGAATACGTCGAAAAAAATGTGATGCAGTATGATTATATAATACTTGTATCATATCGCACATTACACCTGCATCACTACTGTAGCACAACGGATATCAGATATATCGCCAGTGTAAATCACACTTATCTGAAGTCAAAGCAAAAGACCTCTAAGTGACCATAGTGCTTCTATACTGGCTTAGATTAGATTAGATTAGATTAGATTAGATTAGATTAGATTAGATTAGATTAGATTAGATTAGATTAGATTAGATTAGATTTACTCCCCCAGAGCAAAGAAAGCCAAGGGCAGAAATAACACACTCACAGAGGTAATTCGTATTTTTACATGTAGCAATTATCCCAGACCTCGCCAAATTATTCAGAGGAAAAATTTCAGATAGAGCCTCCTGGAATGCGCAGATGCTTGCTTTGAACCCGCTATACGAAATCATCGGGGGCTTAGGCCTACTACCGTTCTGGAAAAGGGCCTCGCATGTAGTGCCTGTTATTCCTCTGTGCAGTGAAGTGCACATAGAGCGCTGCAATACGGACAAAAAAAATCCTATATTACCGGATTCCACCCACTTGATTACTGAGCCAAGCAGCTGGCAATGCATACAATGGCAAAGCCTGAGGAGCGGAGAGCCTGCTCTATATTCAATTGGTGCACTTGATATCCCGCGTATTCAAGCCGGTGCCCATGGCCCATGGCGGAAGATAGAAGGAGAAAAGAAGGCAAGAGGGCATGTGTTATACTCAACCTTCCCTCAACCTTCCTCTGGCTTTCTAATTCTAGATAGTTGCCTCTTCGTAGTGTTCATAGTAATCATAAAGCGCAAACGCAAACCAATGACCAAAACACCATCATAACTCTTTATGTTAGATATTTAATGACTCCAATAACCCAGTTACATCAGCATAAACCTTTTAATTCAATTGAAGTACTGAAACTGCATGCTCCACGAAATCATCTGAACTTCATTGCTTAAGAAGCGCGATCACATCTGTATGGCGTTTTTTTCGCGCCAGATCCAATACTGTTTCGCCATTCTGAGAGGACAGAGCAAACAAACGTGCATTAGCATGAGCGGGCAACTTACGAAACAATCAATGAAGGAAAGCCAACAGTTCTCGTACCCAAAATTGTATAGTAGGTACAATTTTTTTTTTCCATATGAGTGACACACCTTGTTTTTAGCTTCTTTGTCAGCGCCAGCTTGGAGGAGAACCTCGACAGTAGCAGTTTTATCAGAGTCCCACTTCAATTCAAGAGCCTTCATGCACGGCGATTTCGATTGAATATACATGAAAGGTGACTCCCATTCTAGAGCCTTCATGAGCGGCGTGGCGCCATCCTGTCATTTGTGTGAAGGATATAAGTAATCAAGAATTGTCACGATTGAGAAAGATAATGTGAGCAAAATCAAAGAATGATGCAAAGCATATAACAAGTTTGTCATGATGCGCGCATCGAGTGCAACAGATATATGTCACAATCAGGACTACCATGCGTATTACGCTACTGCATGATAATGCACAATGCGTATCGCTTACGTTGGTCCTGGCTTCCGTGTTGGCGCCCACTTCAAGGAGGAGCTTCACAATATTAACGTCGCGACTCCAAACAGCTTGGACGAGTGCTGTTCTGCCAATCTGGTAGAAAAGATAAATAACTTTGACAGAAAAAAAGTACTCAAGAATCAAATGGCGTTTAAGTTGACACAACTCAATAATATTGGAACAACTTCAACAACAAGGTTTATACGCCATGTAATACTGAAGAAATTTAAAAAATTGCAACATATATCACAAAAAGGTGATACTCGTGAAGCGTACGATGTTATGTTCGACACTTACTTCGTCAGGGGCCTCTATGTCTACGCCTGCTTCTAAGAGAAGCTTCACGACATCAATAAACTGACTGGAGCAAGCTTGCATAAGGGCTGTGGTCCCACCCTGCCGTGTAGAAACAAAAAAAGCAATATATAGAAATAATAGAGTCCGAAATTTTGCAAAAAAATAAACAGAAGAAGAAGAATGAAGCAGCTATTCGGTGTATGAATTGGATTGTACCAAGCTTCATATCAATCACGCACACTCACCTTGTTACAAGCTTCCTTGTTTGCACCTGCTTCCAGTAGAATCTTCACCACGGCAGCATGACCTTTGTCCGAAGCGGCGATTAGCGGCGTATACCCAAACTGCAATAATGCAGCAATAAACAAATGTGAAACGCTGGAGACGAAGTGATTGTTACCTCGGAATTATGAAAAGCATTATTTACTTATCTATTTTTTTGCGTACTGGCAAGGCTGAAAATTTACCAGATCGTCTACATCTTCGGTGTCAGCTTTTGCATCAACGAGGATTTTTACTATGGCAGAGTGTCCCTCCTTCGATGCGTAATGAAGTGCTGTGTAGTTATACTATAAACAAAATTTAAAGGCAAGGGTGCACAAAGAAAGAGTAATCAATGAGAAGGAAAGTCACGATGGGCACAAAAAAGATGGAGACTATGGCACTGTGAATGCACGTCTATGTAAAATCACCGATTGACTCTACTAATAAAAATATTGAGAAGATTCCAGTGTGAATACCTCGATGACTTTGGTGTTCACATCTGCGCCTCTTTCGACGAGAGCTTCAACGATATAAGTATGGCCATTGCTCGAGGCAATCGTGAGACAAGTCTCGCCATTCTGCATTGAAGATACAGAAAATATTCAAATACAGAAAGAGGTCAAATGAGGGGAATTAGGAAGAAAGGAGCATTAAGAAACGAAACGGGATTATTCTTTCAGCTAAACCAAAGAAAGAAACCAGCACGCTTGATTTCGTTTCGATCGTAAATCCACAACAGAACACCATGATGAATGAGCATGATCTGTGTAGCTGTAAATGAACCCAACAAGACTGGTTTCAGAGAAAGTGAATGCAGCATACAAGCGTGTAGACAGGCGATCATTACTGTTTGCAATATCATATATCATTGTTCGCATTATGGTAGAAGTGGTAAGCCGACGAATATAAAATAAGAAGCACGGGATTTGAAATAAATGTACCTCGTGCAAAGAACCTGTTTACGTTGTGTACTTATGTTTAAGTATACACAAAGAAATTTTACAATAAACCATGCATATATAGTTGTGGACCTCGTATCGCATGTCAACGTCGGCGCCTTTAGCATGACAATCTTGCACAGTTGCGCGATCTCCTTCGTCAACTGTACGTTGCTCTCTCCTGAGTCCAAGAAAGAGTCGCACAAGGAAAGGTAGCGTGTAAGGTGTACAGCACACGTTCAAACAACATGCTGGTGATCAGTGTTTTGCATTCTCACCGCAAGCTCACTTCGGACACTTATCTAAATTTCTTTTCCTTCTCTCTTTGTGGGTATTAGGTAAAGGAAATTCTGCTAAGTTAGCAAAAGAAATGTCACCCATCCCCAGGCAATTGCGTGGTGATCTGCAGCTAGAAGTGTGTTTGCGAGCCAGTCCTAGTCAAGTCTACTTAATAACCCCAAAATCCACAACTAGTCGGAACGGTGCTGCACTTCATATGAACTCGCATTATTAAAAACTGGATTACGCATTTGTCACTCGGCATAGCACGCTTTGGCGCACTCAGCAACAAAGAAACACCCCTGTAACAAAGAGAACAGTTCCCGGGCGATGAGGTCATAGAGGAGACTGAGGCCAAAGGAAACACCCCCGCGGCGGCCAATGATTTCGACATGAGTACGGCTGCTGTGGACGTTTTCATTGAGTTTGCTCTCGACAGGGCCTTGATGCTTGATGGTCTTCGTCTCGAAAGACAGGAATTAGAAAGATAATAGGCAGAAAACAAAACAAGGCACCTTATACTAGGAGAGGCGCCAAATGCAAGAAGAAGAGCAAATCAGGCACATATGCATTACGGATGATTATTCGCAGTACCAAAAAAAGCGAGGAATATGCTCCCAAACTCAACTGAAGCACTTCAGACTTTAGACATGGAATTACTTGTGGGGCTTGTTGAGATATGCAGGAGTAACCACACTTGATTTAAACATCACTTTCTTAACGCGCATTTATCTTGTTATCTGGAACAAATGTATAGAGAAAGAAATGTGGCAAAAGACACAAATAATCCCAAACTCAACTGCAGCACTTTTGACGTGGAATTACTTGAGGAGCTTGTTGAGATGCAGTAGTAACCACACTTCAATCCTCACTTTCTAAACGAGAAATTCTCTTGACATTGAGCCTTTGACGTGGGGTAGGACTTTAAATAAATCTCTTAAGTGCAAAGGGCTACCGGTCAACTTCAAAGAATGGCTCGAAGCGTAAACGTCGTACTTTCCTTACAAATGAATCGCAGAGTATTCAGATCACGGCCTTCGGGATTACCCAGAAGGACGTTAACAAGCACTTGGCGAAGTCTTCACAAGCAACCCCGAGACAAGTGACCAGTTCAAGCCACATCTTTTTCAAATACCTTAAAACCCAGTATGCAATATAGTAGCCTCCGAGGAGCTCGGGTGGCGGTACATGGCCTTGAGTTAATCTTCGTTAATGGCCCTATCTGAATAACTACGCAAAGTTATATGTTCGAGTGCGCCATTATAACGTTCAGTGCAGGTAATTAATAAGAAAAGTTACGCGCCTAGGAAGAATCCTGGGGTTGTACTCGAGAGCCACTTGTGTAGAATTCAGAATTTAGACTCGAAATAAGAGGAGCAAAAAGAAAGATGGGCGCATCTCCTCTCTTCATATCTTACATTTTTTTCCTAGATTATTCATCACTCAAGCCTTAAAAATAAGTTCTGATCACGCCGTTTGGCCGTCCTGCCAAAATATGGGTAGGTAAGAAATGACCAAAAAGAGCGGAGGCGAGAGAGCAAAACGTAACAAGTCTGGAAGTGGCCATGAGGGTGGGGGGAAATAATTGAAACGCTACCGGGATGTCGAAGAAGTCTCTTTTGAGAATGATTTATACATTCACGTCGATTCCGTCTTTATACTTGCAGACAAGGCAAAGAAATGACAACAATACACCCCCACTTCAAAAATACCCCAAATTGTTGGCCAAGCATTGTTCCTCCGACATATGTGCGACTCACATTGGTTTCAGCGTCCTTGTTGGCGCCCGTTTCCAGCAGGAGTTGTGTAACCTCCGGGTGGCCGTGATGTGCAGAAATTGTAAGTGCAGTGTAACCCTCCTATTGCAAAAAATGACGAACGAGACAAAGATCGTGAAGAGACAAGTATGCGAAGCAAACAAAATGTGGTATCAAAATTTCCTGGTACTTCAAATTTCAGAAATTAAATTCTCCTCACATTTTCTTTGATTTTTCTGGGCCTCTTATAATACAATATTAATGCTCAAATAAGTCTGTACAAGACGCAAATAGGTGCGACCCTCACATAAGTCCTGGCCTCGGTATCGGCGCCTGCGATGAGAAGAAGGTCCACGATGTTGGCGCAGCCATTCCTTGTGGCATTGATTAAAGGTGTGCAGCCGTCCTATACCACGAGCGCACACAAGCAAATAACACGAATAAATAGGTTAAAGAATGGCTCAAAACATAAGCATTTTACATAAAGATACTCGAAATAGAGATGATGACTGATGGAAATTTGATACAAGAAAGTCAACGGTAAATCTATAGACGGCATAGAGCATACCGAAAGGACGAGCAAATCATTGCTCAAGTAGAGTGATCACTTCAGCGTAGCCTCCTTCTCGCGCATAACTCAAGGCAGTTTTGCCTTCCTGTAGCATTAGCAAACAGCCGATTGAAAAGTTGATTGAAAGACAAGTGCAGTCCATGAAATGAAATTAATGTATTTGCATTTCAGTGACTTACACAGTCCTTAGCATCTTTGTTAGCGCCCGCTTCTAGAAGCATCTTCACGACGGGATCACGGGCGTAACGTGCTGCTAAGATCAGAGCTGTGATGCCAAACTTGATCGTGGCATGTATGTGAGCATCGCAAAAAAAAGAAAGTATGAACAGACCAACAAATAAGTGTGCAAAACCAAGGAATAGAAGAAATCTGGCCTCATGTCTACGACTACACACATGAATAACGAAGACATCTGTTCAAATCCTTTCAGTGACTCACGTCGCCGACGGCGTCTTTGTCAGCACCCGCGTCAAGGAGGAGTTTGACAACGGCAGCATGGCCGTACTTTGAAGCATTCAATATTGCTTTGTCGCCGCTCTGCACGTGTTTTCATGAAGGAAAGCGAAAAGATTGAGACCATGATGTGTATGAAAACGAATCTTTGCACACACGTGAAGATAAAAAACACTTCTGTATCTACCTATAAGACACCTTTCAATTTCTAAAAGTATTTCTAATACTGCACTACTACAAAATAAAAATAACATGAACAGGATTGATGCCGGACGTACAGTCTTGATGATGTTTTTGCTCGCGCCCGCTTCAAGAATGAGCTTCACAATGCCGGTGTGGCCGCTGCTTGCAGCGAAGGAGAGCGTGCTGTTGCCATGCTGTGTAATGAAGATGAAAAAAAAACAGTCAAATGAAATGGATACTTCAGGAAGGAAACTGAAGAAGAGGAAGAGGACACGAAGGATCAAGTAGACGAACGATCTCCACCACCACCTACTGTGTTATGAAACCATGAATATCAAAAAAAGCGACACTCACGCAGTTCTTCGCGTGCATGTCTGCCCCCGCGTCAAGGAGAACTTTCATGACGTTCAAGTTACAAACCTTTCATCAGCGCTGTGGCGCCCAGCTGCGGTCACCACGAAACCGAAACGATGAAAGAAGAGCGGGCGGGCAAGTGAACAATGATGACGATGTATTAGAAAACAAAAAGAAGAAAAAAGTGCATCTCCAAATGAATGAACGCCAAGACGACTGTTTGTACCTTGTTTTTCGAGTCTTTGTCGGCGCCTGCAGCAAGGAGCAGCTTTACCACGTCAGTTCGGTTGCATTCGGCGGCCTTGAGTAGCGCGCTAGAGCCATGCTGCCATGCATTTGGGGGCAGTTGCCAGTTGTCAATTGCCAATACAACCGCAAGAACGAGCCAAGGCGAGACAGAAAAGAAGTGCGAAGAAAGTGTGGAGACTTCGATGAACTTACAGAATCAGTATCAGGATCAGCCCCCGCTTTCAGGAGAATCTTCATCATGGCGACATTGCCCTTGCCTGCTGCTTTGTAAAGGGCTGTCTCTTGATTCTGAAGGTGCCACGAACAAAGAATTCGGACGAAGAGAGGAATATTATTATCAACGGAAGTAGGCTATCCTTGATGTCTTTTTCTAAAATATATACGCAATGGGAACATCTGTGCGTGAAATGGTGCTTTACTCACGGTGCATGTCGATTCCCTGTCCGCGCCAGCTTCTAGGAGAAGTTCGACCATAGCTGTGTGCCCTTTGTCTGTAGCTTCCACGAGCGGAGTAGAGAGATTCTGATGGCCGAAAACAAATATACGAATGCGCAAAAATATACGGCACTCAAAGTCAACATCAGGAAAATACTGGTGAAAAGAGACGACTTCGTGAAAGGACAATGACAAGTACAACATAAGGTGAAACAGACACATCGACAAAAAGTCATAGGCATGAATACAATGGGCTCGTTTCGAAGTGATCCACTACACTTTCGAAGCGAATAGGCTTGGAGTTGTGGACCGAGATGACAGTTCATTACCGTATCCAAACAAGAAATTTCGAATTCACGTATCATTAGTGAGCGTCCCTAGAATACAAATACTGCATTAATATCGATTGAAGCCACACGCACCCAAGTCCATTCGCAATCGCCACCTTCGGCAGCGTACCCAAGGTCCGAAGACGCTTTTGACTGAGCAAACGACAACACAAGGAGAACAAGCAAAGGAAACGTGTTTTTGATTTATTGATAAGAAGGCGTGAGCTGCCCACACTTTGCGAAGAGAAACGAGCTAACAAAAAGAAATGCTTTCAGGTGATACTAACCAAGACTTCAGCCGTAACAATATCAAGCACCCACGCTTTGGCCTTTTGTGATGAGTGATGCGTCGCGAAATGTAGGAAGTCCTTTCGGTTCATCGTTGACTCGAAAAACTCCAAGACGTCGCCAGCACAGTCATCAGGCAAGTCTGCAAAAGCTTGGTCCGTAGCTGCGAGCTGAGCGACTAAAACACTGCGAGCCCAAAGAGAAACCGCAACACGAGCTTCTCCCGGAGCCCAGTCAAATGTTGGAGCAAGCAGGCAAGCAGGTAACAATGTGCCTTGTCTCCTCATTGGCGTATCGCTGTGTTCGGACAAGGCAGCATAATGTGCCACTGCAGCAGCGACTAAAGCACCTGGATTAAGCTTGTGAAAGTTGACTATGGCAGCGTGCATTTCAAGAAGGGCGCAGCAGTCATGGTCCTCGACAACGTCCATTGGCGTTTCGTCATCCTTACAGACGTACATAGTGCATCGTAAATACAAAAGCGAGAGAATCGGAAGGCAACGTGATACAATATATCCAGACCCTTAGCTAGGCGTTAAATGTTCGTCAATTACCAAATCTTCGGAATAAACGTCTGCTCCGGCTGCGAGCAGGTATTCTGCCGTGTCTACATCTCCTTGCCTCACAGCTTCGTGTAACGGACTGCTCCCATACTGAAAGATAAAACAGTAAAGTATAGATTTCAAGATATTTTCTAGCACATGTAGAAAGGGTGAACAAGCATGAATAAAAGGGAAAATTCAACATCGTCGTCGTACCCTCCAACCAGTTCGAGCATTTCCGCGAGTTCAGGATCAATGGACGGCCGATGTTTGGCGAGAGCCTTGCGGGACGCTTCCGGAGTGTTCACTAAAGCTACCCGACATATCGCCGAAGCTGAAGCTGCAGCGCTTACTTTAATTGACCCTCTTTCGGCCTTTGTTGCAGCATCTTTGCCTCTAGTGTCCTCTGCCTTTGTGCTACATGTACTGACATCAGTAGTAGTAGTAGTATAAAATCCGGGAGCGTCACCGCTTTCACGCTCAACGATGGGGCTTGGCTTGTTACTCATGATGGAATCGCAATATGCTACAACTAAGCGGGGCTTTTAGATGTTTAGATGACACTCGATTTATTCACGAGAGCGCGCTCCGTACTATGCACCCATTACACAGCCTCGCTTGCCTCGTCCTCATTTCTTTACAGGGCTGGAGGGGCAATGATATATACAGGGGCCAGTTTAAAGTAACCACCGGGTGAATGAGCTGTAACTCCTGGGGATTCGACTGAAATGACCTCAAACTTTGCATGCTTCTTAAGTAACACTTGGACTCCCTTGTCCTACTACCACGAAAGGCGCATCAAAAACGGCCTTCATCTTCATTTTTTACAAAAAAGTACCCTCCCGAAGGACAATTTGACACCACGCGCATTTTTGTTGTCAACACTAAAATGAGGAGCGTGCCACTTTGGACCGCTACCATCACTTCCATGGCCACTCGGGCATGTGCGCCTGATTAGCTTCTTAGGTCTTGTTTGCGCTGCTTTGCTTTTCTTCTCTACCTGTTAGTCTTCTAATT
>Ga0307982_1004145_pt1 | contig 11475 bp, 5 predicted proteins | sample OrgLakmetagen989_FD_201847 | JGI IMG/M metagenome (GOLD analysis project Ga0307982, IMG submission 201847) | Saline water microbial communities from Organic Lake, Antarctica - #989 | ecosystem: Environmental > Aquatic > Non-marine Saline and Alkaline > Saline | place: Antarctica: Organic Lake... | reverse complement strand
CACGGGCAGATGCTATGGCTGCATCAAAGGACGCCAGCATGCGTCTGGATGCCAACGAGCAGCAGGTGGAGCAGGTGACCGCTTCCCTGGAGGGGGCCTCAGGAAAGCAGGCCGGCGTGCAGCGGGCCCTGGACAAGGCACAGGCAACCCTGTCGGTTGCCCGGCACACTGCCCAGGACGCAGACGCCGCTGCAGCGGGGCTGGACATGGGCTCCCTGAAGCGCCACGCACGTGACACCGCCCGCACCGCCGAGGCTGCAGCCACCAAGCTGGATGCCGCACAGGCCTCTCTGGGCAGTGCCCTGAATTTCACGTTTGACGGCTCTCGCATGCCTCGAGACTTTGACCCCCGGGGCGTCAAGGGGGTTGTGGCCAACCTCATCTCGGTGGCAGACCCCTCCGCTGCCACTGCCATCGAGGTGGCTGCCGGCGGCAAGCTGTTCAATGTGGTGGTGGACAATGAGGCCACGGGTAAGGCCTTGCTGAAGCACGGCCGCCTGCAACGCCGTGTCACCCTCATTCCCATCTCATCCATGCAGCTGGCAGGGCAGCCCACCGCCGCAGCCGTGCAGGCGGCAGCCGTGAAGACCAAAGGCAAGGCAGTGCCTGCCCTGAGCCTAGTGGGGTACCCTGAGGAAGTTGAGGTAGCCATGCGACACGTGCTCGGGCGCCACTTCATCGCTGAGACTTCAGACGCCGCCAAGGCGGTGGCATTTGAACCCTCCATCCGCATGCCTGCCGTCACCAAGGCAGGAGATGTGTTTGACCCCAACGGCACACTGGAGGGCGGCGCTGCCCGCGCCCCCGGGGCCAGCATCCTCCTACGTCTCGCCAAGGTTGCTGACCTGCGCCAGGCTGCACAAGAGGCCGCAGAAGCCGCCGCTGATGCCAGCAGCGCACTGCAGAACGCACAGGCCCGCGTGGCTGCAGCCACTGAGGCTTGCACCGCTGTGGCCAAGGCGGAGCACGAAGTCGAGAGTGTTCGCGCAAAGCTGGGCTCGTCTGAGTGGGGCCGCCTGACAGGCAAGAAGCTGACGCTCACAGCAGCCGGTGCTGAGCTGCGGGCTGCCCTGGCTGCTGCTGAGGACGCCATGCGTGCCGCTGCCGACGACATTGCCCGCTTGCAGGGCAGCATGGCTGGTGGCGACGCTGCTCGCGCCTCGGAAGTTGCCAAGCTGGAGGGGCAGCTGGCTGACGCCAGGGCGGCGGCCGAGGCTGCCTCTGCTGCTGCACAGGAGGCCTCCTGCGCAGCCGAGACGGCCGAAGCGGACCTGGTTTCAGCACAGCAGGACGTCAAGGCAGCACAAGCTGCCCTGGCTGACGCACAGAAGGCAGCAGAGGCGTCCGCTGTAGCCGTCGATGCCGCCCGAGAGGCCCTGGATGCCGCACAGGGCGAGGCTGACAGCACTGCTGCGGCGCTGGCGGCGAAGCGGGATGCGCTTTCCAGCTCCGACAGCGAGCTGCAGACGCTGCTGGCTGACCGGGACGCCGCCATGCAGCGCGCGGCTGCTGCAGGGCGCTCCGTGAAGAAGCTGGAGAGCGACTTGAAGGCGCACACTGGCATTGTCAGTGAGGCCAAGCGCCGCGTGGCACACCTGCTGTCGACCCATGGCTGGATCGCCCAAGACCAGCAGTACTTCGGCAAGCCAGGCAGTGACTACGACTTTGAGGCGCAGGAGCCAGTGGCGGCTGCAGCCCGACTGGGCGAGCTGGAGGCAGCACAGTCATCCCTGGGCGCCAACTTGAACAAGAAAGTGCTGGGTATGATGGAGACAGCTGAGCGGGAGTACGCCGCTCTCATGACCAAGAAGCAAACAGTTGAGAACGACAAAGCTAAGATCCAGCGGGTGATTGCAGAGTTGGACGACAAGAAAACCCAGGCGCTCACAAAGACGTGGACGCAGGTGAATGCGGACTTTGGCAGCATCTTCTCCACGCTGCTGCCCGGCGTGACAGCCAAGCTGGAGCCAGCAGAGGGAGGCGAGGTGGCAGATGGCCTCGAGGTGCGAGTGGCCTTTGGGACTGTGTGGAAGGAGTCGCTCACGGAGCTGTCCGGGGGACAGCGCTCCCTTCTGGCGCTGAGCCTCATCCTGGCCCTGCTGCGTTTCAAGCCAGCCCCCCTGTACCTGCTTGACGAAGTGGACGCCGCGCTGGATCTGAGCCACACACAGAACATTGGCGCCATGCTGCGGTCGCACTTTGGAGGCAGCCAGTTCCTCGTGGTGTCCCTCAAGCAAGGCATGTTCAGCAACGCCAACGTCATTTTCCGCACCAAGTTCGTGGACGGCTCCTCCGCTGTCACCCGCACCGTGCCAGACACCTCTGCATTACTGGAGGACGGCGGGGATGAGAACACAGGCGCTGCAGCTGCCTCTGGAAAAGGGGGGCGTGCTGCCCAGCGCAGGCGGGTGGGACGAGCCTAAGTGTCGAGCTGGCCGCCCACCCATCGTCTTGCGGCGGGGTGTGTCGGCGTGCCGCGTGTGTCCTCAAATGTCCTAAAATGCAGCGCTCTTGTGTTCATTCATACACCACACTGCCTTGCCTGGATTGACAGCCGGCCTCCTCGAGCCCCCCCGCACATGCCTCACTGCCCCTCCTCCTCTCGTGTACTGGCAGCCAAGGCGGCATAGGCAGAGGCATGCCCCCCCACGTATGCCATTTCCGCCAAACCTCCCATATCGTTACGAGAGAAAACGCCGTCCATCACTCCTTGTGTGCCCCGTGTTCGGCGCTGTGTGAGGTGTTCTTCTTCAACACTGTCCCGTAGTGCCGATGCCACCTTGAGAAGGGCCCGCTGCCCTGCAGCAGCTTTTTTCGCTTCGTTTGAGTCTCGTGTCAACAAGGCAGGGCGGCGCTCCTGGGCTTGTCGGATGCGTTCGGCGTTCTTCCGTGCACGGACTGCCGCCTCCGCCTTCCATTTCCGCCGCCTGGCCTTGGCTTCATCTGTGTCGTCGTCGATTTGCCAGGCTAGGCGTCTCCCCTGCAGCCTGCTCTCCTCCAAATTCCGCACCAGGGGTGTCACTGCTGCAGCAGCTGCTTTGGCCGCCTCAGCCCTGGCTTCTGCTTCTGCAGCCAGTTGCTGCTGCGTGATCTGCTGCTCCCGCAGCTTCGCTTGGGTCGCCGCCATGCGCAGCTGCACTGAGCGAGTCATGCTGGGGGGGGCCACGGGTGCAGCGTCCCATGACCTGTTCAGAGCCCTGTACGCGTCCTCTTCCCGGTGCAGGCTGCTGGCGCTGCCTGCACTGCGGTTCAAGCGGGCGAGGGGCAGCGTCCCCCCCAGACCGTCATCTCCCTCCCCGTGCCACTCAGCCCATTTGGCCTGAGCTTTCGCCAGCTTGCCGTGCCGCTTCTCCTCTTCCCTGCGCTGGGCCTCGTCAGTGACGAAGGAAAAGGGCTCTGGGGCGGTGGCAGGACGGGACTGTCGGGCAGCCATCAGTGTGGACTCAAACTTGGCCTGCTTTTTGTGGAAATCAGGCACCTCGTTGTGGTACCGGTATCGCAGAGTGCGTCCATCGCGCTGCAGCACGGCGGGCGTTGGCCCCCCCCTGTATCCCCCCCCCCTCTCTCGCCCCCTTGCACGTGCCCTTGCCTGCTTTTCCATCTCCCGTTTAGCGGCGGCTTCTTGCCAAAGGGCCATACGGGGAGGCAGTGACGCAGCGGCAAGCGTCTCGGCTGCACGACGAGCAGCTGCCTCTCGTCGTTGCTGCTCCCGTTCATCCATGGCCGCCTTGATGGCTGCCTGTCCCCCCCCCTGCACAGTGGCGGGGATTGGGTTTGCGCGGAAGCGAGCCATCTCCCGCCGCTCTCTCTCCCGCTCCATGAGGATCTCCTGTCGCCGCGCCTGGGCATTGGCGCTGTCACGGGCCTCGTGGGAGCTCAGCCGTTCAAAGGGCTTCATCTTCTCCTGCAGCTCGCTGCGGCGAGCCTCGTGGTTTAGCCGTCGGCGAGTGTCTTGCTGTGCCATGATTTGCTCAAACAGGGCCACCTGGGTGGTCTCTGGGATGGGCTTTGCCTTGAAGGTGTAGTTCAAGTGAGCTTCCTCCTCTGCTGCTCGCTGTGCAGCCTCTTCTTCCATGCGTTGCTTCGCGATGCTCTTGCCGTGGTTCCTTGCCCGGGCAGCCAGCGCGTCCCGTCGAGCCCGCCGCTTCTCATCGTCGGCCTCCATGAGCAACTTGCGCACTGCAGGTGCATCTGGGCGCCCCCCTCTGGCGGACAGGCGCCCTCCACTATCGCTGCGCTTCCCGTCGGCGGCACCCCCCCTGCCACCCCCCCTGCCACTGCCCTCCTGCCCCGCGTCCTGGGCGAGGTCGTGTGACTCCCACGCAGAAACGCCGCCTTTGGCGCCTGCCCTACGTGGGCCAGGCGTGTAGCTAATGCGTTGCTCCTCGGCTGCAGTGGCGGCACTGCCCCCCCTTGCCACGGACCGCACTGCGTCCGCCCACTGCTTGTCCCCCTCCACTGTGCTGGCCAGCTGCGCAGCGGAGGATTCACGCTTGGAGTCCTCCTCCAGGGCCCGCACCGCTGCAGCATGTGCCCGCTGCCCCTGCGCTGCAGCTACATCGGTGCCCTCCACCCCCCCCTCACCCCCCTCCGCTGCCGCCTGGGCTGCAGCCAGCCGTGTGGGAAGGCGGCCACCGGCGGCATGCTTAGAGCGGCCGCCCGAGCGAGAGGCCACACTTGAAGCCAGCTCTGCCACGCGCGCTTCGCTTTCAATGCGTTCCTTGAACAGCTGTTCCAACTCCCGGGCATTGGCTGCGTACTCTGAGGAAAGCTGGGCTACGCGCCGTGCCACGCCGGGTTGCGCGGCTGTGCGGCGGGTGATGGTGGCTGCAGCTTTAGCAGCTGCAGACATGCCTTGGTGCTCTGTAAGTGTTTGTTCGTCCTCTGATGCGATCTCGCCCTTCATTTGCTGCACCTGGCGATCCAGTAGGTCGCTCACCCCAGGCGAAGCCAAGGCTCGCACAGGCTGTGCTGACAGCGGGCGACGGGTGCGGCTGGCACTAGAAGGCCGTTGCCTGCTGACACCACCTCGCTGACCGCTTCCGCTGCGGCCAGTGGGCCCACTGCGGCCAGCTGAGCCGGGGCGGGATGTGCCTGCGGTCTTTGCCCGGGGTGCTCGACTGCGGCCTGGGGACGCCACAGCCAGCGAACGGGCAGATCGGGGAGCAGTGCGGCTCATGGTGGGTGTGCTCGCACGGGCTGCCGCGAAGTCTGTGGCTGACACTGGCTCTCCACCTGGCCCCGTGATGCCAGCCATGACTCGTTTCCGAGCAGCGGAGCGCACAGCAGCAGCCATGCGCATGGTGTGTGTCATGCTACCACCACCTTGGGCGGCCATAGCGGCCGTCTTGGGCCTTGATAAGGAGCGTTTCACGGCACGGTCGACTGGTGTTACGGCACCCCAAGGCTGCACGCACAGTTGAGTGAGGCCTACGCGATTGTAACGCGTATTTGCAGAGTTTGCATACCTTACGCCCTTCTACAAACAGCTGAGGATGGTCAATCATGTCTTCAAAAATGCGCGATTCTTCCGCCTGTGTGGGAAAGTGTACGAGCGGAGCTAATGTCAAGAAGTGTCGCGGCGCGAGACAGGTCATGCATTGAGACGGGCTGGAAACCCACCTGGACCTTGGACTCAACATCATCAAGGATGTGCATATTGTATGGGTGCTCTTGTCCTTTCGACCTGGCGCTCGGTGGCGGTGATTGGACCCTGCAGAGAACCCGCGAGGAGCGTGCGGAAATTGCTGCGGTTGCAATCGACCGGCAGAAGGTTGTGTGTGAGTCGCACGTACATGGCCTGGAGCGACACACCGCTTGACGACATATCACAAGGTCGCGTTTGTTATGCTTCAAAACGCTGGTTCAGCTGCCACACAGCAGTGAAGCTCCCAGCTCAGCTGGCGCCTTGGCAAAATTGAGCTGCAATGTAGCTCCTGGTATCAGCGACCTTTCAACGAGTGAACAGCATGTGCAAGAGCAACGGATTTATTCCACTGCAATAATCAAGTTTTTGGTGTTGCTATCTTCAGGGCGCTGTCATGTGCCCCCTCGCCCACTGCCGAGGCGAAATTCAGCCCCACGCCAGGGCTACACTTGGCTCGGGCGCCGTACCCTGCACCTGTGCAGAGCCCGTCTGAGCAAGCAGCTCATGGTTTCACCCACTTGCACTCACTCAGTAATTTTCTGTGCCACCAACTCCAGATGCTCAGCCAGACACGCCTGCAGCTGCGGCTTCGTCATTCGGCTTTTGGCGGGTGCGCCACACTTGCTCAGCAGCGCGTACAAGTTCTTCTTGTTCAACTTGTTGTTCTCAATGAAGCCCTTTTCTGCTGCGCTGCTCATGAGCAGCTCCACATCAATCTCTTCAAAGGACACACTGGCGTGCTCGCCAGCGGTGGTGCCGGCGGCATCCCCTGTCACTGCGGCCATGGCATCGTCCAGGGCCGCGTGTGCATCAGCCTCCAACGATGCACTGTCACTGGTGATGCTGTGCACATGCCTGGGCTCCCGAGTCACTTCCTGCTGCTCGATGCCTTCCAGGGCCGCCTCCAGGGGGGGGGGCGAGCCCTGCGCAGACACGGAGAAGGAGCCGTTGGGTCCACGATGAACCGTGAACAGCGACGGGAACGCTGAGAACAACTGGCGTGGGCCCATGCTGCGGGCTGCCATGAAAGGCAGCACTCCACATGTGCGCAGCGGCCCAGAGAGCTCGTTGCTCATCACTTCTGCGGACCCCCCCTTGCCTTGGCCAGCTGCCAGTAGGGCTTCCCGTAGGCGGTAAGCCACTGTCACCCACGCCTTATGGTCCTGTGTGTAGTGCTCCATGGGGCGCAGCAGCTCCGGGAATGCATCATCCATGTACAGCGGCAGCACGTGGTTTCTCACGGTGGGGGGGAGCACAGAGTGCAGGCGGGCAAAGTCCTTGGCGGTGCAGGCCACGAAGATATCTTGGCCCCCCTGCGCCAAACGGGCAAGGGCTGGAGCGTATGCGGCGCTGCCGGACACAAGCACCAGCGCAGGGCGTGTGGCGCTGCTGTCATCCTTCTTGGATGCGGGAGGAAACGCCACAGACGTGTTGTGGGCAGCATGAAACAGATCAGCTACCAAGGCCACTGTCGGGGCCAGGACTGGCCCGTCTGCATCCACATGAAAACCGCGGACTGTAACGCCAGAATCCATCAAAGACTGCACCAAATTCCATTTTTTTGGCACTTTCTTTGAAACGTCGGCCTTAGAGGCACCATACGCAAAGTTGTGCAGAGTTTTCACGCCGTTACTGCATATGAGAATCCCGTGAGCAGGCAGAGTGACGCTGTTGTTGGTGATCTCACGTTGCAACTGGGAAAGAACCCTCAATTCGCTGCAGTAGATACTGCTGCAGCGGACTTGTGTCGATCACAGTATTCGAGGCTGCATCTTTGCCGTAAGCCTGCAAAATGACAAAGTATGAAACTCCCCTTTGCTCAACCTGAGAATGCAGTAAACTGCGCTGGCCACACATACTTGTGGGGCATACCAATGCAACAATCTACTTTCCAGCCATGCACAGTCGATGAAAGCTGTGGCTGATACTGGGGCTGCAAAGGTGTGGTGAGTGCGGGAACATCTGCTCTGGCGCTCAGCGCAATACGAACCAGCTTGAGACATCCATCGGGCACCAAGAGCAGAGGGACTGGAGTATGCTGTTCGCCAAGTGTGTTTGAGCGCAAGGAGAGCTGCCATGATGACTGCTGATAAAGGCTGTCTTGATAATTATGGAAAAGCGCTCGAGAGCTCTTGCTGGCACTTGCAAAAGTCAGCAGTTTTCAAAGAGCATGTCAGTATTCAGACAAAAAAGCAGGCTAACACTAGTGCTCACTAGATTTACTCAGGTCTAATGCACTCCCTGCTTTGGCAATCGAAGGCCAGGGTGCACCGAAGGGGGTGCGAAATTTCTTGTGTGGATCCCTGCACGTGGCCAACGGCATGCACGGTCAGTGACTGCTTGGTCCAAGGGCTGATTCTGCCCAAAACAACTTAAACTCTGTAATGGCAGGCAGTGCAGACTTGTGCAGCCCACGGCGATTTGAACAGGATGGCAGCATCCAAGGCTGAGCTTGCGAGCGGCCCTCTGCAGACAATTGCCCAAGAACTTCAGACATTCTTCTCGAAATGCAACATCGGTGAACTTGAGTTGTTTACTGGAGAGGTGCTCTCGTCGCGTTTTTGTCGCTCAATGCTTCAAGAGCTGCCTCATGTGATACTGGTGAGTGCGCAACAATTTGAATCTGTCGCAGATTCCGCACAACTTATCCCACAATGCAGCACTTGGGCCCCGCACGTGCACACCACAACCCAAGTATAGTTCGAGGTATATTAGCTGACATGTGCCTAGCTGTCATACGTGTCTGTGTTGACCGCTACAGCAGTGTTGTCGAGAAGGCTGCCAGATCGCATAGCGGACTGTCAGCGCAACAGCTTGCTGAAGCCGTAGCAGCCGGACGGCACTCTGTGTCTCCAGATGTAGATGCAGCTTGCCAACATGTTCAACTGCTGCATTCCTTGGAGCATGCTGTCAGCTCTGCTTTGGGGAAATTTCTTGCGGGCGTTGCCGAGGGTGACGGCGCCGCTTGCTCCTACCGAATGCTGCGGAAATGGATCACCCGGGCGTGGAGACAGCACACCACCGCCCCAGCTGGAGCTCCACCGCAACACCGTCCGGTGTATGCGATTATCTCTCGCACAGACTGGCACTCAGGTGTTCTGCAGAGCTTGTTCCCCCCCTCAACTGGGAGCAAACTGCCCGAGGCACCCCCCCCTGCCGAAGAGACGACCCCCCCTACACTCTCATCACACCCAAGTCATATCTCTAGCGCTTCAGGGCGAGACTCGTCTCCCGACGGCATTCGTCAGCGGGCCAGTGCTTCGCTTCTCCAGCTGGCGGGAATGTCGGAAGTGGATGAGTCAGCAGCGCAGCCTCGGAACAAGGAGCAGCCAGCGTCATATACAGCGAGTCCACATGGCGACGCCGGCGAGAGTATGCTGGGCGAGGTGTCCTTTTCAAGGGAACACAGCCGAGCCAGCCAGCGCCACGCCCGCCTGGCACAAGTGACGGCACAGTCCGCAGGGGAGGCAGCAGCGGAGGCAGCATCCTATGAAATTCGCCGCCTGCAGTCCTCCTTTCGTGCCTCACTGGCTGACTCTGAGGCCCAGTGGCAGCGCCAGACCCGTCAACAGGAGGCGGCGCTGGCTGCAGCTGCCCGACAAGAAGTGCAACAAGCGGTGCAGGCGGAACAGCGAAAACTGGATAACCAAATGCGTGCACTACAACAAGAACACAAGCTTGCTCTGCAAGGCCTGCGCGACCAGTTGTCGCTTGCCCGGGCTGATGCTGATCGGCAGCTGGACCAGGCACGCTCACTGGCCAGGCAGCAACTGCAGGAGGCACTGCAGGAGGCCAACGATAGCCACAAGGAACGCCTTGTAGAAAAAGATGCTGCCTTACAGCGCATGCTGCAGACAAAGGTGCAATCAGCGAAGACCCAGGCTGTCAGTGAGCAGCGGGCCGCACACACTGCTGAGCTGCATGCATTGCAGAGCAGATTACACCAGGCTGCTGCGGTGCGTGTGGAGACGGCCTTAGTGAAAGCCAAGAAAGAACACAAAGTTGAGCTTGAACAGGCTGTCGAAAGTGCAGTGGCGCGGGAGCGCATGGCGCTGCGATCTCGCGTGGCCGATGGCATTCGCAGTGCGCTAGCGAAACAGGCAGAACAACACAGGGATGAAATGGAACAGGAAGTGGCTGCTGCAGCAACAGCTGCTCAAGCCGCCACACGAGAGGAGCTTTCCGCGAAGTGCAAGCGAGAACGTGCTGCCGCTGTTCAGGTTGCAGTTCACAAGAACGAACAGGAATGGAAAGAGCGGCTGCAAAGCGACATTAATGCTGTACGTACTGAAGAGCGCCATTTGGCGGAAATGGCGGTGGAGCAGGCAGTCGCTGCGACCCGTGCCGAAAGCGAGGCAGAGGCTGCTGCCGCCATGGAAACCACTGTGTCCGACAGCATGAGAGCGGCCCTGCAGCGGCAGCGAGCCCTGGTGCAAGCAGCACAGGATGATATGAAATACAGGTGTGAAGCGGAACACGCCGCCGCGTTGGAACACGCAGTGCGAACAGCCAAGGCTGAGGCAGCTGCAGCGGCACATGCAGCTGCCCTCATGACAGCGCGGGCTGAGGCGGAGGAGACTGCTGCAGCCGCCCACCAGGAGGCACAAATGCGTCTGGAGGCAGCGGTGGCCATTGCCAAGCGTGAGGTATTGCTAACGGCTGAGGTCCGCATGCAGCAGCGCCTTGATGCGTCCCGGGAGGAAGCAGAGGCCGCAGCGACGGAGCATGCTGCGTCGCTCGCACAGATGCAGGCAGCACATGCAACTGCAACTACTCGTGCAAATGCCCTAGCTTCCAATTTGCTGGACAGTGAATCCAAACTGGTCACCGCACAGGGAGACCTGGAGGATTCTCGTGTGGAGGCATCTCGCCTTGCCTCTGCGCTTGCAGCGGCTCGAGAACACAACAAGGAACAACGGAAAAACATGGCTGCTATCGAGAACAAGTTGATTCAGCAAGAAGATAACGCCCTGGAGTCTGCTGCAACTTGCAAGCGACTGCAAGCTGACGTGGCCAGAGCCACAGCAGCCCTTGCACAGTGCCGCACACGGAACACGCAGCTGCAGGAACAAGTAGATGAAGAGAAGCCACGAGTAGAACAGGCCACACAAGATGCAGCTGCGCTTGCACTGCAGCTGGCACAGGCCGAGCAGCGCTCAGGCAATGCAACATCCCGACTGGAGAACGAGATTGTCAGACTGAGAAGCGCCCATGAAGAGGCCATTGCTGCAGAGAACGCGCTGCAGGAAGAGATACAGCGCAGGCTAGATAATTGCAAACAGCAGCTGGTGCAAGCGCAGCAACAGGAACACCAAACTGCGCATCGACTTCGCGAGCTGCAGCAAGACCTCGATGCAGCTCAAGCACAAGTTGAGCAAGCACAAAAGGCTGCAGCAGGAGAAGAAACAAATCGACACGGTGCTGAGGTGCGTGCACAGGAAGCTACTTCAGAATACCAAGCGTTCAAACGGAACACACTGGATGAGCTGCAGCAGCTGGCGGCGTCTTGTGCTGCTTCCTCCCATGCACTCCGTAAGGCGCTGGCCGGGCAATGGGTTGAGGACGAAGGGCACATGTCCTCCGATAGTGAGAACGAAGAGTTCGAAACACCCCAAGCACGCATCCGGCAACTTATCTTGGACGCTGATCTGCTTCAAGAACGATACACAGCACTGCAGGCCAAATTCAACCGGCGTCGTGACGCCGCCGGGCACACAGCTGCACAGCTGCAGGAATGCCAAGAAAGTCTTCAGGCGACACGAGACTCTTTGACCCACACCCATCAGTCTTTAGCAGCGGCTGAGGGTGCGCTGGAGTCGTGCCGTGGT
>Ga0307982_1004144_pt1 | contig 11477 bp, 10 predicted proteins | sample OrgLakmetagen989_FD_201847 | JGI IMG/M metagenome (GOLD analysis project Ga0307982, IMG submission 201847) | Saline water microbial communities from Organic Lake, Antarctica - #989 | ecosystem: Environmental > Aquatic > Non-marine Saline and Alkaline > Saline | place: Antarctica: Organic Lake... | reverse complement strand
AAGTCAGGTGCGGATGGAGCACCGCTGCCGCCGTCGGTTAGCGGCAACCACAGCGGCATTGAGGCGGCGGCAGGTACGACGGGTGATAGCAGTAGCGGTGCCGACCTCGTGAGCCCTACTAGTGCTACTCCAAGTGACGTCGGCAACCGCGTGAGAGGCCGGCACCGGCGTGGCGCTGGTGTTAGTGCGAATGGGCAGGCCTTCTCGTCACCCGCTGCGTCGTCGACACCTTCGCCGCGGGCCGCCGCCGTGGCCGCCACTGCGGCGGCTGCTATTGCTGCTTCCGCCGCTGGTGCAGGTGGTAGCGAAGCTGGTGGCGGAGACGAGAACTCAGGGTCTTCGGAGTCCGCGCCGACTACGCCTCGCGGGGGCCTGGCGTACCGGCCGCGGTCGTCAAGCATGTCGGAATCGACCATGTCCGACGACAACGAAGACGAAGTGTTGCTGCTCGGGTCGGGAGACGAAGAAGACTTGGGCTCAGAAAACACCCCAAATGGCCACCACCAGCTGCACCCTTTTCCATTGCACCATCATCATCATCATCCTCATCCGTCGTCTTCCTCTTCACAACCGCCGCATCTCCTCGAAGCCGATCATGGCTTCGGAAACAGCTTTGGAAACCATCATCACCACAGCAACAACAACAACAATTATGCCTACCATCAGTACGGTAGCAGTGGCAGTAACAGAAAGCCTCCTGGACTGAATCGGCCTTTTTCCGGAGGAGTTGGAGGGTCGTCTTCGTCTTCGTTTGATGGAAGTACCGCTATGGAGATGGCGCTAGGCAGAGGAAATAGCAACAGTGGCAGCGCTGCGGACGACCGAGCCTTTGGAGGAGGCATGGGCCGAAGCACCAGCGTGAGCAGCACTTTAAGCGGTGGCGGAGGCAGCAGTGGGGGAGCGGCGGCTACTGCTGGGAACCTCAATTGGCTGGTTAGTCTTGAGTGCCCTGTCTACATGTTTTTCATCCTGTTTTTCTCTCTTTTGACTACTCCTTCACGCGTGTACTGTTTCCTGTCTTCATCCTTCTTTTATTTTTCCCACTTTCCTCACTCATATCTATCAAACTTACGTTTTTTCCTTCTCTCATCTTCCTTTTGTCTCATGTCGTCCTCTTTAGGTGCGGGACGTGGGCAAGTCCGTGCTCAAGTTGCGCGACGACCTTTTGGTGCTGCACTTGCAACCTCACGCTTGCCCTTTGCCCGCGGCCCGATCTCGTGGCTTACAAGGGTGGCAACAATACGCGAGCGACGCAATTGCCGAAGTACAGAAGAGCCGAAGTGGCAGTAAAAAGGGCGCTAGCAGCAACAGCGCCAGTGGCAAGAGTAGTTCTATGTCTGATCCAGACTACCCCGTGGTACGTGCGTTCACATTCAATCCTTGTATTAAATGTGATTACGCAACATCGAATATTTCCTACATTTCTTAGAAATGCGTTTTTTCGCCGATGTTCTACGTTCCTTATATGCTTATGATTTCTGCGATGTGTTGCATCCTTACTATTCATACTTGTCTTCGTGTTCAATGTATTGTATGTAAGATGGGCCGCCCCTTAGTGGACGGTCGGCACACCATGCTAGAAGTGGCCATGTTCCGGCACCTTCAATTCGACTCGTTGCGCCGGTAAATATGAAAACAATGATAATAGTAATAACAATAACACATCATGGTAACTCAATTGGCGAATTAAGTTTTTCTGTGCTCGCATTTCTTTGATAAATATCGAGAAGTGAAGCCAGACAGCTTTGATAAAATTTGCCATCCTCACAGGATTCCCTTCTTCCTTTGATCTCACTTCTACCTTGCCCGATTCCTCGTTTCCTTCTCATCCAACAGGGCCAAGCACGCGACCTCGATGCTGCTGTACCACCTGCACTTCCCGAGCCATTCGCTGGACGCGCCCTGCTCGTCGTGTGGAGCAACCCTTGAAGGTCTCCGATGGCACTGCTCCGGCTGCACGGTAGGCACCGAGTGTATATATTCATAAGCTGTTATTGTTGTGTAAACCTTATAAAGTGCACTCGGCACTTGCCCTTCATTTTTATTTTGCATGTACTTGGCCAATGAAGTGTGCTCTCTTAGGTATTTTCTTGGTATAACTATTTGGCCCTTTCGACTTCTCATGCCTTATTCGTTTACCCGTCCTAGGACTACGATGTGTGCGGAGACTGCAGCACTGCGCGCGGCACCGCCTGCCCGCATGGCCATCCTTTAACCCCATACCACGTCTCGTCGTTTGAGTAGAACAATTTCCGTGGTTATTTCTTAGTAGCTCACGGCGGGTTGCGGTTGTAATTAGAGTCAAAGCAGGGAGTTGCCCGTCGTTCACGAGTTTGGAATTGGGAATCCGATAGCCCTAAATGCCGTGCTTTAATCGCTGTATTTATCTGTGTCTCCGAAGCCCGAAGAACCAAAATTAAACTAAATCGGTTGAAAAATAATTCTTCTTATTGTGACTTATTTTCATACTCATACACCATACCATATTTCGTATAGATTCATTCACCGGAATCTTGTAACCTACAAACCCACATAAATGGACATACAAACATGTCCTTTGCACTCCCACTTGGGTTCTTGGCCTCCAGCTCCACTCGTCGAAATTTCGGAGGAACTCGGTTCACATGAGCTCGCAGATTCCAGGTTGGCACTTCGGCACTTGGTTTGTGACGTATGAACTATACTAGACATAAAACCCGGCTTGTTCTAAGAATTGGCAGCTGAGCAATAGGTCACGTGGCTACCTTCTCCTCTCTACTCCCGACCCCGAGCGGCCGAGCGACTCCGCCTATACCCCGTAGGGGCAAATCTACCCCGTAAGGGCACAGATACCCCGTAAGGGTAAAAGTTTCTGGACGTTGGAATGTTGTCGCCTTGTTTTGTTTTGCTTCGTGCCTTCCGAAGACTAGCTTGAGCTCCTTGCGCTTGTCGAGGCCATGAATGAATACGTTTACTTCGAAAAGCAAGAGTCAGCTCTCTGCGGGCAACATTGCTTGAACAATTTGCTACAAGGACCTTACTTTGGCCCTGGTTCGTTTTGGTTTCATTAGGATTCCTGCATTACATACATACATGTTTAGCTTCGAATTCGACATTCACAGCAGTGGCAATTGGAGCCTAAGCCCATAAATCATTTATAATCTTTGAATTGATAAGTCTTATAATCTATTTGACTCATCATAGGCGACCTGGCAGACATTGCGCATGAATTAGACGCTTTGGAGAGAAACATGATGCTCGAAACGGTATAAACGCAGGCACACAACAACAGCTTTTTCACCGAAATTGAAGTGCACAACGCGCAACTCTAGACTTACCTTTAGACTTTTAGGTAGTGCGCACAACTGCTCACTTTTATGAGCACGTTTCATCTTTAAAGCAATTACCTCTTTCGCATTAGGGAATGGACACTCCGGATGCACTACAATTTTTGGCGGAAGAGTCAGGAAACGTAGATGCCTCGGGAAACTTCTCCATCCAGGTATTACATTTTAGCTGCCAATTTCATGTTGGTTTGATGTTTTGTTTTGAATTCTCGCGCTATTGAATGCTAGTTCATCTTTCAGCTCTCTCGCTTAGGCATTTTTACACACCATCTGATCCCCTTTTACTTTTGTTTGCTCCTCACAGGTGCTGAACAAGGCCCTCGAAAACAGTTACGGTTTGCAGCTCACCAACGCCAGTGCAGCCGCTTTACAGGGCCAAGGTTTTGAGGTCGGGGCAGGGGGCGAGGGCACCGTGGGCACTGCTTTCGTGCTGAATCGCTCGGAACACTGGTAAGGGAGTCGCAGGGAAGTAGTAATTCAAAGTGTAGGGCGGTCTTTCTTGGTATCGTTTTGTGTGAGAGTTTTGAGCTGCCTCTCCCCCATCTTGTGTAGGTTTTGCGTGCGACGGCTGTACGGCAAGTACTGGAATTTGAACTCGCTGCTGGATCAGCCTGAATTCGTATCGGACTTCTACCTCTCGTCGCTCCTCGGCCAATTCAAGCTCGACGGCTACGACGTCTTCGTGGTACGCCGTCAAATTGTGAACAGGAAAAAAATGACTGCCTTCTATTGAATTCAGCAATGCATATGATGGCGAGAATGTTGAAGAAAGGGAGTGGTAGGCAAATGAAACGATTTTCTGGTGTACATGGTTGTTTTACTCGTTCGCAAATGCACCGGCATGTGCCAGGTGTCGCCCACCGGCAATCTGCCGCCGCCTCCGCGCGCGGACAACGGCGCCGGGCTCTCGAGCACGCTGGGAAAATACTACAAGGCAGCTGACTTGGGCCGTCCGGTAAGGGGGGAGGAGGAAGTAAATCTGTACCCAATTTGGAAAGGAACAATAGGGCATATACTGGGAATACAATAGAAGGTAGATAAGGGTTTGTGTTCTTCTCTAACCTCGTATTCAATCTGACTTGTCCTGAAATCATTTTTCGTGTTATTCATCATCGAACCATCCTCAGCAAGAGGGTGCTATGGGTGCAGTTGGGGCCGCTGCCGCAGCTGCTGAGGCCAAAGCGAGAGCGCCTGCAGACCCTTGGGCTCACATGGGCTCGGGCCACTCGTTAAGGAGCTCCTCTTCGTTTTCTACGTCCTCTTCTGCGGCGAAAAGGCCGGCAGATTATGGCAGCAGTGGTGGTAGCAGTGACGAAGCAATCGCGAGAGCGCTGAGTCTTGCTTCCGAAGGCGGCAATGGCGGTGATGACGATGACGATGAACTCGCGGCTGCGATTGCGCTGAGCATGGCCGAAACGAGCACTTCTCAGCCTGGGCCTGAAACAACAGCAGCCACCACTGTAGGAGGAGCTCCAACACCGAGCGCCGTCGCTGCTGCTGCTTCATCGCCTGCTGCTGCTCCTGCTGCTGCTCTAGTGTTGCCACCCTTGCCCGGGCCCGACGATCCCGGTCCTTTTGCGCGCGTGCAGCTCCAGGGTGGGGGATTAAGCGGCAAGCTGGTCCGCAAGTTCAAAGCATCGGACGACGCCGTCTCAGTGTTTGCCTGGGCTGATGCTTGCCTAGCAGAAGCAGCAGCAGCGGGCAGTGCAGCAGCCGCAGGTGCTCTGGCGAAAGGGTATTCGTTAGGCTTTGGCCGAGAGACTTTAACGCGGGCTGATCTCCTGGAGGTTCCTTCGTCGTCGTCTTCACCTGATGAGGATAGCGATGTTGGCGAAAGGAAAACCATGGAATCGATGGGCTTAACGCCCTCCGCGGCGCTGACGGTGCGGCCTATCTAATTAACCCTCTTAACATCCAGGGGCGAGATGTGTAATGTTTGGAGTGTGGTTCTCAAGTGATGTTACGGGGTTTTGTTGTAGCACCTCGTACATCATTATTTTAAACGAACTCGGTATTTAAACCAATTTTGACTTGCTTATAAAACCAGTCAAACAGCCCCGTATATATGGTTATGGTTACCATAAGCAGTAGGTTTTTCCTAGCTCCCAGTCCTTACAGAAATCGTTACCATTGCAACAATGCTCAACTTCCTGGCTGAGCTCTACATCTACATGGTTTAAAAAGTAGTATATTTGTATCTATTTAGGGAGGTACCTGCCTTTTTGGCCTTTCAAAAATGAAGCGGAATACGGAATATGCGCCAGAGGCAAGGTAAATCCACCAGCACATCACAGGGCTTCTTACCCTAGTTTTATGAGTATCTATAGTTGATACGGCCACTAACACTAACACTACCAAAGTTTAATTCTCATTCTAGCGCGCTCGCGTGAAGAGCACTCGAATGACTTGAGGATGATCGGCCACTCGGTGCTCGAGCAACTCAGAAACGCTGTCGTCCGCAAATATTACGCAATGCTCATGAAGTTGAGGAATTGGCGACGATGATGCTCGACCACCGGTAACGCCTCCACCACTTTTCTCGTCGGCTATTCCAACGGCTATTTCGTCGGCGATTCCGTCGGTAAAGTGTTTGTTGGCTTGAGTGCTACTCGATGGTGGTGGTGGCAGCCATTGTGGATCACACACCACGTCACTTTTGGGCTGTTTTTTCACCACCGAATGAATTTGCACGGTATCTGGAGCACCCTATGACATGGAGTAGTTACCAAAAACAATTGCTTGTGCATATACAAGTAGGTGAGATTAACATCGAGCAACGAAATTGAGAGGGCGCTTCACTAGGCTTTAAGGGTAAAATAATTGACTTACCTGTTGCCGGAGCCACGTGCGAATGTCGTCCCGGCAGCTGTTGCGGGTCACAATGTGCACACCCCCAGGAGGTGGTTCCTGGCAAAGTTGCAACAAATCGGCATCGATACTGTGGCACCCCACCTATATGTGATGAAAACAACGGTATTGATTGAGCTACACGACTATATATGGTAAGACCATCTCAACAACAAATTACTTGTAGTTTGAAAAGATGCAGAGACGCCAAACTTGAGTTCTTTGGATACTGGCACCAGTAGGAATATTTACACAGCACGACACACACTGCAAAGTAACATCCTCTGTACCAGGGGAGAGCCGCCGCCCCTTGTGGTAGCAAGCGTGCGGTCAAAGTCGAGAAAGATCGCCCAGGGCTGAAGGTTAGCAGCTAACAGTCGCACGTCCTCGCCGTCGCCCACCTGTAAAACGACACGAATGTAAAAGAGGATGAAACAATTTATAAGGAAGAGGTGATAGATGAAAGAGAAATACGAGCCACATCCAACGTTCAAGCAAATCCGTACTAAAATCATATTTTTCTCTTATTTGTTACCAGCAAACGGCACTCTAAGCACCCAAAAGAATCGCATACTGCACATCTGGCACAGCAAGAGATCGAAAGCAAAGAATGTGATAGAATTGAGCATGAACGATGAAAACAATGGCATACAAGCATGAGAGGGATGATTGAATCGATCATTTCTCAACATTTTCGCCTATTGGATTAATAGATGAAATGGTTGAAAGCGCACTACATATACACACTTCTTCTACTCCTCTCTCTACTTCTCTCCCTCAAGTCACACCACTCAGCACCCAATACCTATTCGAATGCGGACACCACGCTTTTTGCCCAGGGCATACATTTGCGACGTGGCCCGCTTTCAAGCGGGCGGCAGTGCGGGCAGCGGCTTTGGCAGCAGCACGAGAGTCTGCAGCACCAGCATCATAAGCCGCACTGCCACTGCCACTGCCACCATCACCAGAGCCAGTACCGGCACTACTACTAACACCACTACCAGCACCACCACCAGCACCACCTCTCACACTAGCAGTAGTGCTAGCAGTGCTGACACCGCTGACACGAGAAATAGGTCGATTGGCTATCGCCCCAAGAGGGCATTGGCCAGACTGCCTCAGATTTGCTTCACATTGACAACACACTCCTCGGTGCACCCATAACCGCTGAAAACTGCCACAACACCAGCCGCAACGCTCCGTGGCAGTTGCAGTTGTTGCTGCACTCGCAGCAGTTGTAGGGGTTGTAGAAACAGAAGCAGCAGACTGGGCATTTCGGTCAGAATTACTATCGTCCACCAATGAGCTTGATGACACAATCCAGGGAGGCCAACCGTTCGACGAAAGGTGAGACAGCATAGAAGCACGGCCTTGGGATTCTAAGCGAGTTAGGGCTCGCACCTAGAACAAATTTACACAAAGAAGTAGAACATGATGTGCTCAGGAAAAAATAGAAATGTTTCTCATGAATCAGAGAACAATTGCCTTGCGATATACGAGTATACCATCATTTCACATAAACTCAAAAAAAAAACAAAAAAATATTCACAAAAGTTGCACTATTACAACAGGCGCACACCTGTGCACTAGCCACGAATCCCGTAGGAACCACCAGGGAAGTGCCCGCATGGTCTCCAGCCACAAACAACCGCTGCTGCCGCTTGCCCGGTGCTGCACCTGTGTTATGAAGGTAGGCCTTGCCGGCATTGTTCTTGCTCGTGTTGCCAATTGAGCCACTCGAGCTTCCGCCAACGTCAACGTTGTCGCGAGACCTGGTGCTGGTGCTGGTGCTGGTGCTGGTGCTGCTGGTGCTGGTACTGCTGTTGTAACCTTCGTTAGCACTGTTCGTCGCGAAGCCGCTACCTTCGGAATGCTGTCGCAGTGAAGACACACAACAAAAAGGACAAAGTGAACGAAGAAGATGCGAAGAAAAAGAAAAGTTTAGAGACGAAAGGACGTCTTGACCCAGTGAAGGCACAGGAAGGAAACATGTTTGATCCTGAGCAACCTTGCCAAATTGTGTAGTCATTTTGCAGTGGCGAACACAGCAACGTAGCACGAGGAATGTTGAGTACATATCAAATCAAATCAAATCACAATGACCTGTTCCAGGAGCACGCGAAGCCATTTCGCGACATCGCCCAGCAAACTGTTACATGTGCTCACGGTCATTGTCTTGTCTCGCGCTCGCAATGCTGCCCCGATCACTTTCCTTTGAGAGGCAATAGAAGAAGACAACTGCGGGGCACTTCCATCGAGTCTGCTGCTATCATTGCTGCTATTGCTGCTTACCTGCTCTTGCACCTTCTCTTCAGTAACACCGCTCTTGACTTCGGCAGCTGCATCGGCAGCACTAGCGGCAAGAGCATCGGTAGCATTCGGGACAACACCGCCACTAACGGCAGGATGTTCAGCAGCAACCGCATTCGCGGCAGCTTCCAGCTTCTCAGTGGTGGCTTCTAGCGCAAGTAGCCAGTGAAGCGCTTCTTTTCGCACCAGCATTGCCTTGGCCGCGCCTCGGGCAATCAACACCTTAGTATTGGTGTTAGTAAGCGTAGACATAGATGAAGAGAACGTTCACGTGGGAAGAAAGATATAAGAGAAACGATGAAAGATGAACAAATAGTACGGTCCACAAATTTATGAAAATGAAGAAAACAACGAGAACGCAGAGCCCCAAACGCAAAAGTGCCATCTACTCACAAGTTCCAAAAAGCGGATATGGTGAGGCTCCAAGACTGGTTCTTGCTTTACCACTGCGGCTACTCGTGCACTAAACCAGCATCCTAGTGGGGCTGCCACGGCTGCAAGATGAGTCTCCGAAGAGCCGAACGAGGAAAAAGCGTGAGGTGATGCGTTTGCAACAGCACAGCCTTCCTCCTTCCACGAGTTTGCTTTAGCTTTCTTGTTTGGCACCTCGTGGAGTATCTCAAACTCGCTTTCTTCTGCGCTGGCAGCTGCAACGGCTACTTCTGATGCTTCTGCTGCTTCTGTCGGATCTACTGCAGCTGCGGCTATTTCAGCAGTCTCTGATTCCGACGTACTTCCAGCTCTAGCAGCCTGCTGTGAACACGAAGGAGAAGAGCCATCGTGAGCTTCTGGCTTCGTCCTGCCGTCAACTTCCAGTGCAGCCAAACGCCAACATTTCATGCTCGCTGGCAAGCCAGAGAGGCGACTGCTGTTCTTCTTGTTAATCCTGTCTTGAAGGGCTTGTGCTGGGTGCCGAGGCACGCATACGACATCCTTGGCGACCTACAGCGCACATTGGTGCTCATTTTATTAGAGCATCATGGTTGGAAGGTTAGCGAGAAGAGCGTCACGATGCTACGATTAAAGAGAGCAACTCTTGCGCAGCCAAACTAATTTCAAAGTCCAACAATCATTACCAATTGTTGTCAAGACCTTATATCCTTATTTAATTCATCCCATCTCGTACCTGACGTAAGTCTAGCAGAGCTGCTAAGGCACCTTTGCATTGACTCAGCCCATCGCAGAACCCACCATGCTGCTCCTGCATCGTTGTTGCTTTCGTTGAATCGGAAGGTAAACTAGGTGAAGTCTCAAAGCTTGGCCCAGGCCCTTCTCTGTCCGCCTCTGCCTCACCGCCGGCGGCAGCATGTTTTGGCGCTGCTTCTGCTGCTGAGTAAGGAGGCAAAGCATGCAACAGAGGAGGAATGCCCCCTTCTGTTGTGTCTTCATTACTAGTCGATGGGCCCCGGGTGAAAGCAACCACCTGCCGAAGCCCTCGCGCAACTTCCGTGAGCTCTTTGTGCAGCGTTAAACACACCTGCGATATCAAATTACGACATCATACCGGCATTCAAATGAGTGAGCGGAAAAGATACAAAAGAACGACGATTTAGCTGTTGCGTTATCCGAACCACGTTCGAGTTGTTACCTTTTTAAGGCTAATGAGCTCAGCACGAAGCGCAAACGCTGACTCGACACCAAGAGCAGCTGCACACCTGCTAGGGTTGAAGACAGAGACTTCGTTAGTTACCTCTATTTGCCACATTCTAGATGAAGTGCCTAAGTAGCTAGCACCAAATTACCTCTTCGCAGCATCAGCCGCCTCTTTCGGCTCCAGTAACGCTAGCTCTTGGTCGACGAGTGCAGCACCTCTCTGTTAGCAGCATCGAGAACGTGAGAAAGCTCAGCATCGGAACACAGACAAACCACGCGGCAAATCACAGCAATATAGCACTTTGAAGTTTCATAGCACCTGTGTGAATCTAGAGATATTCTCGAGGGAAACATCAAGTGGGCACGGCCCAGGTGTGGTCGCAGTGCAAGTAGCTCGCACGCGAGACTCCCACGACTCGAGCATCGGAACCTAGCCCTAGACACTAGTACTAGAGTTCAGAAATGCGCGCTTCAGGATCAAGAAGTATTTTTTCATTGATAAGCGCTCTTAAATCAGGGGTTTAGGGTGTCCCCTGCTTAAATCGCTTTGAAATCGTTGAGCTGAAGGCACAACTGAATGGTGTACTTTTTAGCATCGCGGTTATTATTGTGGATCGTGGAGTACATACTACGGACGACTACAGATACGATGATACGATACTACAGTAGTATGTACAGTAGTACAGTACAGTACCGTACCGAGGTCTTCAATTTCTGATCCTGATTCTTCGGCCAAAATTCAACATCTGGTTTCGACTTGCTACTCAGATATCGGGTATTTATGCCTGGATTCTCGATTATGGATCGCCGATAAATCTTGTGCTCTTCTCCAATGAAATCAATATAAATCCGATTCAAGGAAGGGTCAGTCTAGAGGCGGGGAAGTCCTAAGAGTGAGATCCAGATTCAAATCCGGTGGACACTAGTTCTTCTAGAACGGCCCACCAAACGGCCCGATGCCGAGCCCAAAATGCGCCGAGCTCGGCTGGTTAAGTGCGCTTGCCCTCGCGTCCGCGCTGATTGTGTCCTGAGGCGCGAACGCAAAGGTGGTCGGCTTGAGGGCCACTGCAGTGCTACGCCGCTGGCGCTGCGTTTCTACCCGCTGCCGCCACTGCTTGGCGTAGGCCACCTACACGCACGAGTTTATTTTTTTTAATGAAGTTAATGGATAGTAAAAATCCGCTTGAATCACTTCAATGTTCGCATACCTGCTCGGCGTATTTCAACCCCGCAACATCTCCTTCGCCTCCGGCGCCATCTTCGCCACCGGCCATAGGGTCAAAAACGAAATTTCCGCCAACACCATTCGCCGCTGCCGCTGCTGCGGCTGACGGCTGCGTCTGTTTTACGCTCGCTCCTCGGCTCAACCGCTCTGCCGCGAGCGCTTGTTGCTTGCCGACC
>Ga0307982_1004143_pt1 | contig 11478 bp, 14 predicted proteins | sample OrgLakmetagen989_FD_201847 | JGI IMG/M metagenome (GOLD analysis project Ga0307982, IMG submission 201847) | Saline water microbial communities from Organic Lake, Antarctica - #989 | ecosystem: Environmental > Aquatic > Non-marine Saline and Alkaline > Saline | place: Antarctica: Organic Lake... | reverse complement strand
GTTTAAGCAGGGTTTATCCTGTATGAAAATGCTTGATCCACTCGGGAAATTAGATGATGTGGCATCGTAGCACATGTACATTTTTGGTGCCTCTGTGACTACTGTGTACTTGTTTTTCTTTGTTATTGGGAGAGTATTAACTAGACTAGACTAGCATCGTGGAGTGCAGGTTTAGTTTCGGTTTCGGTCGTACCAAATGAATACCAAGCGAGGCATGCAATTGCCTTTAAAAGTGGTAAGCTTTTCATGGGCTCGGAGTGACTGAAAAATCAGAGGGCCAATAGATAGAGGCAAGAACTACAGCATCACAAGAAACACAGCTCAGCTCTCGACCTTTTAAAGCACGTAGACAACATTTGAAATGTAAATTGAAAGCTTTCGACCTGAATCAAAAAAATCAAAATTCAATGATTACGATGTTGCGCCTGCGCCAGCTTCGAGTTCTTAAAAAGAACGCTCAACAACTTCAACATAGAAATTCCAGTAAGACGTCATCGCTACCGCACTTTTTAGAGTCTGCGCAACCACGAAGCATAGAGCGCAATGCAATAAAGCAATCCATTCGGAAATTTGTTCAGTGCGAGATTGTTCCTAATATTGCCGCCTGGGAAGAGCAGTGCGCGATTCCTCGTGAACTCTTTAGAAAGGCTGGCCATGTTGGCATTCTAGGTGTTGCAATGCCTCAAGTTTACGGTGGTACTGGTGGCGGAATGGTCGATCTCATTGATATGATTGATGAACTTGGTTGTGCAGGAAGTAGCGGTATTCTTGCAGCCCTCACAGCACATCAAATTGCGCTGCCTTCTGTTATAGAAAAAGGAAGCTCAAAGATGAAAGACAGCATTCTGCCCAAGATAATTTCTGGAGAGATCATATCGGCGCTCTCCATATCTGAGCCCCAAGGTGGTCTTGACCACATGAGTAAACTCGATGTCACATCTAGTCTTGAAGAAGTCGGAGTTGAGTTGAACACAGATGGTTCATTCTCTACAAAGAAATGCTACGTTCTTAAAGGGGAGAAAGCTTTCGTAACAAATGGAATAACAGCAGATTTGATATTCGTCGCAGCTCGAGGAAAGATTGAGGGAGAGCAAAGTCAAAGTGGTAGTTCGATGTTTGTTGTTCGACGGGATACCCCAGGACTAACAGCCACAAAATGGAGTAAGATGGGTTCACATTGCAGCGATACGGCTTCATTGTCATTCGATTATGTTCAAGTAAGTATATTTTTCTCGTATCATTTGTGTTACTCGACTCACATTACGCTATCTTCCTAAGCATTTCAATGTTTGTTTTAGTTATCTCCCGAGGATCTAGTGGGCGAGGAAGGCCGTGGCCTCCAAGGTATCATGAGGAACTTCAACAAAATGAGACTAATGCAAGCTGCTATGTGCGAGGTTCTCGCTCGACAATGCTACGAAGAAGCACTTGATTGGGCGCGCCTAAAGCGCCTGAGTGATAAAGCTCTCGTGGAGCAACAAGCAATTCGCCACAAACTTGTGGAAATGTTGACACGCTGTAACAGCGTCCGTGCGCTTTTAATCTCAGTTGCACAAGCCTGGTAACGACTTTGCCATCACATACACTTCAAAGTCACCATGTTTCCACAAAATCATCAAACACATTACTCATCTTATCAATTATGCAAATTCAGGGACGACGGCCTTGACCCAATTCCCGAGATTTGCCAGCTGAAAATAACCGCATCATTGAACCTAGAGAAAAATGCGAGTGACGCAATTTCAATTTTAGGAGGCCTTGGACTGGTCACCGGCACCAAGTCAGAACGAATATTTCGTGAATGCAAGACCCTGCAGATTGGTGGTGGTCGTACTGAATCTATGCTGGATATGGCTTCCCATCAGCTTTCATATTGAGATGGCATCCTGTTGTATAACTTACTATATGCAGTCCTTCTTCGGGGTATTAGAAAAAATGTTATGCTTCGGAGACCGCGTAGCTCGCGGAGTAAGGCTTAATAAATGCAAGCGCACTTTAATGTTGGGCCAATCTGCGATCTCTCAGTGAGATTGAGAGATTGACGGTTGGTGATACTTCAGGTAAACTTGAAACCTAGTTTATAATGGCAAATACAAAGGCCGCCATTTTCCATCGATTCCTCTAGCTCGGCGCTCACCAGAAATCTCAAGCTATAGCACATAAAATGTTTCCATCTACGAGAGAGAGAGAGGAGGGGGGGGAGCGCCACCGGAGTCAGGCTTAAGGCAGCAGACCCCTTCACAATTGATTTCTGAATCAAGTCCCGCTGTGCGTCTTCTAGGATAAATTTGCCCCTTCAGCTTCGGATTGCGGTGCAGCTAACTATCACCCGTAGGAAGGGGGGCCGTAGTGATGTTTAACTCCATTACGAGAAATGGAGCTTGCGCATCGCTCATCATACTCGTATTTAAGTGGGATTAGTCGCGTAACCAAGTGTAGTCCCTGTGGAAAAAAATCTCATAAACAGTGTCCACTTCAGAGAGGGTCGAAAGTACTATACTTCCTTCTCTCTACGCACTTTTTATTTACGATTTTGACTTGCCCGCATCGCATGCGCGTACACTTCTGCCCGCAGCATTGGCTTCTGTGACATTTGGGTTTGTATGAGTTCGAGTTTGAGTTCAAGGAGCCGCTGTTGTCTCACTCATACGGCACTGTGCGCGTTGTTGTCCGTTGAAGCGGACATTTTGTATTTTCTCCACGTGCTGAATCAGGGCGACAAGCGGAGACCGGTCCCGAAACAACTCCAGAAGTTTTACTCGCCCACAGTGAGTTCGAGCTAAAAAATCACGGCAACAATATAAAGAAAGAGATTGAGAGTGTGTCTGAGAGAGCGAAAATATACGCATATGGTAGCGTTTCGTGTTTTTCTAGTTCGTTGCGAGATAAGTAGATGCGAGATGCGAGTTGTGAGTTGTGAGCACTTGTTGTGAGTACTGTGTACTGTAGTCACCCCGTAGGGGCACAGTTTTTCAACCAATGAATTATTCTCGAGGACAAACAACAAAAAGAAACGCTGGAAGAAGTACTTTTAGAGAGAGTAAAGAATCAAATTGGGTGCCATTGCGACTACATTCAAGCCAGAAGTCACTTCAAAAGTAATGCCTTCCTCACATGTTTCTTCTTTAGACACACTAGGATATATTTCTTTAATTACACACTCAATTTTATGTGCTTCGTGCTTGTATGTTCGGTCGCTTTTTACGTACAAGTGTTCTGCGCTGACACAACTGTATGTTCTTGGACGATTCCTTGCTTCGATTTACAACGACACGCTTTCAAATGACTGGCTTCTTCGTAATTAGCAAAATGATTTCCTGCCAGACCTTCAGGAATTCTCTAAGACGAAAAATTTGGCCTCCGATTGCAGCGCAGCGTAAACGCCATGTCAGAAGGAGGCTTAAATCCCTGGAAGCTCCAGCGTCACCCGCGGCCGGGCTACTACGTCGACTACTCGAAGGTATCCGTGCCGCTGCCTCCGCCACCCAAAGGCTACCACTGGGTGCCTGACGGCGAGAACAAGCCAGCGTTGATGGACGAAAGCACGGGCGAGGTTATGCCTCACCTCCCCGCCCCATCCGAGGATGCATCCTCGGACAATCACAATGCCCCTGGGAGCTCACAGCAGCTGCAATCAACAGCTGAGGAAGCCGAAGCAGTGGTTGTGGATAGTGCAGTTGAGATGCCAGAATATCTCGAGCATGTGGTGCGTTGGAAATAGACTCACGAATGCTCTGACACACGTTAATAATAGAGGGCCACCGCCATACTACTACTGTACTACTCAACTCTCGATTGACCCCACCCCCTACCGGTACTTTTGTTCTTTCCATGCACCTTCCAATCAGGTGATGCCAGACGACACGTGCGCAGGTGTTTGCTTGCGATACAAAATCAAAGCGTCCACTCTGCGGAGTATCAACGGCTTCGTCGGCGACAACATTCAAATGCTCAAGGTACGTGTATGGTGCGTAACTTGGAGGGGCATCAGGAGTGTTGCCTTGAGGGTTCTGTGCAGTTGTGATACCTCGTCGGCGCTTTTATTGAGTGTTCGATGCAAACGTCGGCCTTTCATTGAGTACGTCTCATACATGTTAACGAACAAATACCAGGTCTTGAGGATCCCCACCTCGCACCTGTGCCGCGGCGAGGGCATCGCCTTCGTGCCTCAGGCCCGCTCGCGCGACGTGATCGTGCAGGAGCTGCGCCACGCGTGCAGCCGCGGAGGGCCCCTGGGCGACGGTGGACTGAGCGTGGGGGAAGCGAAACTGTACCTCGAAGACGCAGATTGGGATTTGACTGCGGCGTACGCGGCGTGGGAAGCGGACAACGCCTGGGAAGAGAAACAGTTGCAGCAGCAGCAGCAGCAGGCGAAGGCGTCGGCTGCTGCTAGGTCGAAAAGTGCCCAAGCAAAGGCCAAGGACCAGTCGAAGAAGAAACAAGAAAGCGCAGAAGAGACGTCAGGCATGCCTCCATTCCCAGCTGCCTACACCGCTGGCAGCCGATCGACTTTGAAGAAAGGATCCCTCAAAGCGCCGCTTTCTCCACCAGGAGCCATCACCATTTGAATGTCGCAGTCGAACAAGCAGTGGTGAATGCGCAATATATAAGCCAGCTTCATATACGGAGCAAAAGATCACGCACTCTTCACTGTACTTAATTGTGAAGTATGCGTTCTCTATGTTCCTGTTGTCGTAAGTCAAAATGGCGTTGTGACGCGAAAATATTTTGTATGTTTACAAGTCCTTTTGGCATACAATTTCCGTTATGTTTTTGCTTGTATTTCTGTTAGATGTTAACTTGGGCCGCCATAGTCATATGAATAGTTACCCTAGATCTAGAATTGGCCTGGTTTTACCTAGCTAAAGAAGCGGGCTATTCATCTTTTGGCTTTATCAATATCTTTGAACGGAATTACATGAAGTCGAATTCGTCGTAAGGATTATCGCAATTCGCCAGTACGTCGTAAGTCGGATTATTTTTTTTTATCGGCGTGTCTTTCTACTAATGAAGGCACACGATATTGTAAATGGCAGCTCGGGCCATAATGTACTTCACTGAAGTCATCGGACAGCAATGCCTCTGCGCTACCCATTGAAAGTCAACCCCACTGATTGATTTCTCCCAGCTTCATAGTCGTAATTTGTCGATTCCACGGCGCTCAAGAGGCGGCGCTGCAAACGATACCACGGCTCCGACCCTTGCGCTTCTTCTAAGCCCACTGCATGGTAACCATTGCGCTCCAGGAAATCGCTGGAGGGTGCACCTCTGAGCCCTGGCATCGCACCAGCAGCGCTACCAATACTACCACCAACAGCAGAATTCGCAGCCGCCGCAGCAGCCGCCGCCGCCGCACTGGTTGCATCCAAGTCGCCGCTTGCATGGCGCGCCAGCAGCGCAATGGCCTTCACCGTGGCTTCGTCCAGATTCACGTCGTCCCGTCGGGCAAACTCGCGGCACCTTGCCCACTGCATGCACGCCGTCTGGGAGATGAAGCTGAGCAACAAGTTCCGGGGTGGCGAGGTGGCGCGGTGGTTCTGCGACCAGCCGTGGAACAGGCCGTACTCGTTGGCCAGCGGGCGGTAGCCGTCTTTCCAGTACTTGTACGGGAAGATTTCGAAGACCGCGCTGCCCTGGGGCATGAACACCAAGAGCACGGTTTGGAAGCCGTGCGGCGTTAAGAGCACGTCGGCGTCGCGCAGCTTGGCGAGGAGCTCGCACGGGTGCCGCCTGTTGAGAACGCACGCGCATTATGTGTTCCCATCCAAGCACAGCACAGCACCAGAAAAAGAGAGAGTCAAGGCAGGTACGAATACGTCTCTGTCAGGGTTTAGGCATAAAGCACAAATTCTGTGCCTGGTGTTGAAATTCGCCTTCTTCTCCAATCACTCAACAGATGTACACCGTCTGTTACTGACCTGTCGTCATGCATATCTAATTCCACAGCCCATTGTGGGCCGAGCCGCCGCCCAAGCTCAAAGGTGGCGCTTTCGTGGTCTCGCAACCGCCGGTCCCTGTGGCCCGACGACAACATGTAAAACAATAGCAGCGAAGCAGTGATATCATTCGATTTAAGTAGATCGAGCACAAAGTGTCGCTAAGCAGATTACATAAGAAAGACATGAAAATTATGGTCTATAAAAACTAAACACTGCAGAAGGACTTCTAAACCTCAATCAATTCATTTCGAAACAATTACCGATTGCGCTGGTACAGCACGAGTCGACGCCTCTTGTCTGAGCTACGCTTGAACGCTGCCCCTCCACTGCTGCTCCCGCTACTGCCGCCGCTACTGCTGCTACCGCCGCCACTGTTGCTACTGCTACTACTCCCACTACTGCTGCTCCCGCTGCTTGGGGCCAGGAACTGAGGAGCGCTCAAGCCGGCGTAGGCCACTAACTTCCCCAGTTTTTTGGAGAATTTCTGGCGGAAGCTGGCTTTGTTCCCCGAGGCCGTCGGCGCGAAGCGGTTGGTGCCGTACACGAAGGCATCGCTCTTGGGCACGGGGGCCCAGGGGACTGCGCTGCAGAGGCGATGGAGCCGTTCGCGCGTTTGCTGCACCGCGTTGGGCCCGCCGCGAAACCAGTAGCCGCGCTCTACGGGGGCCGCGCCGAACTCCCCTATCACGCGCGCGCATGTGCAAAGCTGGCCGCCGCCGTTGTGGGCTGCTGTTGTTGCTGCCGCTGCTGTTGTTCCCAGGTCAGCAGCAGCTGGAGCAGCAGTGGCGTCGTGAGATGACGATGATGACGACGACGGCACATGCCAGCTGACTCCACCAATGGGAGAAGCGCTTGCAAGTTCGCCGAGCTTCGAAGGAAAGGGCTCCCCTGTGCTGCGCCGAAAGCGCTTCAAGGGGTTTGGCTCGAGGCCGTCGTATATGAAGGCACCCGCCGTGGAGCGAACCTGCGGAGGCGGGGACCGGGGGCAAAGAAGGAGAAAGTCGTCGCTTAGATATGCCTAGCAGAAAGGGAGCTGAATTGTGGAATAGCTGCAATTCCATGGGCAACTACATTCCCCACATGAGTGGGCAAATCTATCAATCTTTATAAATTACCGTGGCATACTCCGCAATGTTGCTGCTGCTATCTGAGGAGCTGCGCTGGCGCTTCACTGCGTTTGGAGGCACCACTTCCACCCTTGCGGGGGAGCCGTTGGTGAAGGCTAGCATGAGAAGCAAGAAGGTGATCTGCGTCAGCTCCGGCGTAAAGCGATCGTGAGGCGCCTGAATAAACACCTGCACGGGCATACATGTATACACGTAAGTATGATAAGCCAGAAAAGCTACAAAGGCACCAGATACGAATGAAAAATCAACATGAGAACGATTGCTGCATAAGTAACCTCATTGCACACGAACCGTGCCATTGGTAACTAGGTCAGGAGCAGCGGCGGCGTGGTGGGGCAAGTAATACTCGCAAATGTGAAACCAGTGCGCCGCGGAAAAGTAACGCCAAGGCGCTGACAACACGATGAGCACATTGGTGGTTATAGGGGACCGGTCTGCGTCTGCTGAACTGCTGGCACCACTGCTGCTGCTAGCGCACTTACATTTCTTAGATGCAGCTTTGGTTGGCTTCACTACGGCTTGAGGAGCCGAGGAGGCACCAGAAACATTTGCAGCCAATGCAGGAGTTGACTTCACCGAGCTAGATAAAACACTGCCACCCCTAGAGGCAGCTAGTTTACTCGTAGAGCTACTTGCAGCCCCGGTAGAAATTTCCGTGGCTTTAATCCCCGTATTTGCCGAGGCTGTAGCAGAGGGCTGCAATGACTTGGCTCGAGGAGTTGGGCCACTGCTAGCATCCGCTGATGATGCGGGCAAAGAACTAGCAGCGTCAGCTACGCCACGAGTGCTGAAGGGGAATTTAAGGGATGCAGCTGAGGCTTCAGCCGAGGATGGGTGGTGCGCCGATTCTAAGAATGCTGACGCAACAAAAATCCCAGCAGCGAAGCAAAAAGCTCCACCGACGAGCAACTTGACTACTACTGTGAACCGCCGCGAGCTACTAATACTGCTGCTGCTGGTGTTGCTATTACTAACACATCCTTTGGAGTTACGAGTGCCGAAGGTGGGGCTACTGTACCCAATAAGGCTGCAGCAGCTACTGCCTTTGTTTGCACGTGGGTCATACGTGGGCCGGTTCGTAGAAGCACGCTGTCCGCGCCTGCTTCGCGGCCCCGCCATAGAAAACACATTGTACGTGCCCTTCCAGTACGACCGCAGAACTCCCGCAAAAACCAGAACGCACAACCCGTACCAAAGCATCATATCTGCGCAAAGGAGAACAGTATGAGGTATTTAAAAAAAATCAATGGAATGAAGTCCAATCTACAGATTACACCGTAAACAATTGAAACTAGACCTGGTCGATCAAGCCCGAATGCGAGCTTTTCCATCTTCTCCATGCTCGCACCAACTCAAATCATGTCACTGTCTGACTGTAACGTCATCGATGCTTTAGCTACACAGTGTAGCTCTTCTAGCTCCTAGCTACTAGCTCGATGGTGCGCGATGGCGCGATGGCTCGCTCGGCGCGCTCTATTGGCTAGGGATGTACGCTCCCGTACGTTTCGTATATACGTATATATTGTATATACGGTATATACCGTATGTCATTTTCACGCTGTATCTCGCGTGTTCCGTATGTCAGTAGATTTTCTCCCCATGGTGCATGCAGATTGTAAGCTGCATCGCGCCAACCGCCGCCGCTATCAAGCCGCTTAGCAACCTCAGCTAAACAGAATGTATAGCTAAGCAGACTTCAAAGTGTCGACGCGGTCGCATGCATCATTCATGCTAGCTGCGCGGGAGAATGCGCGCTGAACAACGTGTTGAACAGCTTGTTTGTCTAGCAGCAAGCTTGCACTGCGACCATACAACGCCTAAGCTAATCCAAGGCGATGCTGTCAAAGGCTCGGAATCATACTTGACTGTGAGTACAATTGCTCAGTTGCCCGTGCGTGTATCGGCTTTCGAACAGCGCGCACTTCGAGCGTGAGAACACCATCGCGACAACTTCGACGACTCGACGACACTCTTTCTCGACATACGGACTACGGGTACGGTATATACCGTACATACGGTATATACCGTATGTGAAAATTTCAAACATACGGGTACGTACATCCCTACTCCCAATAGACCATAAGTATCTTAAAATACCAACGGACAAATTTGACTGCCGACACCACAGATAGCTACAGAGGGGGGGGAACAGATAGCTGCTTGAAAATGCCCCTCTACGGTCCAAGATCGGTTCGAGACTCAATCAATTGTTAGTCCGAAGTTCATAAGTGATCTTTGAGGAAATATTATTGCCTGGGGCATAGGGATGGTAGGGCCTTGCAGAGTGTATTTGCACTCCACGGTGTCGTGACAAGACGTCAAAAGTTCGCACCAATGCTTGCACCATCCGAGACGCCAGAATCATAGCTACAATCAAACCAAGTAAGAAATACCTTCGTTTGCGGCTCACATATATTCATATTGGGCGAGGACGAGGCCAAGCAGTCGGGCCCTTCGCGCTTGTGGCAGTGTTTCTTGGGCTTTCATGAAAGCACTGTACCTGAAAAAAACCGACGAAGAGGCCGCTTACGAAAGTTATATGAACCCCGAGCCAGGCTTCCAGTCCGGCCCGGGGGACTCTGCAAACGCCGATTAGATGGCACCCTTTCTTTTAGTTACTAAATCCAGTCCACCCTCGGGGGGGGGGCTCAGAAAAATCCGCGCGAAGCAAACATCAAAACTGAAAATGTTATCATGAAAGGTGATCGAAGTCAATCGAAAAATCCTAGCGTTTGTGAACTATATGGGTGTCAAGCATGTACTCAGGACCCTCCTTGCCTCCGAACAGGCGTGGGAACCTTACGGATATGGCTCCCCCAGCAAGGCACTCAATAGTTTCCTCAAAAGTACAGTTTCAAACAGGCTCACCCCACTAGATGATCAAGAAAGCTTTTGAACTGCACACCGGTGTCGTTGTGGGTTCCCAAGGTCCCAAAGCCGGCGCTGAGCGCATAAGATTAGATGAAGCTACGATGCTGTCCTCCATCGAAGATATCGAAGTCGTCCTCAAATGAATGGAGATTCAGCAAAAAAAATAGCGAAACACCAAAATAACGTTCTTTTCGATTCCCCCCCCTCTGTAGCACTCTAGGCAGGGGACACTGCTCTCGGCACATTTTCCACAAAATGGCTGGGCTCTGCGGCGGCGTGATAGTCTAAGAACACAACCATCGAAGAATCAGTACGCGCAAATACTTGTCGAGCGCTAAATTATGATGTGATAGAGCTTAAGCTTTGCCTGCCTTTATTTTTTGTTGCGTCTACGACCCATGCCGACTGCCGTGAATCTCGTGTATGCGACCGGGCAGTACTTACCTCCCTGGAGGGCGATAGTGGCAGAAAGGCGAGCGATTAGCCTCCCTGGTGTATTCTTTGAATTGCTATGACTACTTAGTTGCCACAAGCCACTGCATCCGTGTAGCAATCCCCTACAAAGATGCAATGCCATGGGCGAAGTTGTTCACCAGAAGCCCCTTTTCAATTGTAAGGAGGTATAGTTGGCTTTCGCTCACAGCTGCGGAGATTATACATCATGGCTTCTCAGCAGGATAAGGCCAGTCAAGTTGTCAGCAAGCGCTGCCCTCGTGCCTGTTTTTTTGTTCTAAAAGTATTTATGTACACCATATACCTGAACGAAAAAATAATCAATCCACGAAAAAATCATATTTTACCGCTTACGAAAGTTATATGAACCCCGAGCCTGGCTTCCAGTCCGGCCCGGGGGACTCTTTAGACGCCGATTAGATAGCACCCTGCCTGTTTGCTACTAAATCCAGTCCCCCCTCGGAAGGGCTCAGAAAAATCAAAATTTAGAAACGCCACGAGAAGACCATAAGCGGTTCAAAATGTGCGCAAGGGGTGTCTGACCTTGTGGTCACCAAATCACATCCTCCCGTCCTTTTTGCCCGCTGGCCTCGACGCGAATTGCTGTATGTAGTACACTTAAATTCAATTTTCTGAGCCCCCCCGAGGGGGGACTGGATTTAGTAACTAACAGAAAGGGTGCCATCTAATCGGCGTTTGTTTTTGCTCGTAGGATCTAATGTAGGCGAATAGCCGTCTGTAGGTCTTGGACACCAGCACATGCCCTAATATCGAGTCTGCAGTGGGTGCAGCCGCCTGCGAACAACAACACACCGAGGCAGGATAAATGATAAGCTCTGAGTGCGGTAATTGATCGAGAAAGTATCAAAACACTACATTTACAAGTTTTATGTGCTCATCCTTGACATCAAAGGCTATCGCATTCGAAGACCGAAAAGCAAAACGACAGCGCTTACTGATCGAGGAGGAAATCGAACTCGAACTCGAACTCGAACTAATACAAACCCAAATGACACAGAAGCCAATGCTGCGGGCAGAAGTGGGAATGTGCCCCCATTTACCAGGAAATTTGCACCAAAAAACAGGAC
>Ga0307982_1004142_pt1 | contig 11482 bp, 4 predicted proteins | sample OrgLakmetagen989_FD_201847 | JGI IMG/M metagenome (GOLD analysis project Ga0307982, IMG submission 201847) | Saline water microbial communities from Organic Lake, Antarctica - #989 | ecosystem: Environmental > Aquatic > Non-marine Saline and Alkaline > Saline | place: Antarctica: Organic Lake... | reverse complement strand
ATTGGCAGTGGTAAGTGCTGTCGTGGGCAGCGCTTTCCCTGAGCAGGTGCTTTTGCTGCTGTGGGTGATCCTGTCCCCAGTGGCATGGATAGCTGGTGCACTGGGTACACGGGCGTGGCGAGTATCAGTTGCTTGCGTACCAGTTCTGTCCATAGTTGACTCGACAAGGCTGGGTTTATGGGCTCGTTATCGTGTCAGTATTCTTCGTGCGCTCAGCACCACCAAAGCTATTCACGACAGCGATGAGCTGCTGAATGTTCCCACTGCAGCCCAAGAGCACCTACGTATCGATTCTGTGTTACAGCTTTTAGGTACATCGTCGTCTAGATCTTCACTGCCCGGGTCCTCTGAGGGGGCAGAGCTAAGTCGTGCAATCCGTGAGTCTGCAGAGGCAGCACTGCGCTGGGGAGCGGCTCGTTTTCCGAAAAATGTGAAGCTTCATTTGCAAACTGCCGCATTTTTCAAGTCAACTGGTGGAAATCGATATCTGGAACTTTCTGCGCTCAACAGTGCCAAGCAGCTGTCGAACAGTTTGGATGTCAACTTTGGAGTGTACCAGCGGAATCGAGAGCTGCGTGATACTGGAGGAGCAAGCGCAGGAAAAGCATCCGTAGGCATCAAAGTCCAGAGTTCCTCAGTAGACCGTCTGTTAGTTGATCAGCATTCATCGGCTGCATCAAAGCACGATTTGCGCTCGCGTGAAACTCTGGTCAGGGTGTGGGAGGCACTGCAGTCCACTTCGCCCGATATGCACCAGCTTGCAAATTTAGGAAGGCGCTTGAAGCTTTCGGCAGAAAGTGCAGATTCACATTATCGCTCATTGCTCAAGCTTCAACGTCAAAGCATTCAATTGCTGCGCCAGTATGGAGACTTTCTGGGAGCCGTCTTGGGGAGAATACAGAAGGCTGACGAGCTTCTCGCAAAAGCCGACCGCCTGCAAGAATCTGCGTTGGCCCGAGCAAATCAAAAAGTTCAGGGCTTTCAGTTGCTGCAGGCATGTCAGCGCGGAAGTGCGGTCCTAGAGGTCACATCAGCCTTCACGCTGTCTGGCGATTTGAACAACTTGGGTGAAATCACTCATGCCAGTTCTCGGGCTGCCCATTTACTGTTGAAAGCCCCATCAACCCTGGTAGGAACATCTGGATTCGACATTTTCCCCGCACCAATCAATCGCTGTATTGAACGCCTTGTCTTGGATCATATTCGGCAGAAACAAGGCCGGGTTTTGTCTCATGCACGATTTGCATTCGTGCAGGATTCCATGCGGCAGCTCAAAACAGTCCAGTTTACATGTGAGGAGAGCCCCCCTGAGGAGAATGAGCTCACCATTCATTTTTGTTTGACGGTGAACGAAGTGAAAGTTGATGTAGATTTTTTCTTGTGCACTTTGTTGGACGACAAGCTCAGTCTACAAGCTGCCTCGCCAGCTTCAACAAGGATGCTTGGTGACGACAATCCACACAGGTTGGATGAGCGATCGCTGTTGCAGCAATGTGAAACAGAAATTCGGCATTTACTTGAGCAAGAATCCAGTTTTGAGCACACTTACGACCAGCTCAGCGGTTTGGAGATCTCGGGCGGCAAAACTTTTGACATTGAGAGCAGTTACGACGAGCATCCTGGTCGAACCCGCATCCGAATGCACCTGCTTCGGTTTGACCCATCAATCACAGGTGGCAATACGAAATTCCTAGTGCGGTGGCACGAATTGGACTCCAATGATCGCCCCCTCAAGCGCGCAGAGTCCAGATTCCACATTCAGTCTCCTCAGGCGCCTGCCTTGAACCGAGCAAACTCGCTGGCATTAGGAAGACTCGGCCCACTGCAAACAAACTCTCGCCAACCGACACAAATGACGCAACAGACTTTCACCTTTCAGTCAGCAGGGTCATCTTGGGCTTTGGATAGCGCAGCTGCACCCGTTACTGACGCAGACCTAGATGAGCTTGCTGATGTTCGAGTGGTCTCCGTTGGAGCAAGTCTTGCTGGTACTGTGAGCCACAATGCCAGCTTCAGAATATCTCCAGGTGACGACTCATCAATCCGAAAGTCTGCGACTGCAGTCTCAGTCCGAGAGCAGCGAAAATTTGCTGGCACTCTGCGAAGGGAGCTGTCTACTGTGACTGAGTCTCAACGCGAGTTGCTGTCCACCACACAAGGATCCGTTGCGTCTTATGCCAATTATAAGATGGACATGAAGGGACCTGGAGTCGGAACACTTCAAGAAGTTGACTCTGTTGACGGCAGGCTTGACTTTCTACCGCCTGTCGTAGAACTGGACTCCAAGAACAGTGCACCGGTCTCCATTGCCCCAGGTGCCTCGCCCACCGCGCCAGCACGCCATCGACCAGCCTTTACACAGTCCAGCCTGGACGGAAGTGAAGCCCCAGGGAGCGTTGGTTCAGGTGCAAGCTCGGGCAGTCAGACTCATGCAGCAAGGCAGGCTTTATCAAAGTACTTGCTTGATGATCATGAACTGGATTCGTCCCTACGAAAGCTTCGCAAAGGATTGCGCCTAGCTTTCGTATTCGCAGTGTGTCTTGGTTTAGTGGCCATACTGGGAACTGACACGGTGTTCTCTCAAGCGCGGAGGTACTTGATTGGAATGGTAAATGCTGGACGAGCTTTGCGAATGATGCAGGGGGCAAGCGTCTCCGCAGCACAGCTCGGACTGGCATATGCAGGCGTCGCGACGGGGATCGAAGCGTCCATTCGTTCGTCGCTGCTGAGCGAAACCACAGCCTTGAGAAGTGCATGGAGGGAAGTTGTGGCTGATGCTGAAAGTTTCGACTCCCCTGAAGTCCGGCAAGCTTTGGGTGGACTTCGAAGCTTGGTGTCAATGCAGCACCCTGACTCTCCTGATCCATCAATAGTGACATTGAACGCTGCGATGGGAAGAACGATTTCCAACTTTGATTTGCTGTCAACCTCTGATGCTGGCTCTGACTTTCTTGCCTCCAGTGCTCCCTATTTTTCGGTCACCGTCAATGTCCCTGGCCCTCTGGTGGACAGTGTGAACCAGACATTGAGTTTGAGAGCGACACAAATGTCGGACTACATGGGACTGGTCGAAGCCAACGTGTTTTTGGCACTCATGGTCGGCGCTTCTTTGATCGGCACCACGCTTGCATGCTTCTTGTGGGCAACCATGGATGCTGTCGATTCGCAGCGCAGAGGGCCTGGTGAGTTGCTGGTCACCCTCAGCATGCCTGCTGTAAAACTGCTGCTTTCTTTTCAAAAAAGCTCACTGAAGCGATTCAAGGCCGTGTATGAAGAAGATCAGGAGACAGGCATGTCTGACAGCGACGCCAGTGAAGAAGACGGCGGCGAGGGTGCAAATAGTGAAACCAGCAGCGTTGGCAGCTCGAAAGCGCACGACCTGGAAAACCGGCTTATGCACCGACATGGCTCGAGTATTTCGGTGAATTCATCAGGCCAACAGAAGGTTGGTAGCATGCTGCGTGACAAGGGAAACTTCAAAATCACGAACTTGCTACTTTTTATGGCACAATCTTTTCTGCTCGCACTTTGGCTCGGTGCTTTCAGTGCAGGAATGTACGCATCGCACTCAGACATATCACAGGATATGGCCAAGTTGTACTCAAGTCAGCAGCTGCTTTCTCAGATGCTGCGAGTGGCACAAACTGCAACGGTGGCAGTGGCAGCTGACCGGTCACTGCTGCCCAGCACTGCTGTTGAACTTCAATCGGCGATTGTGTTGAGTGCCCAGCGGCTTGGAGCAGTACTTCAAGGCAAGAAAAATGATGAAATTGCGGGGGGAGAAGTTCGTTCATTATCCACAGATTCAGAGGCGTTTTCTCTGCTGACACGCGATGCCTGTGAAGTAATTTCTTCCTTGAACACACCTCCAGCAAATTGTAGTGAGTTTGGAGGAGGCGTCATGAGCCTCGGAGTACAAATCTTACTTCAGCGGTACATGCAGCACGCGAGACTATACCTAAGTACATTGGATAGTCTCCAGCCAGCATCTTACTCGGTGAAGAATGCGCTGAGTGTTCTCGTTGCTCAAAACGCTACAGCACGGGCCGAGACCCTTGGACTTGGCCCACTCGTAACGGCCGAAATATTGAACAGTTCAATTGCATATGGAAGTATCAAAGCAGGCCTCACAGTTATTCTTTCAATTGAAGACCCGTACTTGCGAGCAAGCATGGCAACACTGGAAATCCTTCTTCTCCGGCAAACTGATGTTCACCTGAAGGAGGCATGGGATCTATTCTTGGTGATCAACACGGTCTACATCTGTCTTTCTACGCTGTTGTATGCTGCCTTCCATGCTAAAAGGCTGAGCATGATCCAAGCAACGCTCAATGGGGCACGCACGCTCTTGTTGGCTGTTCCAACAGAGTACTTGCTTCGGAATCGCCGCTTCAGCAAAGAGTACAAATCCTTTGTAGCTAAGGTAATTGCAAGCAAGGGCACGTAGACACTACAGGACAAATGCAGCCTGTTGCTCAGTTTTTCCAGCTCGATTTCAATTTAGTCTACTGTACACCGCTGCTTGATGGGTGGCCAGCCGTGTGTAAATGCGTTTGTCGTCCCCCACATCCTTCGTTTTTATGCGCAAAGCACCTGGTGCAGATGGCCTCCCCAGATACAGCGGGCCACAGCTGAGTATGTGAAGGGCAGTCCACCTGAGCCGTGAGGGAGTACTCAACTGCTGTCTTGGGTTGCCCTTGGCGTGGGGCACGCTACGAAGCTCTGAGAAAACTACAATCGACGTATGTGGATGTGGTTCCCTTGTGCCCCCATGGCAGCATTGTGGCAGTTCAGCCCCCCTGTCGGCCCTCAGCCGTGGGTGCAATGTTTTCCGGGGGCTGGGCAGCCCCAGATGGGTGTAGCCGCTGCCTCAAGTTGGAGCTGGTGTTCTCGACCCTCCAGGAGTCATCCACCCCCCTACTGAGTTTTCAATCCACTGAAAACACCTTCGTAGTGTTGTGGATTTTGTCTCAAATTGCTTTAGAGGGCGAGATACCTCAGAGGAGTGGGGGGGCTAGAAGGCCTGAGGGAACCAGCAACAAGCGCAAATTGATACCATTTGCAAGTGGAAATCATTTTGATGTGCAAATCTGTCCACTGGGTTGATGATGCCCAACACACAACATCTCAGGTCATCATTTGATCAAACTGCGTACGGCAAAGAAATTTCAGACGCCATTTATTTCTCACCGTTGAAGAAACAAAACAACCACTGCAGGCATGGCAGCACTTGATGCAGTTAACCATATTGTCAATTCGGGCACTTCTGTAAAGTGCGGTGGTGCTGTGAGTGAAACATGCTGCACATAATTGCAAGAGCATGGTTTTACGCTCGCAGTTTTTGCACCGAGTTATCGATTGCCTCGTGCAACAGCTTCCATTCAGCACTCTCTGTACCGAGTTTGAATTCAGTGCGGATTGTCCCAATGAGATTTCCATCACATCTCTGGCTGTAGCTGCCTGCAAGGCTTTCCGAGCCGCTGGCGATGCGTCAACCAAGGTAGGTGCACATTGTGTTGTCCCAACTGAAGCGCCCACATGTCTCCCCATTGCTTTCAGACAAATTCGGAAAGCTTAGATGGTCTTCCGCAAATCTACGCCGAGGTATTTGATGCTAGGCTCGCTGATCTGCAGCATGTAGGCAAGCAAGCTGCCATTTCTCAAGGTGGAGGCATGCTCACGGACTTTGACTGGAGCCTGAGGGTAAGCTTTTGTGTGAGTCTGAAATCGCATCTTCTCTTGCATCATCCTTTCTTGCAGCTAACAGTATCATCACAATCGGCTGCAGCAGTTCGTGACCCCAAAGTACTCTTATCACTCCGCTCGAGCGCGCTTGGTAGTTCGGGAACTGCTCAGACTCATTTACTGGAATTATCTTCCGAGGCACTGGACAATGCAGTTCAGGAGCTGGAGCGCGCTGCCCAAGTAATGCAGCAGTCAGAGTCATCATAAATATATTTCGCCAGCATCCTCAAAAATAAGCAGTCCCTAGGTTCACTGCAGCAAGTTCTCCCTGCAAGCATGGAGGCTGCTGGCAAACTGGCCCATATCGGTCCCGCCGGAAGCTTCTGTCGAGGTGTCTCCCAGGGCAAAACGCCACACATCGTGCTGCTCTTGCTCTTGCTTGCCCGTGGAGCACACCAAGCACGGCTCTGGGAAGGCTAGCAGCTCCGCCCCTGCACCCCCCTTGCAGGCGATAGCGGAGGCAAGCGGTCCAGCCAGCCTGCGCCAGGTGCCGACAGCAGCAGGAAAGCGCGCGACTCCAGGCGGGCTGATCAGCGCGCTGAATTCAGCCCCAGTGGACCAGCGCCGAAGCAGAGTAGGGGCCGCTTCTAGCGTGCTCGCCAGCACGATTGAGTCGATTTCGAGGGCCCCTTCACCCCCTTTGCACCCCAAAGGAAGCCCCACTGTCAATGCATGTGCATCCCATGAAAATGGTTGCAGAGTGGCATTGTCCAGCACTGCTGTGCAGAAAGTCCAGCTGCTGCGAACGCTCAGCGAAGCAGCTTGCGAGTTAGCCCCTGAGGGGGGTGTAGGGGGGGTGTCACTCCAAGAAGCCACATCCTTCAGCTCAGGCATTCCCAGCAGCCACATTGCGTTCTGCACAGCAGATGGCGGAACAGGGCACCCCGCGCTTGTTCCGCGTTCAAACACATCAAGCAAGGCCGGCGCCACGGCCGTGGACGCTGAGCGTAGGGACTCCCAATTTGATCGTGCAACACCCCAAATACCGCTCGCATTGCTGCTGCTGCCACTCTCTGCGCCGAATCCTGCCTCGAATAACGTCAACATTGCAGTCACCGAAAGCAGCACAAGTGATGTGGAGGCATCCAACCAAGCTACCCAGGAGGCCACTGCAGCCGAGGACAGCATTGCGACAGGCTTGGCACCACGCAGCTTCAAGGCGGCGCTCCGAAGCTCCGCAGCGGCGGCGAGCGGGAACAGCACGATTCCTCGTGCATGCTCGCCTGTGCTGTCAGGCTTCAGCCCCTGGAGCAGCAAAGGGGTCGAGGGGGGCTCTATTTTCCCACACCCCCCCTGGGCCGCTGATTGCAGGATGAACCCCAGAGCTGCAAGTCGCGTCAAACGGCGACAGGCGACACACGCTTGCCATGTGTCCTCCTGGGCAGTGGCTTGCAAGCTAAGGAGTAGTTGTTCTGCAGTGCAGTCTGTGGGCAGCTGCCCCTTCTCCAGGCCCGCATATAGGGAATGTGTGCCCACGATGTGCACAGCTCGAGCCCAGACACCAGGCGGCAGCTGTTGCTTGAGGTATGAAAGCATGTCCAGCACATCTGCGGCTGTGTGACTTGGCTGTAGTGACCCAGTCCGCTTCATGGCGACGTCCTGGAACACCTCTTCGCTGTGTTCCACCTGCCACGCGGACACAAAAGCACCATCGTCGATCAGTGCAGCCAGTAGGTCTGCCCTGCTCACGAGGGCCTCGGGCTGAGAGGTGGCGCCAGCTTGTGCCTGTGCCGTGGTGTCACTTGGGAAAGACTGGGGGAGGGAGAGGTCCGGCACCTGCACCGGCGAAGGGGGGGCTACAGGGGGCTGTTGGGGGGGCTGCTCGAAATCCCCAAAATCCCCAAAATCGTCACCTTCCCCCGGTCCAGTGTGCTGTTGCACACGCGCTTGTGGCTGCTCTGGACTCGTTTGGGGGGGGGGCACAGTGGGCATGGGCGCCCCTGTGTCGGTGCCCTGCTGCTGAACGCGGCTGGAGCCCCCCCCAAGCGTTGCATCCAGGGTGGCGGCTGCTGGGACAGCTGCAGGCACATCATGTGCACTGTGCTCTACTGCATCTGGCAGCTGTTTCAGCCCCTGTAGGCGGGAGCTTGCCAGCTGAGGCAGCTGCTTCAGCGGAGCGGACACTTGGTTCACCCGCTGCACCTCTGATTTCCGCAACGGCCGTGTGTCGTCCGTGCGTGCAATGCCGTCCAGACGTAGCAAGCAGCGTGTGGCCACCTCGTCTGCACGCTTGCACAGACGCTGCACATATTGTACCAGGTGCTCCGTGTGGCAGTTCTCCCCAGGCGTCCCACGCAGCCCCTCCTCCCGACCGTGAGCTACGTCCTCGATATACCTCACATCACGCGCTAGACTGTCCACCTCACTGGAGACAGTGCTGATACTGGTGATGATGGTCATCTCGTCGTCCCCCCGGGGCAGCGGGGCTGGCATGTCCAGGAGGGGTACGATGGGGGGGTCACCCGCAGCGGACCCCCCCCCCCCGAATCTCACGTTCCCCCCTGTAGCACCTTCTGCTGGTTGCTGACCAACATCTGCCGTCAAGTGGCTGGTGGCTGGCACCCTCCCTACGCCACCCAACGCAGGGGCGGCAGTTTCAAAGTCGCCAAAGTCACCGAAATCGTCCTCTTCAGCCATAGATGGATCATGCTGCCTGTCTTGCACAGGCACCTGTGTAGCAGCTTCTGGTGTGAATGGTGGAAGGTGTGTTGCTTCTCCTGCCTTCGGGCTGTTGGCGCCGCTCTCGCCGGCGCCGTTCAGGGGGGGTAGCACAGGTGAAGGGGGGGGCACCACAGGGCTCAGCAGCCCGCCGAAAGCAGCAGACAAGTTGACCGCTGCAGGTGTCGAGGGCCTTGGTGCTGGGTTGCCGCTGTTGTGTACAGCATCTTTCAGTGCTGCTACTGCTTCTGCCGGAAATACATCGAAGGGGTTGTCCTCAGCAACGCCCACGGCTGCAGCACTGCCAGCAGCAGCAGGCACGGCTTGACTGCCGGAGTGAGGCTCTTCAAAGTCACCAAAATCGCCAAAGTCGTCATCCCCAGCTGCGGTCTCTGCGGACTGAGGGGAGAGTAGCGGTGTGAAGGCAGCGTGCTGAGCAGAAGGCTCCACTGGGGCAGCTTGCTTCAAAGGGTTATGAGTCAGAACTTGAGCATGCAGCAGCAATGAACTCATGGTCATGCCATCAGCAGGGATGGCTCCGGCTGATAACAGCTGAAGTAGGCGCATAAGCACGACAAACTGCGCCTCATCAATCTCGCCCTCGTTGCCAGTGTCCACTGCAGCCCAAGCTGAGCGCAATATTGGGCGATCAAATCCCAGCGAAACGAGCCATGGTGCAATTGTATGCCCCGATATTGTCTGATTGGTCCCTGACAAGTCCTTCCAGGCTGTTCTGTAGGCTTCGCAGTCTTTTGCTGGTATGCTCGGCAGCACTTGAAACGCTGCTGTAACTCCTCCTGCTCCGATTGAGCTCATGTTGTGCAAAACAGGACAACGTTGGCAGCCAGCGCTCGATTTCGCTCTTGATCAATGAATGCTATTGTTTGCAGAAAATAATGGCACTCAGCATTGATAGGTCCTGCACGCGGCCAGGTGTGTGGAGCACCCCAATACGATACGAGCTTCTTTGTTGGGCTCCTTTTTGTCTGAGCAGTGTCGCTGTCGCAAGTGCTGCGAGAGCAGCTTTTGGTGAAAGCTGGAGCAGGACTTGTCAGCCAGTAGAGCTGCACGCACAGGATGAGGTGTGGAACCTGCTGCATCTTGCAGTGGCTGGACAGAAGAAAGTGGTATGCCCTTTCCACCGTCAACTTGTTGGCTCGCTCGCCCCAGCAACGAGCATGGCCAGGGGGGTGACAGAGTCGACAGGACGATACATAATCGAGCCCGCTGCAATTGCACTCTCGATGATTTCAGTACCCAAGTGGGGCAGTAAAAGGCATCAGATGAGGCATGGCAGCTCGTGGAGCGGCAATTGCCGCAGCTAATCGGAGGGCAGCGGCGGCTTCTGCAGCGGAAGATGAAGCTTTGGCTGAGCGAATGACTGCCGGAGTTGGTGCCCTGGCAGACTCTGCAAGGCAATTGGTAGTATCCGATTATGCTCTCAAACGGCACCCTCCGTCAATACCAGCAAAGCTGGACATTGAAACAAGCACGTCGCAGCGACCACAGGCCAGGTCCACGGCGCAGCTGTCCACTGAGCCTGCTGATGCAACTGAACCCAGGAGAACGTTTCGAGATCTTGCACTTGAATCTCCCGAAGTTCTACAAGGCCGACTTCCAGAGTTTTTGTCACAGCAAGGAAGCCGTTGGGCTGCTGCAGAGAATGATGCAGACCCAGGCCCTCACGGTGACGACAGCGGCAGCATCGGAAGTAGCGCCCGCAGCAGAACCCTGACAAGCATTGGCTCTTCCAGTTCAGAAGGATCGGGCGAGTACCACACCGAATTTTTGCAAAGAGCTTGCCCCGTCTGCTGTTCGCAAGGCCAGGCGTCGGGCAGCTGGCTGAAAGTGCGGCGAATTTTCCGAGATTTCACAGCGAGTCGGGCATTCAGACACTTCATTCTGCTCTGTATTCTGGGCAATACGGTGACCTTGGCCATGAGTAACCCACTGGATACTGATAGCGGCAAAGCGCGGGTTTTGGAGCTGTTTGAGCTGGCATTCACATGCATTTTCACGGCAGAGATGCTCCTGAAATTCCTTGCCCTGGTGAGCTGCTGTGCCTTTGAGTGTGCGACGCACATGACCAACAACTTGTTTCTGCAGGGAGTTTTCGTCTCGTACGACCCAAACCCTGAGGCAAAGCGGCCATACTTTGCCTCTGGCTGGAACCGCTTGGACTTGATTATCGTGGCAGTTTCTCTCCTGGAGTTCATTCCAGGTAAGCATGCACGCTCCCGTGGTCACCGCCACCGCTCGAAACCCAGCACATGCATATATACACTTAATCTCCCCTTGCAGCTGTCGCCTCTGGCTCCGGCTCCTCCGCCGCGCGCGCGCTGCGGGTGCTGCGCCCGCTGCGCTCAGTCCGCCGCCTGCCGGGCCTCAAGGTGATAGTGCGCACGCTGCTGGGGTCCATCCCCGACCTGCTCAACGTCATGGTGCTGCTGCTGTTCTTGTTTCTGGTGTTTGCCATCCTGGGGTTGCAGTTCTTCCAGGGGGCGCTGCGGTACCGGTGCTACAATAACGCCACGGGGGACGCACTGCCTGAGCCGCACCTGCACTGCGCTCCCTCGGAGGAGGCTGCCCCAGGGGCTGTGCGATGCCCTACAGACGCCTCATGTCTGCCCAATGCCCAGAACTTCCGCGCAGGCCTGTTTTCGTTTGACGATATCGGGCACGCACTGCTTGTGGTGTACCATCAGGTGGACACGACAGGGTGGTCCCCCACAATGTGGGCACTACAGGACAGCGCCGGAGACGCCACATGGATATTCTTCGTGGTCATCATCCTCTTGGTGGGCAATTTGGCGATCAACCTCGTCCTGGCAGTGCTCGTGGCGGAGTTTGAGTCAGAGGACGACCACGCTAAGATGCTTGAGCTTGACACATTAATGGAGGAGGAAGCTGTGTTCCAGGCTCAGCAAGCAGCCGTGGCACGTATGCAGGCCAGACAGAAACGCAGGAATTCGAATGTGCCCCCCCCTGCCCCCGCTTCTGTCGTCAGGGGGTCCCTGGATGCCAAGTCTCTTCGGAGGCGCATCGCAAGGAGGTCTATCGTGGGAGCTGGCTCCTTCAG
>Ga0307982_1004139_pt1 | contig 11487 bp, 5 predicted proteins | sample OrgLakmetagen989_FD_201847 | JGI IMG/M metagenome (GOLD analysis project Ga0307982, IMG submission 201847) | Saline water microbial communities from Organic Lake, Antarctica - #989 | ecosystem: Environmental > Aquatic > Non-marine Saline and Alkaline > Saline | place: Antarctica: Organic Lake... | reverse complement strand
CGGCTGCGGCGGTGGCGCCACCTGCCTCCCCCCCCTCGTCATCGGAGTCACCCCCCAGGGGTTGCAGTTGCCCCAGCAAGCCACTGGCCTTGGCGGCGGCGTCTGCCTGCAGGGACACAGCCTCCATGATCTTGTTCAAGGCAGCCAGCGCCATACCCTTGGCGGCGGCGCCGTCCGCTTGGGAGGTCTGCGTGGAGGTGAAGGCGTCGCTGGCACGCCCCTGGGCGATGCTGGACAGGGTGCGCAGCATGTTTTCGAACACGCGGCTGCGTCCCGCCACACAGTCGAAGTTCAAGAACAACTCAAGGGAAGTGATGCCGTCGCTGCCGATGCTGTGGAACACAGATAGCACCAGCATCTTCTGCTCGTGTTCCACATTGTGGGAGTCCAGGATTCGCAGCAGCACACTGGTGATGAACACTTCAATTTCCGCAAGCAGCTGTGTTCCGAATGACTTGAGCAGCGTGAGGAAGATACGCAGGGAGATGGAGGCGACGCTGCCTGCTGAGTGCACGGCGTTGCGCAGCAGAGCCACACACAGCGACGAGCGGATGACTGCCAGGAACTGTGCATCGAGTCTGAACAATTCCCCTGCATGCCCCAGAATGCCGAACAGCAGCTCCAGGGCGAGGAGGCGGGAGGAGAGGGCAACGGCGGAGTCCTTGCCCTCCTGGGGCGCCTTGGTGCCGGAGAGGAACGCCGCCAGGCCGGATGTCTGCTGCACAGGCAGGTCTGTGGTGAGGGACTCGCCCTCGGCAGCGGCGTCACCCCCCCCAGCGGAGGCTGCAGAGGCCCCCTCCACGCGGAGGCACATGCGGCACAAGGCGCGGAACAACGTCACAGCGTCCACGTGGTATGGCGAAGTGAAGCCTTCAGGGGTCTCGGCCCACTCGGGAGCCTGTTTGGTGAGCTCCTCGTCTCGCGCTGCATCTTCCATTCGCTTGTGCACAACGTTCAGCATTTGAGTCAGGGCGGCCTTTGCAGTCGTGCGATTCACACCGTTTTTTGTGACCAGATAAATATGAATCACCGATCGAACAGCTGCTAGAAGAGTACTGCCGTGCACTCTGGCATAGTTGCTTGTGACAGCTGTGAGCAGGGCCTTTATTACCTGCAGCTGTACTGCATCATGCTGGTCATCCCGACAGGTGCACACCGCATGGACAATGACTGAAATGAGAGGAACCTGCTGATCCCCCGATGAAACCAATTCCACGCCCCTTAAGTACCCAGGAGCTGTGAGGACACGCTTGTGAATCAAAAGCGCGCACCAGGCGGGGTGGCAGTGCGGACTTACCAAGCAACTTCTGGATGGCATCAAGCGCTGCTGCGCGAGCTTTGCTGTTTCCTTGCTGTACAGCAGCATCAACAAGCGGCTTATGAAACCGATCAGCTGATCCCTTTCTGCACAAATGGGCGAAAGGTTTTGCCAAACCGTATCAAGCGGCAGGGCTACTCTCTTCCACTTGGCACGAGAGTGCATTGCGCGGACACTTCCGCAAATGCACAACTCACCCTGCTTCATCAGGCGACACGGAAGCTAGTTCATCTGCAATGGTGTACTGTGGTGAGCGGTTGATTGACAGCCCCGACGAAAAAAGCGTACCCAGAGCCTGCTGGCACAATTCTCGCAAATCCTCGTCCCGGCGCGAGAGGCTTTCAAACACCTTGTGCAGAGCTTTGGTGGCCAAAGCTTGCATGGTGACCACAGTAATCGACTGAAATAAAAAGCAGACCGGCCAGCTTATAGCTGGGTGCTCAGTTTGGCTGGGCCTGCTTTGACCCGCTGCTGCTGCAGTGCCGCACAAACAAAGTGCACACGATACCAATATCTAAACGTGGCTCCACACGCACAGCAAGAAGCTAGCACGTCGTTGTTTGGCTACCATGCAACCACGACAAAGTTTGCCTGTGCCAATGCTCCATGGGCTCGAAGATGGGGGGGCAGTCGGTCTGTGGGTGGGGCGTCCGCCGAGGCAAGGTACTGTCTTGCTGCTTGCAAATAAGGATGCTTAGGTAAACTCGATCAAAATCCGTTTTGTGATATTCCACATACACCTGCAAAATACATTTCAGGGCGGGCCAAAGAAGCCTGTTGCAACTTCCTCTCTTATCTCACTCAAAATGAGCTTTGGCGGAGGTCTGTGTGCTGCTTTTCACTCGCACAAAAACACCAATTGAATCACTTTGTTTGCAGGCTTGAGCCAAGGTGGAGGTTTCATGGCCGGAGGCGGCCTGAACGACTCAATGAACTCCGGCAAGTCTCCAGCAGGCAGGGTAGGGGGTGGCGTTAGAGCAATTGTTTCAAATGCCGCTGCACTTGCGTCTGCGTTTACAGACAATGCGCCAGCAGCGCAACATCATTCCAGTGACAATCCGCCAACTTCAACAAGCAATTGCTGCTTCACCAGCAGAGGCGGCAACCAAGGACCAGCCATTTCAGATTGATGGCCGGGACTGCCATGTGCGTGCAAATTTTGAAATGCCTGCCACAGCTTTCTCACATCTTTTCTTCTCAGCACTTCAAGATTGTTGCTGTGATCGCTGACGCAACACCAGCAACAACTCACATCCAATTGACTCTCGAGGATAGCACTGGCCAGTGCAATTTGAAGGAGTGGAACAATAAATCTGAGCTTGAATGGGCACAGCACAAGGAGCAACTCACGTGAGTTCGCTGCGGCAAATGAGTGCGAGCTGCCAGCATGCACAGACATTTGGCACACAATGCATTTGCAGACAAGGTACATATGTTACTGTTGTGGGTACAGTCAAGGCTTTGAACTCTGGCAAGACCTTGATGAGCAACTTTATTCAGCCTCTGCCTGACACTAACGAGATCACCCACCACATGATGTCTGCACTGTATGCGCACCTGGTGGCCACCAAGGGCGCCCTGTCTGCACCTGGGCAGGCACCTGGCATGACTGCCACCTTTGGCAGCGGCGGCGGTGCCAGTGGGTTCAACCCCTCCAGCACCCCTGCCATTGGCGGCGCCGCCGTCGCCGGCAACTCTGCTAGCAAGGAAATGCAGACAGTGGTGGGCCGCGCTTTCACGGAGCTGGGCACAACGGACGAGGGCGCCAGCATTGAGGCTGTGCATACCCACCTGGCCACCGCTGGAGTGAACATGGATGAGGCGCAGCTCAGGTCCATTGTCGACAGCCTTTCCATGCAGGGATTGCTATACAGCACTGTGGACGAGAACCACTATGCTACAACCATGTGATAAGAGTGAATTGTCAACAAACTACTGGACGGCTGAGCGCGGTGGCTTCTTGGCGCGGCACAAGCGAAGTCTAAGGTGCCAGTAGCCCTTGCCTGGGGGGTCAATGCGGCTTGCTGACCCCAGCTGTAGAGCTAGTGACATGCCGAGCATTTAAAAAAAAAAACTCCGTGATACTCGTGTAGCGTTTCAGGCACTCTTTACCAGCATGCGTCTCCTAGTGGCAGCATTTTTCGCAGCATCTCTGCAATTCACAGCAGGAAGCGGCGCTTGTGCGCACCTGAATGAGTGTAGTGGCCATGGGCAGTGTCTGGACGAGCTGCAGACATGCGATTGTGATAGTGGTTATGGCGCAGAATCAGATGTAGCTGAGATCCGCTCGCCAGACTGCTCTATGAGTGAGCAGCGTTTCGTCACAAGTGAAACGCAGTTGTAAACCAATTCGCTCACATCGCAGGGACTTGTCCTTCAGGCAAAACTTGGGCAGGTCTTGCAAGTTCACCAACATCAGCACACAGCAAAGATGCTGAATGCTCCGGGCGGGGCCTCTGTAATCGCTCCACCGGGCAGTGCAGGTGTTTCGCAGGCTTTACCGGCAGAGCGTGCCAACGGTCCTCTTGCTTGAACGAATGCTCAGGGCATGGCCGGTGCCTGCCCATGTCAAAAATCGCTCAGGAACCAAATGCAGAGCCCATTCGAATGGCCAGTACATATGGTGGCGCCGACGATGGAAGCACCTGGGATGAGGACAGAATCTACGCTTGTGTGTGCGACAGCATTTGGCCCGCTGGGCTGGGAAACGGGGAAGTGCAAGCTACCAGCTGGTATGGGGTTGATTGTTCACTTCGTGAGTATACCTTATCCCACTCTGTCACACAATATGATCGCGATTTGCTGCAGAGCGATGCCCAAGCGGGGACGACCCATTGACCACCGCTGCAGGCAACGATGAAACGGACTGTGCTTACCAGCTGGACAACGGCAGCACCTGGATGGGTGCTGTGTATGCCAATAACGTACAGAACTCAGCCAAGAATAGGGTGGGAGCACCCTGCAGACACGACTCGACGGGATCATCTGCTGACTGCGACCTTCCGGCGGGGTTTGCAAACGCTGCAGCGCTGACAGCCTCAGGAGGCAGCCAGTTCGGTGCCGTCGGAAACAAATGTCATGTGGACTGCAGCAATCGGGGGCAGTGTGACCACGCCACGGGGATGTGTGCATGTCATGCGGGCTTCGCTGGAGTCAATTGCGGCATTCTTGACGTGTTGGCTCGATCAAAAGCTACTTGAGGCAGGGGCGTTGAACCAGCCTACAACTCCAGGTGCTGTAAAAGCTCAGACACACTGTTAGGAGCTATTCCATCCACAGCGCTAGCCACAAGGGCTCCAGAGACAACGATTGCGGCACACACCATGAGTAGCAGAACGATCAGCCCCGGGCAGCGGTTGAACGTGCCGCCCACAGCCAGGAAGCAGTTCACTGCAGCACTGCGACCAAAGACAGAGGGCTGCACAATCTCCAATAGCATATGGTTTGCTGCGTTGGGAGAGAGGGTCACGGAACACGGGTGTTCCGCGGAGGACCGCACAATGGCGTACTGTGTTGGCCTGATGCAGCGGTTCACACAGCCCCTGGGCCCAGAGGAGAAGGTGCCCTCCGTCTGCTCGTGCGCCAAGAACAGTAATGCATCCCATCGTGACCGCTTCCACCCACTTGACGGCTTAACCACTGGGTCTGAGCCAAAGCCAGCCTCAGCACTGGGTGCTGCTCCTGCGCTGTCGCTCGAAGCCTCCACGGGAAGCGGCGAGGACGGGGCATCTTCCCCACGAGAGCCCCACCCCCGGCGCAGCTTGTCCCCTGATTTCCACGCCCTGAGGACTTGGCGGCTGGGGGAGGGGGGTGCAGGGGGGGCCTGCTGGGACACCCCCCCGTGTCCAGCGCCCACTGCTGCAGCCGTGGAGGGCAGCTGATCCCACAGCATAGTGGCTGCGTGCCAGTCGGGGGGGCTTTGAGCCACTTGAGGCCACTCAGCGGCGATGGTGGCCTGCTGCTCAGGGCTGGACAGCAGCAGCAGCTGTGCCGGCGGCAAGCGCTGGTACATGGCTGTGGCATGGCTCACGACCTGCGGCCAGTCTACACCTTCATGCAAGTGGCGGATGACTGCGTGCATGTCTGCTTCGTCGGTTGCCTGTGTGATGTGGGAAGTGTGTCTCAGCACCAGAGCTGCCGAGAGGTAAATCGGCGCTGCAGGGTTGCCGCACCCCATGCAAAAATCAAACACAGGCGCAACACGAGCGACGTTGTGCTCACAATGTGCAAACCATGTGATGACCCACGGCAGGGCAAAGAACTCTTGAATTCCAGCGTCAAGCAGAGCTGTGTGCACTGCAGAATCCTCTTGCTGAAGCAGCGGCATCAGACACCCCAGCAGCGCAGTGGTCAGTTCCATGCTGGCAGCAGCAAACCCGCGAAGTGGACCATGCAACAAACGAGTCAGACATAATGTTGCGCGGTGCTGTCCCAGTTGACACAGCAGGACGACTGCGATGGCGTGCAGCCCTTGGTAGTAGTGGCACTCCAGGCCTGCGTCGCGACACGCCACCATAGCCCCTTCTAAGACAGCTGTGAGCTGCACTTGCATGCTTTGCCGTTTCTCATCAGACCAGTGCTCCATGGTAGGGAAGGCGCGCGGGACGTCCAGTGAGATTTGGTGCTTGTAAGGAATGTCTGCTTCTGGCAATCCGACAGGGTCCTTGCGCGGTGACTTGTCTGCACCCATCGAGACCTGGCAGAGTAACGGCCAAGCTTTAGTTCTTATTTCAGGAACAAGACCGCCGGGGCCTACCGCCCATGCTCTCAGCCACTCCAAGTGGAGCGGAGCTGCATCAGACAGGCTTCCAGACATTTTCTGCATGGACTTCGTGCTGGCGCCCAGCCGGCGTTGCGGCAAAGTTTGCCCACAAAGAGCGTACAAAGCAAGAAAACATCATCGAACTAGCGTTTTACTGCAGACATGGTGGTTTTGTCTCAGCAGCTTGCGCAGTCCGACCTCAAGTATCACCGCACTGCAGGCAGAGAGCCCCCTGCTGCACAGGTGGGGTCGAAGTAATGGCAATCAAATTTGGGGTCCAATTGCCACTCAAAAGACGAACATTTCGTCTTCACTATTCACTATGTGCCGAGAATGGCATGCTGCGCTGCTTCTCAGCCTCTCCTGCTGGCTGGGCCTCTCGACGCTGGGCCCCTACGGGCCCCTGCGATACGGGGGGTGTCGCTGCTTAAGCCCCCCCTCGTCCCCGCACGGCTTCAAGGACAGCGCTCGCCAAGCAAGCAGGTGCAGTGGGCAGTCCACTTAGACATCAAGACATACGGTGGTAACTTCCTCTCCCCGTGATGCACTGCACCCTCACCTGGCCCCACCTAGCGCCTCCGAGACAAGGCGCTATGGGCAGCTGGAGGGGACATCACCACGTGTACACCAGCAGGCGAAGCTTCCAAGAGAGCGGAAACACTGTGACCAAATACATTTCTAGTTACGCGCGAGAAGCGAGTGCGACACCCCCCTTGCAACAGCACATGCGCCCAGCGCCGTCACCGGTTCTTGGTCTTCTCAGTGCCGCAGGGACACCTGCAGCGTGGGGTTCAGGGGAACCCCTGCGGCTGTCAGGGGCAGGGGGGCCTTGGGGATGGAGCGGGTGCTCACAGACAGCTTGCTGTACCGGCGTGTCTTGCGTTTGGCATCGGTGTCTGCCCCATGCATCGCCTCAAGGGCCGCATCGTCCAGCACCAAATCGATGCGTTCCACGTCAGCCTGCAGCTGCTCCGCCACTGCATCCCACAGATCAACGCAGGTGGACGCCTTGTGGGCTGCTGTGGATAACGAGAGCGTGATGCGTGTGGTGCTGGCCAGCACCTTGCGCATGGGGGGTGGAGGGGGGGGGGCTGCCTGCTGAGAAGCAGCGGGACTGGTGTGCGGCTTTTGGGCGGAAATGACACTCCCACCGGCGCCGCCTGCGCTGTGCCTAGCAGCACTGCGAGCTGGCGACACGGTTGCTTCAATGCGGTCTAGCATACAGCGCAGGGCATCGCTATCGGCGGGGGCCGCAGCCTTGCCCCCCCCCCTTGCACCCCCTAGCGCTGACAGCGCACTGAAGCGTGATGGGGTCATCTGCTTGGGCTGCGGACTAGGTGACGCAGCCCCCCCAAAGTTGCTCACAGCCATAGCTGGTGGTGTTCCTTGCCGAACAGCCGCTTGAAGTGCCGCCACAGCATCCACCTCTGAGTGACTCTCCAGCAATGCATCAAAATCCGATGCAGCTTCAGCTGCATGTGCAGCCTTGTGTGCTGAAAGCACTTGGGGCAATCTCTCCTGGGGGCTCGCAGCAGCAGTGGGGCTGCCTTGTCGGACTGTGGGCGTCTGTAGTGCCGCCTGCACCCTCGCCTCGGCCGCCGCCACAGCCGCCGCATACTGGGGACTGTCTCGACTGACATGCTGTGCAGCATCGGTGTTCTGGGTTGAAGGCGAGTGGGCCGCCTGTTGTTCCTCGTGCAACGCTTGCAGTGCTGCGCGTTGCCGCAGCGGGCTCTGTTTCCCAGACAACCTGTTCTGCTTCAACGTGGCGGCAGTCATGCTCCGACGAACAAGCTTGCGCGCGCCGCTGCTTTTGGGTGACGGGGTTGACCCTACTGCTTGACTGTACTGACCGCCCATGGAAGGGGGGGTGCCTGCCAGTGAAAGGGGGGTAGGCACTCCTCTGTTCGGGGACGTATGCGCGATGCTGTGTCGTGTGACAGGCGCAAATCGGCGGGGGGGTGATGCAAACGATGACCCCCCTTGACCCCCTTTTCTCAGCTCCACGTCAATCAGGTCCTGCATCACGCTGTGCTTCAGCGCAGCCACTTGCGACTGCAGCGCGTCCATACTTCGTTCACTCTCCCATCTGTCCTGCTGCACTTGCTGTAGAGCCTGGTCCTTCACGCTGAGGTCGTGCTCCAGCTGCGACAAGCTCTTGAGGGCAAGGGCGGTGCCGCGGCGCCACCGGTTGGCCATCTCCGCTACGGCAACACGCACAGTTTGCACCCTGTGACTCATGGCACTGAGGCGATCCGCCTTCTCCAGGGCAGCCACCTTACGGGCGGTCACGGCGGCGCCGCGGGCTGCAGCAGCCTTCTCATCCCTCAAGCGAGCCTCGGCGTCGTATGACCCCCCCTGCAACCCCCAGCCTCCAATCTCATCATCCTCTTCGTCAGCTGCTGCGAGTGCACCCCCCCCCTTCTCCTCGGGTATGGCCCCCACAGAAGGCGCCCTGTGGCGGGGGGAGCCTGGAAGACCCCCCCCCACCAAGCCACCGCTCGCACTGCCACTGCGAGCGCGTGTGGGGGACCCCCCCCGCAAGGGAGACCCCCCCCTATCAGCCTCACCTTCGTAAGTGCTGGTGCCCACTGCGGCATCAGCCAGTGTCATGCTTGTCTCAGTGGTCAGCGCATCCAGCAGGCCGTTCAGCGCCACCATGGCGGAGGCGACCAGTGTCGGCGTGGTCATGGACAGTACGTTCATGGCGTCATAGGTGACCTCGGCGCCCCCGGCTGTCAGGGGGTGCGTGCTTCCTTGCGTCATGCCACTGCGTACTGTGGAGGCCCCATCACCCCCTCCCCCGTACAAACCACGGGGGGCACTTCCGTGCAGCGGCGATCCTGTGTTCAAGCTTGCATTTGAGCCTGTTCTGGCTCGAGCTGTCGCTGTTCCGGCTGCACCAGGGGCCTCAATGGAGTTGGCCCCGCTGTACACAGATGGAACATACGCGTCGCCACCTGGTGTTCTCAGTGACAGTGACGCAGCTGTTCCTCGGAAGGATGCTGCAGCAGCCGGCAGACTGGCAGGAAGCTCGTCAGCTGAGCAGGGGGAGGACGCCACCGCCAGCCCCCGCAGAACGCCCACTGCATCCCCATGCCGAGTTCTCACCACCAAAGAGTCAATGGAACCGACACCACCAGATGAAGTCTTTCCTTCTTCAAGCAGCGCTGTTCCGTGTTCTGCGCTACCACCAATGTCATCCAGCTCTGCGGGGCTCCACACCAACCCTTTGCGGATTGCATCTTGTTCCGCGTTCTCGCGACCACCAGCTCCTTCTGCTGCTGCAGCGATCTGCTTTGCGGTCACTATGCGACCTGCTTTGGCAATCTCCTCCTCAGTTGGCTGTTTCTTCCCAGGGGTGTGTGGCGTCGTTGCAAGTGCAGCCTTGCTGGGCGCAGCCTTTGCTTTTCCTGTTGTTCCGCTTTCGTGCTCCTGCACTGCTGTTCTGGCTTCACTTTCCCACGCGTCAGCCCATGTGTTCCACAGTGAAGACAAGCGAGCTCTCATGCCCACATCTGCAGGCAACGAAGCCAGCAGCGCGAAGTTCGGATCGGCGTTGAAGCCCCGTTTAGGGGGGGGGCTACCTGTCCCAGCCTGTTCAGGCACGCTCTCGTCAGCGAATCCAGCATACGCCTTTGCCCACTGGTTGCTGAATGTTGCCAGCAGTGCATCTTGTCGATACTCTGGGCGAGCTCGCATCACTGCATCTGCAGCATCTGGGGCGGCGGTGGGGGCGCCGTGGGGGACCCCCATGACGCCAAGACCCCCTCCTGCACCCCCCCCACCTGGGCGAGATATGGGTGCATCCTGCGCATCGTGCTCTTGCAGGCTGGCGCTGCCTGCTGCCGCCGGCTGCACATACAGCCACTGGCCATACTTCGCCCGCAGACTCTGGTGCAGGAGGGCCACCTCGTCGGCGTCGTCTGTGACGCCGGGGGGTAGCGCGCGGGCACTGCTGTCCAGGATTTGCTCCTTGGCGGGCAGGGTTTCCAGGGGGCGCGCCTCACCCCCCATTTCCCGCATAGACGCCACCACGCCATCTGTGTGGCTGTTGGGGTCGGGCCTGATGAAGGGGGGTAAAAGGGCCCCCCCTGGAGACCCCGTCTCCCCATTCAGCAGCGGGATGACCGTGGGTGTCGCCACAATGCGCTTGCTGCCTGTGCGGCTTCCCCGGCTGCGCACGCGCATGTACATCGTGGAGGCCCCTCCCGCCACACTACCCCCCCCCAGTACAGTGCTGGCAGCGTCACTGGCGAAAAACGCCAAACTGCGACGACGGGCCGCTGTGGCACTGCTGCGCATGGTGGCAGCACCCCCCCGTGCCCCATCGCCCCCATTCTGCGCCCCCCCTGAGTCATCAGAGTCACCCCCCCCATCACCCCCCCCCTCCTCAATGGCGGGCCACTCACCCCCAAACTCTGACACCTCCTCTCGGATTGCCTGGGATTGGTCCACGGCCTGTCTGGCAACATCGGCCTCGCGCTCCCGCTGCACACCAGCCATCACTGAGTACTCCCACTGTTCTGACTTGAGCGGAACAGCGTCGTACGGCGAGAACACCCGCAGCTGGGAGTGCTTGCTGCCGTCGTATGTGTCTGCAGCAGTCACGGGCAGCCGTGGCGGGGGCTGCCCAGCCACCATCGTCACCTTCAGGTCTGCTTCATGCTGAGCCATACGTGTTCTCGCCTGGGCAGCCTTGTATGCGTCCATGCCCGCAGGGGACCCCGCTGCTGTCAGCTCCTCTCCCATAACGCTGCGAGCCTTCCACTCCAGGGAATGCGCCAGAAGCGAGCGGGAAGCCTCCAAGGCGCTCACAGGGCCAGCCACATACATGCTCTTGTCGTCTGATGCGCGGTACATTGCACTTGAAGTTGCAGTGGCTGTCGCGTACAGATTGCTGCCTGGGCCAGCCGGGCGGCCCCCGGCGCTGTCTCGGCGAGATTTACCCGAGCTAGCCGAGCGAAGAGTAGATACACTGCTTCTACGACTGAGAGATGTTGCGACACTTGGGCGTTTTCTTGGTGCAGACTGCGGGCGAATCTGCAAAGACGCAAGGTGCGGTGCCGAAGTGGTGCTTGATGCTGAGTAAATCATTGCACGAGCCAAATCGATGCTCGATAGACGAGAACACAGATTTAAGGCTACAATTGAAAGCACATTCACCAAACGTACATCTAGAGACGAAGTTGATGCGCCCAGTTTGCTTAGCTGGGCTGCTGGTGGGGTTGCCTTTTGAACGTGCAGGTCGCTGAGCGACTTTGCTTTATTGCTGGAAGACAGCGCTCCACGGGGCCCAGACGCAGACAAGGCAGTGCCTGGCCGCGAGGATGCTGGTGATGCTGCCCTTATGGGCAGCGCCCTCCTGCCGCTGTCCCCAGTTTGGCTTGGCGAAGCCGGGCGTGTT
>Ga0307982_1004136_pt1 | contig 11490 bp, 13 predicted proteins | sample OrgLakmetagen989_FD_201847 | JGI IMG/M metagenome (GOLD analysis project Ga0307982, IMG submission 201847) | Saline water microbial communities from Organic Lake, Antarctica - #989 | ecosystem: Environmental > Aquatic > Non-marine Saline and Alkaline > Saline | place: Antarctica: Organic Lake... | reverse complement strand
CGCGTTTCAGCTAAAAGCTCAAAATGGTCAAAAATGGTTCAAAAATGGTATCGTAGCACCAGGCCAACAAAAAAAGCAGAAAACGGCCACAGCCACATGCAGCATACAGCATACAGCATACAGCATGTGCAGGCTAGGAGCACTTTCTAAACTTTTTGGTTTTAATAACTGACTAACTCATATTTCTCGAGTTTAAACCGGAATGCGAATTGGAAAAAAGGTTTTCCCGGCATAGCAGCAGAGCAGAGCAGAAAGGCCAGAAAGGCGCATCTAAATTTCACTTCTGAGATAGCAGGTCGAAATCCTATAAACTATAATAATTCGAATTTCGGGATATCGATTTCTAATTGTAATCGTGTGTAGTTGGTTGTTGGTGTTGGTAATGGAATTAAATGGAAATATTTAACAAAAGCGCCCTGAAATGGACACAAGGCCAAAAGCCCTTCGCGCTGTGGTAGCCGCTTGCATTCGGGTGTTTTTTTTTGCTGTGATAGTCGCGACTGTAGCAGCAGATCCCAGAGGCGGCTCACGGAGTTGTATGCACAAAACACGCAAGGGAGGAGACTTCTCAACACGGCGAACCCACACTGCTGTCCTCACCCTCCGCACCCCACGTATGGAGACAAAAAGCCGGATAGGAGCTCCAGCTCACGCCATGCTCATGAGGTCGCGCAGGAGCTCTTCGTCTTCCTTCTTCACGAACCGGCCTTTCACGCGCATGCGACTGTCGGCAAAGTTTTTGCGCACGTCGTACTTGACCTGTTTCTTGGTCCACACCCGGCGCTGGCGCTTCTCCAAGAAACGTTGCACCCGCTGCCGCCTGGCTTCCGGGGAATAGGCGCCCACGTAGCCAGCGGGCCGCTCGTCGCCGCTGCTCTGGCCCCCGTGAAGAAACGAAGAGGAGCCAAACGCGCGCGCGTGTTCGTCGTCGTCGTCGTAGCCGTAAGGCCGCTCGTCGTCGTCGGAGCCCACCATGAGGCCAATCCGCCCCTCTTCGTCGTCCAGCCGCACCGTTGCCGCATCGGCGAGCGCGTCGAAGCCCGCGAAAGCCCCGCCAAACTGCCCGAGGGACAGGTCCGGGGTGCTGGACCGGCTCGGAGGGCCGGGGCCCGAGGCCGACCGCCGGCGGCGCGGCCCGTGTGCGGAGGGCTCCTTGGCGTGAGGTTTGCCGCTGCCGCCCCCGCCAGCGCTTGAAGTCGGGATGGTGATGGTGTGCCGCGACCGGCTGCTGTTGCTACTGCTGCTGGAACTGCTCAGCAGAAGGCCGTGCTTTCCACCGCTGCTGCTGCTGCTGCTGTTGTTCGCTGGCTGGCCACTTCTGCTGCTTTGAATCCGAAGGCTGTGCGCTTCTTCAAACGTGCCTGAAAATACGTCAGTGGGCGTGCGGCCGAGCAGAGAGGGAGACGCTCCGATGGCGCCCCCAACCATGGAATTCACCGAAGACACGGAGCACGACCGGCCGCGCGGGCCCGTGCACTCTTCATCGCTTCCGTCGAAATTGATGTCGTCTAAGTTGAACTCCGAGTTGGAGCTATGGCCGTGGTGGAGGGGGTGATTGTTCCCTCCGTTTCCTCCTCCTCGTTGCCTGGCGTGGTTGCTCAAGCCACCTAAACTGAAGCTTCCCAAGCTGGATGAGCCGGCTAAGGAACCCGTTTCGGACGGTATTTTTCGCAGCCCGTTATGGCAAGACGAAGAAGGAGCACCTGCAGGAGCTGAGTTCACAGCGCACTCGACTAGCCCTAAGTTGCCAAAAGTAGCCGCACCGCCACCTTGGTCGCCGCTCCCACCAGTGCTGCCTCCGCTAATCCCGCTGTTAGGGCCCGGCTTCTCACCTCCGCCACCGCTGCTGTTGCTGCTACTGCTACCTGTGTGGTTGCTGTTGCTGGAGGAAAGGGCCGTATCTAGGCCTGCCTGCTGTAAGAAAGTCAAGTCCAGATCTTCTAATAAGTCCAGTGAAGCCCGCTTCGACGAAAGGAGGCCACTCCGCATGAGCGATTCTAATGCTGCTGGGTCGCCGCCTGTAGTGTGTGTTCAGTTCATCTTCAAGGGCGCGAGCATGTTACTTTGAGCTAGCACTGGGCATACCTAACGCTCTAGGCTCATGATACACACACAAAAACAGGAGTGGTGTGCAATTCACTTACCTTCAAAGCTGTCGAGAGCTTCCTGAAGCCGCTCGTCGCCTGCCACGATTAAGTCTCCTAGAGTGGACCGCTGCTGCGGGTCGAGCACCGCGATGCCCGTCCTGAAGAAGCAAAGCGATAAGAAACAGGCAAAAACACGAGTCAAGGCGCGCCCAATTTTTCGTCATAGCCGAAAGAGACTTGCTTAGAAAACAATGGCAAACAGACATAACTCAATAAATTGACAGAAGTTGCAGCAGCGCCAGCAACGTACAAGCAAGGCAGGTCAAGGTATCCCATACAGGCGTCACTGACAACCTAACAGCCTCTTCTCTCACCGGTCTTCGAGATCTGAAGCAGAACGAAGCCTCCCGCCAGCCAGCGTTGTCACCGTGGCGGACACCTCGCCCGTGCACTTTTGACCATGCCTTAACGCTGCTGATTCACAAGCGACTGGCGCTGCCAATGCACTACTCTGCGAGAGCATTTGAGACTCCGCCGGCAATAGCGGCGGGATTCGCCCGGTGCCCAACGCGCCGCCAAGGTATATATTCCTAACGCAACTTCCTACTCCACCGCTACTTCTTGTGCCTGTTCAAAGTACGAACTCTGCTCACTTCACAATCTCCAGAGCTACTCGCCTTCTATGTACGCGAGCCCACTAGCCGTGCAACGGCTATCCACGGCGCTCCTACTGCAGCGTCAACGGAGGAGGCCCCACCCGAAAACGGGGGTTATCTCTATGAGGACTCGAAAACTCTTAAAATTCTGCCATGCATACTATTGCTGCTTCAACATAAGACTGCAGGGATTTCAAATTGCTCGGAAAGAGGCTCCCTAGTTACGCCTTCTATTTATTCCTGTTGGCACAGAATGTAAGAAAAGAAGGTCAGTAAGGCGACAAGGTAGATGACATGTTCGCGACCTCAAGGTCAAGAACGCCAAAAGGATCCTGAACACCCCAGAAAGAGTCCATTTATGCATAAAGGTAGCCTAAAACACTGCTGCTGCTTAAAAATAGTGCTGGTCTTGCGCCCCCGGTTTTTCTCATTCGTTATTTTCCCGAAGAAGGATTCCGACTGACATCACTCGCTAGGAAAGCTACAGCCATAGAATACTTTAATCCCACTTTCATTTCGACACTGACTCTTAAATGAATTCGGCCAAAGCGCTCTACAAAATTTACGGCAGTGAGGTTGGCAAATACGTTAAGCAAAGCTCATTCTTACGCACGAGTCCATTGAGCCCTCGCCGAATTCGTCATAAAATCCAATCGACCGGACCTTGCGAATCACAAGAAATCGTATTTTTATAAACGTTCCAGGATTTGATTCATTTACAGGGGATGAGTCTCGAAAATTACAGCCAATCATCACAGGCTCATCCGATCATCCGACGGGACCCGGAATTGGTGAGCCGGTGAGCTGATGGGCATGAAAAAATGGGCACTACTTGACACAGCCAGCTAGATTTCGCTCGCCTTGAGTAGAAAGCTCGAACCTTATCCTTCTTAAATGTCTAAAGTTGTTGCGCTTGCGCGCCTGACGCAACCGGATTTCATAAAAGCAGCAGCAACCTCGGGCACTGCGCAACTTCTCACTATCCCGTACTCACACTACTGTGAGTTCAGCCGCTGGTGCCTTACCGCTGGTGGCAGCATTCCTTTCGTGGAACACGCCTACGCTCCAGGAGCTCACGTTCTTCCTACTATCGCTTTACGGGTCGGAGGCCCAACGAAACACCTCTCGCCAAGTTCCTTTGTGCAGCCAGTATCACGACAAGATCCTTCCCCTTCGTCGCCTTCTTCACCTTCTAAGCCTCCTCGGGCACGCCCTACAAGCGTGCCAATTCTAGTGTTCCCTGACGGCCAAGTACTCACGGACAGTTGGCAGATTGCTGAGGCTGGGCTTGCGCCCTCAGGGCGTAGCGAGATTGATGCCGGCCTGAAGGTGGCGCTAGACACGGAAATCGCGCCGCTCGCTCGACAGCTCGCTTACGTTGGGCTCCTCGCGCCTCGTCACGCGGCCCACTGGCAGGCGCTCTGCTGCGGCGCCGGTAGCGTTGCCTACGGAACAGCTTGGCGACTTGGCCTAGGCTCGTGGCTCACGGCTAACATGACTGACACGTTTGCCACGGACGACGCCAACGCTGCTGAAGCTGCAGACACACAATTGATGGCTTCTTTCGAGGCCGTGGAGCGAGATCATTTGGCGCCTCTTACAAATTTCGGTGGCACAGGCCAATCGTTTCTGGGTGGAGCGACACCAGGGCTCGCTGACTTTGCAATGGCAGCTCTTGCAGCGCCCGTAGTGTTGCCGCCGCGCTTTTGCGAAGGCGCTTACACCGACATTTTCGATGCCGTTGCACGCGATGACGAGGTGTTCGCAACACAGGTGGCGCGTTTTAGGAACACAGCAGTTGGACAGCACACAATGCGGGTGTACCATGATTTCAGATAGCACGAGAAGTTGAGATTTCATCGACCTCACCAAAACTTTGGGAGTGATAATTTCAGTTTTTTTTTTGTGTTTCGAGTCCCCAAGTACCTTTACACTTGACACTTAATCCCCAATTCGCATAGATCAATCGGCCGGGAGCTGGAGACATTTCTCGCCTTGACTTTCAACCAAGCGCATGGTTGTCTCGTCATTTGTAATTGGATGTTCAAATAAGGCAATAAAGGGAAATAGATTCCTGATCGTGTGTCTCCAGCCTCCTTTATCTTTATCTCCTAAGTTGGGTAGTTGGGTAGTTCATATGTGGTAGTTACGGATTCATTTAAACCGACTAGTAGAATTCCGCTTTGCGGACTGGCGAATGGGCATTCCGGACGACAGCCAGATTAGAGCGCTCTAACTTGAAACCAGCGCGTGTTGTCGGCCTCGATCAGTACTTTCACGTCATTGAAGCCTTGCGCGCCAAGCATGCGCTCGGCCACCGGCACCGAAAAGCCGAGCGTGCCGAGGCCTTCGCCGCCCGGTTCCGACAGCGCGCAGCTCATGCATAGGCAGGTGGAGAATGCGTACATGGTGGCTGCGGCCGGATTGCCGGCCAGATTGGCTCTGACTCCAGGCAAGCCGGCAATGTCAGCCAGCAGCCAAACGCCGCCGGGCCGTAAGCTCTTCTTCACTTGCGCAATCAGATCGCTGGGAAAAGGCGCGTCGTGGAGAACGTCAAGCGTGAATACCTGTACAAAAAGAGAGAGAGAGAAACAGGCAAGAACGTGTTCGAAGTAAAGAGTAGCTAGACCGCCAATGCCACCATTTCATGTTTGCGCAGAATAGGACGGCTCAGTTTTGGAAAAATAAACCAGAGCCGCTGAGAGAAGCGTGTCAAAAGGGTGTTGCTCTTACCACATCATAGGCCCCACTCGCGTCCCCTAGGGGAGCCTTTCGAGCATCGTAGGCTACCGCGTTCGACACACCCGCTAAGGTGTTTGCACAGCACTCGAGGGCTTCGTCTGACACTTCGTAGCCATGAAACGTGGACCTTGGATAAGCTTTCGCCAAAGCCTGCACCAAACTTCCACCTCCGCACCCTAAATCGGCCACCTGAGCACCCGCGGACAACACTGCGTGCACACTAATACCATCTGGCATTTGCGCAGTAGGCACCACGCGAGGTAAGACACAGTGGTGGATGTGCTTGCGGTGGCCTCGGTCAATGGCTAACGCAACGTCGAGGTCGTTGTAAGGCAGCCCTAGCCCTGTAGCGAAGGCCTCAGGCAGGGTGGTTTTTGCACGGTTGACTAACGAGGGCACCATTTGGACTAAAGCAACGTCATACTCGGGCGATGCTTCGTCCGCCAGCACGGCTGCCATGGCTTTGGGCAAACGGTAGCGCAAGTCCTCGTCGCCGTCGCCATCGCCTGGCAACAGTTGTAGCACACCCATAGCGGCTTGCTGAGCCATCCATTCGCGGAGCCACCGCACCTAAACAAATTCGCAAAAGTAAGAAATGACGCTTAGACAGTGTTGGACGAAATCGAAACCCTATTATAAGAGCTAATGCTGGTATCTGGAATAGTATGTTTGGAGTTTCTGGGCTTACATATGAACGAGAGTACCTTTAGGTTCGATGCCCGAGCTAATTCTGGAGCCGACACAGAAGAACCGTCCACAGCACACAAATCTCTCAGAGTTGAATACAGCTTCAATCGATCGCCCAGGTAGAGCTGAGAGGCTTGCATAGCCCCACCGATGCTACGCCACACGACGCCGTGGGCGTTTTCGAAATCTGTTTCAGGATCTCGTTTGCCAGTTTTCGAAGATGCAATTTCGGGCTCTTTTGACAGGAGCGTCATCACTAGAGCGCACACTGCTGCGCCTGCAGCCGCGCTCCCAACAATTAGTGAGACCTGTGCAGGCTGCATGCTGCGGCTACTCATCTTGCAAGTTGCAAGAATGTAATCGTAGGTAAGCTTGACAGCACCGTGTTGATTTATCACCCGAACGGGCCGGTGCGGTGTTGCCGTCGGAACACAAACCCCAACCCAACCCTACCCACCAAACAACTGTTGAGTGAAGAAAAGAGGAAAGCCTCCTTTGAACTTTGAATTTGCCCCTCTATCTCAATCTTCAGTAGACCAGTAGAGAAAGGATTAGATTGGATTACATTCCCCCGTGCGAAGATAGTCAAGGGCAGAAATAGCACGCTCACAGAGGCAAGAGACCAAAGCACAAAGCAAACGGCTACCTACTACCATGGGCCAGATGTGGTCCGTGTGAAGTGGGATAAAAAGGGCAGCACACGCAGCCAGCACATCCCGCTCCCTCCTCGTGTATTCGTTTATTTTCGCCGGATTTACTTCATACATTGGATTAACAGGGGCACGCAGCTCAGCCAAGCATTTAACAGAAAAATACATTGCACATACCCAAAGGCATACTTCACAATTCGCCTGCGCAATTTCCCGACGTGGAAGTACAATCAAGACTTCGGCTTCGCCGAGAACCAGCCTAGCGCACTCCCGCTGCCTCTCTTTCCTTTGCTTGACTCGGCGGGAGCAGGTGGGTGAGAAGTGCTGGACGCGGCGGGTGGCACCTGCTTTTTGGCACGCGGAGCGAGCAGCGAAGCTGCAAAGGAAGGCCGGTCAGCGGCAGCGACAGTCCGTTGCGACCCTGCGCTATCACCGCCAGCAATCTTGATGCTATCACTGCTGCTACTATTGCTAGTGCTGGATTGGTCATGGTGATCGATTCCTGAACCAGCCTGATTAGCTGCGTCTGCGAGTTGAATGGCGGCCGCAATCTGCCAGCTGGCTTCGAGGGCGTCTGCGTCATCGCTTTCGTCGAGATCGACGTTCGCATCGATGTTGTTGTCGTTGCAATTGCTCAGCGGAAGCTGCTCGCTTTTGCTTCGACCATCGTGAGAAGAAGCAGCTGATGATGTTGATGACGATGATGAGCTATTTTTCGCGGATGAAGAAGGGCTGAGTGCTGAAGGAATTTTGGCACTGGCAGTATACCTTAAACAATGGAAGAGAGTAAGTAAGTAATTAAGGAAAAGAGGAGGAGAAGAAGTGCACGATTGAATCAGAGAATAATGGAAAACGAGCAAAGAGAAAAATGATTTAATAGCAGAAAAAGCAAAAACAACAAGCCAAGACAATTTCAATGACTATAGCCCAGCGAGCGATCGAAAATTGAACGCTGGGCTTTGACTTTGTACCTCATGTCAAGAGCCCTTTGTGCATCTCGGTCTCCGTGCGAGGCTGCTATCGAAAAGTAAGCCGCAGCCAGAGCAGAGTCTTGTGGCAATTTCCCACCTCGCCCGGTTTCGTACCTAGTGAGGTATCACCACACGAGATCGAACAGTCTAAATGTCATCCAAGGAGGTGAAAGTACTGTGTCGAATGGTTTCGCTTTTGATCCCACCAGCACAAACACGCACGAATACCCACAAACACTCCAACCAAACTCACATGACTGCAAGCCGATGTGCCGCTTGCGAATGGCCCATTTTCGCCGCAGCGGAATAGCGGGCCGCTGCTTGGCACTCGTCTCGCTCATAAGGGGCTAGGTCTGACAACTCTTCGCGTAAAGTGGTCAACCACTGATCACCTTCGCACGCAAGAAGCATATCCACCACTGCAGGAGGAAGGCTCCAAAGCTGCTGGCTACTGGCACTGCTGCTGCTTGATGGGTTGACAGGACTACTTCTGATGTTGCTACTGCTGGGGCTGTCGTTGCTTTTGCTGCAGAAATTGGTGCTGCCTTCGATAGGGTGCTTGCTACCAAGTTCACCGAATGATTGCAAGTCCTTAGCATCAAATCCTAAAGATCCAGTCTCAAAGAGCAACCCAATTCGAAAGATAGCTTCCGGCACGCTGCCTCTGCTCGCTGCCATCAACCAATAGCTCGTGACTCGCGCGCACCGCCAAGGGTGAGTTGCTGGCTGCACCTTCATCCAGCTAGCGACAGCGCCAGCGCCCTCCGCGGCTGTTGAAGCAATTGATACTAAGTTATCAGCTCTGGCAGTGCTGCTGGGTCCACCCACGGTAGCGCTGCTACATGTGCTGTTGTCTGTGGATTGGGGCAACTGTGGCAGCGGAATGGATCGAATGCGATGATCTTCTGAAGAGGTGGGCGATGAGGACGACGGCAGAGGAAGCTGAGGCTCCGCCGCCTTGTTGTCCGTTGAATTATGAGCCGTTGGCTCCGCGAGAAGGGTGGCCACATGCACCTGTGTTCAAACAACAAGGATTTTGACATCAAATATCCACTATTTCACAAGATACATTCAAGAGCAATTACGTCCCCAGCACCTACTGCATAGACAAGACATTAAGGGGCTCTACATATTTCTATGAATTGGCAGCAGGGAAAAATAAAAGAATGAATGCGAAGTGTGCACGTTGACAAACACGCGCGTAGGAAGTATAAACAAGCCATTAAAAAAAGAGAGCTCGCATACATCCACACCCGTACCATAGCCTGGGCATCGCCATCGTCTCCGGAAGCAGCCGCCCCGAACCACTGCAAAGCAGAGCTGGCGTCTCTCCGCACCCCCACACCCAGCAATGCCCTCAGCCCTAGGAGCGCCATGGCGTGCTTGGCCGCTGCTGGCGGCACGCTTCTGTTGTCACTACTTGCAGTGAGGGCGTCAGAGGCATCAGCACCAACAACAGCAGCAGCAGAGCCACCAGCAGCAGTGCTAGCAGCGTCTGCAAAACCAGCTCCGTTGGTACTATTCAAGGCAGCCGCAGTAGTACTAGCCGCAGCATCAGCAGCAATGACAAATTGCTGAGCAGCTCGCAGAAGAGCATCAACTGCCGCGGCATCATCCCGCCGGTACCCACTTCGGCCGAGGGTGTAGCACGCTGCTAATCGCATGTTTTCCCACGCACTCAACCGGCTTGCTTCAGCCAGCACCCAGGCTTGCTCCTCTGCTGCCGCCACTACCATTGCGGCTTCTCTTTGAGCTGCTGCTGCTTTGAGCTCTGCGGGTGAAAGATCACTACCACCATAACTATTCGAGGAACTGCCGCTGCTGCGACGGCGGCGGGCTCGGCCAGGGGACCCAGTCAGAGGAGCTGTAGCTGTTAAGTGAAGTGCATGAATGCGTTGTTCCACGGACAAAAGGCGCTGGTCTTCCTGGCGGAGGGAAGCCTCTAGAAGGTCGAGGCGCACCTGCCATGATGAAAAGGGAAAGAGCAAAAGAAGTTACCACGAGACAAGCCGATGATAGTATCGAGGGCTATTCGAGTATTTAAACTGTGCCCATCGCCAGCAATACCACGTCCTGTCTCTCTTCTGTGCATAATTAGGTATGTGTGAACATACTAGACAACACGTCCTCGTGTTGGATCTTGCTTACTCACTTCCAAGTCAACCGCCACTCGCAGTTCAGGTGCTGGAGTGCCCGGAGTGTAAGTGGAGTAAGGAAACGAAGGCGGGCGAGGGCGCGGAGGTGTGACGAGTGTCTCATCTGTGTCCCCTGAGAAATTCACAACTTGTGGCTGCTGCACGTCTTCATTGATATTCTCTTTCGTGGCTGTTGCATCAGTCGCAGCACTCGTCGATAACATGGCAGCAGGATCAGCAAGAGAAGGAAGAGCAGCAGCAAGAGGAGGAGCTGGCGTCGGAGAAAAAGGAGCCAGGTGTGGCGCTACCAATGAGTGGTTCGCAAGAGCAGCAGCTGCAGGTGTGGCTACACCAGTACTCATAGGTGGCACTTGACTAGTTGTGGCCACACTACTAGTCGTAGTTGACATTTGTGCTTTGGATACCCTCTCCACGGCGGCAAAGCGTGTGGTCACCCAATCCTTGGACGCCAGCAGCTCGCGTCGTCTGGTGTCGGCCTGCACTTCGAGCCGGCCTCGTTCGCGCTCCAGTGTGTCGAGGGAGACCTGTGAAGATAGACGTGTCGCGTTTCATCCAAAAAGGAAGCAATCGATGAGGAATTAAAAAGAAACGGGAGAGGGATATAAGGTTGAAGTAAACTTGGAAAGCAGAGACAGAAGAGAATTATTGAGCGAAGGTCGGAAAAAAAAAGGAGCGACACAGAAGAATTGCGGGCTATATATGGTCTCTCAATCCTAACAATCATAACAAGAACAAAATAGTTCCTTACTTCCAGGTCGTGGTGGCGCAGCGACTCTTCGCACAACGATTCAGTCAAGCACCGCACGTGCTCCATCGCCATTGCCGCTTCAACTTCCGCATCTTCTTGAGGAAAATTCGAGCTTTCCTTGCCACTACTCGTAGGAGCAGTAACGCCGTCCACTACCGCAGCAGTAGTTGATGGAGAAGAAGAAGAAGAGGAGGAAGTCGCCGTTTTGGCGCTTAAATGCTCATCTGATCGCGACTCTTGTCGCGCAGACACTGGAGTCTTGGGAGCTTCTTCTCTGATGCCTTCAACATTGTCGTGGTGCTGCTCTCGCGAACCTGAACTGCTCCTATGGCTACTGTCGCTGCTCCTATTGCTATTGGACTGATCCAGTTCTTGGGATCTGGCGACCTTCCTGAGCTCTTCTTGCCTTTCTGCTTCTTCGGCCAACTGTTCGATGGACGATGCGCGGAATGTCTTCTGAGTCAAGGTATGTGAGTTCTTACGATTTCTCTTTTCATAACTTTTTTTTGAAAAGGCTCACACAAAGCCTTCTACTCCAATCCCCTCTTTCCCGGCCACATAAAAAGGTCATTTTTTTCTTGGTAAGCAATAGACAAGAAATAAAATAATCACGCGCACATACCTTGAGCGCGTCTAAAACCGCAGGCGACGGCGGCAGCGGCACCTCAGTACGAGGAAGAATAGGAGGAGGGGTAGATGGAACAGCGGGACTCTCTCTAGCAGAGCCAGCAGTATGCTGCTGCTGAACGCAGGTGTTTTCATCAGGCTGGCCACCACCACCACCACCACCATT
>Ga0307982_1004135_pt1 | contig 11491 bp, 5 predicted proteins | sample OrgLakmetagen989_FD_201847 | JGI IMG/M metagenome (GOLD analysis project Ga0307982, IMG submission 201847) | Saline water microbial communities from Organic Lake, Antarctica - #989 | ecosystem: Environmental > Aquatic > Non-marine Saline and Alkaline > Saline | place: Antarctica: Organic Lake... | reverse complement strand
GCCCCCCCCCCACCCCCCCCCCCCCCCCCCCCCCCCCCCCGCCCCCCCCCCCCCCCCCCCCCCCCCCACTCCGACCAGGATGGGCGCACATCTGACGACAGCGACGAAGACTCAGCGATGGCACGGCAAGCTGCCTCCAGCGGCGTCATGCCACAGCCCCGCAGTCGCTCCTCGTCCTTTGCCCAGGCCCAGGCACAGCGCCTGAGCATGCTGCAGGGGACCTCTGCGCCGCTGTCCCCTGCCAACGGGGCTACCCTTCGCCCCATGCCGTTTTTCCCTGCGAATGCCCAGCTGCCGGTGTCAATGGCAGCCAACAGCAGTGCAAGCAGCAGCAACAGCGTGTTTGGCAGCCTGGGCGCCCGCCCTCGCCCCGGCTCTAGCCTCAGGGCAGTGCCGCTTAAGACCGCGGCATCGTGGGAGTCTAACCATGAGTGGGGGGGGTGGACTCACCCCAGCAGCACAAGTGCGCACAGCAAGGACGGAGCACAGCACACCCGCACCCAACGGTCCAACAGTGACCTCCATTTGGTGGATTCAGATGCAGACGGTGAGCACAGTGACACAGAACAGCCACTGGCGGTGGATGCGCTGTTGTCCACGCCGCAGCTTGGCGCTACCCAAGCCCCTGGAAGCACGTGTGCAAAGCACAACCAGGGCACAGATGTGGAGTCACTGCTGCTGCCGCTTGCTGTTCCGAGCATGGACATGCCGGATGGACTTGAGCTTACGGGGGGGGGGGGCAGCGAGAGGCAGGGGGGGCAGGACCAGCGGCAGACACGGTCTGTCACATCAACGAGGCCGTCAATGCAGGCGGACACTACTGTAGCCGCTGCACCCGTAGTGTCTGTCACGGCACGTGTGCTGAACCAGCGCCCCTCCACCGGTCAGGCAGTGGCCGCGGCCGCTGCAGCCGCCGCCGCCAGTCGTCAGCGGGCATCAGCTAGCGAGGGCTCCAGCACCCCATCAGAGGGCGATGCAGACAGCCCACGGACGCCAAGCGAGGCACCCCAGCAGCAGCAGCAGCGTGGGAGTGCTTTGAATCTGGGCATCTTGCAGTCCACAGTGGGTCGCTTCATGGAGGCGCTGGCCCCAGCATTTTTGCTGCAGCAGACCATGATGGCTGTGGACGAAAGCGACTTGCTGCCCAATGCCCCACGGTCCATGACCACGGACGACACCGCCGGCAGCTCCATGGCTGTGGGCAGCAGCAGTGCTGGGAGCGTGGACGGTGGGGCTAGCACCGGACGGAGCACCGCAGGATCAGACGGCCCGCAGGGCGAGGAGGTGGTGGTGATTAGCTTGGCACAGCGGATTGCAGCCGCTGTGAGCGCTCTTCCCACCTGGGCTGATGGGGTGGCGCTGTTGGAGTCTGCAGCCGAGGCGCTTGCCGGAGCCGGTATTTTGCAGGCGCAGCACGTGAACGATGTGCGCACAGCGCGGTCGAGAGGCGATGCCATGGTGCTGTTGAAAGCAGCCTCTGTGGTCGTGCAAGTGACCGAAAGCGTGGTGGCACTCGCAGCCAGTGACTCTCAAGGGGGGGGTGAGGGGGGCTTGCGGGGGGGCAAAGTGCAGCATTCGGCAAGCGGCGCATCAGCTGCGGAAGCACGCGGGATCAACCATGAGGCGGGAGGCGAAGATGCAGAATACAAGCCCTCCCGGAGGTCTTCTCGACGGAGTGCCCCGAAGCGATTCGAATAGTGATGCCGCAGGCGATGGATTTGGGCACATGCGCAATGCAACTAGGGGGGCATTTGGCAGTTGTCGGCTAAAACCGTTTTTTATAGGTGAATACATTTCACCCGCGTGTTGTGTTAAGTTAATCGCACAGTTCTCTGTTTTGCGTTCATCTTTGAAGCAGCTTTGATGAGCGTGCAGGCTCCTCCTGGCTTGAATCACAAGTACCGCCATGCTGAGGTATGCACTGCTAAGCTTTTCGGGGACGCGCACTATTTTTACTGAGTGCACTACAGGATGTCTACTGCAGCATTCAGACTGCCATTCGCAGTGTGTGTAGCAGCTGCGTGAGTACTGCGAATTCTCTCAGGCCGCTTCGCCTTACTTGCTCCTTTCCAGACCTCTGCTTTCGTCAATAAGTGGCTGTAACACGGAGGAAAACTCAGCGGATACATCTGATCTCACGGCTGCAATGATGCGAAATCGTTCCACCACTGCAGCACGCAGAGGTGATATTCGTGGACTTCCCAGTCAGCAAAGCGAAGGCCGCACGTTATCATTGTCTGAGCGCCATGCCTTCATACTTGAGGTGGGTATGCAGCCCTTTGCTGGAAGTTGGAAAGAAAGGCTTCAGATGGAACTCGCTGAGCCTGCTTTGGCGGCCTTGATAGTGTCGACTGCTGAGAGCAGACGCGAGAAACATCTTCGCTCACACCAGCCTGCAGCGAGGGTCAGGCAATCCAGCGAATGCCCTCATGGCTTCCTTCCCATGAAGGAAGCCACGTCAGTTTTTGACGAAATCATTGCACTGTATGGTGTCCCAATTGCCGAGCGCGTGTCCCAGTCGCAAGTGCCCGTGCCTCCGGTCCCTACAGCAGTGCTACTCCAGTGGCGACAACAGTATGGCGTTGACCCTGTAAGCCCCTGAAACGCACTCGCTCGTGCAAAACCCAACTTTCACTGTCACGTTTCGCAGACTTTGCCCGTTTCACATGCTGAAATCGTGTTTTGGGTGCAATACACGCTGATGAAAGCCCTTGAGCCAGCGTACACCGCGTATGGGGAGCACAGTGCAAACCCGCTGGCGCTACTTTATGTGAGCAGTACGCCTGCACTGGACGACATGTATTCACACATCCTTGCTGTTCTCATTGCAGAAGCGCTACACCACTGGGAACAACGGCCTGGAGCTGATAGGTGGGGCGCTTCTCGCTTCCATGTTTGTGTTGCGCCTGAGGGGCATGGCAGGAAAAGGCCCGTAGGCAAGGTGCCAGCGCAGGGCTGCATGCATGTAGCCGCATTGCATGCCTCGACAACACGGGTGGCCGGGGGGGGGGGTCAGCACAGGATGGCCCCCTTGGTAGCCGGGGAGAACGCTGTGGCACTTGACACAGCATTTCGGTAGCGCACCACGGCTGCATCTCGCTCCGCGTTGGCTCGCTGTGTAGCCATGCGCGCCTCCTGCAGCTCCCACTGCAGCCCCTGCACCTGATCCTTTGCCGCCTCAACTTGCTTGGAGAGCACGCCAGTGAGAATGTCGCGGGAGCCCCCCCCAGGCCCAGTGAACAAGCGCCGTGCAAGGGACGCAGTGGCTGTGCCCTCCTGCATGCAGTCTCTCAGGGGGTGGTGGGGCGCGTCCCAAGGTGACAGGGCGGTGCTGTCTGTGGTGCCAGGGGGGGGTCGACGGGGGGCCGAACGGGGGGTGGCCCCACCACGGGGTGCAGCTGTGGAGGAACTGGAGAGACTGCCAGGAGGGGTCTCAGCTGAGGGACTGCCTCCGCGCCGGGGTGTGCTGGGGAGGGCGGGGGGAGTTGCTGCGCAGGCTCGTCCGCTGCTCCTGCTGCATTTTGAGCATATTTGATGCGAAGCCGGCTGTGCTGTCACGCGTGAGCGACGTTTAATTGGGGTGGTTTTACCTGTGAATCGCGGCAGGCGGCACGTGGCGGGCGCAGAGCTGGGTGCCTTGGCGATGGTGCCTCTGGGCTGCAGCGGGGTGGCTGGCAGCTTTGTGACCTTTGCAGCAGAGCACGGTTTCAGCGAATCAAGCTCCTCACGAGCTTGTGTCAATTGATCCATGCTTCGATTGCGTTCCTGTAGTACAGCTTGGTGTGTGGGATCAGCCGCAAAAAGCCTGTGTGAGACCTACCTTCTGCAGCAGTGTGATGTGATGCTCCCTGTGAGAAACCGTCGACAACAGCTCTTGATTCATAATTTGCTGCTTGGTGAGAAGCTTTCGTAATTCTGTTATTGTTGCGTCATCAGCCTTTGCTTGGGTGTTGGCCTGCAGATGGCAGACGTGGACTGAGCGCTGGGACGTTACGCTCACAGCTCTCACTCTCCGCTTCTCTGCTGCTAACGCAGCACGCAGTTCAATACAGTCCGCAGATTCTCGAGCTAGGGATTCTTTGGCCTTCTTGATTGTACAGAGCATTTCTTCTCTTGCACGTATTTGGTCTGCAAGGTCCTTGCGCAGCTTGTGATTCTCGGTGTCCGTTTGCCGTTGGGAGGCTGTCGCAGCTTCGGCCTTTGCCCTCAAAGCTGCCACTTGCTGGTGCAAATTGCTTCCTTGGCATTGCGAGGACCCTAAAGCCTCTTCAGCAGCAAGCAATGAATCGTGAAGTACATTTTCTTGTCTTTCGAACCTAGCGATGCGCGCCCTCAATGCAGCATTCGTAGAGCTAGTCTCTCGCAATTTCTCGGACTGGTCATCCAGTTGCTGGCGCAAGGCCAGCACTGGACCTCGAATAGCTACCTGCACAGCCATGCTGATCAACGAGCCATATATATATAGATGAGCATGTTCGATTTGCTTGTCTGCTCAGCCGAAGCATTTGGCAGCAGGCCATGCTTCGCATTGGCGATGCAGTGTCACGGGCCCGACGAACGCCAAACCATAACATGGTTTCCGCATAGCGGCGTTAGGTTTACCAGGCAATCAAAGCAGCCCACCAAGAAACGGAGAATTATTTTCCTAAGCTTTTTGTCTGTTCCTTGGCTGTTGGGCAGATATCCTTTAGACCCACGTTGTGCGCAGACCTGCTCGAAACAGGCATTTGCTGTTTGTGCCTGCGGGCTCTGACACCATCCAGATACTGAGTACCTATGGACGAGTATGCGCTGGCCCCTCGCGTTTGGCGAGATGTCAAACCCAACCCGGTGCTAGATGCTGCAGAGAAGGCCCTTGGCAGCGCCACAAACGCTATCTTTGGTGTGAGTCCTGTCGCCAGCGACCTGCATGACTGGGATTGCCGCAGGCACACGTCACAGCAGTTCCAACCACCTGTCCCCTATGCAGGTGTTATACTTGGCATCAAAAGACTTGAATTCATCTGGACCTGTTCAATTCTTCATTGCAAGCATCAATGCGCTGCAGCTTTGGATTTTCCCGCTGCGGCTCATCACCTCGGTATGTATTCGACTCACTTTTAACCCCGCAGCTGTATTTTCACCATCTTTCCGTGCAGGTGTCGAATGTAGATCGTACGTTTCGATGCGGCATCATGGCTTTTGCAGGCAGGCGCGCAGCCCAGCGTGCCCGCTGCCTATGCTGCCTCCGAAACGTCGGCGATAACTGCCACCCTCACTGTTGTCGATTTGCGCAGAAACTCTTGTCGGCCCCTTGGCAGCCGTTGCAGGTGTGGTAAACAGCGGAAATGCTGACCAATTTCTTGGCCAGGCGTTTTACTTCGTGGCTTTCGCTTTATCCGTCATGCTGGATGCCTCGTTTGTCGCCTTGGTTGTCTTCGTTGCCATTCGCTTCGCGTAAGTCCGCTGCCATTCCACGCTCAGCTGCATCAACTAGCAACACCTCGAAATCGCCATCATTCCACCTCTTGCCACCTTCCCCACTTGCAGTCAAGAAAAGGAGCAATCGCCGTTTCTCCTGCGCCTGCTGCGAAATGTCGCCACACTGGTGAGCAGCGTGCTGTTCATTCCAACCTTGGGAGTCTTGTTCCGCTGGGCCCGGTGCAGTGGATTGTCAGAGACACTTCCGGACGGCAGCTGCTGGAGCGGTGTGCACGGCACAATTGGGGCACTGGTGCTGCTGTTTGTGCCTGTTTTCATTGCACTGTGTGTGTTCACCCAAACGGTGTTCATCGACCGCAACCCGCAGTCTGACATGCTTGGCGCCAAGGTGCAGGGGCGGGTGGAGGGCGTCATGATCCTGGCCAAGGTGGCCCTCGTCATCGCCTTCACTGCAGTGGTGGACATCATACCCCCCCTGGCCACCCTTGCCGTCTGTGCCGCCACGTCTGCTCTGTGGGTGTACCTGCTGGCCGTTCAACAGCCGTTCATTGTGCCATCCATGAACGACCTGCGCTGTGGCTACGGTGCCATTTTTGCCTGGGGGACTGTTATGGGGGCATATGTCATCGCCGACCCCAACACTGATCTAGGCATCATGACACTGCTGGGAGTGCCTCTCGCGTTTGGCCTGGGGTGGTATCTGTCCCTCATGTACAGGGAGAGCATTGCTGCTTCGCCGCTGAAGGAGCTGACCAGCTGGTATGATGTTGATATGTGGGCACGGTATCGAATCCGCCTGCGGGATGTGCTGAACAAAGAGGCGAAACGACACGGAATGGGCGTCGCTGCCGTGCACGATATTGGCGGGGAGGAGTCTGCACTGGCTGTGCAGGGTACGGCTGGCACGGGCGCAGGGGGGGGCACAGATGTGGGCCGCAGGGGGGGGGGCAGCACAGTTGTGGGGGAGGGGGGGAGTGGCGTAGGCGAGGGCCCCAAGGACAAAGGCCGTGGCTTGGCCAGCATTATTCGGACACGCCTAGGACTGGGAGGTGCCAACAGCGACCTCTTGGTGGGCAGTGACCCCATGACATCGATGGCGGGCTCGCTGCCGGGGGCACGGTCTGCAGTTGCGTCTCACACCGGCTCCATGGGCACAGCCAACGCAGGGCAGCAGCGCTCGGGGCGAGACACCAACAAAGACAAACCAGGCAAGTACGAAGGCCGCTCTGCTGGGGCACTGGCGCCCAACAGACCGCAGGGCAGCCCCACCAGCGCCGGCAGTGACGACGGCAGTGACGCCGCGAGTCGCATTGGGAGCAGTCGTCTCAGCACAGCGGAAGGCACAGATAGTCAAGTGTTCAACAAGGGGCTGCTGCGGTCACGCTCCGGTGCAACGTCTGCCCGCAGCGGTACTGGGCTGCTTATCCGGTCTGGGGTTTCTGAAACCACTGACATCACCGTGCCCATGGCCAAGTCGGGTTCAGGGGGGGTGACGCTTTCGAGAAGCGCCTCAGGAGGGGAGGGCGACAGCACACAGCCACAGGGCACGCTTGGCAACGCCCTCAGTGCTCTGTTCACCCGCTCTTCCTCGGGGGGCAGTGCCGGGGCTCGCCGTCGGGACAGTGATCCCTCAGGGGGGCTCCCCTCTGGCGCCTCGGGGGGCAGCACTGGCCGGTCCGCGCTTGCTGCGTTCACACAATCTGGGGTGAATCACCGCAATGACTACATGGTGGGTGCAGGGGGGGTGTCTCCGCAAGCTGTGCGTCGTGCAGTGCCATCCCTGGAGGGGGCTGCGGCCCGGCTCATGACGCAGGTTGAAAAGGCATACGCATTTAGCCGAGACCGCTTTCCCACCCAGGGCATGGCACAGCTGGCGGCAGGGCAGTTTTACAAGCACCTGCACAACACACGGTACATGGAAATGGTGACGATTTACAACGCTCGTCGCGTCTCCAGCGCCCCAGATGTGAGATTCTTCGTGTACCAGCGCTCGCGGCAGTTGCGGGAGACACGCAGTGAGGATGGGGATGCAGGGGGGGGTCAGGGCCTCACTGTCATCGACAGAATCCTCTTTGAGCAAAAGTGGAAGACGGTTCGGGAAGCCGAGCAGGCGTGTCTGCAGTCCCTGGTGAGCCTTTGGGACGAAGTGAGGCCAGAGGTGCCCCATCTGCACAAGCTGGAGCCCCTGGCCTCCATGTACTGGGAAGCCATGTACAAGGCCCTGGCAGCATACCGTGCCCTGCTGCAGCTGCAGAGCAACAACGCTAAATTGCTGCGGGCATATGCGCACTTTTTGACGCACTTCCTGCACGATTCGTCCCGGGCACGGCAGATGCTGAACAAGGCAGCAACCATCACAGCCGCGCTCACAGACGCACAGCATCACATCGTGGAACACTTGGTCATGTTCCGGAAGAGTTCAACCAGCATCCCCACCGAGGATGAGCGGGTGGCAGTTCTCAAGGTGGACGGCGAGCGGCACTCGATTGGCACACTGCTGCACGTGAACAGCGCAGCATGTCGCATGTTTGGTCGCACCAGGTCGCAGATGCTGGGGCGCAATATGGACATGCTGCTGCCGCCGCCGATTGCTGCAGCACACGATACCTTCCTCAAGAGCTATGCCCGCACGGGGCGGGGATGCTTGGTGAACCAGACCTTCTACTCATTTTTCGCCGACTCGGGGGGCAATGTGGTCCCCTGTCGAGTGAGCATTGCTGAGGCGCCCCCCAGCGACACAGACACCGCACCATCATTCGTGGGGCACATTCAGCGCCTGGAAGTGGCTGAGGATTATGTGATTTTCGGCCCGGCACACACTGGTTACCGCATGCTGGCTGCAAGTCTGCCCAGCCATTTGCTGCTCGGCACTAACTCCCAGAAGCTCGCAGACGGCAACATCAGCGTGTGCAAGCACTTTGAGCAAGTGGACACTGAGCATGCCCGCATCTTAAAAATCGGCGGGAAAGGGGACGATCGCCAGAAGGACATGGGTCTTGCAGAGTTGGCAGCAGGTCTTCTGTCTGGCTCCTTGACGGAACAAGACAAGGGGCAGGAACAGGGGCAGAAGCTGCCTCACGGGCAAAGTCGCAGCTTGCAGCCACGCAGCACCAAGGAGGGCATGAGTGGGCTTGCGGGCTTGGCAGACGTCGCGGCAAAGCGGCGCGTGCGGGGGGGTGGACGGGGGGGCAAGGGGGGTCGCTTTGTGGCTGATTCGCGGCCCCTGGGGGTGCAAGATGGCAACGAAGGGGGGGCCAAGTCTGTGACCAAGGGACTCCGTCGCACCTTCCACTCCAAGATCTCCATTGCGCAGTCTGTTGCCTCCGCAGCTGAGCGCAGGGGGCGAGCGAAAGTCGTTTCCTTGCTGCGTGGGGACGAGTTCCGCAGCACGCCTGTGGCGGAGGCGCAGAACAGCAGCCTGCGACAGGTGCAGGCCAAGGTGCAGACAATCACCCTGCCCGTGGTGGGCACATTTCACGTGTTGATTTGGAAGCCCATGGCCAACACGCTGGATGCTGCCATGGACATGTCCATGCTGGGGGGGGGTGCAGCTGCAGCGTCTCGCATGCTGAGCGCATCCCAAATTTTCCAGCCCCCCGCAGCCGTCGCAGGGGGCTACGGGGGGGACTTGAAAAAGACCAGCTCGTTTTTAACCCACGGGTCTTCAACCAGTGGCGGCGGCTTCGATGTGGCTGGCACCCCCATGTCCGGAGGCTCATCATTCATGGGCCCGCTTAGCAGCCCAGCTTCAAAACGCATGCCAGGACAAGGCATTCGGCGCTTGGCGTTGAACGGCAGCACCCACTTTGGCAGCAAACGCTTCGGGGGCAAGCGCCTGGCGGCAGCACAGCGTGCCGGCCACCGTGAGCTCACGGAGCCGGCGCTGCCCCCCCGGGAGTCAAGCTTGGTAGGGCGTGCTGGCGTAGCTGCAGGCGCTGGCCCCAGGCGGCGCTCTGTGAATATACATGGCGCCACCGCTGCAGGGGGTCCTGCGGGGGGGGGCCGCAGTGTCACTGACCAGGGGTGGGTGGGGGTGGGTGGAAAGGCGCCTCGACCTGTTCCAGCAGGGGCTCCCAGCACCCGCGACACCAGTTTTCCCACCAAGCCCCCCAGTGGTGCCACTGGCCAATCCTCTTTACCCCCCTCTCCCCAAGCCCAGGTGCGTTCATTGAGAGCTCTCGGCGAGCGCTCGTCAGAGCGATTTGCTCGATCGGGGTCTGTGGATGTGGATATTGGGGATCACGAAACAACTGGGCCCGACAAGCAGCTGCCAGCAGCCCCAGGAGTCCAACAGGGCGACGACAATGCTCCGATCCGAGTGGAGTCACCGACCCCCCCCTCACCTTCCCAGGAGGGGGGGCGTGGGGGGCGCCGACGGTCCACGAGCAACGACTCTGCTGTCAGCGAGCCACTGACCCCCTCTGCCCACGGTACATTCACAGGCCAGGCTGGTGCTGCTACTGGCAGCCCTGTGATATTCCATGCGCTTTCGTCTGATGGGGGGGGGGCTTCGGAGAGCAAGGCTCAGCATGTCACCCCCCCACAAGGACTTGCGTCTAGCCTTGGTGGCGTCAGGCCGGCCAGCATTGGTGTGAGCCCGCCCCCAACCTCGCCCGCTGCTCCCACTGCAGTACAAGGCAGAACACCCCTATCGCTGTTCGGGAGTCCTGCTGCAATTTTCCAAGGGCGACCCAGAGCGTCCTCCGCGGCGGCTGCCAGCACGGGCGGCAGCAGCGAGGGCCCCGGCATTGGGGAGGGCTCGGCACGTAGCAGTATGGGCGGCGCCGGCTCTGTTGACTTTGGTGGCGACCTGCGGGGTGATTGGATGCACGACACAGCAGGTCTTGATGATGCTGTTGCTGACAAAAGGCAGGACACAGATGTCGAGCAATCCCAAGAGTTCAATCCCTTCAGTGATTCAGCCGCAGGCGGGCAGCGCATGAGTGCAGCTGACAAGTACAATGCTAAACGCCGTGCGGCCCGGCTGCGTCTGATGGGAGGGGGCTCCTCGGGTACGGAGGGGGGGGCTACCTTTGCGGGTGCTCCCGCTGATACCCAGGCCTCAAGCAACAGTGGTTTGGCTGCAGACGCGACATTTAGTTTACGTGGCACACAAGTCCCCTCCCAAAGCTTGGTGGGGGCGTTTTTCACGATGGGCCCACGAGCGGACGCCGCAGCGAGCATGATTGCCCATCAGCAAAGCAGCCTCGCATCAATGGGGCCCCACGGTAGCATCATAGCCCCCCCGTCGCTCAGTGTCGGCACCTTACCGGGTGCTCCAGACTTCCTTCCCGCGACAACAGGCCGCAACAGGTCCCGGTCCAACACTGTCCGCTCTGCCATGTCTGGTGGGGGCCCCATGTCACCCTCCGGTGGCCCCCGCGAATTGTCCACGCACTCTCTGGCTGGTGGGGGGGGCAGTGGGCCCGATGATGGCCGCAGTGGGTCGTTGAGTAGTGCCGGATCATCTGTTGTAGGTAGCTCGATGGGGGGGGGTAGTGATGACAGCGATGGGGGGTTGCTTGGAGGCACTGATGAGGAATATGGGGGGGGCTCAGATCACGAGGGGGGGGACATGCAAGGACCAGATGCACAGAGAGGTGATGACACCTTTGACTTGGCTCTGAAAGCTGTGGACCGCACAGAGCGTGACGCTGGGGGTGCGATGGGGGGCTCAACAAGCCAACAAGGGCTGCTCGATGACTCGGGACCACAAGACCATGCAGGGCACTTCCTGGCATTTGAACCCCCCCTCTCATCTCCCAACATGAAGCTCAATACGGGCGTGATGTCAAGCGAAGATGTTTTTTCATTTGGTGACGCTGGGTCGCGGGGCGACTTGCTCAGTGCATCCTCGTCGCCTAACTCCAGCGACATGGCCCTGGCAAAGCTGCGAAAGGGGACATCTCAGGCATCTACCACCCACTCTGATACAGACGGGGGCATGTTTGGCCGCTTGGGCAGCCCTTCTGCTTCACGCGGGTCTGGTGGGAACTCCCGCGGGCCATCTCGGTTGGGGCTGGCGGGGCAGGGGGGGGCTGTTCCCCGCACGGGCCGCAAACGCCGTACG
>Ga0307982_1004134_pt1 | contig 11494 bp, 13 predicted proteins | sample OrgLakmetagen989_FD_201847 | JGI IMG/M metagenome (GOLD analysis project Ga0307982, IMG submission 201847) | Saline water microbial communities from Organic Lake, Antarctica - #989 | ecosystem: Environmental > Aquatic > Non-marine Saline and Alkaline > Saline | place: Antarctica: Organic Lake... | reverse complement strand
CGAAGCAGCATGGCCATGCACATACCTTCCATCGATCAACTTCCTCGGCGGGGCTCGCGGGTGCTGACGGTGAGTTTCCCGTCACCCGCGCAGCCACTGAACTTATGCATGATTTACGAAGAAAAAATGCCACTACGATTTCCCCTGCTTTATGGCTTCTTTCATTTCATTGTTCATCCTAGTGGGCCTGGGCTCGCAGCTCCTCGGTGGGTGAAAGCATCCTATCGGTGGAGTGGGTATGACTTTGGACTTGGAGGAGAGGAATTCGGTTCAGGATGAGAGTGAGAATCCCCCACTAAACTCGGATACATGTGAGTCTGAGCCTGAACACAATCGAATCTTTGTTCGACCTCGTTTAGTGCGCTGGAGCGGACAAGCTAATCCTGGTGTTAGTAGGCCTGAGACCATTCGTGTTCGCACAGCCTACAGCATTGCAGCCATGTGATCCATACTTCGTTAGTAAGAAAGAGGACAGGCGATGCTGAGATCGGCTGGCGCCCGACGCCTGAGAAAAACATTGAGACGATGCCCTGCTGGGGCAAAAAATAGCCCGGAGAATTGCCTCGTGTACCTGGGACGTGACACACGAACGAGCACTCAGTCCCGCCGACTCGTTCGGAGGAAAGATGTCAGTTGGAGCCTGAATTGGCCTTCTGGAGCAAACTTGCTGGTTGCTGGCGCATAAGCAGCATAAGTACATTCTTTTTGGCGCCTCTGTGACTACTGTGTTGTTTTTCTTTGTTATTGGGAGAGTATTAACTAGACTAGACTAGACTTGTTAATTGTGCTGCTCAGAATTTTACATACATCCTGATTCTGTTATTTTTTTTACAGAAAAAAATCTGATTCTCGCATTTTTGTTCCTTCCCCGGGGGGAGGACGGTTAGAATTTTTGATAAAGAACTCCTAATTCTCAGAATTTTTGCTCCCTGTTGCTCCTACGTGCTCTGCGCCATCGCCCCCACCGACTCCAGCGTCCGCTTAACCCATGCCGGGCCCCTCGTCCTCGTCCAATTTCGATGGCTATTTTCGTTCCATTTCCCCAGCTGTAACCCCTTCGGCACTAGCTTCTTCTACGTCTCGCCTTCCCACATGCCCGCAGGCCTCTACTTCAATTTCGGGCTCGACCCCGTGGTCTGCGTCTTCGTTGCCTTGTGGTGCTATAACCGCTGATTTGGCAGACCTCCGAATCATGGTGAATACCTAAAATAAATATTTACCACCCACTCAGGAAAAAAACAGCGCCTTGTTCTCTTTAATCTTTTCTCGCACCGTTGCCGGCTTTGCGCTTGCGATATAGACCAGTGGCACTGAGCGTCTGGCTTTAACACGTGTGATCTCCCAGCTATGTCCCCGGCCTCCCTCTCGGGCGTTGCACTGATGGGGCGCACTCTGGTTCTGCACGTGCCTCTGTTCTCTCCTGTGGCGCGGTCGCCTGCCTTGCTTATCTTCACTTGTTCTCAGTGGAAACGAGCCGCTGACGATCCACCCGCTGTAAGATCAAAAACTACGGTTTCGAACGAAACCTAAATTTTTACTGTAGAGATGAGAAACTCAAGAACTTTTTGTTCTGCACCTTCTTGAAACCTTTCTCATCACTCACCTTCGAATCGCAAGCAAGCAATTGTCTCTGCCTGCGCCATACTTAAAGATGAACAACCAGAGAGATTATTTGAATACTGTAGACGTTTCCTTGCAGAGGAAAGCGCTCATTTGCGAAATCCTTGTGGTAGCAGTTGTGACTGTGATATGTTGCCACAATAACTGTCGCGGTGTCAAGTTGCCACATAGCCGACTTATCACACAGCAACTCTCTTTCACAGAACGACAAAAGAGATACAAGTGTCAAGTATTGTAAGCTTATTTTAAATCTTGGTACATCTTCCTCAATCTGTGTCTACTGTTCATTTCTCCTCAGGAAGAACCATTGATTGCGCTTGATGGATAGCCTCGGTAAGTCAACCCTACGACTCCTTCGTGTTCCCTCGATTTCCTTCCTCTCACGAGTATGAACGGCTCGCATCGCTTTCGTGTTCACAGGTCCTGGTGAAAGCGGAGGCCAACTGGTGCAAGTCACGGTACGTCTCTCACATCGGCGTGCCGTTCTTCTTTGAAACCCTACCTTTGTTCTTCTTTTCCATTTCTCTCCAGGGTGTCCAGGAGAGTTCTGGATTCCATAGCGATAAAAGTACCCGTGGAGAACTACAAGACATTTCGCAGGTTTGTTTCAAAAGTTAAAGTTTCTTTCTTTGTATGCGCTTCTCTGACGGTGTCTTTGAAATCTCCTGTAGCACATGGGCGCGATCCCGCTACTTCCTTCTTCCTTCCTCGGCGAAGGGGTCCTGAAAGATACCCCCGAGACGCCCAAAAACTTGAGCTTGGCAGATGTTACGGTGAGGGTTCCATTTTTTAAACCCTCAAGAGTCACCTTCCCTCTCGATTAATTTTCGTCTTTTCTTCCTGCGCAGCTTGTCCAAGCTCTCGTATTGCTATTTGGATTTGCCGCGAACGTTGCTCGGATCTTAAACAAGTTCCGTACTGATCGTTATGAGCGTAAACCTTACATAAAATGGCTGAAAGATGTATTACGTTTTCACCCATCTGAAATGTCTCCTGGTGAAGCCGTTCGTATCGTATTTGACTTCCTCAAAGCGTATTCTCCTGAAAAATTGCCTCTTTTCGAGCGCGCCCTCGTAGAAGCAATGAGTACCAGCGGCGAAACTCTCGTGACTTCTACATTCAACACCGTGCAAGACATTCAAAGCTCGCTCGAGGTTAGTGCAAGACTTAGTTAATGTTCTTTCCTATAAATTCTTCTTAACTTTTGAATGCGCTCCTTGCCATGTCAGTATCAAAGCTCCAGCTTCATGGAGCAGGCGAATGACAACAAGGACGAAGTCGTCTCATCAATTACGGACCTGTCAGATGAAATAAAGGGCTTGAGAGCTAAATTGGATCAATTGCTCGACAAGCCTCCAGCACGCGAGCTGACCGGAAGGACAGGAAAGTCTGCCTTGGTTGGCTACAGTATCAACGCCCGCGCCGCTAGCGTCACCGGAGCTTCCTCTGGCGCCGCTGCTCGTGGAAAAGCAGACGCACGGAATCCACCCATCAAGACGCAAGCTCCGAGCCAGAAGGTGATTATACTTCTCCCTGTTCTGCTTGAAAACCTCTCATGCAAGCGCTGAGCAACACGTGATCGTTTACTCCTCTCATCACGCTTGAAGAACCAATATTTTCAACTCAGTGCGTTTGACACGACTCATTATTTCCTCCACTGCTGTGCTTCGTTCATACAAACTCCTTTGGACGCTCCCTCCAATAAATATATGAGCGTTCAAAAAAATCAACCTTCAAAAATGGTTTATTTTCTTTATTGAAGCTGTTCTGTCAGTAACCTTCTTATTTGCCTTCCTTAATCTACTTGTCTTCGTGTGGTTCTCCTCTAGGTTTCAGCCGCGGGTGGTCCCGCGCGTGCTGCAAAGCGGCAAGCGGAGCGGCAACTCAAAAAAAAGGTTGAGCCCCTCAACTTGTTCTATCGTACATTAGTAGTAGTACACTAGGCTACAGATTGCAGTGTTATTTCAGAACTGTCGGCACAAACTAATTTTGCTTGGTTGCGCCTCACTTCCCAGGTCGACGAATTTAAGAAACTGGAAAATGCGTCACAAGGCCAAGGTGCTCGCAACGTTGAATCCAAGCTGGCTCTTGCAATAGCGCTTATTTATGGCTCAGGCGGTGCACCGGTGGACCATGAAAAGGCGAAGAAACTCCTGATGCAAGCCGGCGGCCATACTAAGCACCCACAGCTTTGGGCGCGTGTCTACCTCGGAGCATTGAAGGGAGATGAGGAGATGGTAAACCAAGCACGCAAGAAACATCAATTGAATGGGCCTGAAGTTGACGAAATATGGCGCAAAGTGAGGCTAGCGTGTTTGCAAAGCAACGACCAGGCAGTCGAAGCTCCTGCTCCTACAAGTGTCACTGCTGCCGCGGAGCCGACTGAAACGCTGCCAGGTACTTCTGCGACTATTGCTCCTGAGGCGGTGCCACTGAAAGCTCCAGGGATAATTGAGGATGCCACTCCTGCGCAAATGCCAGCTGCCACTCCTGCACCAAAGCCAGCTAGCATTCCTGCGCAAATGCCAGTTGCCATACGTGCACCAAAGCCAGTTGCCACTCCAAGCTATGTAGCTCCACATGCGTACGCCGTGCTTTTGGAAGGCAGTGCAGCTCTGCCTGATTTTACAACTCCTGCGGCAAATCCACAAGCTGAGGTGAAATGATTAGTTTTAGAAATTATTATACAAGTGCTTATTGCTTATTCTTGGTTTGCATTGTTGCTTTTGCAGGGTCTCTCTGACGAGAAAAGAATGTTCGCAGTGGAATTTGACAGTGACATTAGCATGAATTTGCTGTCACCGGGAAGCGGTCGCTCGGTGGAGATGAAACCTTCACCAGAAAGTGGTCGCAAACTCTTCAACATGGCTATTTCGGAGGACAAGAAGAAGTTCGATGCTTCAGCTCCGTCTTTGTCGCCTGCCATTCCGAAGCTGAATTTGGTTTCTCCTTCTTTGGAGCCCGCACGCCAAGTTCTTTCTCAAGTTCATTCTCCTCCTTGTCCTCGCCGCCAAAGTCTGTCTTCACACAGCCCTGGGCCCCTCACGACCTTGTTCGCGCGTTATGGCAACGAAAATGCAGCTCCCACCAGTCCAATCCGCTCGCCCTCTAAGCCAAAACATTCGGCCGAGAAAAGCAGTGCGCGGAAGTTCAAGCACTCGGCGACCAAATCGCCTTCTCGTCCTCCCATGGCTGCACTTTCGCAAACACGCTTTAGAGCAGCCGCGAACAACCTCTTGGTCTCGAGCGCAATCCGCTGCGATAAGCACCACACGGGGAGACTGCACAGCGCGGAGAAGGCAAGGGCTGTGTGTAGGCCTTGGTAACGCGAATTTCACCACCATTTATTGTGTGCGTGCTCTGAGCTCCGGTCTGGACCGAGTTTCGCGATTCGCTACTATTCTATCAATGTTACTCGTTACTCTGTTACTCTTACGAGTGCTACTGCTTTTAGCTTCTTCTCTTGTCTGCTATTCGCTTTTCGCCAAAAGGGCCGGTTTTATCAAACCGAAACCGACGGCCGACGGCCTTATTACAAGTTATAACTTATAAGCTGATACTGCTTAGCTGCTTACTGGTACTGGCACCAGTTCCCAGGTAGTAAAGTATATTAGTCAATACTATTAGGTATTAGTGTAGGTAGTAAATATCGACGACCGACGTCCTAACGATAATAACGAATCAAATATAATTACTGTTAGCTGTTACAGATGTAAATGCAAATATTAAATGTTATTGGTTTATCAGTTATATGCCACTGAACTTATGCATGATTTCAATGATTTGCGAAGAAAATACCACCACGATTTCTCCTGCTTTGAGGCTTCTTTCATTTCATTGTTTATCCTAGTGGGCCTAGGCTCGCAGCTCCTCGGTGAGTGAAAGCATCCTATCGTTGGAGTGGGTATGACTTTGGACTTGGAGGAGAGGAATTCGGTTCAGGATGAGAGTAAAAACCCCCCACCAAACTCGGATACATGTGAGTCTGAGTCTGAACACAATCGAATCTTTGTTCGACCTCGTTAAGTGCTGCTTCTGGAGCGGAAAAGCTACTCCTGGTGTTCGTAGGCCTGTGACCATTCGTGTTCGCACAGCCTACAGCATTGCAGCCATGTGATCCATACTTCGTTAGTAAGAAAGAGGACAGGCGATGCTGAGATCGGCTGGCGCCCGGCGTCTGAGAAAAACACTGAGATGATGCCCTGCTGGGGCAAAAAAAATAGCCCGGAGAAATGCCTCGTGGACTTGGGACGTGACACACGAACGAGCACTCAGTCCCGCCGACTTGTTCGGAGGAAAGACGCCAGTTGGAGCCTGAATTGGCCTTCTGGAGCAAATTTGCTGGTTGCTGGCGCATAAGCAGCACAAGTACTTTTTTATGTGCCTCTGTGACTACTGTGTACTTGTTTTTCTTTGTTATTGGGAGAGTATTAACTAGACTAGACTAGACTTATATGGCTAAAGGTTTTATACTTGCTACTTGGGATTGTAAATTTAGGAAAGTATCATAATTAAGGCGCATAGTAGAATGCTCATTCTACTTTCTATACTGTACTAGGTATACATTTTACCCACCAGCCCACCAGCCACCGTAGCCACCAGGCTACCGACTACCGAGGCCTCACACAGCCTCAAAGCCTCGAACTAAGAAACAAAGAACAAACGAAGCACTATCGGTTGCTGGTGAAGGCGTGCACGGGACTATCTTGATGTACAAAGAGCAATCAAAATCAAAGTCAGAATCACAGGAAGGAGGGGAGCAGCCGGCAAGCCCCCGCTGCCGCTGCTGGTTGGCCCAGTTGGAAAGTGCAGAGTTGACCTGAAAGGGCGAATCTTATCCCGAGGGCGAGTGTTTTTAGGCCTTTGTCAGGAATTTCATGCCATTCTTACGTTCGGCTCAAGGCGCCTGACACAGAAGGGCTCGAGGAGCTTCGTCGCCTGAATTTCCACTTCATTCGCGAGATACGTACCCCACCACGTGCAACTCAAGGCTGCAATACAGCACACTTGGTCCTTTTCTTTCCTGGGTCTCTAGCACGAAGAGGCGCCGCCAATGTGGCTGAGGTCATAACGATCGTCAGGGTTGCCAGTGTCAATGGCCGCGACGCGATCAGCGAACTCATCCACGAGCTCCCTGTGAGCGCGCGCTGCCTCGGCTCCGCCATCCGCCACTCGCCGCGCGTACTCAGCGGCATAGCGGGCGTTGGGCGACGCCTTCACTAGAGAAGCAGCGGCGTGAGAGGCACGCGACAGTCGAGCTTCCGACCAGTTGAGCCCGAGCCAGCGCAGAAGCTCGCTGATCTCCGACTCCGGGTGACACGTGAGACGCTCAAGGGTGGTTTTCCGGTACGTAATGAAACGTTCAATTGGCTGTGCGCTCGCCGCACGGTGGGCTTGAGTGCGCGGAGAAGGTGATGACGAGGAGGACCGCAAAGTTGGAGGAGCTCCAGCAACGGGAGCTCGCAGGTCAGCGGCGAGCGATTCCTCAACCGCCAGCCAGTGTGCCACGCGCTCTGCAATTGTCAGGCCTTGGCTCGTCGTGAAGGATTCGAGCGCAAGGGCCACTGCTAGTGGGTGCCGAGTCGAAAACAGAAAGCGAGCGGGCTGCAGCTGAGCACCAGGAGCTGTTGGGAAAGCCCATAGGCGGTCCAGGTAGCGCACTGTGCGCGTTGTTGACGGCGTCTTCTCTAATAAATACTTAACCTGAATGTCTTCAGGAGCTTTGTTACTTTGCATTGCGAAAAGATCGTCGCCTGATGCGCTGTTAGTTCCGTGGATTCCCCAGAGTGGGGCCCATTCGCTGAAAACACGTTCACGGTCACCCTCGCGGAGGTCTTCCTCCCTCAACCTAGTCCCATTCCAAAGAGCAAATCGGCCGATTCCGTCGCCAGTGGCGTGATCAAGCCTCCACGTTGGCATCACCGACTGCACAAACAGGCCTTCGGATTCCATGCACGAGCAGCCGAAAATGTTGCCTTTACAGCCAAACCGACGTTGGGCTAAGCACGCCTCCCGCTCATCGAAGCCTAAGAGTGCGCTAGCGTTCCCCGTTGCCGCAGCATCAGCACTACCGGCTGCTACCAGTGCGCGCCATAGGATCGTCGTGCCTCCGCGATGCTGACCACCAAGGTGCATAATGGTGCGGTTGGCAAGAAGAGCATCGACGTGTGCTGCGCTCAGTATTTCGAAAGGCTCTTCAGCAGGACGTAATGTGCTCACTACAGCAATGCCCATCGCAATGGTAAGGAGTGACTTGCTAAGAAATTGAAGGGTAGTTTCTGCCTTCGGTGAATTCGCTTTGGCTTCATGCTTGGTCGAAGTGGCCGGCTCTCCGCGTGGACTTTTGTTGAGTTTTTGTTTGCCCATATTTACGCTATGAGAAAAAGCTGCGCCTTTGCCGTGTATTAGATCAAGGAGACAACACCATTGTTGTCAGTGAAGCTTGGAAACGCAACACATACTTTTCTACTACAGGTACTATGCTTCTGAGGCTAGGCTCTTTTGAAACCGCCTGCCACCAGTGTATTTTGTTCGCCTTTTCCTCCTAGAAGATAAGTCGCGGCGTCTCGGCGTCAAGCGCCAAGCTTGTCGCTGCTGGCTGCTGGACCCCCCTGGCTGGCTGGGCAGTGCAGCTTGGGACGACCTGCTGGCTGGGACGCTGCGCTGGGAGCTGCTCTATATGCTGGGACGCTGGTGGGACTGGTGGGACGCTGCGGCTGGGACTGCTCCGAAAAAGCCTCCCCCTGTAGTACAGATAGTTGCTTCGAAGAACCAAAAATGGAGCACTTCATTGGCACTGGGCAATGGGGAAATGGGGATACCAACTGGGAAACACTTAGGCGGTCTTCCGAGTAACTTAGTTCCCCGTTAAAGCCGCTAGTTAGAAATGCTTTCACCTTCATAAATTCTAAATATTGAAATTTGTTTCCGTCCTTCTGCACGCCTAGCTACCAATGCCATAAAGCCTAGCTTCATTTCGTAAAAAAAGGTCTGTCTTGTATCTGTAGCTATTACGCAGTAGTACCAGAGTCCCCTGGTTGTACTGCAGCCGTATCCATTGAGAATTACAGCTAGACTGAAAGCACTTGGCTGAGTTTAACTTTAAAATCATCCTTGAGGTACGCGCACGAATAACTCATGCTTGCACTCTTCGATTTTCTGCCTTCGTGTTCACGTGCAGGATGATCACCAACACCATCGCACACTTCCTGCTGTTCCTGGTCGTGAGCTGTCCCTCTCCGGGAACGGGCGTCACCATCGTGCCTCCAGACAAAACAAAGAACGAAAGTCGCTCTTGTCGCCTAGAGCTAGAGTCCCTGCGGCCTTCGATTGTGCCTGTCGATCTGAAAGCGACCTCTTGGGAGGAACTCGCCACGAGACACTTGATTGAATGGCTCCCTGAGCAAAAGACTACCACTACGCGCAGTGGCTTTACCTTCACTGGCGCCCACATGTGCACTCCTATCAAATTCGGCACCGAGCGCCAGCCAGTGAAGAGCCGGCTCCTTTGGGTGAGAGAAGAATCAACCCTTCGAAGGTTCGTTTCTGTTGTCATCAGTTCGAGTCTCTCCCTTACCCTTTATTAGGTGACAGCCATCACTGCCGCTGAACAACAAGACGCTCATTCGGCGCGTTCGGAGAATTACCTCGCTGGTGTTCGGGTGATGGTGCTCTCAGCTTTAAGGTGAGGAAGGCTACTAATGTGAAGCTCCGAATGCATGAACCATTCACTACTAACTCGATCCTTCGTTCACGCACATGGCAGGAACTCGCCCTCCCTGGTGCCGCTGGTGATTTATTTGGGCGGCAGAAAAGACGACTGCTTCGTGTCATGGTAGAGAGCTCCCTTGAGTCCATGAATCGGCTTTGCCACTCAAGCTTTTCACAGCCCCCGTACTTTTACCCGTCCATGCGTGTCCATGTGTGTGTGTGTGTGGCGCAGGCTGACGAGCCGCGGCGCGTACGTGATGGTGGTGAACAAGCTGTCGTTCATGGCGTCGCTGCCGGCCCACGCCACCGACCACAGCTCCGCCTCCATGGCCAACTACGGCGCCTTTGCCATTTTGGACATGCCCCGCTTCTGGCTCAAGGTGTGGCGCGACTTCGGGGCCATTCTCGACGAGCTCCGAGTGGACCGCGCGCACGCACTGTTCACGGACGCAGGTGGGCCTCCTCGCTTCTTGGGAGAGAGAGAGAGCTTTCTTTTAAAGGCCTGTGGAATGAAGTGCTGTTCGTAATAAGTTGACGACAGAAGTTGATCAGGTCTCGCAGTTGGTAGGAGTTTCACTATTGCCACTCTATGCTGATTCTCTCGTGTGTGTATTTTTTACAGACATGCTCTTCACGGGCGACGTGACTCCGGCGATCAACATGGCAGTGAAGCCCGAGCACTTCCCCCCGCGCCTCATGCTGGTGCTCTCCGAGCGCTGGTACCCCCACGTGGTGCGAGAGGGCTTCAACACCGCCGCCTACTACCTCAACATGTGAGCCTCCACCACTGCTCTTGTGACACCGCACCGAATAAAGGGGGGGGGAAGTGCAAACAAAGCAAATGCGCTCCTGACTCGGGACGCTTGTTTTTATTCTTCTTCTTGTTTTTCTTCTTCTTCTTCTTTTCTTTTGAGCAGGAGCGCGTTTGCGGAGATCGTGCCATCTCTGTTGCGGTATGCGATCGACAAGGAGTGGCGGTTCAGCGAAGGGCTCCGGGACCAGGGCCTCTTCAACGACTTCTTCCGCGCTTACTCCAACAGCCCCGGCCCCCACCGGTGCGCTACCGAGGAGTGGACGATCCATGTCCCTGCTGTTCTGTCTTTCAGTGAAAATGCCTCTCTTCTAATCTGTTCTTCTCGCAGGCACGAACTCGAAGACGAGACCGTTCGGCCAGCCGAGCTGCACCCCTACTTCGGGTGGCGCCCCTACGGGGCCTCAGCTCTCATACCTCGAATCGGCGAGTCGGGCAAGTCCCAAGATTCAATGCGCATGCAGGAGCTCTACGACGGCAGCATCGGGCGCTTCGGAGAAGACACTCCGCGCATCACACACTTCCACGGTGCCTCCCTTGCCTCCTTCTTGTAAACCTCTTCGTAAATGCACGCTTCTACTTTTCTTAATTCGGGCTACACCGCTGTGCAATAGGCGGCAAGATCTGGGAAATGCGGTGCTACCTCGCGGAGCACGCCATGACGTGGGAGCAAGGCATCGCCATCAGCGCCGCCGGCACAGCCCACTGCCACGGGATCAAGATCACCTCTCACAAAGGGTTCATGGTGTCGTCCCTCTCCAACCCCCACATCTACATCTCGCCCTGCGCCCTCCTCAACTACGCCCGCCTCCTGGATTACTTCGACCAATCGCTCGCCGAAACTCTGCCCGCCTCGAGCCACCAAGAGAAGGAGCGGCAAATGTTGTCGCCTTTGCAACTGAAGCCTCCGGACCAGGAGGACAAGGAGGTGTATCTCTGGGCGATTGATCGTCTCCGGAAACAGGTCATCGAGCTAGGAGCGAAGCCCGATATCAGCCTACCTGAATAGCGAATAGCCGTGAAAGGGGTCAACTGCACTAACGAGCATGACTTGCTGCGTCACTGTGCATACCATTTCGTGTCTCTACGCAAGTGTGCTGCACTCGGCAATACCGCGCTTGATTTAAACGTTTTAGTAGCCAATTTGAAGTCTGAGAAGGAGAAGGCTTGCTTGGAAATTGAAATAATACACTAACCGCAGATACGCAAGATAAGAGAAAAGATATGTGCTTTGTGTCACGGCGGATATGGCGTAAAATCGCTCACAATATTGACCATAATATTGCGAACGAACCAACAAATCCCCATTAAACACAATACTATGGTGTGCGTCTAGTCCGCCGTGACAACTTC
>Ga0307982_1004133_pt1 | contig 11496 bp, 13 predicted proteins | sample OrgLakmetagen989_FD_201847 | JGI IMG/M metagenome (GOLD analysis project Ga0307982, IMG submission 201847) | Saline water microbial communities from Organic Lake, Antarctica - #989 | ecosystem: Environmental > Aquatic > Non-marine Saline and Alkaline > Saline | place: Antarctica: Organic Lake... | reverse complement strand
ACGCTGCAGCTCTCAATGACTGCGAGATAGAAGCCGGCGCCAACCAAACATGCAAGGGGTCACAAACACAACGACTTACCATGGTGTGGTGACGTCGTCTCGGAGCGCCATTAGCCCATGGAGATAAAGCTATCTATACGCTTCAAATTGTACACTTCAGTGGCGCAGTGGCGGCCTCAATGTCACTCTGGCGCTCGAGGGAGGTAAATGAAGCCGCGTCGGGTGGTCGAGGCTTCAGACAATTGGCATGGGTCTCAGAGACTGTCTAGTATAAAATTGGGCACGGTTCGAGCTTTAAATAACTATAAGCAAAAGACCCCCGAGTATTCGTACGGACAGCGTCCACGGCGGCTGTGTTATCGGGCTTAAGCGCGCAGACGATGCTAGCACCATTTTGCGTAAAAAAATGAACAGGAATCGACTCATCACGAGCTCACGAGACACGAGACATTCTCGAGAGGATTGGGTAAAATAGGGGTTTCACATAATATGGCCTATCTCGAAATAATGAAATAAATTACAGAAATACAGCAACAAGTTTGACTTGTGTGCCGGTGTGCCCGACTCAAAGACTACCAAGCTAGCTAGCTAGTTAGCTAGAGAGAGCGCGAGTAACTCAGACTTCCAACTGTAGGATACCCATCGTGCCACCGTGCTTTGTTGGTACCATTTTCTCAGTAATCATCGCTATCGCCTTTTGAAAATTCGAGCGTTGTCAAATGACAGCCCTCGATAGTGACGAAACACTCCTCTCACTCCTTCGCGCGACAAGCGACTTATACACGGAGCAGCAGCATGCAGCGAAAAATATGCGAAAAGGTTTCTTAAATTTAGCCAAAGCCCGACAATCCCTAGGCCGCGGCACCGTAAGCGCACTTGACTGTCGGGAAGAGATTTTGCCGCAGTTCACGGTTGATGAGGCAAGCTCAGCGCAGGAGCTCGAGGGAGCTGAACCATTGTGGCATCGGCACAGCAAGATAAAGACCAAAATGCCTAGCGGTGCAAAAATTTTGCGGCGGCGCGGTGGCGGCACCGCTGAGGTTGACGACACAGCTAGCGAAGGAAGTCTGGAATCGTGCGGTGAAGAGAGCGGACCCACCACCACTGCTGACCCATCGCAAGGGCCCCACGGCAACGTGACCCCACAGGACCGCAACCCTTTGCTCTTGTTTGGTGGTCTAGCGCCACCAGCGTTGCGGAAGTCACAATCTGACTTTCGAAGCGCGCTGGAACACTACGTGACTGCCGCTGGGCTGGCGCACAAAATCGCGCTCGCTCAGAGCCGCTTAGCAGCGGCGCAGGAAAAGACAGAAAGCACCGAAGACGAAACCGCAGCAGCGTCAACTGATCCCTGAGGAGACCTAAAGCCCTTTTTCTTATGTTCACTGATTGAACGTCGAAATAATTGCATGTTACTGTCCTATCTGAGCGCCTGCTGAACTCATTCGGACGACATAAGTTACCGGTTCCAAATACCAAGAACTGAGGAACCATTTAAAAATGTGCGCCTGATTAGTTTCTTAGGTCTTGTTTGAGCTGCTTTGCTTTTTGTCTCTCCATGTTAGCCTTCTTATTCAGGCCCTTTAGGGCCTGTCTCAAAAAATGATATACTGTATACTGTAGAGAACCGAGAACGGTTAAAGCTAAGGAACTTACTATGGATAAGGACAATAGTTGTAGATATGAAAAATGATATGCGAATATGCGCGCAAGAATACAAGAAGGGAGCGATACGTGGCAATACGCGACATGGTTGGCCGTAGATGGAAATGGCTTACATCTAGGCCCTATATTAGATTGAATATCGTGGTTCTTCGTAGCGGGATTCCCCCTCGGCGCGATCAAAATTTCGGGACCCGGGACCCTGGCCCTATGAGCTCGGTCAAAGGGAATCCCGTTACGATTCGCGTATTCTATAGCCAAAAAGGGAATTCCTCAGAAGTGACCCCCCTTTAGCTGCCAGATGGTCCGGCGGGGGCGTTCTATCTTATATGGTTAAATACACCAGCATACTGGCATGCTGCTGCCTACCTCAATGAATAATTGCTACCTACTGGCGTGCTCCTCATCGAAGTCGCGCCCTCCCACCATTGTCCCCACCAAGGGCAGCAAGGTGACCACGGATAAGAGGCTGGGCGAGCCGTTGGCTTTGAGGCACAAAAACAGCGTGAAGCCGCTGAGGGCCAGCGCGATTCCAATCACATTGGTCGGGTGCATTGAGACCCCGAACCACCACGCCGTCGCCACAATGATGCACGTGCGGCGCATCACGTTTAAGGTGGCGTGGGTCACGAAGGACACGCGGCCCAGCACCACGAAGGAGGTTTGGTTGTAGCAGCAGTAGCAGCACCCGTTGAACAGCACGGCGCGCAGGAGTTGCCAAAACCCCAAGCGGTGCAGGGACAGCACGACTTCTGGCACGCCAGGCTGGGACGCGTCAGTGCCTAAACCTGCTGACGCGGACGACGACTCCGCCGCGGCTGCATCAGCGACGGACGCGCTAGCAGCTGCTAAAGCTCCGCCTCCTCCTGTGCCGTCGCCAGCTCCAGCTGCTGCTGCGGCTTGGGTAACCGTGGCCTGTGCCGCAGACACCACCGCCGAGGCAACGACGGGTCCATAGCCCAAGAGCATGCGCAGCAGGGAGGGCCCTTCGAGCACGAGGGCCACGGGCACTACTAAGGCCGCGCCGAACTTGGAAATGTGGTAAAACAAGTGCATGTCGTCCAAACCGTGTGGAGTGCCGTACAGTCGCCTGAAGTGGCACAATAGAAAACACGACGGGGAAAATCACTACAAAAACGGGCGACATACGGCAAATTTTGTTTTATTTCACTGCATAAACGTGACGCATTAAGAACTAAGAGTAAGCTAGATACCGATTGCACGCACCGGAGCTGTTTGGTGTTCAGGCCGCGCATCGAGAACATGAAGTTGGACGCAAAGGCGGCGAAGAAGCCGAAAGCGTGAAAGCTCGCATCGCCGTAGCTCGAGAGGGCTACTCCGAGCACAATTGGCAGCGTAGTCAGCCACTCTAGCGTGGTCACGCTGTCTTCGCCGCGGGTCATGGCGGCCAGGGCTAAGCTAGAGATTGGTTCTGCGCTTTTCACAGTTTCGCTGAAGGACGCATTGCAGAGCGCGAGCGAAATGTTGGTGAAGACAAAACCTAGAGTGTAAGTGAGCGCAATGGAACGCACAAATTTCCGCTCCGGGCGGTCTAGTGATAGGTCGCGCAGCATCGGCTTGTAGACTCCACCGGTAAACCACGGCAATCCGTATTGCAACACCCAGCGGCTGAGAAAACTGGAAATCGTAAACTGTGCCGCGGAAAGGCAGAAGGGCAGACCTGTAGCCTGCAGCACAGAACGCGACGAGGTCACGGCCATTGTGGCGCTCAGGTACCACAAAGCTACAAGTGGCACGATGGGCCCGATTGCTGCAAAGCGTGCAATTGCTTTCCCAACCATACTAGCGTAGCCCAGAGTGCTCAGGGCTCTCCAGGCCACTGAACTCGGATCAGCTTCAGAGTCCACCTTGGAAGCGGTGCCGAGCTTCGCTGGGGAACTTCTTATCTCCGATTGAGCTGAACTAGACTAGAACTAATTGCACCCAATAGCGTTGAGCATACAACCATGGAAGGGTCAAAAGCTGACTAGAAAGGACTCGCGACATATATTCTGACCCTCCATTTTCTTGTTGCACTGCTGTAAAAGCTGCAAGTATCTGTAGTGAAGTACTAATACAGTACAGAGTACAGTGTACTGCTGTGTACAGATACATAAGGTATCTTATATACTATATGGTCTCCTCCTCGACGGGGAAGGCACCTTTTCCTTGACATCTTCGTGCACTTTTCATCTTCAGGCTTCGGGCTTTGAGGGCACTTGCGCGGTGTGTTGTTGGCATCTTCCTGTAACCTGCAAACTTTTTCCAGCAGCATTGATGTTATAAACGTGCATTCTGCCAATGCTTGTACTAGTTCATGAGAGGAGGGACAACAGGCCACTGGGGAATAAGTTTCACCTAAATCTTCCTAACCCGGTTCCTAAAAATTGACAGCAACTCATGCACATGACTTTTGCTTCGTACAACCTTCAGCAGATGAAATTTCAAGTTGTGCTTGCGCTCGCTTTGAGCGGCAGCGCAGCAGGATGCTCCAACTTGTTGATCACTCCCGGAGCTACGGTCGACGGCTCGGCTATGATCTCGTACAATGCAGATAGTGGGACTTTGTACGGCAGCTTGTACCATTACCCAGCCGGAACGCACGCTGCGGTGAAATCCTTGTTCTATTAGTCATACACTATCCTATTATCTCCGACTTTTCAACTTTGCTTATCCGTTTTGGATTGTGTTTCCCATGCTGACTATCCTTTTCCTTGGTTCCTTTACCTTTCAATTTCTGGCTACATCTTCTTGCAGGGCGAAATGAGGCAGATCTACGACTGGGATAGTGGCAAGTATTTGGGTGAAATTCCAGAAGCGTCGACGACCTACAACGTGGTGGGTAACATCAACGAATGGGGTCTGTCCATTGGCGAAACTACTTTTGGAGGCGTGGACTTCGGGGAACAAACCGACGCTCTGCTGGACTACGGCAGCCTCATTTGGGTGACCCTGCAGCGCGCCAAGACGGCGCGGGACGCCATTCAAGTCTTGGGGAATTTGATGGCCACCTACGGGTACGCCTCCGAAGGAGAGTCTTTCTCCGTGGCAGACGCCAATGAAGTGTGGCTGATGGAAATCGTGGGGAAAGGCAGCGTGGAGTCGGGCGCCGTGTGGGTTGCGGTGCGGGTGCCGGACGGCTACGTGTCAGCGCACGCCAACCAAGCTCGCATCACCACGTTTGCCTGGGACGACTCGGAACAAGCGATGTACTCCTCGGACGTGGCGTCGTTTGCGCAAGCGCAAGGGCTGTACCCCTCCGACGCATCCCAAGAAGACTTCTCGTTCAGCGACGTGTACGACCCCGTCACTTTTGAGGGGGCCCGTTTCTGCGAAGCGCGGGTGTGGAGCTTCTTTGGGAACGTCACGTCCAACGCATGGGCCCAGACTTACTTGGACTACGCGTCGGGCTACAACTTGACCAACCGTATGCCTCTGTGGGTGCAGCCCTCGGAGAAGCTGTCGGTGGCCGCAGTGGAGCACCACATGCGCAACACGTACCAAGGTGAGAGAGACCCGCGTGTGTAATAGGAGAAACTTTTCAGAATGTCGTGTGCTGCCTCTAGTCTTTTCTCTGACGTTTTAATCCGTTCAACTTTCTCTCTCTCATCTCTCTCTTGCAGGCACCCCACTCTCCATGATGAAGGACGTAGGCAGCGGCGGCTACGCGAGCGGGCAGCGTGCGCACCCTCTGACGTGGACCTCGCAGGACAATACTTACATCAATGAGCGGCCCATCGGCACCCAACAAACAGGGTACCTGCATTTTCTCTTCCTCTATAATTCAATACAGTTGCCTTTCTTGTGCTCAAATGGTGCCTTTCAGTTGGGTGTGTGCGCGAATGTATTTCGTTGATTGTTTGTAAAAATTGATACGCCGTGAATTCGCCCCTTTTCTTTTTCATCTGCAACCTTAACACACTCGCACAGAATTGATCTCTCGTAATCTATCTTTAAAACGTGCACCCTGCCTATGCATTACACGCACGCGCGCGCTTTTCCCTGTACTACACTACAGGTGGAACTTCGTGGCCCAGCTGCGCGCTTCTTCCCCTTACCCACTCCAGGGGGTCCTGTGGTTCGGCGTCGACGACTCCTCCACCACCGCCCGCTTTCCAGTCTACGGCTGCTCCACGTCAGCCCCTCGCGGGTGGGTGGGGAAAGGCGCCCAGGACGGCGTGACCCCGCCCATGATGACCTTTGACATGAGCCAGGTGATGAAAGCGAGGAGTGTCCAGAGATGTTAGCAATGGTGGTGGTGTAGATGACAAAATGATAGCGTCGAGAAATATAACAATGGAATTTTTTGTTCAATGGTGTTGTTCATTGTCATTTTTCTTCAAAATTACATTGATTCCACCTTTTGCCTCACTGCCCGATAATTGCTTTCTTTTACTCGCTCCTGTTCTGCTCCGTCTCTTCTTTTGCTTCTTAAGGCCTTCACCGTTTTCAACTTGGTCGCCAATTTGGCCTACACCCGGTGGCGCGACGCATCCCCCCTCGTAGTGTCTGCCGCGCAAGCCTCTACCGCGACCTTTCAAACCAGCCTGGCCGCCACCGATGCCAACTTGACCAGTGGCGACTGGACCACTTCGGAAATGGCGGCGCTTGCCACGGCTTTCAGCGCGGCGTGCGGCACCACACTCTTGCAGCAGTGGACGCAGCTCTTTGGGGAGCTCTTTGTGCTGCTGCGCGACGGGTACACCATCACCGCAGACGCCGAGGACGCAGCCTGCGGTTGCAACGTGGCTTCTACGGGCTACGAGCCATCGTGGTACGACACTATTGCCGAGGACACCGGCAACCACCTCCTGGTGCCTCCGTCCGACTCAGCCACTGCGAAGAAGGGCATGGCTGTTGGGTCGGATGCGAGTCCCAAATTCAAGCCGAAGAGCAAGCTATTGCTCAAAGCTCTGCAGTAAGCACAGGAAAAAGAGGTGCAAAGGATTAGAGCTCATGTAAGAGCACATCGGAGCGAGTGGAGCAGATATGGAATGGCATGGATCGATGTCATTGTGGTGATATCCACGACGGAAATAGTTCCTTATCTGGTCTAGTGTTATCAGGTATAGCTGCACGCAGATCTGAGGCCGTTGGTTTATAGAAGTGCCGCTTGATCTTCATTCATAAATAAGCCGGCACCGGAAATTGGAATTAAATTCGAAATCACAACTTTAACTGTATTCCAATTCCAAATCTGAATTACTCACTTATGCCATCAACTATGAAACTTCGCTCTACCTGCCAACCATCAATGATTAATAGCGCCCTGAACCCACGCGCCCAATTACGACGTTTCCGCTCTTAACAAATTATTGCCCGATCTCCCTATATCCATATGCTAGGATATGGCCCAGGCCCTGGTTATAAATATCAAAATATCAATGGCCAATTCCAAGACTGGATCAGGTTGCATGGGCAGTTCACAGGCAGGCCATCAGCACGAAGCATGCCGCCCTCTATCTGTGTGTGTTTTGTGGCTCGTCCACTCCTTACTTAAACCTTTTTCACGACTTGAATCACGTCTTCGTCCTCGAGCACGTGGGTTCTCCCCACCCGCTGCGGCTGGTGCTTCACGCTGCTGCCCCACACCCACGCGTGCAAGAATTGGGGCATGATGCCGCGGTGCAAGCGGTTGCACATGTCCTCCACCGTGGGCCTCGTCGCTGTGGCCAATGGCACCAACAAGAGAACACAGGGGTCAATAGAAGAATAACTAGAAGAAGGCAAGAGTTTTTTACAAGGAAAAATGCAAAAATTGTGGACCTGCCTAATTAACTAAAAGAAAAAAATTGGCGGTAGAATAATGCACTACAATACATTCAACAAATCCTTTCGGACTCCTCATATTTTCCTTCCTCTTCAATCAAAACACACTCACTCACCGTGGAGCACCACGGGCTCTTCGTAGTCCGGGATTTGGCCCTTCGGCTTGGTGTAAATCCGCATCATTTTCAAGTAGTTCCAAATTTCTTCCATCAGCATGTCGATGTTCCACTTGTGGAAGCTCGAAATCGGCACGTGGTGCGGCATCTGGTCGATGATGTCGAGCTCTTCGATCGTCAGCTGGTCGATTTTGTTCATCACGTACAGCGCCGGCATGTACTGACGAAAATTAATCCAAGGAAAAATTCAGAAAAATAAAAACAAAAGAGAAGGAAAAATAAGAAGACTTCGAAGTTGTAAAAAATCAATAATATACATCTGGATTGTTATTGATCAGCTGCTAGTTAGAGCCAAATCTATCAGTGTTACAAGTTGATATTTAAGCCAACTCTAGAGGCATGGAAGTAAGCGGGTACATGTTTCAGTAGCCTTGGCATTGGCGACACTTTCATTCTCCCGCTCGTCCAATTCAAGCGTGCCTTTACTTATCCTCACCTTACAGTCGCCGTTGATGATGTCAATGAACTCGTCGGCGTCGTAGTCGCCCCGCATCACGATGTCAGCCGAGGTGATGCGGAACTCTTTCAAGATCCGCGTGCACTGGTCGCGGTTGAGCCCTTTGGTCTGCGGCACCGCTTCCTGGTAGTTCACGCCTCCCTTGTCCTTCTTCCGGAACACGATGTCGGGTGGGGTTTGGTTCAACCGAATCCCAAAGCCCGCCAACTCGCGCTCGATGAGCCGCTTGTGCGTGACCGGCTTCATGCAGTCCAGCACGATCAAAATCATGTTGCAGGTGCGCGCCGCCGAAATCACTTGCCGGCCGCGGCCTTTGCCGTCCTTCGCGCCTTCGATGATGCCCGGCAAGTCCAGCACCTGCCCCAAAGGAAGAGGTGCAGGAGGAGAGGATGGGCACAGAAAAAAAGCACATGGAAGCATTCAATCGATGGAATCGGAGCAGTCTAGCTAATGCAAAGCTTCGAAAGTGTGAACAGAGTGAGTTGCAACGAAGGTAGTACCCTGCTACAGTAGAACTGGCTGCTTGAATTCGAGCGCAGCCGCCTCCACATGGTTTACCTGAATTTTGGCGCCTCGGTACTTCAGCGTGCCTGGAATTGCCGTAAGGGTGGTAAACTCATAGGACGCAGCTTCACTGAAAGTGCCCGTCAGCGTGGTGAGCAGAGTAGACTTCCCTACAGAGGGGAACCCCACGAGACCAACTCTCGTGTCGCCGGCTTTCTTGACGTCGAAACCCTCCCCACCAGCGCCGCCGCCTCCGCCGCCACCCGTGGCTTCGTCGAGCATTTCCTTTCGAATCTTCGCCATCTTGGCCTTCAATAAACCTAGACAAGAGTGCATAATTTGAAGCAGGGCCAACAAAGGCCATGGAATTCAATCGTACAGGTATGGGGTGTACAGCAAGAAGGAGCTTTGTTCGCATCCGAAGCGTACACGAGATAGATTCCATGTAGCGGCATGAACAACAATATAATACTAGACAGCGGCTGCGCTCACCTAAATGGGAATTCGTGGCTTTGTTCTTTTGCGTGCGATCATATTCCGCCTGGATTTCAGCCAACTTCGCTGCGTTTGCTGACATCGTAAACTAAAGTTAATCAGTGCACAAAGTACACAAGTCACCAATAAATTATATGAGGTGCCTTTTCCAAGAATAATAATAGGGCTTCGAACTACTGCAAGCTGTACTACCCTTGAACAACAATTGGTCTACTGTGCAAAGTTAATGGGGTCAAGCTAGCAAGAGCTACGTTTTGTGGCTGGTGAACAGAGAGATTTGAAAATGGTTCGCTTGTTCGCTTGTCATTTTGTGAACATATATTATGTACCCCCGTAATTGCTTGTGGGCTGTTGGCAACATCAACATCATGATCTTTCTGATCGTCTGATCGTTCATATCTTTAGCGGTATTGCAGTGTTCACCCCTTCTCCCTTGGGCCCAGCCTCGGCTCACCATGGGGCGTCGAAAATGTCTGCTACGAAATCTAGCCTTTCTGGTATTCTTGCATCTAATGCCCATTTCGAGTGGTTGGACCCACTCATCGTTCCTCCAGCGTGGAGCCCGGTGGCAGCTGCGCAGCAATGGCGACGATATGCACGCCGGTTTGACCGTTGAAGAGCTCAAGGTGCCTCTGGGATTGCTTCCTTAAATGAAATTTAGAATCTACTAAGACTTTTAATTTTTGGCATTGGCTGAATCTATTTGGGAAGTTGAGAACTTGAGGTAGTGGGCCCATTTCTCAAGATGCGTTCACTTGCATTACTATTCATGCAAGTAGGCAGAACTCCGCTTGCGCGGCCTCAAGGTCTCAGGCCGCAAAGATGAACTTCGCCAGCGACTTTCTGACTCCGTCAGTGCCACTGCTGCTAGCGCTGAGGCGACACCCGCACCAGCTTTTCTGGACGTGGAGTCACTCGGCGTGGGAATGCCTTCGTCCTCAGTCGACGAGGTGGAACCCTCTGCCACGGGTGCTGCTGCTTCTTCGCAGAGTGATGACGGAAGAGACGGCGCGCTGCCTGTGGAAGAAGTGGTGTGGGACCCTGCCGCAGCTCCCGGTGGCGTAGAAGTGGCGCGCCCGCCCTCAAACGTGTCGGGCAAGTACACGGCAGGGACGCGCGTGGCGCAGGAGTTTGCCGAACTGGAAGCTGATGTGGCGGGCGAAACGACGAGCGAAGCCAGTTACAGCAAGGCCACTGGCATTGTAGATGGCTTGACTCGCGAAGAGGTCAGTAGTTCATTCTTTTTTTTGTGAGAATCTAGTCAAGTCCAGTAACAGCTTGCACGAGAAACGAGATGTACTCATGTATGTCAGAGCGAAGTATCCGAGTCTTGATGAGGTGGAAACAAATCTCGAGGAGGCATGAATATAGGCACACTTCTAAGCAACACTTCATCTGATATAATATAATCCTTTGCGTGAATATTGGGTGCAAATATGCGATGGGGCGTCATGCGTCAGGTGACGCTGTCTGCGGCGCGACCCGAAGTGGACAAGCGGCGGGAGCGGTTAGGCCTGAGCGTGGAAGAAATCATTGAATTCAACGCTAGGGGCGACCAAGAAAACAGCAACGACGACGACGACGACGACGAGGAAAACAACCTTCACGACGAGGGGCAGGCCAGCGGAGATGTTGGCGCTGGTGCTGCTGCTGCTGCCAAAGATGAAGCAAAGCTTAGGAAGGCCAAGGCTCAGACAAGCAAGCTTTTGGCTTTGAACTCCAAGACGGAAGTAGACGCGTACGTGGTGGCTACACCCGCTGCCCTGTTGCCTTGGTAAGTGCTTTGTAATGAGAGGTTGATAGCACTCCCCTAAGGGATCTGTTTTTGCCTATAACGAAAGGGGAATGGGAGTGTGTGGAACATCAAAACGTTCCATCGTTAGCCTGTCTGCCAAGATTGATTGATACTCTTCTGTGTTTATTGTGGTTGATACTAGTCTTGTGTTGGTGAGCTTTTTGGCACTCTCTTTCCAGCTTCGTGCTAGTTTTATATAGCCCTTTCAAGTCGCACCAATGCACGTGCTCGTGCACCTTTTGTTCATGCACACTCTTTACACACAGGCACGCGAGTCACAAAGGGCACGGCGTGCCGGTAGTAGTTGTAGCACCTGGGGATTTGACCCCAGAAGGCGACGGGTGGCAGTGCCCAGACCTCCGAAGGTTGGCGGACCACGTGGCGTTCGTCTGCAACTCCGTGGTTGGTTTTGTCGTAGAATCAGTTTTAAAAAAGAAGAAGATAAGGTGGCTGTAAAATGTGGGCTTGGTTTTTCCATACCTCTCTGAAAGCGCTTTCTTCTTTTTATTACAATGACCGTGGATTCGCGTGGATGTTGTTCATGCCAATTCAGGTCGCAGTGGTCGACTTACCACGTGTTCGTGACGGCGAGATTCGTGATGAAAACACCGCTGCCGACGCTCTCGCTGTCGCTTGTC
>Ga0307982_1004132_pt1 | contig 11497 bp, 11 predicted proteins | sample OrgLakmetagen989_FD_201847 | JGI IMG/M metagenome (GOLD analysis project Ga0307982, IMG submission 201847) | Saline water microbial communities from Organic Lake, Antarctica - #989 | ecosystem: Environmental > Aquatic > Non-marine Saline and Alkaline > Saline | place: Antarctica: Organic Lake... | reverse complement strand
CGCTCTCTTAGCTATTTTTAGTACTGCAGTATAAGAAGGAATTCGGTTTCTAACAGGTGAATGAACCGAATTTGAACCCTCACTCCCTTAACGTGACAACCTCTTATCACCCGGAACTGACTGTATTGGGAGAGTATTAACTAGACTAGACTAGATGGGGGCATTCTTTCCGACTCATCCTGAGCCATTACCTTTACCTCTGCCATTGCTGCGGCAATTCAGAGTCATCTATAGCAAGTATCCACCTTGTTAGCAGCTCTTAGTTGATTGCTACCCGGATATTATATATATTAACCAAGAGGTAGTAGGTTCCTACTTTCTACTCTGGTAAAGGTAAAGGCCAAAAGCGCAATATCAGACCCAATTGACCTACGTGTATTCGCGTTTAAGTTGGAGGTATAGGAATACTCCCTGCCTCGCGTGTCCAGCAACATAAAATACAGCCTCTTTGTCCGCTAACCTCACTGTTTACTTCGCCAACGCAAGGAGTTGCTTGGCAGCAGCACCGCGCCGCTTCATGGCTAAGCCCCATGCAATCGCCACTGCAATCGCAGCGTTGGACCAAGCAAACTCGTCCACCACATCCGACAGCTGCTGTTGGCCAGCCAGTAGAGCTCCGAACGGTAAATGCGACGTCTTCGCATCTAGCGCTGGCGACAGAGCTCCAGAGCGGCGGCCGCGCAAATCCTGATGGGCGCCTCCGATCACTGCCATGGCAAGCGGCATCACCCCGAAGGCCACCTCGGTTGCGAGAGGCGACGCCAGAGCCGAGCCGAGGCCGACCAGAGCCATGCCCCACAGGAAGGGGTGCCGCGTCACACGCTTGGGCCCCGCCACCTCCTTGCCTTCTTGCCGCCGGCTGTGGTCGAAGTCAATGGGGCAGCGCGCCTGAAGGCCTATAGGCTTCGCTGCTGCGTGGGTGGCGTCAGCCGCCACTTTACTCCCTGGGGGGTGTTCGTGGGGCTGCTCGGATATACTAGCAGGCGAAGGCCCGAAAGATACCGGCATTTGCACGGGAGGCACCAACTGGCTGAAGCCTACCAGCCCTAGCGCCTGCAAACCAAACGCACTCACTTGAGCGGCTGGGCTGAGCGCCCCGCGCCATATGACAGGGCCTTGCCCTCGCCCGAACCGCAGGTACCCCACAGCGATTGACCTACCGATGCAAAGAAGGTTTCAAACATTAACAATCGCCAGTTTTTAATCCTATAATTCGAGAATGAGTTCTCTGTAAGCATAATGCATCGTGCGCATTCTTCAGCGATCTCGTTCAAGGGACGTCAAATGGAAGCATGGAAGCATGGAGAAAAGCTCGACGTCTCGCAGACTATCAATGAGCAAAACAATCGCTCACCCGCAGGCCACTGTAGATAGAGCGCCGTAAAGATTCTTGTACGATCTCTCGCCGAGCTCTCCTACGAGGTATTCTCGGTTCTCCGACAAGACTAAGTTTTCCGCAATGAAAAAAGTCCATCCACCGACAATGAGCTGCACACCCTTGTGCCCTAGTGCAGACATCCTATGGATACTCTAGTTTGCTGCAGCCTTAAGCAATTGATACAGAAGAATTAGCACAGCAAGTACTGGAGCACTAGACGTACTAGCACTTTTAGGGCTTATCACTCATCACCACCAACACCACCACGTTTTGTGTCGAGGGAAGAATCTGCGAGCGAGAACATTCCTGACTGGATGAAGCGGAGCAATATACTGTACTTCTGCGTCCAACGACTGCGTCGCTGAAAATCCTTGAAAAATGGTCAAGATGAAGCGCAAATTGGCGGCCGGTGGCGAGGACAAGCGTGCAAACGAGGCGAGCGGCGCTTCGCCTGTGAACCTGGCTGAAATTGGTTGCATTCCACCTCCTGGTGCGTCGCCATTGCTCGACTCAACTGTTGCCGAGATGGAGGCTGCGGCTACCTACTACCTGCAGCTCTCAGTGCTGCAGCGGCTCAAAGCTGAGCTACTTGCCAACGTTCACTCTAGACAGCCATCGGCTGCTCCTGATACGATATCCTCGGCAGCAGATGTGGCTGCAACGTCAACTGCCGAGCTAGGCTTGGTGTTGGACTGGTTGTTAGCTCTCTACTTGCACCCGGCGAGTCGGCCGCTGCGCAAGACCCTAACAGCTGTCGTAGCTGCCGCAGAAGTCCGCAGCAAGTCCACTCTAGGTGGTGCTGCAGCTGACCCCGGCCTAGCCTCGGCACGAGCAACTGCTGCGCTGTCTAGTTACTGCTCCCGGCTCAGCTTACAGGCTTCCTCAGACGCAGATACCCGCGTATCTTGGAGCGTGGGTAGCACGAGCGCTGAAGTAGCGACGCTCTTGGCTGTTCTAGAGTTGCCGCTCCTTTCGACGTCACTGTTTGAGGTGTCTGACGGTGCCGTTGAAGGTCTTCTGACGTGTTTGGCAGCGCACCTTTCCCACCACTTACAAGCTGTGCTGGCGGCTGCACCTAGCGGGTAGGTCTAAGTCACACCTAATCACTAGTTCGCTCGATGCTTCTATCAACGCAGTTTTGATGAAACGTCTGGATTCAAAACCACTTCCCTTCATTGCATCATTACATCCTTTGACATCAGTGCATTGTCTCTTGTTGGTCCATCATTTATACGGCATCTAGCTCTGCTCCTGCTGCTGCAGCTGCCATTTCTCCAACCTCTGTGAAGCGTGATCGCGACGGAAACGCCATTGCTTCAGTGCACGCAGCGGAGGCACTAGCATCCGTCGAATGCTGCGGCTTCGTGCTCACTGGCGTGATTGCGCTCATCTCTGCGCGAGAAGGCAAGGCGTGGAGTCCCAGCGGCCTACTGGACACGACGACGAAGGACAAGGCAGCCGCAGCCCAACATCAAGACGCGTGGAGGCAACTGATGGACGGTTGCCTGGCGCTGCTTGAGAGATGCGGCGTGGTTCCGAAGGACCAATTGACGCAAGCGGCGCTCGCGTTGGTGCTCCTCTCGAAGCCTCTTTGGGCTATATCTGCTGAACACCGCACGTCTTCTTCTTCGATGGAGCAAGATGACACCTCTCTCGAACTATCAGCCCGAGCAGAGGCCATCGCAAGGACGTTCGCAGGCCTTTTCGAGGACAAAGATGATAGCTCAGAGGGCCAGCAGGGAGCAGCACCAGCGAAGGCAGCAGCACGGGGCACGTGGCCACTGTCATCCTCAGCTCAAGGCACCACCACGAGCCCGTTGGGTGCGATGGTGGTGGCCTCGCTGCACGCCCGCTGTGCCCATGGCATGCTGCCTCCTTTGGCACGGCTGGCCCTCTTGCGAGGCATCGCGCACGGCATCGACTTAGCGGTGCTCCTGCAGCCCTCTCCCTTGGCAGCCCACAACGGTAAAGGAGGTAGCGGCCTCCTGTGCGGCAGTCTGTTTCGGGCCGTGGCTGAGAAGTGCAGTGACGCCAACACGCTGGTCCAGGTGTACGCTTTTCAGGTGGGTGCTACCATATTAGGGCGCATATAGGAAGACATTGATATCTTTCCCGTTGAGAGTTTTCTGAAGCAAAGAAGTATACAGAGCCTTTCAAGGGGCGATGCTTTCTCGATGGTGCTTTCTGACCTTAATTTGGTTCTGAACGTCTCATTCATGAACAGGTTCTTGAAGCATTGCTTGGTCGGCTCGCTACGGCCCTCTCGCAAGCTTCCTCCACTCCTCCTCATGACCATCGTGAAGCAGGAGAACAACTGCGGGACCTTTTGCCTGAAGCCAGCGTGATTGCGGCACTCGTGAAGGACACCCTTGAGCTGACGCTGCGGTTCTGGGAGCAACCTGCGAAGCCTCTAGCCCGCGTGCTACCCACCGTCTTCACCCGGGTCGTTGAGTTGTCGGCTTTTACCACCAACACCACTAGCACTAGTTCGAAAGGCCACAACAACTCCGAAAGAGGAGGAGGAGGAAGCGAGGCTGCTGCAAGTGCTATTCCGTGGTGGTCACCTCTCCTGCGCCGCCTCCGCGATCAGCCTCCCACCCGCAAGGGGAAATACGCTGCTCTCGCGGTGCTGGTGCCTCACATCGTAAAAGCCAGCGTGATCAGCGCTAGCCATACCAACAACACTAAGACTAGCAGCAACAGCGATGCTGCCATGTCGAAAACCCTAAGAGCCCATGCCCAAGCGCTCACGGCGTCTCGAGTCGTGCGCAACCTTTTGGTCGAGCTCCTTCCGTCCACCATCGTGGCCGCGACCGCCCTTAAGGCGGGGGAAGCCAACGCCACCGCAGGGGCCGCGCAGCTCCTGTCTCTCCTCCTGCACAGTTTGAAGCAGCACCACCGCGAGGCGCGTGTGGCCTTACCTGGAGGTTCGGCCAACGGCGGCAACGCGAGCGGCGCCTCGTCCCGTCGGGGCCGCGGTGGCAAAAACCCGAGGTCCACTGCAACCAGCAGCAAAGCCAACACACCTCACGACAGCCTACTAAGTAGTGGTGATGGTGATGATGGTGGTGATAATGCATGCAAAGAAGCAGAAACTAGTGCTTTAAAAGAGGCTGCTTTGGCAGTGGATGTGGCCGAGGCATCGGGGCGTGGGATCTGGGCTGAGCAACTTTGCCATTTGCTGCTCTTGTCCCCTCAAGCCATGGCAGCGAGAGGCGTAGAGCATTTGTTAGGCGAAGCCTTAACGGCAGATCCAGACGCGGCCCCGACCTTGTTGGCCGAAATCGCACGGTTGAGCCTAGGGACTAGCTCTGGCATCTCGTCGGAGCGCCTGCTGTGGGCGCGAGTACATGTAGTGCGGCTAGCCCGGCTCAACGGGGCGCGCAACGCGCACGGCCTCATCTCGCACGACAACGACGATGCTGACGCGTCCTCGAACAGTGCCAAGGAAGCAGAAGAAGGAGAAGCAAAAGGATCCAACGGCTTGTCTCTCAGTGCGCTCGCTATTAGCATGATGCACTTCAGCAGTGATCTTCGTTTATCTGCACTAGAAGTGGTCGCTGCTGCCACCAAGACCAAATCGTTTCCACCTCAACACGAGCTCAACGCCTTCATGAATGCGCTGCCTTACAGGTAAGAAACCTATGCCACATGCTTATAATAGATCCTGTGTTTCTAGCAGTCTTTAATGTAATTGCATTCTCGTTTAATCTCACGTTTATTGCCCTCTCCTTCATTCACTGTATATGTGTGTGCATCCATTTGTAGTTTGAATTGTGGTGGCGCGGACCAGCGTCACCGAGTGATGCGATTGGTGCAGCGACTCGTAGTGCGAGCGCGCGACACTGGTCGAGGCCTGGAATTGTCGGGGAGCAGCCTGGACGGTGAGAAGGAAGTCAAAGCTGCCGCTGGTGGTGGCGGCGGTGGCGGTGCTCTAGAAAAAGGCGGCGGCGAGGAAGACGACGATGTGCGCACGCGAATCAACGAGTTTGTGCGCTGGTTGATTGGGACTTTACTGAAGCAGTTGTACCCCGGCGCCCCCTTCAGTCGAGAGCTCTTAGCTTTGGAACTCTTGCACCTCATAGCTACCGAAGTCCTCGACAACGCTGGATGGTCGGAAGCCCACACCAAGACCTTGCCCAAACAAGCAAATGCATCAAAGCAGGATGCAAGCACCAACAAGAAGAAGCAGCAGCAAGCTTCGACTTCAGACTTGGGTTCTTCTCCTTCCGCAGTAGTCGGCAAGTGGTCGGTGGCCAAAGTGTTGCAAGAAGAGCTTTGGGATTCATCGGCGGCGTGTCGCACTCTTTTACCGCTTTTGCTGTCATCCTGGGACCGCAGCCGGTCGCTCACCAAACAGGTTACAATCATAGTTCGTTTACCATGTATACTGTGTGATTTGAAGTTCACAATAACATGTCTATTTTTAAAATTAAAATGTCGCATTCTTGCGCTTAGCATATCTCTCGTTCTGCACCTTGCCTTTTTCCTTTAACTTCAAATATCCTCCACCAACTTATCCGTCTCTTCCTCTTGTCTGTGTGCGTCCCTGCCTTTTCCTCTCGCCCTCTCGTTTCAGCTCTTGACCCGCTTTGCCCTGCCTCTGCCCGGCGTGAATCTTTTGCCTCGAGGAACTCCTTCTTCATCTTCGTCGCTTGCCTCCTCTTTATTGGGCGATGCGCTGACTCTTTGCGGCTCTCCTCGTCAAACCGAAGCTGACGCCGGCGCCCTCGCCTTACATCTCGTGTTTCAGACCGCTGTTCTCGGCTCCGGCCAGCGCTTACACCTCTTAGGACTCAATCCTAGTGGCGGTGCATCGCAATCTTCCACGACCGATCAACAAGCCTCTTCTTCATCTTTGTCATGTGCGATGGATGTTATTGAGGAAGGAGCGTCCCTCAAAGCAGAAGGACGTCGTCCAGTCGAAGGCGCTGCCTATCTCTTTTTGCACGATTTGTGTGCATTGTCAGAGCAGAGGCTAGGAGCTTTGGTGCCGATCTTTGCGTCAGTGCACGCAGGAGTGAGCCACGGCAGTCACGCTCCTGCGGTAGGAGACTTCAAAGGACGCGCCATTGAGAACCAGCAGTCGGTGCTTGCTCCGATTCATGCGGATGATGAGGACAAGGACGCATCCATGTCACCGTCCCCATCGCCTGCTGTGACTTTGGAGCTAGTGAATGGGTTGCTCGTAGCTTTGAAGCTCTGCGTGGCATCGTCAGCTCCTCTGGTTGCCAAACTGATGAACGAGGCACAAGCACTCGAACAAAAAGCAACGAGTGCAGCAGCAGGTCAAAAGAAGGAAGAGGCTGAGGCAGCGGCGGCGGAGGTAGCCGCTGTGGTGACAAAATGGTGTGCGCTTCTCGAGCGGTGCGTCGCCGCAGCGGTGCGCGCATTGCAAGTGGCGATGGTGGTAGTGGCAGACGCTGGATTCGACAGTAATGACAATGACGATAATATCACCGGTGGCGTGGAAGGAGAAGACGGCGCGTGCCTGCAGAGTTTTACCAATCCAGCTGCCAAGGCCCGTCAGAATAGCAAGGGGAAGGCCTCTTCTTCTGAGTCGAATGGTCCTAGCTCTGCGATGGCTGTGAATGCTGCTAACGCTGCGCAAGGCATCTCTTCAAGCACCAACAATAGCAATAGTGAGACAGCTTCTATTTCTAACAGTTACGGCGAAGATGCCGGCGCGGCCGCGCGAGGCGGCGGCAAAGAAGCAAAAGGAGACGCTGCGTTCATGTTGTTTCAGGCGGCAGTGGTTGGGGGCTGGCAGATGGCGAGGGAAGCGTGTGGGTGCTTGGCTGCGCTGGTCCAGGCGATGCCGCTGCCCACCCAAGAAGACGACACCGATTCCTATGGCAAGGACGAGGACGATGGTGGTGGCGCTAGATCAGGGATTACAGGGGTGCGCCTGCCGTCGTCCGTGCTGAAGGTGGCTACCGTGCGCGCAGTGGGGGATGCCTTGTTGGATGCTTTGCAGCGACTGCGGCACACGGGCGCTATTGTGGCGGCGCAGGTTTTATGATACACAAAAGAAGTTTAACACTTGATGCTTGTGTATGATAGTGGTGGGTCTCTAAAAGCTTTACTCATTTTCCTTCTTCTTTTTAAGCGACCTAAAACTCTTTCCCCCATGACTCTCTTCCTCCTCTTCCTACTCAAATCATTTCCCTCACGATCTAGCATTCAACCTCTCATGTCTACCGCCATGCTAACTTTATACAGGCGGGGTTTCAATCCCTGTGCCGCTCTCTCCTCGCTCCTACGTCTGCCCGCGGCGCGCCTTCAGGAGCTCGTGGCAGTGGCGCCGCCCGCGCCTTGAGAGCTCTGCCCTCGGAATGGGCCAGAAGCGTAGTGTTACGGCTCGAAGCCTCGGGCGGCGATGGCCTTTATGTGCTTCGGAGAAGTGCGTCTTTCGGCTATTCCTTCCTGTCCATTGCTAGGGCTGACCCTGGCCTCGGCAGTTCAGGCAGCAACCGCGACAGCTCTTCTTACACCTCAGCAAGCAGTACTGGTGGCACCGCGGAAGGTGGCAGCAATAGCATTGGCAACAGCAGTGGTGGTGGCGGCACAGTGTTGCCGTTCATTTTGGAGAAACTTTTGGGGTGTGCCGAGGCGACCACCAGCACCTCCCACTCCAGTGAATACAGGGTGGGGGTGCACGCTCTGAACGTGCTGCGGCTCCTCTTCGCCGATGCGCAGGTGCGTAGCATTCTAGCTGGATGCACGCCTCATACTCTCACATATCTGACGTGCAGGATTGGAGCATCTTGAATGTGGGGCTACGAGATGACTTTGCCTTGCCGTGTTACCTCCCATTGACCTTTTACACTGCCCTATGCGTTCCCTCCTCCTCTTTGCTGCTCTCCTTCTCATTTCCCCCTTCAGGTGGGGGAAAGCGTATCCATCGAAGTGCCTCGGGGCCTGCGCTGCGCGGTGCGCGGGTTCAAGCACGAGCAATGGGCCGTGCGCAACTCGGCCATGATGCTTTTCACCGCCCTCGTGCAGCGCGCCATCGCCAACGCCAAGAACCACGCTGCGAGTGGCAGTGGGGCCGAGGCTGCCCTCAAGCGAGCCAACGTGCCCCTTTTGCCTCCTTCTTCCATGAAGACGACGGCTGCTAGTCGTGCGTCGACGCTTACTTCTAGTAGCAATGCAGCAGAGAACAGCAACATCAGCACAATGAACACCACCAGTGCTCATGGCGATGCTTCGAGTGGAGGAGGAGGAGATCGCGGCTCGACCGCAGCTGGATTCTTCCACCGGTTCCCATCCCTTGCACCCTTCATGCTCTCTGAACTGGAGGACGCCACCTCATCTACAAGAGGAGGCGACAGCCATCATCAGACTCTGCACCCTTCCCTCGTGCCGCTGCTCCTCTTGCTCAGTCGCCTTCGCCCCTCGGTTGAGAGTGCCGAAACCAACTCCCTCGTTCTCATCGCACCTAGTACTTCGTCTGGGAGCAGCAGCAGTCACAGTGGCAGTGCCTTTACGTCATCAAAACAACAGCTCGAAGCAGTGCCTTTGCCGGTGTTTTTGAGCCAGTTGTTGCACCTAGTGCTGCAATGCCGGTCTCAGCGCTTTCACGCTGCTCGTACCATGGCGGCTAGGGCGGCGGCTGTCCTCTGCCCGGTGGACCTCGCAGCGGCACTCGCTACGAACCTGTGCGATTCCTTACCAGGAGGAGGAGGAAGCGACCAGGGTCCAGGCGAAGAGAAAGAGGGCCATTCTTACCCATCGTCGGCTGCTCATGCGGCTACGAAGGTCGAGGAGTGCCCAAAGAGTGTGAATGCGATGCACGGCACTCTCTTGCTCGTGAAGGAGCTCGTGGCCACTGGGTTCACCCATTTAGCGTCGCAGCAATCAGGCACCTCTGCAGGCCACAGTCTTAGCTCGAGTACCGTCAGTGCTGCTGCAGCCTCTATGGATGATGACGATGATGATGAGAACACGACCGCTGGAGAATCAACAGCAGCTGCAAGTGAAACCGCTAGTAACACCACTACTATGGCGCTGCTGTCTGCGCTATCGAGCCGTGTTGCGCCACTGTTGACCCATCCCAACTGCCCTCCGCCTCTGCGCTTGCTAGCGCTTGAAGTGCTCCAGGTTGCGGGAGCTTTTCAGCACTCGTTTCCCCCCCTTGGGACCAGTAACCCGAATGTGGTGCAGGAATGGGCCACTCAAGTGCTGCATCATTGCCTGGCAACTGCGGCTAGCGACCTCTTGTTGCACCTGCCACCTCCACCACCTCCTAGCAACGCCATGACCGCAACGACTATCACTACGACAGCCCAAGGAGTGCCCCTTGAGTCGGTGGCGGCTCCTTGGCTGTCGCTGCTAAGAGCAGCTCTCGCTCGAAGCGCTGCGCTTGCCTGCTTTCAGACACCACAGCTTGATCATCATTCTCATCAAGACGAAGAAGGGATGAAGAAGGAAGAAGACGTTCTACCGTTGCTTTTGCTGTCCAATGATCATGACGTGCGGTGTGCAGCCATCAAAGGCGTCAAGAAAGTGCTGCGGCACTTGCCTTCATCTTTGTCAACTTCGACTTCTTCGTCTTCTCCTCTCGTCCTGTGGGGCCGTGGCGTGACACCCCTTGATGCCCTTCTCTTTGAAGCTCTCCGCCGTGAGGACTACCCCCCCTCCCAGTGCCGTCTTCTCACCTGCCTCGCGCTCTTAAGAACTGCTGCTGCTGCGAGCGCTGCGCGCAATGGGACCGAAACCACAGGGAGGATCGCGATAAGGCAAGACTGGTCTGCACAATGGTCGCTCTTGGCCAAACTGTTCGCTGGCCACGCGGGGAGCTCGAACAGCGATGTGCCTGCGCGCAGCCTCGCCCTCATGGGAAGCCTCCTTCATGAACAATCATCAACCTCAAACGATGACGTTGGCACTGGTTCAAACGCCCATCATTACTCCACCTGGCTCGCTCTCTTGAAGGTGGCGTCGCAGCCTCACTTGAAGCCCTGCATGCGACTAGCTGCCGTTCAGTCCATCCTGGCCTCGAATTGCTTAGCTATGCCCCTCAACAGTAACCGCACCCTGGTTGGCAGTGGCACAGTGTTAGGCGCTTGGTTTGTGTGCTTCACGCTAGCCTTAGACGACGACGAAGAAGTTCGTGACGCTGCTGCACAAGCTCTCACATCCCATGGCAACACCCAATCCTTGCAACTTGACACTCGGCCGTGCAATGCGCGCGCTCTGGAGGTGGCGATGGATGGTCTCACCAAGAAGGTGCTCGTAGCGGCGGCCCATGACGATCAAGTCAACGACCTCGTTGGTGACTACGCAGGCCATCTCGAGGCTTTTTGGCGATCTGCTGCTGCAACGTCCTCGCTGTTAGCACCGTTAGGCGGTGATGGTAGTGGCGAAGATGTGGATACTTCGTCATCTTCGTCTCGGGCCATATTTGAGGTCGAGGAAGACAACCTGTATTCGGAGCCTGTGCTAGTAGCGCAGCTCGCAGCTCGGCAACTCGCACTGCTCTTCAGCGCTTCCAACATGCAATACTCAGGAGTGTCACCACCGTCTTCAGCGAATAAACTGGCAACAGTGGCACACACTCTGGAGCAGTCTCTGGAGGATGCATTGCAGTCCATGCTGCGCGATGCACGTGCCAGTTCTGGTGCCGGTGCCACTGGAGCTGGAGAAGGAAGCAACGCATCGCTACTCGACGGCCGTGCAATTGGATTCCAAGCCCAATATGCGGCCTTGGCAGCGCTGGGATGTGGGCCGGCTCTGGTGCGGTCGAGCAAGGCACAGGCGCTGGCAGCGGAGCTCCAAGCACTACCGAGCTTCAAGGATCCTTCGGTGTTGCATCCCGTGCTGAGGGCCGCTATCGATGCTTCCTTTCCAACCCCTTCTTCAATTCCAAACAGCCAAGAACCAAGTGCATACTACTTCCTGGCCGCTCCGCCTGTCGATTGTCCGGTCGCCAGCAAACTTTAACTGTTCGGCTCCCGAAAACTTGAACGTGTTCGGTTCGGCTGCATGAATCCTTGACTTCTGCTGAGCTATTCTGCGCTGAAAAGCCTGCCGGTTCCGCTCCTTGACTTGCGCTGAAGTGTCCTGCCTCGTCCCCGTCCCGGCATTGTAATTTCTCGTCGTCTCGACGGTACATGG
>Ga0307982_1004130_pt1 | contig 11501 bp, 7 predicted proteins | sample OrgLakmetagen989_FD_201847 | JGI IMG/M metagenome (GOLD analysis project Ga0307982, IMG submission 201847) | Saline water microbial communities from Organic Lake, Antarctica - #989 | ecosystem: Environmental > Aquatic > Non-marine Saline and Alkaline > Saline | place: Antarctica: Organic Lake... | reverse complement strand
ATGAACATGATGATCGTCTTGCCGAAGTACACCACGAACAGGAGGAAGGTGAGGAGCGCCACCAGGATGGCGTAGGCCCCCACTACCCTTTGCTGCCGGCCGTACATGCTGTCGCGGGTCAGGGGCATGCCAAAGATGACCCCCGCGACCCGGCTGGTGACCGTTTGGTCGCACTGGTAGTGCACCAGGTCCGACGAGACGTTGTACTTGTTGCGCGCGTCGCGGAAGCGCCACCACTCGAGCTGAGGCGGGTCCTCGTCCAGGCACACGTTGTCGAAGGGGAACTCGGCGTAGAAGATCATGGTCATGACCGCGTGGCAGTAGACGCCAAACACCAGGTGGCCACGGGACACTTTCGTGATGTCGTCATCGAGCTCAGCGGGGGTGCGCCACGACCGCAGCAAGGAGTACTTGTCGACCATGTACACAAACCCGAAGCCTACGCAGGTGATGAACAAGCCCGCAGGGAAGAGCGAGGAGTAGAACAGGCACAAGAAGAGGGTTTTGGTCATGTCAGCGTAGCGCTCAGCCGCCATCCACGGGGTGCCCAAGAAGTACGAGTTCATCTTCTCTTGGGTCGGCGCGTAGTTGCAAATGATGAGCTGGTTGATGGCGTCGGACGGGTTCAAGGTGCGAATGAGGGGCGTCGTCACGGCGTCGGCAAAGAGCACCGCTTGGATTTGCTTCATGGACGCCACCGTGAGGAACGCGTCGAAGTTGGTGATGAGGTAAATCACCACCGCCGTGTTCATCCACCGGAAGAAGGTCAGCTTGAGGAACAAAGACAGCTGCTGGGCGTTGAGGCTCACGTGGTCTTCCATTTTCAGCACGAAGTGCTTGATCACCATCGGCACCGCAATGTTGGTGATGGTAATCCAGAGCGCCGCAATCGCGGGGCCAGTGCCCACGGCAATCATTTTGCAGATCACCACGGAAATGCAAACCATGAAGAAAGTGTAGAGCAGGGTGCGGCTCTGCTGCCGCAAGCGCAGGTCGAAGTTCACTTGCACGTCTTCGTAGAACACTTCGCTGGGCTCGGGAGCCTCGAGCACGCTCAGCACGTTGGTGCCCTTGAACACATGGTTCGCGTCCATCTTGTCGCGGCCCTTGTCGAACGCGGCCGTGAGCAGGCCTTGCGAGAGGGCCTTCAGGCAGCGGCGCTGGGCTTGTTCGGTCTCGAAAGTGATGAAAATCTTGGACGGCACAAAGTTGGCCGTGTCGATGGCTTTCTGGATGTCTTCGTTGGCGGCTGCCAGCTTCTTGACCCATTTCGCCATCGGCAACATCCCAAACGCGCCCATTTTCTCAATGTACCGCCGGGTCTTTTCCTTGCTGTCCTTGGGCTCTTTCGCCGGCGGCTGGTTGATTTTCTCTTTGAAAGTCAGGCCGTCCCAGGTCGTGTCCAAAATGCCGTCGTCGTCCTCTTCCAGGGAGGCTTGCCCGTTGCCGATGCACATGATGATCTCGCGCATGACCGCCCGGCGGGCCGCCATGGCCTTGAGCAGCGGGCCGTTGTCCTTGGCGATGGTCACGAAGGTCACGTGGCCAAACTGCCCGAAGAAGGACGACCAAAGCTCAGCGTCGTTGTCTTCAGGGCCTGGGTCGTCCACAATCACCTGGTGCAAAGGCCGGGAAGGTATTAGAGCCAGAAGCTATTAGTCCATTGTGAAAAGAATGTCCTAGTCACAAGATGAAGTCCTCAAGAAATTTCACTTTAAACGTCTCCACCAGAAGAAGAAAACGATTGAAGGTTTCAATTTCAAACAGAAGAAACATATCAGGAAGAGAAAGAATGGGAGAGTGAAAACTCACCGAGTAATCCTGTGCGGTTTGAATCGACTCATCGAGCTGGGTGGAAATTTGGTTTTGGGCAGTGGTCACCACCATCATGAGGATCAAAAGCATGATCGTCATGGTCAAGTCAAGCCACGCTTGCAGGGTGGTCATGTGGCACAAGTTGGCGCTGTCGATTTGGCTGCACTCGGGGTCCAGGCACACGATTTGGGTGCGGGTGCAAACCGCCGACCCCCGCAGCATCCCGGGCACCGGCTTCCCCGTGAGGGGGTCAATTTCCTGCTTGTCGCTGTAAGTCTCCGACTTGTAGTAGGTGATCGCTTGGGCGTTGAGGAGCCCGCAAACGAAGAAGGTAATGCACAGCAGCTGGAGCGTTTGGAAGTACCTAGCGAAGAGTCAAGGAATAATTCATACGATGAGGGTCGGTGATTAAAGGTGGGGCGGGGGGGTGAATGGAAAAGAGGAGCCACTCAGCAACGCGTATCATCAAAAATAGCGACACCAAAAATGGGGCGTAGAGTAGCAAATATCTCAAACACTGACATTGCTACGCCGAGGCCGAATTCCCGGAGGTCCCTTGGCGATGTGGAAATGATGTCGTACTGCTTGCCACCTGATGTTGAAAAATATTGGGACAGGGTGTGAAGAACTACGTTTCAAACATCCACTTCGGAGTGTGCGAGCACGAAACACGCCAAAACGCCACTCAGGGTACCACATGCGACACAGCTTGCCACGCTTGCCAGAGCTACGTGGCAATTTCTACTCAAAAAGCGCGCACGACTGCTGCGGCCGCTCATAGCGATAACGCGTCGGCAATTAGTTGGATATCTGAGCTGTCTACGAAAACAACACATCATTCGCCTCTACTTGTGACCGATTCGAGCAGTAGACGTACCTGGTTTGCCAAATTCCATCTTCCGCCACTCTCCGTTTTCGCCCTGATCAATTCAAAGAAATATTAGCGTGAGATTATTTGAACAATCTTTGGCGAGCGCACCAACTGCGAATGACAGTTGCATCGAGCTCTGGGCACGGCGGAAATCGAGAGGTGCTGCACATACGGAAAAATCGGGGAGGCAGCCTACCCGTGCTTGTATTGAACTGCCTCTGCTGAACTCACCAAGTCCGACATAAATTCGCGCCGAGGGCGAACTTCATCGTTAAAAAAGGCCCACGCCTTCTTCGACTCAGGTTCAGCGTCATTAATCGGCAAGCCCGGGTATCCCGCCTCAGGCGGGATCACTTTCTTCTGCGGCATCGGCATGGCCTTATCTCACGGCTGCTTTCTGAGCAATCAAGACACTGGCGGTCAGATATAGGGACGAGGTGGTAATTTTCTCCCCAAAAGGTGGTTTGAGCTCTTCAAAGATGTGAAATTGGCCGAGCATGGTGAAAGGTGAGAAAGAAGAAAGAGTGAATTATGACGCACACTCTGGCTTCATCTAACACATAAATTGCTAAACTGGAGAGGCAGTTGGGCGCTTAATGAGGCGGGCGCTCACCGTCTGCAGGTTGTGAAGCGACGTAGTCAGGCCAAATATTATGCTCGTCGGGGAGTATGATGTCGGTGAATTTGGTCTGAAATTATGAAAATAAAAAATTGAGATTTCATTTTCGACCCCCAGAGGAGGGGGGATTCACCCTCAAAGGAGGGATTACGAGGCGATGTTTGTATATAGACGTGCAGTGCGAGTGCGGAAGGCCGGGGAACGAGAAATAAACTTCAGACTTCGTGGCTTTGTGGTATTCCGCCGACTCCCTTCCGGTCGAATGCCATATGGTATTCAAAATTGCGATGGTGGGTCGGTGGGCCGCTGGTCGCTAACTCATCGCTGGTCGCTGGTCGCTGGTCGCTGGTGGTTGTTCTTGTGATTGTGGTCTTGTTGTCTTGTTGTGTGGCTATATCGTATTATTACGCGGCAATTCGATGTTGAGCAAATCCACACACGCTCAGTGCTAGGTCCCAGGAGGTTTCCTGGTGAACTAAGGATTTTACTTCCAGCTCTCAGCCCTCCGGCCCTCGGCCCTCATCCCTCATGGCTCATACATTAGACACTACTGCTACTGCCCGCAGCACTGGCTTCTGCGTCATTTGGATTTGTCTCAGTTCTTAGTTCGAGTTCCCCATGCCCCCATGTGCATGTGCCAAATGAAAGCCAAAAGGCCGAGGTTAAGAGTTAAATTTTAAGTAACCTACTCAAGAAGGTAAACTAATCAGGTACACATCCCATTCCGGGAGCGCGATATTAACATTCAGACAACAAGAAAACTACATATAGATAAAAGAAAAATACGGATATTGGCTGTTGTCGTGTAGCCATAGAGCCTAGGTGTATGGAATCACCATACAACGAGCCTGCATGCGAAGTTAGAACTGCCAACTGCTTCATATTCAATTGAGCTTCATTCAATTGTAGCCCAATTGAGTGCACATTGAACCAATAGCGGAAGTAACCAAACCTGCTTTAGAGGTCAATTTAGGTGCCTCTTATCAGCTTGGCCTCGCGAAAGGTGGAGCACTTTCGTGACTAGCGCAACGCCAAGAAATAAGTTGAGAGCCCTAAGGTAAGGGAACTTCCAGCCACCAGAAGCTTCACCTGCTGCTGCAGTAAGAGCAGTGCTGAGAGCACGTTCAACTGATTCAGCATACTGCCATGTTAAATCAGTTCTTGGGTCCGATCCTCGGTCGAAGGTGCTGTCATTGGCTGCCATGTGCATGCGTACACGAAGCTCGCCCAGCTTGCTTCCCAGAGCAATTCGCTGCGCTGTGGTCGGCGCACCGGAGCGCCACGTCACTTTATACTGACTAGAAAGCTCTTTAGATGAGTCTGAAGCAATTTGGTCGATATCGAATGTGATCTTGTCCTTAGCGCCATTTATCATGGAGCTCGTCTTGTGAGTTGAGCCTTCACTCACCGGGAGGGAATCGGTTCGAATGGTCCATCGCTGCGGTAAATTCTCTACAAAACCATAATTTTCAAACAAGCGGTCACTTCCTGAACCATAGGTCAAATAGAGCTGTTCACCTGCTGAGATGCGCCGATGCGCAAACATCTGAAGAGGTTTGCCCACGCTCCCAACCACTCGGGTGTTGTGCCAGACACCATTGCGATGGTTGTAAAGATCATACAAGGGCAACAAAGTCAACCACGTAGCGTTATCGCTAATTGAATTGTCTGGCCATGCACGAATGGCCGCCGCGCGCGCAATGGCTAATCGTAGCGCGTTATTGCTGGGCGCAATGCCTTTTGAGTTGCTACTACAACGCGTCCACCATGCGTCACGGCGATCGAGATCAAATGGGGGGAAGTCTTCGCCGAGAAGCTTGCGTAGTCGTGCCTGAGCTTCTGACGGCCAAGAAAATGGTAAATCGGGAATACTATTAAGCAATAGCCTGCCATATGGCTTCGCTGACGCTTGAGAGAGGTAGGCATCAATGGCTGCAATGGAGGAGCAACGCACGTCTCCTGTCGAATCTCTCGAGGCAGTCACCACAAGTTCCCACGGTATCTCTATGAGCAAAGCCCCTGCTTCTATATCAGCTTTAGCAAAGACTCCGCGCAAGCTGTTTGGGTCACTAGCGTTAGCGAGGCGTACTATTTGCCTGTCGTCAAAAGTGGCACCGCTTTCAATTGCCCACCGCAGAAGAGCCTTCACCTCTTGATCCCCGGAAACAGTGCTAGGAAGGCCTACGACTGAATATGAAGCTGATACAGCGTAAAGTATCCATACGAAGATAGCCTTCAACATAGAGCTGGCGTCGCTATTAAGTTATAGTGTGCACGTCGCAGCTACTTCACTGACTGGGAGGGTCTACGGTCTACGGTTAGAATTGAAGATCTGGACCTTTAAAAGCTTTTACAGGGGTAGTTTGGGTAGTTGCTATTTTTACTGGACGGTCTGGACGAAATAGATTTTGGCATTTGGCACTGGCATTCGGCATTTGACGTATTGATGTATGTGGGAGGTGTGGACTTGTTGAAGATTCGCCCTTATTGTGCGGGAGGATCGTCTGGTCGTTTTGGTGGCGGGTTAACAGGTAGTCAGCAGCTTGTGGCATGAATTGGCGATTGGCGTGCCCTGCCCTGCCAGTCACGTCCCAAGTCGGTCGCATTAGCCAACCAACTCAAAGCTCCCAGTTGGTTCTTCTCTTTGTATTCATGGACTTGTCAAGGGAATTATCCTTGATTTTTCACTTCCCCTCTTGAAATAAATTAAATGTGATGAGGAGCTCTATTGAGGCCTCTGAAGTCTGAAACTTATGGTACAAACGCTGATCCAGATGGACATGAAAGGAATTATTCGGAATAGATAAATGCACATGTGACATGTTTGAGCTAAGATACATATCTCTTCATCTCATTGAGTTGTTCAATAGCCGCAAGAGTATGTTCATGGTTCGCTCCTCTGGCTCTCGCACTGACTGTAGCACTGCGCAAGAAGTATTCTGACGCTTCTCTGTACTGCCCCAATTTACGATGCACACTTCCAAGGTTGAACAAAGTATCTGCAACTGATGGATGGTCCTCCCCTAAAGAATTCTCTTTGATAACCAGGGAATTTTCGTAGCAATAGAGCGCCTCTTCCATGCGCTCCAGCGTTTGAAGAACTGTCGCAACGTTGTTCTGAAAAAAAAAAAACGGATAACAAGAAAGTCACTGCTACGTGTTGAAAATAGGAAACAAGAAACGTTTGCACGTGCTTAGCTGCATTTAGTATGGGTGCCTTCAAGTCCAACACGCATTCTTTCCCTATACTTCCGAGGTGGAGGTTACATTTTCTCAGTCCTTCTTACCAGAGCCATGCCGTATTCGGGGTGGTTCTCTCCTCGCAGGGCGCCCTTGATGCGTAGCGCTTTCTGAAACGCGTAAAGCGCGCCCTCGTGGTCGCCCATGCTCTGCAGGGCCATCGCCCAGTCGTTGCAGGTGTTGGCGCACGACAGCTGCAAGGCCTGCGAGTCCGGGGGCGTGCCTGCGGAAGGAGACGGCCCACTGCTGGCAGCACCAGAGCTGACGTGCGCTGCAGACACCTCGGCTTCCTGGAGCTGGTAGCACGCCTCGTAGAGCTGGGCGGCAGCTTCTAGCCTCCCTTGCTTGCGGTGCACGGCCGCCGACAAAAACAGCGCCGACGCCAGCAGGGTGCGACCTTGAGAGGGCGCCGTGCCCTTCTTTGGTACAACACGATTCAACTTGGTCGCAGCGGCCTCGAAACAGGCGAGGGCTTCGTCAAGGCGCCGCGATGCTTTCAATTCTTTGCCTTTGGCAATCAGATCGATTGCTGCAACTCGCGCTTTCCTAGCCACTTCATTGCCTCCTAAATCGTCATCTTCTTCGAACCACGAAGGAAGACGCCCATTAGAGGCTCCTCTTTTAGCGCTGCGGTCACCTTGTCTCTGGTGGTTTGGGCGTGCGTTGTCGTGTTGAGAGGGCTTGTTTGAATGCTGATCATGCGCATGCAGTGCGTGGTTTCCTCTTCCTCTTTGAGGTCGAGCAAACACACTAGGCTGGGGATGCTCCACGAAACTTTCTTCCATCCAACCGTCGCGGCCAAGAGGGTCTAAAAAGGACCCTTGCTGCAGTTTGGGGTAGCGACCCCGTTGAGTGCCGGATGAAACCTCAGCTTGTGGACGAGCACGTGAGCTTGCGACTTCTGGTTGGTGAGGGTTGGTGCGTGAGGGAGCGGAAGGTGGCGGCGGTGCTCTAGGAGAAGCGGGAAAGGCGTTCATAGGGCCCCGTGGTTGGGCGGAGGGTGACACGAAGGGCCTTGTTGCAGGTTGTCTGGGCACAGGAGCACCGCCGAAGAAGCGCCTAGGTTCATCGCTGTCGTCAGCACTGAACGACCGGCGCACTTGTCGTCGGAGGCTCGGTGGCGGCGGTCCGCGCGGCGGCTGAGGCGGTTGCTGGGCCTGGAGCTTCGTGTTCAGCCATTCGTCAATCTCTTCATCATCCACTTCTAGTCCCGCGGTTTTTGCATAGTAGTCGTTGGGGCTCCAGTAGTCAGCATGCGGCATGGTCGACGTGGTAACTCGCGGAGTGGTGGTCTTTTTGAGCAGCTCAGCTCCGGTCTCTGCCCATGCCGGTGATTTGCCTTTCGGAGTCGGCCGAGGCGCGGATTTCGGCCGTGAATGAGTCTTGGGCTCCTTCACGGAATACGGCAGTTTGTGGACGCTAGGCTCAAAATTATATTTGGTAGCATGTTGTGGGCCAGTTGGTTCGTCTATTTCAACGGCATCGTTTAACTCCTCGAGCTTCAGGCGTTTCTGTCGTTCTACATCCTCTAGGGAAATGGCTTTCAGTTTCCGCGCGTGCACAACCTTTATGCCAGCGTGAACCAGTTGATTCAAGGGTACTCGTGCCAAGTCGCCAGCTGTCCAAATATTGAGCGATGCAAGAACGTCTACATTGTTTGTGGTATTTAGCTGGTATTTTCTAAGCTTGTTAAAGAGCGCTGGGCTAATCTTCTTGGCTTCCTTGTCCTTTTGAGCTTTCTTCGCTGACGGCACTTGATCCGGATCCTTAGTCGCCTTCGCTATATCTCTAAACGATTTCATTTCAACACAAAAGGTATTGATGCTTTGGGCCGCCAGGAGGCGTAGGGGTGTCAGTATCGCATGGGCATGGTCAATGGGCACGGCAGGCAACAATTTTGGAACAACTTTCCCTTTCAGTCTGAGTTCTGAGTTCCATTCATCAACAGAATAATTCGGGGAAACCAACGACGGAACCAATCAACCAATCCGAATAAGGCCGAGAGACACGAGGTAAAGGATCTGTACCTGATCACGTCATCACGTTCAAATGCTTTTCATCATGCTTGGATGGATGCAGCCTGATGTCGGATGCCTGCTGGGCTGCTGGCAGCTAGACTGTTGGATGCCTCCCTCATGACGATTTAATTGAAATCCCAGCGTCTCGCCCCCCTTTCGTCGTGGATACTACCGTACGATATTGTTGTGAGGCAATTTTGATCATTGCTAGCCATGTTTTCCGGAAATGAATTGACGCTTGCTAGGACTACGCCCTGTGGAATCCTTCGATCATTAGTACTCTTATCGGGCGCTGCATCGGTGGCCTTGGGAGACGGAATGCGCGTGGCAGTAGGCTTCATAGATCTATTCAATCATTCAATAGCAGAGCATATCCCGCCCCTGGAAGAAATCTACGACTTCGCGCATCCACGATGCTCCGGTGATTCTGCATTCATAAGTCGCACTGGCTACGCGCCCGAAAATTACTGCTTGCACGGAATTCACTCAAAAGACCTCACCCGGGTAATTGGTGCCGAGTGGTGGTGGCCATGGGAGTCTCGCGTGGTGCAGGAATGGGCCAACGTGCTTCGGCCGCGCTACGACTCCGAGTACGATGCTGCGTTGCGTGATGTGGTGAAAGCCCAGGGCATGCCGCTCAAGTATGACCAGTTTGCGCTAGAACGCGTGTGCCTCGCCAAATGGTGAGTCTCTATAAAATGTACATTAAACTTGATTTATACAATTGAACTGTGGGTATATTCAAGCGGCTACAGAAGAATTCATCAAACTACTTTGTTACAATCGTGCTCTGGGTATATTTAAGGGACTCGTGGCTTTTATGTTTGGGTTGTGCGACGGAACGCACTTCCTTTCGTGGTATTGTAACTTTAAGGGCTATGTCTGGCTGGTGCTATTTCTGACAGGCAGCGCGTTGCGTCAAAAAGTGCTTTAAGTGGTGGGCGACTCTGGCACACACCCGAGGTAGTAGTTGTGCCTTCGCTCTTGATGCATTTGCAGGAACAGCGGTGGCGCGGCCACCTCGCTTGGAACCTCATGCTGCCAAAGGAGTGCATGGAGTCGAATGCCAAATCAAAGCCGTTGCCCGCTTTTTGCACGAGCCATGGCTACGGCAACATCGGTCTGCACCGCCGCTACTGGGGCTTAGTGCGCAAAGTGCACTTCGCGCCTTATGCGCTTAAAGCAGCTAGAGGAAGCGGAAGCGGTGGCAGCAGCGGTCGCACTGCTAGAAAACCACCGTTGATTGTAGTCCACCACAGTTTTGTGTGGGATACTCCTACCTTTGCGCTGGTGTTGCGCACCTTGCTGGAGCAACCCAAAGCTTTCGTGGACCGTGTGGTGGTCGCATGCCTAGAGACCAACTTAAAGCTCCCTGTGGCAGGTCTCGGCTTAGACGGCCTCCTCTCACTCGCTGCTCGTGGCCCTGCGGATGAGCTCAGAGCTCGTCGTGCTGTTGCAACAGCGAGCAGCCACCTCGGTTTCTCCGGCAATAGCACCTCTCACCTCATACATGGAGCAATGGCACCAGACTCGGGAGCAACAGGCGCTATGGGGCGGCCGCTCCTGGTGGCGCTTCCTTACCCCACTGGGCTGGGCCTCACATCCTCTGTATCGTTTGCGCCTCCTGAAGAGCACAGCACCAGCACCAGCGATAAATCGCAAGCAGTCTCCAACGAGGAAACACATGCACCTTCTTTTGGTGCAGCAAGCACTGGCACTTACGACCCGTACCGTCGCCGCCCGACGACCATCTTGCTGGACGCCAGCCTCAGCCGCAAAGGCCAAGGGAGCGGCGAGCACAACTGGGTGCGTGAAGCAGTGCGTGACCGTTTACTCGAAGCCGGCGGCACTTGCCATGGAGACGCCTGTGGCCTCTGCCACGACCGCAGCGGCTCTCTTTCGATTTCACCCGATGCCCAAAGCAAGCACTCACCTGACGTGGCGGCGGTGCCGTGTGGATGGCCTTTGGCGCCCGACAGCGCGCCAAGCGCCACGCTGTGGGAGAAGCTGGTGACGTCATCGTTTTGTTTGGAGCCCGCAGGAGACACCCCTACGCGCAGCCACCTATACGCGGCCGTGCTCTCGGGCTGCGTGCCGGTCTTGCTCGACGGCGGGCTCCCGGACTACCCAGACAGCGTGAAAACGTGGTGGGCGTGGCGTGACAACGGCTTGCGATACCAAGACTTCGCGGTGGTCGTGAATGCTTCCACAGTGCGACCTCGCACGGGTTCAGCCGACGCCAGTGCTGGCGATGGCGGCAGCAACGACCGAAGCAGTGGCAGCTTTGACCTCATGAAGGAGCTTTCCCGGATGCCCATTGATGATCCAGCTCGCTTCTTGGCGTTGCGCCGCGGAGTCGATCGCGCTGCTGCGCTTTTACGCTACGCAGCTGGTAATGACAAGAGTGAAGCAACAGAGCAGAGCCACTTTTCCAGCAAGCCCTTAAATATGGACGCCTTTCAGCACTTTGAATACATTGTTCGCGACGCCGCTGCCGTTATGTAATAGTTCCACTTCCAATAAATTAATGCACCACCGACCAAGCAATTCCGTAGGCTCTCGCACAAAAATTGATAAATTTCAATAGATAATTATATCCATATTACAAAACGCCAACTCGTAGTTACGAGCTTACGAGCTGCGAGTTATAAAATTGACCCACGTTAGCACAGTGAATCACAGGAAATACAATCCGATGAAGGGTGAAGGTGAAGGGTAAAGTCCAATCGAAGAATCGAAGATCAATTATCAAAGAACAATGAGCCCCTTGAACTGTATTAATTCACTAAGAGACGTAGCGCTGAGGCGACTTCTCAAATAACCGCCACAGGCCATTTGCCAAATCTCCAGTCAGACTTCACACATCGAACTCGAACTAATACAAACCCAAATGGCACAGAAGCCAATGCTGCGGGCAGAAGTGTACGCGCATGCGATG
>Ga0307982_1004129_pt1 | contig 11503 bp, 17 predicted proteins | sample OrgLakmetagen989_FD_201847 | JGI IMG/M metagenome (GOLD analysis project Ga0307982, IMG submission 201847) | Saline water microbial communities from Organic Lake, Antarctica - #989 | ecosystem: Environmental > Aquatic > Non-marine Saline and Alkaline > Saline | place: Antarctica: Organic Lake... | reverse complement strand
GAGATGGGTGCTCGACTCCTTTGAAGTCCAAATACGGGACTAGTATGGTAGTGCACGACAAAAGAATTTGCTACGGAAAGCGATGTCATGGCTAGGAAGAGTAGCTGATGAAAAAATTGCATCGTGGAGCCTGAATGAAGGGTCGTTGGGCTAACTTTTGATGTTTTGTCTGTTTATGCCTGGTGAGCTTCTCTCACGGAGCTTCGAGTTCTGAGTGTTTTGTTCGCTTTTCTCTTGCTTTCTGTTCTTTCCTTCACCTCGAAAATCCCTGTAACCTAATATAGTATAGAATGAAGTACGGACGTAGTCAATCATTTCTTTGAAGGTTTTGCGGGAAATGCATCATATTATCATATCATATATTCATCTATAAAAACTTGTGTTAAGCATTGAACTTTTGCCCTGGCCTCCCATCCTCGTTCACAAGATGGCCAAGGTGGCCACAGTGTCAGCTATGCTAGCAACATTCACCATCTCCACTCAGGCGTGGAATCTCCCATCGCCCTTGGCAAGCGGTGTGCATCATCGAAAGGGTCCTCGAACGTACGGGCTCATCTTGCCAGGTTCGTCTAAAAGCGATAGGACCTTGAGAATTCTTGGGCTCATTCTAGCTCGTTAAGTCGAAAATTGCAAAATAAATGAATTCTCAACTAGAGCTAGGGGAAAGGTGACCTGAGTTGGGCGTTGGGAACTTGACTTTTACCTTTCAATATTGAATCTCTGCAACTCTTCCAGGAATGGAGGGCTTCGATGATGATGGCTTGATGCTAGACGCCAACCCTCGTCCTTCTTCACCTGACACGGCCTCGAGAGCTTCTTCTACTCCCATGTCAGCGGAAGAGCAAGCCATGAAGGAGCAGCTGAGCAAAATTGTCATGCCGAGCGCCGTGCGGCCTGACTTTGCGTTGAGCGCTGCCACTGGCCGCCCAACCGAGTGCGTGTTTTGTAATGGGACAGAAATTTGCCATGAGATAATGTTAGCGCAGCCTATTCTTCCCTGACTTGCATTGAATTTATTCTGTGTAATGCTTATGTAGAATACGTCCTACTTACTCATAGATTGAATTGTCAATCTTGTCACAATCACTTACACCCAGACAACGCCACTCTCAACTTATCTGTACTTAGGTACGTGTTGGGTGCTGAACTTCCGAGCCCAGGGGCTGAAGCTAGTTTTGCCACCAAAGTCGGGCAAGCAGACGTGACGCGGGTCGTAGCGCTGGTGAACGGCGCGAACGACGCGCTGGGCCAAAGCGCCGCCGGCACCCTGTACCACGACTACAGCCTGCAAGTGATGGTGCGTGTGTGGGGCAATGGGCAATGGGGAGTCTAACACTACTGATTGAAGAATTCCATCGTCGCTTCTAGATGAACGTCAGTGAAGAAATTGAGTCTCGCATGCGTACCTGATTGTGTTCTTCATTTTTCTTTATTTAGCTATCTCATGTATCCTCCTGACCCAACAATTTTTTTTTTTTTTTCAATTCTTGTGTTCTGAGTTAGGTCGTCGACATGAATGCAGCGGGGGCTCGCGACGCGGCGCTCGACTTGCTCGCGAGTGCGAAAGCAGAGGGGGCACGCGCGGTAGTGTGCGCTAGCGCTGGTGGGAGCGAGGGCAGCGGCTACGGCGGGGAGCGGGCGACGGCCCTGGTACTGGCGTCGTATTGCATGGCGGAGTACGGCACCGCGCCTGACGAGGTGAGATCGCCCTCTTCTTAGGTTCACTTCTTCTTCTCCTCCCTTTTCGACTTTGAATCACATATCTTTTTATGTGCGCGTAAAATTTTAGACGCATCGGGCCTTTTCATTTTTTTTCTTATCTTTCCATTTACGTCATCCTACATGTGCACTAAATCTCAGGCCTTGTACATGTTGAAAGCCCGCGCCAAGCACAGTGGTGTCAACGGTCGAGTACCCACTCTCAACGATTTGGAGCTCTTCGTTGAAAACGGTGAAGAGAAAATAAGCAAATGTCGTAATCAAGTTTTCTGTCATTCTACTCCACGTCTTTTGACAACGAGAGGTTTCGCCACAGTGTGAATTGCTGAAATGCCTTCCGTTTTAAAGAGACCTGCGAAGCCGTTCCTATATGCCACCTAGGAAGAGCTACTGCAACTATTCCGGTTTCGTTGATCTTTTGCGCTCTTTTCTCGGATTTGTTGTGATAACAATGTCTTTATATTTAGGCTGTGTGGACTTGAACGTTGCGCCACTTTTAGACAGCAACGATGGAGAAGCCCGCCCCGGCGTGGGTCTAGCTCTGAACCCGGACGAAGTGCTCTATGACCTCGAAGACAACCAAGGAGGAGGCCCAGTGAAAAGGGAGAGCGGGCTGTATTTGTAGATAGTTAGAAATGAATATAACCTTGGATTATTTTGGTTCGACCTCGGCTAATTCTGAAGTCCATTCGGCCGTGCCATGCTGCACCCGGCGTTGTGCGTTCGTTTGGGTTGTAGGTTTTCAACTCTTAATGCTCTTTCGCAAAAGCCCCCTGGGGGCTGAATGAAACCGGGGTTATGCGAAGGTCTTTGGGGTCGTGCTTTCCCTCGGCTCCAGCCTTTGTTTTTGTTATCACACGTAAATTGACTACATTTCGTATTTCGTGGAGAGCACCAAGTAATTAATATAATCCCTCCCTGTAGATTTCCCAAGCAACGACGACGACACGACGACACAACAGCTCATCACACTCGTCGTCTCGCTCTTCTCTCCGCCACCTGTCATCCTGTCATGTATATATGTCAGATCAGTCCATTGTTGCGGTTGTCTAGAGCTAGGGCTGCGCAGGCTGTGTTGCTGTTCACGAGGAATAGCTGTGCTTCCTAGAATTAAATGGACCGCCGCCGCTCCTCACGTTCCAGGTAATGATACTGTGCTGTCTATCTCCTTATGCTAGTCTCTTGGTGATGCACATATGCTTCCTGGGGTTACACCTTGGGCTTATTTCAAGCATGTATAGGTCACGATTACGAATAGCACCGTAGATTGGACTTGTAGCCGATATCGCTCGTGGTTGTGTTAATGTATGTCTTTCATGGCAACTCTAGATGCACTCTTCTTTGTTCGAATTGTTCTCATCTTGGTAGTTTGCCTGCTATATTGATTCGATGACTTGTGCAAAATGCCTACTCCCATCTCTTCTGCCGCCTATCTGTACTTACGACATGCCCGCATGCAGGTCAGCAGAGCGCCCCTCGAAGCGCGTCCGCGACCGCTCGCGCTCCCCTGACCACCGCTACGCTGCAGATAGAGATGGCCGGCGCCGTTCGCGCTCCCCTGTAGCATCTTCTTCGTCTCGGGGCGGCGACGGGCGCAGAGACGGGCGACGAGAGGACCGAGACCGAGACGAGCGGCGAGGCCCTGCCTTTAACGACCGCCTCCGCGACTTCAAAGAGCGCGACTCGCACCGTGACCGAGACCGCGATCGAGAGCGTGATCGAGAGCGCGAGCGGGATCGGGACCGAGACGCAGGGAGGTCAACGAGGGACGGCGAGGGCAGTGGGGCGTCTCGCGATAGCGGCGCTCCCGCTGCAGCTGCTGCGGAAGCACGGCCTGCGGACGGTAGCCGACGCGACAACCGCCCAGCGTGGATGACGCAGCGCGAAGGAGGGCAAGACCACAGCAGCAGCAGCAGCGTCACTGGCAGCAGCAGCAGCAGCAGTGCCGGTGGCGGCAGTAGCAGTGCCGCTGGCAGTAGCAATGCTAACAGCAATGGAGCTCACGACAACGAGCGGAAGTCAGCTTCGTCGTCGTCGTCATCGTCGAGCTCACGGGCCGATGGCACGCGCTTGGACCGTTACGGCCGCCCCTCCTCAAGCACCACCACCAGCAGCAGCAGTGGCGGAGGCAGTGGGAGCCGCGGCAACACTGACAGCAAGAGCAGCAAGAGCAAGGCCGAGTACGCTGCGGGCACTATCGGCGGCGTGGCGGTGGGGTTTGCCGATGACTGGTCGTCTTCCTCTAGTGCCACTCGCGGTGGCAGCAAGAAGGACGAGGAGGTGGTGCTGGAGCAGTCAGACGCTGATCAGTTGATGGCAGCGGTGCGTACGATGTGATCATGGTTGAAATATGTGTGAACTTTTCTTGATACTTTTTTTAATTTCTTTCCATGAACAGTGACATGCCTGGTGGTTTTGGTCTTTTAATGCTGGTCTTTCAATTGTATCAACTCACAGTGCTTGACTCTGCATGTCTAACACTTCACTACTAGATGATGGGGGAAGACGACGAAGAAGCAGCGGAGGCCAAAGCCCTCGCCGCCCGCAAAGCCAAGCGCGCCGCGCTCCTCGCCAAACTCGCCGACAAACCCTCCTCTCAGGCGGGTCCTCCTCCACCGGCGCCACAGGCGCCGCCTCTTCGCAGTGCCGCTAGCGTTGCCTCAGCCGCACCTCCAACAACAACGACCGCAGCGCCAGCAGCAGCAACCGGAGAAGCTGCTGCGCCCACGACTGGTGCGCAAGCGATGTCAGTGGACGGCGCTGACGACACATCGACTTCAACGGCACCAGCACCAGCAGCAGTGCCGCCGCCGCCGCCTGCTTCGACGGTTGTTGGGTCTAAAATAGGTGGAGCAGTGGTGGAGGACATTTTTTCGGCGTCGCCCGTGGCAGCGGTGGCGACCGGAGGAGGCAAGCGAGCCACGGCGGCGCAGCTGGCCATGGCCGACTTGCACGCCTTGGGGGACGACAGGTGAAGAAGCACACAAAGAATGCCAAACGAGTGCAGCACGCAAAGAATGCCAAGTGCAACACCTGCAAGGAATGGCATCAGCGATAGCGCTTACTTGAATGTCCTCTCCGCGAAGGAAAAGAGCGCCAACAACACGCTCATGAATTGGCCTTCACAATTTCCCCTTTCAAGATCCGATCAATTGCGCGTTTTCTTTGTATGTCTGCACGTGTACGTGTACTAATGTCAACATGATTTGACGATGTGTGGCTGCTGCTGCTGCTGCTGCTGCTCTCATTGCTGATGACGTTATGTCTGTTTTCTCGTGTCTTCCTCTCAGCAATTTGGAGGACAATTGGAACGACGCAGAAGGCTATTACGTGACTCGCATTGGAGAAGTGATTGCTGGCCGGTTCCAGGTAATGATGATGATGAGAGAGTGGTTGTCGGTTTCGTGAGAGAGTTCAAGGTTGAGGAGCTAATTTTTTACTTTTACATGCCAAATATTGTATGTGTTCAAAAGAAACTGAAGCTGGTGAAAAAGTTCGCGTGATGTGTTTGGTGCAAAGAGGATTGTCAGATTCGAGGCGCTCCTATAGAAGCCCTTTTTCGGATATTAGTTGGGTTCGAGCTTTTTTGACGTCGTTTCTTTGTGCATTTTGCTTTTAAAGGTTCGCGGCGACCTTGGCAAGGGTGTCTTCTCCACGGTGCTCTCGTGCATTGACCTGAAACCGACCACCAACGCACCAGCGCCAGCTCCGACCCCCTCAGAGGGGGGGTCGGCCGAGAGCAATGCCGCTCCTTCAGCGCCAGCGCCCACCTTGGTGGCCATCAAACTGATTCGCAACAACGACGTGATGCGAAAGGTAAGCCAGAGAAACGAAGTGGTGGATATGGTTATCATTCTAGCGTCTGGACTACATCTTTTGATTGGAAGATCATTGGAGATGTGATACTGGAAGGTGTGTTCGTGCTCCATCCAGCAGAACACTCTTTTTGTGCTCTTACGTTCGCGAAACTCATTTGTATTTCCTTTTGCTTCAATCGTTGACTACTTTCTCAAATCACCGCGCGTATTTCTTTTCGGTTTATACTAGGCGGCCATGAAGGAGATTGGCATATTGGAAGAGCTGACTCGCACCGACCCCGATGACCGGTACGTATGTACCGATGCATGCATCAACGGAATTACTACAGATTTGTAATGCATTCCTTTTCCCTCTGTCCATTTCGTTGAACCTCTTTCTTTTCCCCATCTATTCGTGCGTAAATTGGTCTATACACAGAAGATATAACCCCGAATATATGTCCTTCCATGTGTTTCTCTTCTATGTTGCTCCTTCATGCTTACCCTTCTTCTTCTGCTACTTCTTTCTTTTGTCTGCACGTGTACTAGGAAGCACTGCGTGCGGTTAGTCTCGACTTTTGAGCACCGCGCCCACACCTGCATTGTCTTCCCGTCGGCTGCGATGAACCTCCGAGAAACCTTGAAGAAATTCGGCAAGGTGCGTGTACGAACGGAAAGGGATAAATTGGAGTGGACCTAGCACATATCGCTCGCCCACCATATCGTCTACTTCAATGTGTTTTTTGGTTTGTTTCGCTTTTTCCCTTGCCACCGGACAAGACCACCCGCGCCTGCTTCTTCTCCCAATTACACGCACACGCTCACTCGTTGATGTTTCCTGTGCACCGTACTGCTTCTGGTACTTCAGGGAGTGGGAATCAACATCCGTTCGGTGCGCACCTACACGCGGCAGCTGCTCATCTCATTGAAGCATTTAGCCACGCAACGCATTGTCCACGCGGATTTGAAGGTACGTAATACAAATCTGTTTCATTATGAGTAGTGCACCATACACCTCACTGTTTGTGTAATGTTTCTTCTTTTGTCCTTTTGGTGTTCTCCCATCCCTCACGTTTGCCTTCTTTTTCTTTTTTTTCGTCGTCGCAACCTCTTTGCGGGAAATGTTCACTGCCACCTGTCGAACGACCAACCAATCACCACCACCATTCTACTATTCTATTCTACTCCAGCCGGACAACATTTTGGTGTCGAGCGACTTCCGCACCATCCGGCTGTGCGACTTCGGGTCAGCGTTTCGGGAAAGCGATGCCGACAACGACCCGACCCCGTACCTGGTGTCGCGGTTCTACCGGGCCCCCGAAATCACCCTGGGACTGGAGTACAACCGCCAGATTGACTTGTGGGCGGCCGCCAATTGTGTCTATGAGCTCTTCACGGGCAACGTGATGTTCCCGGGACGCGACAACAACCACATGCTTCAGGTCATTAATGGGTTGCTTGTTTTGGTTGATTGCTTAGATGGTTGTTTGAGTGTTTGATTGAATATATGGTTGACTAAAGTCAACTTTGCTGCATGTTTTGAGGGGCCAAAAATGCACATGTAGCTTCGGTCTCCTAATCTAAGGATAGGGCCTAACCTGTTTGTTTACTGTGGTTCACCCTCCTGCTGCGACTGCTACCTCTTGCCTTAACGCTCCTATTTTTCGGCTTCGTCTTCTTGCTCTTCTTCGCCTCCTTCTATTGGCAGTTGCACATGGACATGATGGGCAAGTTTTCCAACAAAACGCTGAAGCGCCACTTGATGAGCTACGAGCGCATGGAAAAGCTGCCCCACTTCTCAGAAGACTTCCGCTTTCGGCAGCAGGGGATCGACAAGGTGAGTGCTTTCTCATGTTTTATGGTATGTGGCGAGGAGTCATGTGCGCGTTTGTCTCTGAGGCGGTGATGGTTGCATTTGTATGTTTTTACTTTACATGTGCTGGCGCGCGCGCACGGGTTTGGATTTGTGATTGCCCTGCACATTCTTACACTTGCATTTTCTCTCACCTTGTGCGACACCTCGCCTACGATTTATTATATTAGATCACCGGCAAGGGCGTGATGCGGTACGTGGACGTGAACCCACGCCCTGTAAACCCGCTGGCCAAGACGCTGGCCAAAGCCAAGGTGAGACCTTGAAAAGAGACAAAAGAAAAAATATTTTTGGGGTGAGATTCAGCAGTGTAGGATTTCGTCGTTGGTGTTGATGATGTTAATTGCTCACTCTCGCCTCCATAACTCTCATAGTTCAATGCGTGCTTTTCTGTGCCATTGTTTTTTCAACAACTGTGCGTATAGTAAACGTTTCTATTCTCGTTACTGTACGCTTTTACGTGTCCAGGCGGGCGCGGACGACCCCAAGCTCGTGTCCGAGTGCGCCGATCTGCTCGAGAAAATGTGCCATTTGGAGCCGGAAAAGCGCCTGCAAGTGCGGGCTTGTTTGGAGCACCCGTTCATGAAAAATGCCGACAAGGCAGAGCACAACCACCACGGCCAACACAACAAGGCCGCCAAGTAAACCAAAGAAAAAGACAAATTGATAAAGAAAAATAGAAAAGCATGCTTCTTAAAGGTGGTTGTACTGGCGACTGGTGATTGCAGGGGCAATGATTAATTATGAAGCCAGGTTTCTAGTTCGCGGTTATTGACTTCTGCTCTGTTCTTCCTTGCTTCCTTGTATGAATGAAGTGATGAACTTGCGAGTTAGCTCAGGCAGTTCAGGGCTGGTTCAGGGCCATCTGAATTCTTAGTTCTCAAATCGTAAGATCGATATCTTAAATTTCTGACCAAAACCCAAAGCGCACTTCCTACTACGAGCATAACTACACCTGACTCACAAGCAACCGAGCAATGGCCTACTTCCGATTCGAGCCAGCGTGCGAAACGGGCGGAGGCATTAATACCTTAACACGCATACAATTGCTAGTATTCCCACAGTCATGAGACGTGGGATGTGCTAGCCCATGCCCCTAACAGAAGGACCCGGCTCAAAGCAAATCGGCCCTTTAATTCTTCGGCCTTCATTCAAGACTGAGGCGCCTGTCGTGATGTGCTCATGGGTTTCGTACTCGCGTTTCGTATCCTTACAAAGACTATAAATTTTCCACTTCTAATTAGTACCCACTCAAACACATGCAAATCGCCGTTTATCTCGACTCGGCCTTCTTGTCTGCGGCCTCTTTCGTTGTGTCTGCTGCTAATGCGGCAGCAGCAGCGGCGGCTGCTTCCGCGGTAGGCGCCGCTTCAGCACTCGTGGTACTGGCCGACAGGAACGGGGCCTCGGGATACCCGTCGAGGAAAAAACTCAGATCGTCCCCGTCGTGGGCTAAGGACTGCTGCCCTGCTCGGAAGTACGCGTACGGAGTGTAGCGGAGCAAGTTGGAGACCCGCGAAGTGTACACGTCGGCGTACTTCTCGATCTACATTTGGAAGAAGGGGCAATGAGAGTAAAAGAGAATGTGAGACATCAATGATGAGACAAACAGCGCAAAATGAATAGAGACATGGTAGGTGAACCTTTAAAAAAAGCTGCAAAGAATCTCCTCGTGCTCCGTGTTTCAAACCTCTCCGTTTTTCTATCGTTATCTTTTGCTCGTTTCTTTCTTGTTATTCCCTTTCTCTGAATGTGTGCAGTTATTTAGATCCATCCATCCATCTATAGTATACGCAACCCCACCACCACAAGGATTGTACCTGTCGCATGAGGTGGGACTTGTCGCTGAAGCCCGCTCTCGACATGTAGCCCCAATGGGTGTTTACATTGGCCCCGTACAGCTTCAGCCGCGCCTCAATGTCCCTGTCCAGTCCCTCGAGCGCGCCCAAAATTTGCTGCATCAACTCCGCGTCCGCTTGTGGCGGAGGGGTGTTAGCGTTAGCTGCGCCTTCGTTGCCCGAAGAAGGTGACGTAGAAGGTGAAGACACCATGGATTGGCGGCGGCTGGAAGTGCGCAAATGGTTCAAAATGTCCGCCAACCGGTCCTAGAAGATAGAGTCGCGCGCAGACAGAAGAGCAGTGTGACAAGTTGTTTCAAAGGAAACTGAGAGAAACCCAGAGTTGAGTGAATGCGGGAAAGCACGCGCACACTTTCATTTCATAAACCCAAATGATAGGCCTATGCAATCAACCTTCCGGCCTTTCACCAAAAAGCACCCTTCCTTCCCGTCCTCCTCCTCCTATTTCTCGAAGTGTTCGGTGCGTAAGTTCAGTAGTACCTTTCGGCTGAGGAGGGCTTTGAGCTCTGCGCGTATGCCGTGCGATTGGGCGAGCCCCCGCACTTCATCCTCCAATTCTTGCAGCACCAACAGAGTGCGCCAGCGGTTCGAAGCCTAAAGAAGAGTGCATAAAGGGTTTGAAAAAAGGAGAGAAAGAGAAGAACGCGGTGCAATACCTAAAAATATAACTACGCATGTACTCTGAAATATATTGTTCAAAAAACAGATATGAGCTCCTCCACAACACCTACGCAGTGCTTTTGAAGCACTGTTTTTGTCACCACGTGCTTCATGATAGATGATGGTTGATCGCGCACATCAGCCCTATTCATTACCTTGGCAATGCTCACGTCGGTGAACACGTGGTCTCCCACGTATAAAATACGGTCAGTCGAGGTCACGTTGAAGAGTTTCTCGACCATCGAAGCGGTGCCACCCTGGTACACCCGCCCCAGTGACATGCCGAACACTTCTTGCAGCAACGCCGTGGTCACGTCTCCTGCACCCTGTTTCTGATTGTTACTGCCATCGTTGTTGTTGCTGCTGCGAGCGCTCTTGCCACTGCTGCTGCCTCCAGTGCCGGTGCTCGCAGGTGGTGCCGCAGCTAGAGATGGAGCTTCTGCCGCATTCCAATCCTCTTTGGTGTCCGGAATGAGCACTTTTTCCGTCGTGAATTCGTCGTCGTCGTCGTCTTCTTCGTCGTCGTCTTCGTTATTGTTGTTCGAGCGTTGGGCGTAGGCGCTGTCGCTGAGGTTGTTTTCTTCGTCGTTGTCGTCGGCGGTGATCCCCGAAGCGCGCAGTTGGTCCATCTCAGGCACAAGAGAAGGGCCCAAGCCGTCTAGAGGCGGCACTTGAGGCCATGCACTCACCACCTCGTAAACCTGTACGTGTGCACACATGTATAGGAGAGATGACAACGGGAAAAAGAATGTTTAAAAAGGGGGGTCATGAGGACTGCCAAGGTGGGGGTGCATAGAAATCCACACCACGCGTCAACGACTGCTTTCGTTCAAAAAATTACGGCCCGATGCGCAATTAGTGTGTTGTGTATGTGTAGTATTCTACTTTTTATTCTTCATTCTATACCGGCATTTTGCTGGTGAAAAAGTCCGGCTTCCGCGCCGACACCACTACTACATCGAACAAGCTCCGCCAGTGCGGCAACGGAGGCGGCGCGCCCCATTTCTCCTGGTTTAAAAGCACGTGTTGTTTGCTGCTGGTGGCATCGCTATCGCCATCAGTGTGCAGGGGGTTGGCGTCTTGCATCGCTTCTTGCGACTGCGGGTGGTGGCCCACCAAATACCTATAGAATGGAAGAAGGCAGGTCAAAACAAAACCAAAACCATTAATACCTCACTGCTGCCCGAAGAATAGGCAAGCAAAACAGTCCTAGCTAGAACAGAGGATGAGGAGAAACAATTTCAAAAAGAGAAGAGGAGGAACGGTCGTGTTCTCCACTCTCATCACACACTCTCACCCCGACACCATTACCGCATAATCGTGTCGGTGTACGGCCAGTCGCTGTTGGTGATGAGCGCCAGTTTCTTGCCGGCCAGCCGTTGATCGACCAAAGTGCGCACCTAATATATATGAGGATTTGGAGGGGGGGAGGGGATGTGAATGGTTGTATACAAAGTTGCATGTCGCGAATACCTCGTGGAAGAGAGAGAAAGAAGAAAGATGAGGCAAAGGAAAAAGCAGGAACGAGAAGGTTGAGATCACAGCCAAAAACTTAAGACGTCCTGATTCAAACTTGTACACGCATATGCTCATTT
>Ga0307982_1004128_pt1 | contig 11504 bp, 3 predicted proteins | sample OrgLakmetagen989_FD_201847 | JGI IMG/M metagenome (GOLD analysis project Ga0307982, IMG submission 201847) | Saline water microbial communities from Organic Lake, Antarctica - #989 | ecosystem: Environmental > Aquatic > Non-marine Saline and Alkaline > Saline | place: Antarctica: Organic Lake... | reverse complement strand
GCAGCAGCAGCACCTACAACCAAGCAAGCAAGTATCGACGTGGAAGGCGCCCCTGCTGCGGCTGTTGACGCTGCCAGCAGCCAGGGAGAACCGCTGCCGCCGCTGCTGCGGGCGTACGCGGCTTTTCTGCGGCAAGTGGCGGTGGTCGAGAGTGCCCTCAGCGCAGCGTGCCTCGCCGCCAAGGCATGCTTGGCTCGGTCGGCGGCGCGGCCACCGGGGGGCGCCTCGGCGGCAGCCACCGTCGTGCCTGGGGGGCCGGGGGACTGGAGCTGGTGCAAAGAGCTCAGTGGTTCGAGTGCCTTGCTGCGCTGTGCAGGTCTGCATTTGGAGGCTACAAAGGAAGCCAGTCGCGTGGACGCGCTTGAAATTGTGCGCCATACTGCAGCTGCTGCTGCTACATCTCTGTCGCCCGGAAAAGAAGGCGAAAAAGGAAATGGTGCAAAAGGAGGTAAAAAAGGAGGCAAAAGCAGCAAAGCTGCTTCAAGCAAAGGTCGCGGCAGCAAACAACTGCAGCCGCAGCAGGCAGCAGCAGCAGAGGAAACGACCAGTGCGCCGTGGCCAGAGCCCTCGGGCTTTTTGCTACATGTAGTGTGCGCGCACGGCGCCGTGGTGCGGGACGGCCCGGAAATTGACACCTGCGCCACCGTGGACACCCGCGAAATGGGCGCCGTGCTGTGGGCCACCGAGCGGCGCGCCGTCAGCCAGGTAACGAATGAAACAGCTGGATTGAGACGGAGAGGAGGAAGTGGCAGTGGAGCTTTGTGAGCGCGTATTTTTTAATTTTTTTTTTTTTTTCTCAGTGGTTTGACTGAATCGTGCGACATTTTGTTTTGCCGCTCGAGAAGAAGGCATTCTTGTCTCTCTAGTCTACGAAGTGTAATGACTCATTGTTATTATTATCATTATTTTTTCATGTGGTCTTCCGTTTTTCCTTGTGTAGGTACTGCGCTACCGTGTGCCTTCCGGCTGGATATCGGATACCGTGCGCTCGTCCAGCCGAGAGCCCATTACGGAGATCTTGGACTTCGGCGGTTGTGCAGTTGATTGTGGCAGTAGCAGTAGTGGCAGTAGCACCCTCGGCAACAGCGGAGCGTCTACCTCCTCAACTGGTGCGGGAAATGTAGCTGCGACCAACACGAGGTCTCCGGCGAATGAGGTGAGCGAAGAAGCATCTGCACTGGAGACGGCGCTCAACGATTTGGGGCTTGACATTTGGGCGGAAGGCTTCGAAGAAGATGACACAGAAGAAGGAAGTGGCGGCATTGACAACGGATCACCTGCCGCTTCTTCGGCGTCTTCTTCAAGTGAAGGCGCCAATACAGTGGCGCGCTCCGGAAGTAGCCGCACGAACTCGCCGCCCACCCAAAAAGTCACCTCGCTCCGCGGCGCTGGCGCGCGGGTGCTGCGCTCTCTGCACACCACGTACCGCAGTTTTCTTCGGGTGCTGGCTCGCACAGTTGCCATGCCGGTGGTTGCTTTGGCGCGGGGCACGCCGCCTCCTCCCCGCTTGCCCGCTGACGGGCCGCTGCCACCGATGCCGCGGCACCCGGAACTGGCGCCCCTGGCGTCGATGGTGACGCTCGTGCTGGTGCAGGATTGCGGCGAGTCCCTGGGCTTCCCTAGTATTGACAAGCGCTATACGATGAAGATCGTCGCATCGTCCACTGCTCTTGCGTCGAGTCCATCTGCTACTGCCAAGACCAAGGGCAAAAGCAAAGCTTCTGCTTCGTCGTCTGCTGCTTCTCCATCCGCCGCAGCAGCAGCTCCTGTTGCAGCAGCAGGGATGGGGCTGTCGTTACCCTTGGCGCTTACCGATGGCAATGATGCTGACGTATCAGGAGCAGCAGCAATTACTTCAGCTGTGAGTGCGCGTCTCCAGGGAGCCCTGGAGCTCATCGGATCTTCACTCTTCGACGAGCGGCGCGACGGCCGAGAGCTTTTGAACCCCGTGTTAGCCGTGAATTTCCACCGCACTGGCGGCACTCAAACCTTGGTGTATCTGGTAAACACCGCGCTCAACCTCACTTTGCAGAGTGAGTTGCAGAGATACCACCAAGTCAACCACCGCACGAGCGCTCCACTGCCAAAATCGGCAATTGAAGCGACGCAACCAGCGCGGCCAAGTGCAGCAGTCTTAACAGCTGGACTCAACCTTTTGGCGAGGCTAGCGTCGCGCCCTCATTTGCTCGCTCGAGTAGGATCGAGCTCGGGGAACCCTTCTCGGGTGTACGATTACAGCATCAGCTCCAGCATCGTCAAGAGCAGCAATAGCGGCAACTTTTACGGAGAAGGTGGCTGTTCGGTGCCAACCAGCGACAAGGGCGCACCATTCTCGGCGCCGCTCTTTGCCGCGTCCTTCCACGCAGACTTGGCCATGGCGCTGTTACCACTGCTCCAAGCGTCACCAACACCGGAAGCAAATGCAGGAGCTGCTGCCTCTTCTGCTTCGAGTCCTTGCTTACTCGGCTTGCTTCCTGTGGAGTCGCTCGCATCCCTTCTGAGCCTCGTGCGGCATTTGCTCGCGAGCCTCGCTTTAGCGTCCACCATCGACCCCGAAACCGTCTACGGCGACGCGAGTAGCGGCTCTAGTGGAGACAACTCAGGGCGTGACCCTAGCTCTTCCTCTGTGTCTGCAGTAGCTGCGGCCCTAGCATCAGCGCGGTCTGCGGGGGGCCGCGCTGCGACTTTCATGGAGCACTTGCGGCGGCGGGGCATCACCGCCGACACCAGCGACCCCAACAACCGGATCACGGTCGCTGCCCGCGCCCACGAAGCGCGCCTCATGGAACAAAGCGCGGCAGCTTCGGGTGGTGGTGGTAGTGGGCGCAGCGCCGCGGCCGCTGGTGGCAGCAGTGGCGGCGGCGGAGCTTCCGCAACGTCGTCGATTGACGGCCTTACCAATGCCACGGCTCGGCTGCGCGCCGCAGCCCTTGCGCGGGCGGCGTTCGTGCCGGACCCCGCCACGGTGGCGAACCTCGTGGCGATGGGCTTCACCCGCGCGCACGCCGAAGAAGCGATGCACACCCTGAGCACCAACCACTCCAACATTTTGGTGGACTACATGCTGAGCCATCCGTACACCGGCCGCCCAATCGCTCGCGCTCCTCCTCCTCTTCCTGCTCCTGCTGCTGCTGTTGCTGATGATCCCTTTGACAATATACCAATACAAGCTGCTGCTGCTGCTGCTGTTGCTGCTGCTGCGCCTGCGCCTCCTTCCGCGGCCCTTGAAGCGGCACTGGCATCACCGGAAGCTCCTACTCCGTCGGCAGCCGAGACAGCAGCAGCGACGGCAACAGGGGCCCTGGAAGGTGCAGCCAGTGCTACAGCGGCAACAGGAGCGACACCTCCCTCGACCGAGCAAGCTACGGGTGCCAACGCCTCCACGCTCACCTTCGGTTCGTCACAGCTGGAGCGATTGCCGACTTCAGGCGGCTCGTCGTCGCCTTCCTTGCCCTCGACCTCAGCGGGCGAAGGCTCGAGTGCGATGGAAGTCGACGCAGCTGATCCATCAGCTTCTGCTTCTGCAGCTACTGCTTCATCTTCCACCACTATTGCTGAGGTGCCGGACGCCGCCGCTACTGCTGCGTCATCTCGTGCTCGTACCTCTCGCCCCACCCGCCGAGCCGCCGCGAGTGCTACTCCTGCTGCAGCGACATCGACTGCTCCTTCTGACGCAAGTGGTGCGAGTAACGACAGCGGTGAAGGAGGAGGCTCAGAGAATGGACCAGCCTCTTCGTCGTCGTCGTCGTCGTCCTCTCGGTTTCGGTCATCATCCCGGCTGCGCGTTCCCGTGGCTGCGGTGGGCAGTGGCAGCGATGGGACCAGAGCATCGAGCAGCAGTAGCGCACCCACAGGAGCAGCAGGAGCTGAAGGAACCTCATCATCATCGTCAAGCCGCAACGACCCAGAGAAACCAGCATCTGGAGAAACTGGGAAACCAGCAACAGGTTCCGAGGCGAAGAAGAAGGCAGCGTCGTCGACTACCGAGCAGGACGCGCAGCGGAAAGCAGACGCAGCGGCCATTGTGGCTCGGGCCAAAGAAGCCCGCCAAGCTCTCGTGCAATGCTGCGCGGACTTTGGCCTGAGCCTCGTGCTGGGGCCGCGCCCTTTCTTGCCGCGGCTGCCCCCGACGCCCCTGGCTCGGCGCTTGTCGCTGGCCTCGGCGGCCGAAATCGCCGGCTCTCAGGTCTCCTTCGCGGCCGCCGAATACTTGGGCGAGCTTTGCCGTGGCGGGTTTGTGCCGCTCGAGTCGCTCATCGCTACGCTCGGCGTCCTCGCTCGGCGCACGGCAGGTGTGGTACTGGGCCGGCCTGAGCTCGCTTCCTCTTCGTCGACCACCGCGACCACCTCGACCTCAAGCAGCAGCAGCAGCAGCAGTGGTGCTAGTAGCAGCGAGCCAGCCGAGCCAATGGATGTGGATGATGCTGGTGCGCCCAAAAGCGCGAAACGATCGCGTGGCAGCAAAGGCAAGGCAGCTGCTAAAACTCCTCCTTCCCCTGCGGCGAAAGCAACTGCTCCTAAATCAACTCAGTCAGATGCGAAGGCACCTCGACAACTTGAGTCACCGGAAGCCGCAGCCGAACGACTTTTGTTAGGAGCTGACGCTTCCGAGCGGATTGGTAATGGTGCAGCTGCTAACAGCGATGCGATGTCGAAAGAAGAAGCGACAGCTGCTGCTTCGCGTCAGCTCTTCGGTGTGCTGCACGTGCTGGTTATCTTGCTGCGCCAACCGGCCGCGTCCGCTGCGCCGCCACCGCGCGCTAGCAAGGCCACTCCTTCTTCGAGCGCCCCTTCGACCTCGCGTCGGTCAAGCACTGGCGGTGGGGCTTCCAGTACTGCAGCCGTCGGCAGCGGTGAGAGCGGTCCTGTCATTGGGAGCAGCGCGAGCAGCAGCAGCAGCAGCGGTGAAATCGGTGATTCCAGTGGGGCTGTGCCAGTGTCCTCAGCTGCTATCGCCAGCAGTGCCAGCAGCAGTGGCAGTAGCGAGGTTACTGCAGAGCCAACCCCTGCCAACACGAGCAGCAGCAGTAGTACGGGTAGCAGCAGCAGCAGCAGTGGTGGCGGTGATTCGAGGAGGAAAAACAGCAGCGGCAACAAGAAAAACGGCGTATTGTCGGACAAGGGGCTTCGCAGCAAAGCAGTAAGCCTAGCGCCGATTCTTGTAGACCTCCTTGGCCTCGTGGCTCAACGCGCAGCTGCTGCCAGTGCTGCTGCGTCGGCCTCGGGTGCTACTGTTGAGGCGTCTAGAAAAGGTTCAGGAGGCAGCCATTCCCTTCAAGACCGCACGTGGCCAACCTGGACAGCGCCCGTGCTGCTCCTTCTCGAGCTCCTCGCAACCCCTCTGGTGCCTGAAGATGACAGAAGCACCGTGCCGGTGGCATCCTCAAGTGTTCCGAAGGAAAGCTCTGATGCACCTGTTGCTGGCTTACCAGCGAGCACTGAGGCCAAGAGCGAAGCCTCTCCTTCGTCTTCCAGTACGGAAGCAGCAACTGCCTCGGCTGTGCCGAGCAACACAAGCAGCGGCAACGATCATGGCCACGTGCCTGCGCTGGAAGTGTTGCTGAGCCCATCGGATGGCGCAGCTTGCCTCGACCATTTGCTGTCTCTGTGGACGAGCGCCCAGGGGCCGCCTGCTCATGAGGCCGGTGCTTTGGGCAACAACCGTCGCAGCAACAGCAGCAACAGCAGCGGCAGCCCGCGCCGTTGCCGACCTGAAGTCAGCTCAGCTGCTGCCCACGGAAAGAAAGCAGCGGCATCGTCGGGAGCGGGAGTAGCCGGGGGAGGAGCAGCCACGGGAGACTCGCCGGCGTTTTGCATGCCGCCCTCGCTGGCGCACGGCGCGCTCGAGCTCTGCAAGCGTCTGGTGCGGCAACCTCTGCTCGCGCAGCGCTTCATCGCGGCCAGTGGGCCTTCGCGCCTGCTGAGCTTGGGTGGGGGCGCGGCTTTCTTGGGGCGCACTTATTTGGTGGCGGCTACTCTGCGGCTGAGCCTGGAAGCGGCACCTGCGCTGCTCCGAGCTGCGCTGGAAGCAGAGGTAATGTGTTTTGGTGGGGTGTTGATTGAGACCTACTTTACATTTAGACCTACTCTGCATTCTTAGCTCATATGACATTCGCAGCAGTACTTGGTGTGTCGATGCCTGGTGCTTTATTCCTTTCTCTACAATTCAGCTTAAGTGTACTTCGTTCACCCTCCCTTTCCTTTGTTCCGCTCATTATTCCTTCTGCTTCTGCTTTAGGTTGTGAGCGCAATGGAAACGCTGGCGAAGCGCCAGACGCGCGCGCTGGTGGCCCAACACACCCAGCGGCACCGCAGCCCGCCGCCGCCAGCCACCCTCAAGCAGCTCAAGCAACGCGCCGCTCGGGTCCCCTTCGCCCACTTTTTGGACTATGCCGCTCCGCTGGCAGCGCGCGACCCGCAAGCTTTCCTAGAGGCCTGCCGTCGTTTGCTGAAGCCTGGCAGCACGGAGCCGCGCACTTCTAGTGCATCGCCCACTGTCGCTGGTGGTGAAGCCCAGCCACAGTGGGTAATGCTGTCGCCGACTTCTGCGACAAGTACAACAACAGGAGCAGCAGGGGCTTCGTTGTCGTCGTCGTCTTTGACGGCTATGACTGTGCCTGCAGCTGCAGCTGCTGCTTCATCTCCTGCCACTGCTGCCGCCTTGGCTACTACTGCAGCTCCAGAAGCAACAGTAGCCACTGCAGGTTCGCAGGAGCCTCGCCGCCGCAGCCGCACGGGCTCAGGGCACAGCTTTGCCGCAGCTGCCGCCGCTTCGTCCTCCTCTCAGGTGGGTGCCCACCAAGCAACGTCATCGGCCGCTCGTAGTCAAGGAGGCTCAGCAACAACAGCAGCAGCTGCGCCTTCCTCGGCGACTTGGCTTGACGAGGGTAAAGCGTCTGCGATGTCGCACGTGGTGCACGCACTCGTGGCTGCGCTCTTTGCTGCTCCTTTGGCCCTAGGTCCTGGTGGCCGTGCGCTAGGCGGCGTGCCTGCAGCAGCGGCGGGGGCTCAGGAGATTGCCCTGGTGCCGCCGGCACACACCACCGCCGAAGTGGCAGCAACGGCAGGAGGAGGAGGAGGAGGAGGAGCCTCGGGCGGCCCGAAGCCCGCGCAACCGCTCGGGTTCCTTACATGTGCCGAAGTCTTGGAGGTCCTGACGGAGTTCGTGGGGGCTTTTCCGACCTTTGCGATTGCGCTCCACCGCCAGCACCACCACCGCCACAAGGCCCACCTCAAGGGCCTCCAGCACGCCATGCCTCGGTGCGCGAACCCTCCATCCCCCACCATCGTCGCGGTGCTGTTGCACCGCCTCTTGCCGCTGGCGGCCCCGCTAAACTTGGGCCCTAGTGGGAGAGATGCCGCCACTGAAGCGGCGACGGCGGCTGAGCGGTTGCTGGAGCTACAATGGCCCGATCGTCATCCTAGCAGCAGCAATAGCAGTGGCAGTGGTCCGAGCGCGGCTTCCGTTCAGGCCTGCAAAAAGCGGGCAGCTGAGCACATGGAAGTGCTGTGTGTCAGCCGAGAGCGCACCAGCCGCGCAGCGTTGGCGCTCCTGAGCGCCCTCTGCGACCGCGGCGGCGAAGGGAGGCGGCGCGTGGTGGCAGAGTGTGTGGCTGCTTTGCGCCTGAACCCCGAGAAAGCAGCTTCTGCGCCACCAGGGCCGCCGTCTCTGCAGCACTTGCCGTCGTCGGTGGCGTCGGCATCTTCGGCCGAGGGCGCACCTGCTACCATGACTGAGGAACCCGCGGGAGCAGCAGCAGCAGCAGCAGCAGCAGCACCTTCTGCGCTCGTCGTCGCTTCCGCTAGTTCACAAGCGGCAGCTTTAACAGCAGGGCCGTCGTGGGCAAGTCAATCCGTCGAAAGCGGCTTAGTGGCCGTGAAACTATGGGCTGGAATGCTCGAAAACCTCGCCAAAGTCCCCCCTGCACCACCTCCCTCCAATGCTGTGGAGGAGCCGGGCGCAGCCGCCGCCACGGCAGAATCCTGGGACGTGCTTCGCTTGATGGACTCGCTGGGCGCTGCGAGGGCGCTCTTTTCCGCGCTCAAGCGGTTGCCCGTCGCAGCCCCGGGCGCCACTGCCGCCTTTGGAGCCATCTTACGCCCGTTAGACGTGCTGACGAGACCATCTGCTGCGGAGCATTTGGCCAAGACTGCACCAGCACCAACAGCGTCGTCGTCTTCATCGTCGTCGTCGTCTTCCTCGTCAAGCAGCAGTAGCGCGGCCGATGCGAACGGGCAGCAGCTCGCAGCTTCAACTCCTGGACCGCGATCTGCGAGCCGGCGCTCCCGGAGCGACAGCCACCAACAACACGGCAGCAGCAGCACATCTCGTGCTGCATCTGCTTCGTCTACCTCTGCAACGAGAGCCAGTAGCAACGTGCCAACGCCAGGCAACCGCGTCCGGGACTCAGCTGCTGCTCGAGCTAATCGACACACCGCAGCCATGCAGCCAGCAGCAGCAGATACTGCAGCAGCGACTCCCATGGCTTTTGACGACACCATTGGTGATGCAGGCACTAGCTCCAGCAGCAGTGGCGCAGCAGCAGCACAGCGGAATGTGACGTGGCAAACCCCCGCCCGTTCACCGGTGCGCACCCATCGCGCCTACTCCACTGGTTCCATGGGCGATGTGCCGCCTGACTCGTCTTCGTCCTCTTCTTCGCGCGGCGTGGTCTCGGCTACTGGGGTGGGCTGGGGAGATGGATTCGACGCAGAAGCAGAGGCAGCGGCGAGAGGCGCGGCGGCCGCGGCGGCTGCGGCAGCCAATCATGAAGACGAAAACGCTGGTCCTCATGATGACGACGAAGGCAACAATCTGGGTGGCGATGACGAGGGCACGCTTAGCGCAGAAGCCGCCGGGATTCCGGGCCTCACGGAGCTCGCTCGCATGATTGGCCGCGTGAGCCGCCAAATCGACGCTGCTGCGGATTCAGCCGATGACGACGACGAGGACGGAGACGACGACGGTGATGAAGGTGACGGTGGTGGCGGCGTTGCACTGGAAGCACTGCCAAGTGACATGGACGATGACGACAGTGGTGTGGAAGTGGACGAAGATGACGAAGATGATGATGACGACGGCGACGACGACGATGAGGTTTGTCTTCTTTTGTTTATTCTATTGCTTGATAAATCGATGAAGAAAATTATGTAAAGTTTTTTTCATTTTCCATTCCTCGTTTTATCCTTGAAGAGAGCACTCAATTTTGCTTCCTTTTTGTGTGTGTGTGTCTTCAACGTGGTATTTAGGACGAGGACGACGAAATTGGCACGGATGATAGCGATGAGAGTGGGAGCGACCTGGAGACCGGCGACGAAGTTGAAGACGACGACGATGCGGATATGTCTGACGAAGATTCGTATCAGCACCACCACCGGCGGCAGCGCCACCATGGAATGCACCACCGTTTCGATGAGGGCTCTGAAGATGAAGATGACGAGGATGATCACGACGACCACGACGAGGACGACGACGACGGCGAGTTCGAAGGCTACGAGCAAGTGATGGACTCTGACGACATGAATGACCTCATTGCCGGCGAGATGGTCGAAGCCAACGAAGTTGAAGACGACCACGTCGACGACGAAGAAGACCCTGCCTTCGCTCCAGTTGACTTCAGCAGTCTCGAAGAAGGCATGCACGAGCCGTTTGCGTGGGAAGATTTCGGCGGTTATGGGGATGGAGGAGGAGAAGGAGGCAGCGAAGACGACGACAACCAGGGCAATGAGGAAATTGGCCGAATTCAAGAAGACGAGGAGTTGGTGAGAGAATTCAATACTTTGAGCACACGCGCGAGACAAAAATAAATGGGAGTAGGGGAAAGTATTTTTGTTTTGTTTACTGATGTCTGGGTGCTTCACCAGCTTCACTCTACGCTTGCGTGGCTCTTTTTATGCACCTACATTCGAGTCTGGTGTCTGTGCACTCGGCAACTCTGGTTCTTATGGTTTTGACTACAATTCGTATTTAACGTATTTTGCTTCCATCCTCTGGTTGCGATTGCCTTGTTTTTGCTTTGTCGCTCGTTTCCCTTCCTTAGCCCCCTTTGGTGGACCTCGAGGCAGTGCCCGAGCACCGGCCTCGACTCATGCGAGCGAACGCACACGCCACGCACGCTGCGTCTTCTTCGCTCGGGAGCCTGGATTTCCAGTTCGGGGGTGGAGAAGGGGCCTCGTCCGACGCCATGTCCTCCATCTTTCAAATGCTCAACGCCATGGCTGGCCTCGGCGGTGGCCCTAGCGCTGCCACGGTGATCGGTGCCGGTGGTGGCGTTGGCGACGAGGGCGGTGACGACAGTGGAGCAGCAGGTGGCAGTGGTAACGTCACCGAAATGAGAGGGCTCTTGCGGAGGTTGATGCGATCGGTGGAGGCATCAGGCGGCAGCCACCGGGTCCAAGTCGTTCCTGGCAACGCGCAAGTGTTCAACATGACCCGTCAGACCGAGTCCAGCGTTGCGGCTTTGGCTGCTGCAGGTGCTGCTGGTGCGCCAGCGTTCCAAGCGCCGCCCTTGCTTGACGGTGGCAGCAGCGGTTTTGGCGGTGGCGGTCTCCGAAGCTCCAGCGGCGGGCGCAACAGCGGGCTCATCGGCGTGGCGGGCTTGCCGCCCGAGTTCAACGCCATGCTCCCCATGGAGTTCGTGGACATTGGCGGGGGCGCGCGCGCAGTGCGCCTGGTAAGCGGCGGCGCCAACCCTGCTCTAGCCCGGCGCTCCGGAGCGATGGTGCACGCGGTCGGCCGCGGCCTCGGTGGTGGTCATGGAGCCTCCGAGATGGGCGGGCCCGGAGCCGCGTCACTGGCAGGCGCCTCGATGGGCAGCAGCACCGGCCCCGCGCACCCGCTCTTTGGATGTGGGCGCATCAACACGGGCAGCAGCAGCGGCAGCGGTGGCCGGCACAGCGCAGTGAGACTCCATGATGGCGACAGCGACGGTCCGTCGTTGCGGCGCTCCCTGAGGTTTAGTTCAGGGGATGACGGCAGCAGCGGCGGTGGCTCTGGCAACAGCGGAGTGAGCGGAGACGTGAGTGCTTTCTACGGCTCTTCCTCGCCGTTTGAAGTGTACGCCCGCGGGCTGCGGCGGCCCGGCGCTGATGAGGCGTCCCGACGGCGTGGCGGCGTGGGAGCCAACAGCACCAGTGGCAGTGGCAATAGTGGCAGCGGGTCACATGTAGCGCGGTGGCTGGATTCGGGCCCTGCCGGGGGGCGCCCTGCCCTGCAGCGCTTCGCGGCACAGGTGACCAGTCAATGGTGGCGAGAGCATTTGAACGCCAGTGCAGCCACCGCGACTGCTGCTGCGGGAACATCTGCGGAAGGAGCCACTACTGTAGTGGCACCAGGAGAGGCTAAAACTGCACCAGAGATAGCCGAGTCCAAGGGCGACGAGCATGCTGGCCCGGCAGCTACGGCTAATGAAACAGGACGGGAGGAACGTAGCGGCGAATTCGCGTCTACTCCAGAAGCGGCGGAGGCAAAGGAAGAAGAGGTGACTCTTCGTGAAGATAAACCG
>Ga0307982_1004126_pt1 | contig 11510 bp, 5 predicted proteins | sample OrgLakmetagen989_FD_201847 | JGI IMG/M metagenome (GOLD analysis project Ga0307982, IMG submission 201847) | Saline water microbial communities from Organic Lake, Antarctica - #989 | ecosystem: Environmental > Aquatic > Non-marine Saline and Alkaline > Saline | place: Antarctica: Organic Lake... | reverse complement strand
CAAAACCAGAAGAGAACGGGCACTAGAAGCGGCCCTTCGGGGCAGGTATGAAGTTATAGGGGAGTGGGTTTTTTCCTTTCTGTATTGCCATACTTCGCACACGCCACTGATGTCTAGGTACTAAATCCAGTCCCCCCTCGGGGGGGCTCAGAAAAATCTAGTTGTGGACCTCAATTCCCCGCTTGGGGGAGTCATCTCTTGAGCTACTGCGACGGGCTTGGATTCCCAAAACTACCGGGAATTCCCGGGAATCCATGGGAATTCCCGGGATTCTTGGTAATTCACAAGGCCACTTTACAAAACCGGGAATTCCCCTCCACTATTCCCTTCCCCTCTTCCCCTCCTCCTACTGCCCAATGCCCTCGTGCAAAAAAACAATAACGCAGAAGCCGAAGGAAAGTCTCCTTGCCTTTGTACCTTCAGACCATATTAAGAACTCTGCGTATGAATTGAGGATCCTACTTTACACTACACTCATGGCATTTTACCCAAGAACAGAGAAGTATTTACGGAAATAAAAGACCAGCCCCCCCTCGGGGGGGGGGCTCAGAAAATAAAAGACCCGGGCTCTTTTACAAGGGACATCACCTAAACGAAACACGTAATCTAAAACATTCCTTCATTCGGGGACTTCTTTGCCCTGGCTTCGCTTCGTTCTTCCTGGCGCATGCGCTCCACCACCTCGGCAAACGACAGCGCGCCATCTGGATCTGGAGGCGCCCCTTGCGGTGGCGGGACCATCGCTGCTGCTGCGGCTGCTTCGGCCTCAGTTGTCCGACTTTTGATTGCGGCTTGTTTCTTTCCTTCGACCCCAGCTCGAATCGATTCTTCGTTCCAGTGCTTCCAGCCAGTAGCAGCCATGCGTGCCTTCACGTCTGCAAGCGCTGCTTCCACGGCCACTCGAGCAGTGTCGGCCTCCTTCTCCGGCGTCGACGCAGCAAGGCGTGGAGTGGGAGTCTCAGAGGATAAAGCCGAAGGAGATGGCGCAGTTGCTGCTGTTGCCGCTGACGCTCCCGCTGCTGGCGTCGTACCCAAGCTCATTGCTGGCGGTGTCACTGGTGCCGCTGCTGGGGTAGCTAAAGGTGCCATTGTTGGTGCTACCGAGGTCTCCGTTGCTCGAGGAGGCCTTGATTCTTTGATGAGTCCACCATTACCACGCTTGCGCTGAATCGCGCCAGCCACTGCCCCTTCGAAGTCTTCGTTGTAGACAGCAGCGTCCCCAAGTGCCGTGCCAGCTTGACCTACTTCGCCCCACACGAGCACCCCATCACTTGTCGTAGCCGCCGCGGCCGCGACAGCCTGAGCGTGAGCACGGGCCCAAGCTCGTCGGCTAGCCGCGTGCACGATGCCAGCCAGCTCAGCCCCGGAGCTCAAAGTGGGCCCACACACGTCGGCTAGCTGCAGCAACCACTCGCTATATACTTTGTCGTCTGCTGCAAATTCGCCACCATGCGTGTTTGACGGAACCCGCGAAAGCCCCGCCACTGCGAGTCGACCGGCTCGGCGCAAAGGCGCACAATGCCTTGCGAGAATGGCTGCGCGGCGAATGCGGTGATGGGGCGACGGCTGGTCGAGCAAAGGCAGCTGCACCTGAACATTGAATTGAGCCAGCAGAGAGGGGTCAAGCACGCTGCTGCTGCTGCGCGCAACGCTGATCACCAGTAAACCTTCGTTGTTCGAGCCCTCGGATTGGTAGGGAGCAGTACAGTCCATGGCGGCCCTCAAATGAGCCTGCAAAGATCGCTGGTTCTCAGCGGACGACTGAAAGTCCAACTCAGCAATAACCACTCGCAGTCTCGTAGGTGCACCAGGCTCAGTGCTCTTCTGCACTCCCGATGCTTGCTGTTCTTGGGGCTGTAAAGCAGCCGTCCTCGTGGAAGCGGCTGCCGCGTCGCGTTGCTGCGTGTTGTCTTTGCGCGGCGCCTGCTGTTGCCGGTAATCTATCGGAGGCGTCAGTGGGACCGGCAACTGCGGTTTCACAATAGGCGCAGCGTCATTGCGAAGCCAGCTGTAGCCAGGCACAGGCGGTACCGCTAAGCCACTGCGCACCACTGCCTTAGTGCCCTCAAACGGCTCGTATACACCGCCGACGCCACCCGTGCGCGCTAGCACATTGCTCGCAGTACGGCCGACTACGAGCCTGTCTATTGCAGGTGGCGTCTGCGGTAGCTGCACAAGAGCTGTGGCCGTAGAGCCCGGTGTTGAGAGTGGCTGTGAGCTACGAGGAGGTGCGGAGAGCACGGCTGCGATATCATCGGCGCTTTCTAGGCCTGTCAAGACTGTGGGTGACTCAGGTGATAAGATCTCCGCGAGGCGAATGGCTAAACTTGATTTTCCCGTGCCCGTTGGACCAACTAGAAGGAGCCCCCTAACAGGAGCTACGCCTCCAAGGGAATCCAACAAAGCGCGAGGGGTCGCAAGTGGAAGCACCACTTGCTGGCGGATCGCTTCAAGTTCCTCATCTAGACCTTCAAGGGCGAAGGCCGCGCGAAAGGAGCTTGGAGTGCAAAAAAATGTCGCGGCTGTAACCACCGGTGCCTCAGGCGTCGAAGACGCTGGGTTATTCGATACACTAAATTTACTTCGCGAACGATGGAAAGGGAAGGTAGCTCGGAATACTGATGGTGATACTAAGAAGGCCTGGCCTTGCCTGGCCAAGAGAGCTACCAAGAGCATGAGTGTGGAGGAACAGATCCAGGACATAATGAATACGTTTGTATTACTGTCAAGAATAAAATAGAGGATAGGGCATTTTCCGACTTGCTAGAAAGACATTCTCATGCGCAGATGGAGCAACATTTTCATCAATAAAATCAACAAATGCAAGCGTGGCCACAGGGTTGATTCGGAAATATACTGCAGACCCAGATCCATCCGAGTTCCTTCTCATTCTCCAACGGTTGAGCATGCATTGACCTTCGTGCTCAGTGCTCAGGAAGTTGTCCTCAATCTTCGCACCGCTCGTCGAGGTGAGCCTCGTCGTAACTCAACCCGTTCATTGTGTTCGCCAACTTATAACCTCATTCTTAACTAAGCCGTACTGTGTTGCACCGGTTTATTGGATTGCCACTCCAATCTTATGAAGTTGTCACTCTGAGACACGACACCTCATAAACCAACTGTCTTAAGGCGAAGAACCGAGGCCGACCATGATGGAGGCAGAGGTATCAACCCTCCCTAACTACGAAATTGACATATTGTTTCCTCCGGGTCCCGCCGGCATTCTGTTGGAGCCTGTGGTGCGGTGTGGAAATCGCTCCATTGGCGCTCGCGTGGTCGGGTTCGCCGACAATGCTGCTGACGAAGACTTTTACCTCAAGTCGCCGATCTCCGACCCAGCCTCGCCCTCTGTGAACGTGCATACGCTGGCAGCTGAGAACGTAAGCCTTGGAGCAGTGCTCATGCAGCTGGACTTCGTGAGCACCCAGCATTTGAGCTTCGATCGCATTATGGTGAGTCCGAACATCGAACTATCGCCGTTGTTTCAGTTTCTGGGCACAGTTTGCTCACTTACTTATCGATTTGCTTTGTCTCTACGTTCGCCTGAAGACCTTACTGAAGGAAAATTCCAACACGAGTCGGCGCATGCGCTTCAAGGACGTGAAGTCTTCGTGGATGCATTCTGCCACGCGTGGCTCGCCTTCCTCGGAGGTGACCTCAAAACCCGACTTCTCTTTTTTTTGTGCCACCTTGTCCTCTTTAAGCCATGTGGTAACAGTCGGTTCAATTTGGCTTCCTATGATTCTTTTATTATAGATAATAACATTCCGCTGTTCGAATCTTTAACTTGACGATTGCGAGTTTGTGTGTGGGTGTCTTCGGTGGGTATGTTTGGCAGCAGGTGGTTGCCTGTGATCCCCAGTCGCTTTTACCCAGCCACCTCCACAATACAACAGCTTCGAGTGCTGCAGAGACCTTAGTAGCACACTTCAATGCTGACCACGATGATGATGGCGAGGAGCACAACGCCAGCGAGTGGGGCCTCGATGGCGCGGTTGCAGTAGACGAAGGGCCGCGAGGTGACAGCATTTTCGACGAAGCCACTGCTGTTTTCGGAGACGAGTGCAGCGGTGACGAGGATGAGAATGAGAGCCTCAGCGTCCACCTCTCGCCGCACAGCAATGCCGTCGACGGAGCAAACGATAGTCAGACTCCTGCTCATGCTGCCGCCGATGTGCACACATCACCTGCGCTCCTTTCGCTGAATTCTTTCCTGGGCGCTTCCTCTCCTGCTGTTGCAGCGTCACCGTTTGAAGAGCCTCCTCTAGGTACCTCGCCGCAATCCCCTGACCGAGCTGAGGCATCACCTGTGGGGCACACTACTAACGAAGCGCCCGACATGAGTGCCAACGCAGTCGCCATGGCGGAAGCCTCCATGGCAAGCGTAGAGCTCGAAGAAGGCACTCAGCTGTTTGGCGGTCACGAGAACGACGACGAGATGAGCACTGTGCAAGCGTGCTCCCTTGCCTCAGAGAGCCTTGCGCAGAGAAGTCCTACGACGGTCGCTGTATCTGAAGCGGCTCCTCGACACTCTGCAGAAGAAGCAGCAGCACAAGAATGCGTGGACCTGGCTGCTGTGGCTGCGCTCGAAGAAATGGTGGGCGAATTGCTCGCGCAAAAGCTGAGCTGGTGCGAGCAGAGCAACGCCCACGAAGAAGCCGCTCAACAAGCGGTGAAGCGGTGCGCCGCAGCCGAGGTGGAGCTGGCTGCGTCCAACGAGACGGTCGCGCTCCTGGAATCGCAGGCGGAACAAGACGCAAGCCTCATTCAAGACCTACAGGACCGGTGCGTTTAATGTTTTTTATTAAATAGGCATCAAATATAATTGTTCTTTTGCCTTTTCTTTTTCTCGATCATTTCTCCATTTCATTTTCATGTGCTGTCCATGCTTCTCTTAAAACCATCAAACAACCAAAACACCACAGGGTTTCCAGTGCCGAAAGAGCTTTGGAAGTTGCCAACTCTCGCGCCGCAGACACGTCAAGCGCTGAGCAAAGCCAGCTCATGCGCACCATCCAGCGCCAAAAAGAGGAATTGGACTCTTTGCTGGAAGCATCCACTACGAAAGACCTCAACTTGGCAAGCCTCGATGTATGTTTTCATACTACGTATTATATTTGTACACAATTGATGTTCTGGCCATAACTCCTTGTGTGTATTCGATTCGATTTTCATTGCGTCTTTCTTGATTTTGCTGTGCCCACCCCTTGTAATTTTACCACTTAACAGGACAAGTGCGAAGCGCTGGCAGCTGAGTTGTCCGCGCACAAGGACTGGCGGTCCAGGGCCAACGGAGCTTTGAGTGCGGCTCAGCGCAGCGCGCGGCGGGAAGCAGAGCAAGTGTCGAGCTTGCGGCGGCAGCTGGCGGCCAGCCAAGCCGCGGCAGAAGCCAACGCCCAGCAGGCTACGGAGGCCAGGGAGAAGGTGAAAGCCCTCCTGGAGTCGGCGTTTGCAGCAGCTCAGATCCAACTCCATTCTACGACCACTGGTGGTGGTGGTCAAGAGCATGCCTCTGTTAACGACAACGAAGAGGAAGAGGAGAAGGAAGGGGCCTCCCTGGACCAGCTCTTAAGCGACGCCGACGCGCTCATTCATGCCCGCAAGAACACGCCATGCAAGAAAGAACACGCGCTTCCTTTCGCGAGCCCGCTAGCGTCGCGCCGCCCCATGACCCCTATTACGATGGCGAGCCCAGGCATCAGCCCGCGCCCTTCTTCTTCTCCTTCAACTGCATCGCCATCGCCCGCCAGTGCCTCTCCGCAAGCACAGGCGGCGGCTGCAGCGCTCAATGCCTCGGCCACCGTGGCGGCTAGCCGTTCTCCCGCCATCGTGTGGCCGGCCATGCGCATCACCGCCGCGCCCCCCGCTTTTGACCCGCATGCGTACCTGGCGGGCCTGGTGCTGGAGGCGGAAGAAGCAGAAAACCAGTCATCGTCCAGATCGTCGCCCCCGCGGTGCGCTGCTGAACCGATTGCTGCCCACAAGCAAAACCTTCAACACGATGCAGCCTCTGCTACTGCATCGTCCACAGCACAAGAGGTGGAACCAAATTCCTTGGATGCGTCGAACGTCTCGGAGCTTTCGGGTGCTCCTAACGAAGATGAAGATGGAACGTCCCACAATGGTTCGGTGCTCTCTGAAGCAGGGCAACGGCGGGTCACGAGCGCGCTGCAAGAGATGCTGGCTGCGCTCGTGCAGGAGAAGTTGGCGTGGTTGGACGAAAAGGCATCGCTGAAGCAGGAGCTGGCCGAGCAAGAGAAAGCCGTGGAGCTGCTGGCTGCGGACGCTCGTGGCGACGAAGAAGCGCTGCGATTGGCGGAGACGCAAGTGGCGGAGATGCAGGAGACCCTGCGGGCCAGCACGGCGGACGCCGCCCGGCGCGAAGCCGAGGCAGTGCAGCGAGGCCGACAGCTCGAAGAAGCCCTGGCCCAAGCCCGCTTGCAGAGCGCGGAGTCCGAAGTAGCTGTAGTGGCGGCGGCCAACACTGCGGCGGAACAGCGCTGCGAAGCGTTGGAGAAAGAGCTGCACGACCTGCGGCTGGCGGTGCTGGAGCTCACTCAAGACGACGGCGAACGCGATGAGGGAGATGGGGACGATGAAGAGGGCAATGGCGATGAAGCAGAAGAGACCGTTGACGGAGAAGCGCTCACTGCCATGATCGCTGAAAAAGAAGCGAACATTTCAGGACTATTAGTGGCTTGTGACGGCGAAGAGAACGACGACGAGGATATGGACAAGGAAAACACCGACCCAGAGGTTGAAGCACCTGTAGACCTGGCCTCGCCGCCACCTCAACGGCTGGACCCAGAACTCGAGCGGCTCCTCGCAGTGCGAGCGTCAGCCACTCGCGGAAGCGCGTTACTTTCTCAGGGTGTCAGCCCAACTCTGGAGAAGTCGTCGGAGTTCAAAGCGCCAACGCCGCGCACGGCTGCTCTCCTAAAGCTCTGTGACGACATCGACTCCGGCGCTCTGACTTCGCAGCGTGCGAATGAAATCAACAATTGCTCACCGGAAAGCGCTGCAAGCAACAGCGTGCAGTCAGAACGCAACAGCCAACACAAGCCCCGCAGCAGTAGCGAAGCGTCACCTGCGACACCAGGCGGCCAGCAAGCGGCACGAGCGCTGCGGCTGTGGAGAGAGCGCTTTTCGGCAGAGAAGCAGCCGTTGCACTCATCAGCACAGCGCGCAGCCCCTTCACCATCCAAGGACAAAAAGGAGAAGAAGAGCCCAGGTCTGGAAGCCGCTTTCGCCCTCGCAGCGGTGACCGGGGAAGTGTACGCTCTGCCTGCCAATAGCGGTGGTGGCGCAATCGCAGCATCGTCTTCTTCATCGTCTACGCCGAGCTCGACGAGGAAGGCAGCAACCCATGCCTGGAAGTCGAAAGTGAACCAGCAGGCACCATGGTCTGCGTCACCTCATTTCAACAAGCATGGCCTCTCAAACACTTCCTATGCCAGCCCAGGCCAAGTGGCGTCCTACCAGAAGCATGCAGGTAGTGTCACGACACCTCGCAGCGCGCCTCATCGCACGATGGGAGGAGTGCGCAGCCCACGGGCCGGCGATGACGGGGCCTACTGGCGCCTGCAGGCGCAACAGGCCGGAGCTCGGCTAGTGGAGTTGTCGGCTGCGCTAGAGGCCGCTGAAGCCCATCGAGCAGCCTTGCGTGCCGAGGCGCAGCGCACCACCGAGTTGCTCACTTCGGCGAATGCAAGGCGCTCGGAGGCCAGTGCTGAGCTGGCATCGTTGCGGCAAGCCACGGCAGATCAAGCAGCCACGCAAGAGGCGACGAAATTGGACCTGGAAGAGGAGCTTCAGCGCTTGCGGGCCGCTCTTCTTGCGGCTCAGTCCTCCTCCTCTTTAGCCACGCCCGCGACTGCCAAGATGGACGAGGACGCGGCCGCGTACGGGAAAGGATGGTCACGCGCGGCCACACATTCGCAACACAAAAGGGAGCAGCAAGAAGAACCAACCACAGAAGCCGGTTCGCCCGTCTTGCTGCCTCCACCAGTGGCGCCTGAGCTAGAATGGCTAGCGATGCAAGGATACGCGAGTGAGTCCAGCAGCTACACCAACCGCCAAGAGAAGGAACACAGGAATCCAGAAGAGAGCTTTCGGCACGACGAGGACTCGATGCTCTCGGAGCTTTCGGTGTGCTCGGAGCTCACAGGCTCGATGATGGTGGCGGTGAATGTGTCTCACGTGCTATTGGAAGGAAGAAGCACTCGACCAAGGCGGCGCGATTTGGAGGCGCAAGTGGCAAAACTCAAGGGAAGTTTGGCGGAAGCGCAGCGCGCAGTGCATGTCCAGCGGCAAAAAGCCCATGCTGCACGCAAAGAAGCGCAGCTCCAGGCGCGGCGCTTCACGCAAGACGAGGCGCCAAACGACACTAGCACTGGCAGTGTTGTCAGCGTTGACAGTGGTACCGGCGGCCGTAGCAAGTACTACCACAGCTCCCGTAGCCGCGCTTTGGACGAGCGTGCCACAGCCGCTGCGGAAGCCGCGGCCAAGGCGGCGGAGTCTGCAGCGCAGGCAGCGCAAGCGGCCCAAGAGATGGCTGGTCAGCGTTTAGTGGACATGGCTGCGATGAACAGCCAAGCGTGCGAAGCAGAGCTAGCCAACGCCAAAGCCCAAGTGGTGAGCTTGGAAGAAGCCAAGGAGCACGGGCAAGCAGCCCTGCTAGCGGCCCAGCAAGAGCAAGAGAGTTTGCGCACCCAGGTAGAGCGTTTGGGTGCGGACGCGCGGGCCGCTGCGGCTGCTCGCGATGCACTTGCCACTGAGCTCGCAGCGAAAGTGGAGAAGCCTGCTCCTGCTGAGATTACTGCACCATTGTCACGTCAGATGGCGGTCGTCGTTGCATCCAACGCTGGTGCAGCACCACAATCTCAGCAGCAACCCCAGCTTGCTTCAACGCCGACCACTGTGAAAGCCGCACGAGCTCAACGGATCGCAGCGAAGAAGAAACAATGGCTCGCTGAGGTGGCGCAGGCGAAGATGCAGCACAAAGAACAGGAAGGCAAGGTGCAGCAGCAGGGGCAAGAGCACCAAGAAGTTGTCGACGAGAAAGAAGCGCCGCTGCAACCGCAGCAGCAATCGAGAAAGATGCGCAACAAGCGCCACAAGGCTGCGTCACTTCATCACCAGTCGTCAGCTACCACCGCTCAGGACACTGCCAGTGCTTTTGTGCTCGTAAAGCAACATGCGCCACCCACGCCCGTGTCCCCGTCATCTGGCGGCACCCCACTTGCCGAGGTGAACAAGAGTCCAGCCAATGCTACAACTGCAACCACCTCAGTGCCAGAAGAAGCTCGTGCAGGCCAAAAAGGCCCACCCCCTCTGCCTCCCACGCCCCCTCTGGTGAAAGCACACCGCGTGCAGGCTGTGGCCCTCGCTGCTGCTCTCGAGGAAGTGGAACAGCTCAAGGCTCAACTCGCAGAAGCGGAAGCGGAGCGCACGTTCATCCGCCAAGCCACGCCCCAAAAGAATGACGCGCTTTTCATGTCACCGGCGCCAGCAATGTCCCCACCGATCTCTCCGGAGGCGCTTTCGAAGACTGAGGCGGCAGTGCCGGAGGCTCCCAACTGCGCATCCACTGAAGAGGCAGGCGAAGGTTTGGACGCAAATTCCGCAGAAGCACGAGTCAAGCACTTGCAGCAACAGCTGGCTGAAGCCCTGGTAGCAAGGGACTCGGCGGAGCAGCGCCTTGAGGAAGACGCTGAAGAGGCGGTGGCTATGGATGAAGAGGAAGAAGAAAAAGAGCTGTCTATGCGAAGTGAAGAGCAACTAGCGGCAAATACTGAGAATGAGGAAAACCAAGCGGTGCTGATGAACCGCGCTGGAATGCTTCAGGAACGAGTGCAAGGTTTAGCAACTCAATTGATGCAAGCGGAAGCAGCAGCGCAAGCAGCGGTGCGCGCCCATGAAGGGGCCTCGAAGAAGTCCCCTCCGTCCTCACCTATGCCAACTGAGGAAGGAGCGGATCCACAAGCAGCACCAGTGAGCACGGCAGCTACGGAGGCGGCAGCGGCAGTGCCAACACTTCAAGCGGAGCTGCAAGCGCTTACAGACAGCCGTGCTGATGCGCACGCTGCAGCGCAAGCAGCTCAAGTGGAACACGCCAACGCCGTCACGCGAGGTGATGAGCTCGAGGCCAGGTTGAACCACCTGCAGCAGCAACAACAGCAGCTAGAGCAGCTAGAGCAAGGCGAACCTCAAGCATGCTGCCAGTCTGCCAAGCTGGAAGTGCAGCGGCTGCAAGCAGAACTGGCAGAAGCCCGCAGCGAGGCTGAAGAAGCCCTGGCTGCTTCTGCGGACGCTCTGGCGGCGAGCAACGGCGAAAAAGCTGCTCTGGAGGCGCGTGTCTCAGACCTAGCCGCAGCGGTTGCTCAGCTGAGTGGTGACGCTGATAACGCGCGTGCGGCTGCTACTGCCAGCCAGCAGATGGCGCTGACTCGGGCGGCTTGCTCGCAACAGCTCACCGAAGCCGAGGAGCGCTTGAATGGCATCACCGCGGAGCTGGCAGCAAGTGCTGACGCAAACGCGAGGGCGGTTTCGGTGGTGGCGAATGCGCAACGCGCGGCACACGCGGCCCGCCAGCGCGCTCGAGAGTTTGAAGGGCGTTTGGCGAGTGCCGAGGAAGCGCTGGTGCACGCCCTGGCACAGCGAGCGGTCGATCTCGATGCAGCTGCCGCAGAGGTAGAAAAATAATAGAACAGGTTATAGGAAGTGCAACGAATGATCATCTTCTTCTTTGCGTTAACACGTGCACGCATGTGATCCTGCTTTTATCGAAATCTGCTGTGAAGAACCTCACCTTTACACCTAATAACACCTTACGATCACGGATCACGTCCCTTAGGTTGAGGCAAAAGAAGCCCTTCGAGCAGAGGCACACGAACTCGAGCAAGAAGTGGTCACCTTGCGCGCGGAGCTTAGCGAAGCTCTGGACGCTGCGGCCAAGGTGCAACGGGATCTAGACGCTAGCAGAGGGGTGTTGGGGGCCGTGGAGTTGGAGCGCGAGCGCGAAGGAGCCCGCGCAGACCAAGCTCAAGCAGCGCTGGCGGCCGCTCTGGAGGCTGCCGAGGTGGCTCAAGGCTTGCAAGACCGCGATGCGTCGGAGCTCATGCTCTTAGAGCAAGACGCCCAACGGCTCTCGGACGCCGAGCACCGCTGCCAAGTGCTGCAAGAAGAAGCCGCCAGCGCGAGTGAAGCTGCGTCGAATGCGCGCTCAGAGGCGGCCTGGGCCAGCCAGCAGCTCGAAGCGTGCCGCCAAGAAGTCTGTGATGCCTTGACAAGAGAGCAAGCAGCAGTGGCGAGTGTGCGGGCTGAGAGTTCAGCAGCGGTGGCGGCCGCTGTAGCAGGTGCTGTCGAAGAAGCCCAGGCAGACCGGCAGCGTGCCAATGAGGCGTGGAGCGCTGAAGCACAGGAAGTCAGCGCGCGTCTGAGGGCGAAAGATGCGGAATTGGACTGCTTGAGCCAGCAGCAAGCTCAGGCGCAAGGCCTACTGCAAACAG
>Ga0307982_1004124_pt1 | contig 11513 bp, 8 predicted proteins | sample OrgLakmetagen989_FD_201847 | JGI IMG/M metagenome (GOLD analysis project Ga0307982, IMG submission 201847) | Saline water microbial communities from Organic Lake, Antarctica - #989 | ecosystem: Environmental > Aquatic > Non-marine Saline and Alkaline > Saline | place: Antarctica: Organic Lake... | reverse complement strand
GAGGAAAACCTCTGTAATTACGTACTTGTTTCTTGAGGCAGTCCGCCATGGCGCGGTCCCACGGCATGAGCGCAATGCCCACAAAGGCCCACCGCTCGCCGCCACCGAGGGTCTCGTCGTCGATTTGTGCGTTGAGCACCTGACGATAACACACAGAGGTAGCTCTTTCAAACGCCACGAAGTTTCTCCTTCCGAGTTTCAAAATAGGGAGCAAACCCTACTAGTAGCGGCTAATATGTGCCTTCGCAGATGCAGAAGCTGTAAAGAACGGTCTTGCTTAAGTAAGGTGATGTGCTAGAAATATTCACTCCGCATCATTGCTCTCTCAACGCCATTGCTCCCACACATGTAATACCGACCTGGTGAGTGTACACGGCTTGGTGAGAGCGGTGAAAGCCTCCAACTCCGATGTGGCACAGCACTCCATCAAAGCCGTCGACAGCGCGTGCGTAAGCTGGCAAGGGCCGCGCGTTCGTCTTGCCTTGGTTTCGAATGTTGCGCGCAATGTCGGGCAAATTGGCGGCGCAGAGTGGCACGGAAGCCACTTCGCCTTCCATCGAAGCAAAAAAATCGCTGTCCGGATGCAGGAAGAAACGAACCCAGGACTCGCCTTTGGAGGCCGCAGCAGCTGCCTGAGCCGTCGACATGAGTCGTCCTACATTGCGAGTGCGTTGTCCTGTAGCTGCACTAGCACCTTTCGCGCCCGCGGACCCGCCTTGCCGCCAGTTGATGTTGCCGGCACGGAAGCCGGCTTCGCCAGTGGAACCTTCGCCAATGGGGGCGCCGAGGCCCAGCTGCCCGGTGGCACCCTTGACACCACCTGCACGCCAGTTGGCGTAACCAGCGCGGAATTCGTCCTATAAACAGAGTATTTCGCCCCGGGCATGCACGTACACATATTTATCGTAACAGCAAGGCAACATAGTGTACTACTGTAAGGCATTGTTGCTGCAGAGTTTCGATCCGAGATGAAGAACAAGCACCCTACTTCTGGTCATCCCGTCGTCAACACACTCACCTGCCGACGCTTCATGAGAACTAAATCGTCCATGCTGCTCGGCGGAGAACTCATGGTGAGAGCGAAGGGTGTATGAGGACGATGCAGAACTTCGTTGCCGCACGCCGGACTTGTCAAATGACGTTTTACAGATTCGTCGGAGAGGCAAGTAAGTGCGTTTTGCCTAATATAATGGTATCGAATCCACTGTGCTTCGTGCTTCAAGCAAGAAGGGGTGATCAGCCTTGCTTCAAGCAAGAAGAAGGGAAGAAGCAACGAAGCAACCACTGCAAACTGCGGAGTCTACAGGGTGACCGGCAAAATGATTCATCCCTTCATCTTGCAGCCAGCCTTTGGCTTGCAGCAGCAGCAGCACTTTCACGCGTTTTCACGTTTTCACTCTTCATTTCACTTGCATCATCACTTTCCTCATTGGCAGTTACAGTGCTAACCAGAAGTTAGATGCTCTAGCTAGCTAGCTAGGGAGAGATACGCTATGAGGTTGTTTTTTATTCGGTATTGATCCGCAGGGCATAATGCAATAACGGATGCAGCCTTCGAAAACATTAGCTCATTTGTCAGTGGACCAGCGACTTCGCATCGACCGAAATCGTTTGCAGGCAATAGCAAGGAAGCAGCAACGAGAGTCAAATGCAGTGAAACATCCACACCAGAACGCAGAATCTAGAGTCAAAGATGAATCCTTGAACGCACACTTATCGACTTCTGCCCAAGTTGAATCATCGACTGAGCTGCAGCATCTGCTTCAAGCGAATCCTCCACCACAGTTTCTTGAGTCACCGGAGATGCGGCAAAGTTCGTCAATGCTTCAGGCAGGAGACACGAATTTCACATGCCAGACGCTAAAAGATCCCGTGAAGAGTACCAAAAATGAAGCAATGACAAACATTTCTATTCCATCTGGGAGTAGGTGTTCGTCACATCCTGAAGACATGTCTAAAAAGCGAGCTCTGCCAGTCTCTTTCGGCAAAGGGAAGGAACAAGGCGGTTCATGCTGCGATAATAAGACGCAAACCGCTCCTGCTGTACCTAAAAAAAAGCGCATTCTTCCTGACTCGTTCAAAGGAATATCAATTGAAGCTCAACTGCCATCGTTGCGTTACTCACAAGAAATTTTATACTGCCGTACGAATGCAGAAGCAGTTCAAGCTGTAGCCCGATTGCGCGGATCCAAGGCCCTCGGCTTTGACATCGAGTGGTGGGTTACGTTTGAGCATGGGGTTGCGCCTCGTGGCGTCGCAACCATTCAACTTTGTAGTTCTGAATGTTGTGCAATATTTCAAACCAGCGGCTACTCGAGCATTCCGCTCGAGCTCGCTGCCCTCCTAGCCGATAAAGAAGTATTGAAAGTTGGTGTTGGGGCTTCGAGAGATGCCATTAAAGTAGCGGATGACCTCGGCATACCTGCATTTGGAGTCTTGAATCTTGAAGATATGATTGAGAAGAAGGTCAAACCAGATGGTTTAGACAGCTGCCTTGGAGGGAACTCATTGGCGACGCTTTGCTTGCGAGTGCTTGGCCGATCGCTGATCAAGCCATCTGCACTGCGGATTTCAAATTGGGAAGCGTCACCATTGAGTTATGAGCAGCTTTCTTATGCCGCGACAGATGCTTATGCAGGCTTACGTGTATTTGATGTGCTCTGTACTTGGCTCGACCGTCCTTCGCCTCCTCGTCCTCCAGAATGTCGTTCGTGAATCCTTCCGGCTGTTTTGCTCCCTGGGGTGCCCGTTTAACAAATACTGTAGCCGACTTTACACAAACAATTGCTCCTACGTCCTGTGCGAAACTTGCATGGGAAACATCAATCTGTACAAATTCTGTCAAATAACGAATTTGATTTCCTCCTGTTGACTCAAATCGTGATACCTGATACCAACGACAGGCGACAGGTACCTACCAAAGATAGTCTCCAGTGGCCAGACCAGCCATATAACTTTTTATCCAAATTAGTAATGTTGCAAGTGTATACACTGAGCAAAAACAGGAGAAAGCTAGAGAGGAAGCCACGTCGTAACTTTATATCAAGAGACCTCTTAGTTACGCCGTGCTCTTCAAGGTCTATAACATCCAAGAATTTCCATTCCGTATAAACTATTAACTATACTACAATTTATGATCTATAGATAAAAAATAACCCGGATATGGGGAATCATGACTATGAATCATATTCGTGATTTTAACTCGTGGCTTGTAACGTATATTCCAATGATATTCCAGATAGAGGATGGGGATATCTAGGGAGGGGGGTATTGCAACCCCAGAAAAAAAAAATGATAACTATACAAAGAAATAAAGAAAAGCCACTTCGTTTTCTCGTTGAATTGATCAACTTAAGGTCGTATACATGAAGAAGTCCACATACCCGCAGAAGAATGCCCCCATTCCCAATTTCTGTTCGAAATAAATTGCTTCCAGTCACTCCTAAATAAATGACCCTGGTCTCTCCGGCCTTCGACTTCAAAGACATCAAAACAGCACACCCTTGAACTTCATCCCACGGCTAACGGCTGAAGTTATGTCGATGAAGAAATGTTCTTTCGCGAAATAAATGTCTTCATCGTAAAAGCCACTACAGATATCCCCAACAAGCATCCGATTGCCAAGGCTATATGATGAGAAGTTGCCTCCTCGGATTCATCGTTTACTTCTTTCTCTGGCTCAGATTGCTCGGGGCGATCAGCCTGATTGAACAATCGTGAGTCCAACGCATCTTTAGCCTGCTCGGGCAATTCGATCGAAAAATCATCCATGGCCGCATCGCGTTGCTCATCCAAAGCATCAGAGAGAGAGTTCGAAATGGCTTCAGATATCGAGGCATCAATTTCTTGCGAAATCGAGTCGAAAATTTCATTGAACACTTCAGCATCAGCTTCCTCTGACAGAGAAGGGGGGTACTCACCATTGATCTCCAAATTCGCAAATGAGGAATTTTGATCAATTGTTGTAGTAGCTTCATGATCCGCCAATCTGGAAAAAATAGGATTTTGAAGAGATGAATTGATCCAGTTTGCAAGTCGGCGCACTCCGCCATCATGGCGACTTCCTTTGTATGGAAACCACCCGAAGCTTCCTCCCTCTTCGTCGTCTTTTTCTGACTCAGGCTCTAGCAGGGAACGCATGCGACCGGCAGTAGCCAGCCCTAAAGCAAAGGGCACTTCAGGGTCATCCTTCGCATGGCAAAGTAGCATCGGTGGTAGGACGCTTCCAGCCGGTGCGTTTTCGAGCAAATTCCAAAGCGTGCTGTCATCAGCTGTGCCACCACCAATACAAAAAGTACCTCCTAAATGAATTTGATCGACGACCTGGTTGTGTTCTTGGCTGAGTGCAAGGCGAATGCCAATTTGAAATGCCGCGCTTCCACCGCTTCCAAGACCACCAATTATTATGCGATGAGCTGGTGTTCCCTTCTTCACGATCTGTGATATCAGAGTCCTCATTTCTTGGCACAGTCCATCAATGTCAGCAGCGTTTTCATCGTTATACCACTCGCGAGCATCCGACAGTGGGCTTGTACCACTGTCAGGGAAAACAAAGGCTGTGCCACTCGTTTCCGTCAAAAGACGCCCGCCCCACTGCGTGTCTACCCACGTCTTGGCAAGCTGCCCGCTTTTACCACTGGGGTGTAAAAATATGACTACAGCACTTGGTGGATTTGTTACAAACCAATGTATTGAGCAAGCGCTTCGGCCAGGTCCACGTGGTTCTAAAACATCCGAAACTTCCGTCTGTTCATGCACGGATTCGGCTGAGCCAGTAGTGTCTGGCTCAGGGGCCTCTTTTGAAGCGAATGCCTTCGACCTATCGATAATTTTGAGCGGCGCAGCCGTAACGACGGCGTCTCCTTCGTCATGCTGGCTTTCTACGAGCACCGATGCGGATTTTTCTGGCCCAACATCGAACTTACGATCGAGGCGAGACGCGACAAGAAATATACTTGGCGTCACCCAAGTGCCACAGCTGCACTGAGATCCTGACCAGTTCCACCCACCTAGGCGGGTCCCACACTTTGGCCCAGGGCATAACAGTGGGCCTTCCACACTGTCCATAGCACTCATCCATTCAAGGGGTTCGGCTAAAAAGAGGGAAGTGCATTTTGACGACCCTGACGTACTTCGGTGCGACATGGTATGCTTAGACAAATTCTTTTGGTGGCTTTCGTCAATATCGCACTCGTTGCATACTCTGGCGTGACAGAGGCGGCAGTACCATGAAGACGACATGATTCTGATGGTCTTTCCAGGTTTTAAATGTGTATCTGTCGACAAGTTGTTGAACAAATTACAATGGCGTTTCTACCTAAGGTCACGGTAAGTAAATCGCACAGAATATCCTAGATATATATATGTTATATCTCACAATTAGCCAGCTATGCTAGACAAGTGTGGGTTGACAAACTAACTTTGAGGAACTTTATATATTCATGATACTCTGTTATGTTGATGAGCGCTGAACGAGGTGAAGCCTAGAAGCAAAGTTAGAAGAGAGGAGCTTGACAGCAGGAGCTGCACTGCTGCAGTTATTACTTAGCTACCTACCTACCTTCAGTGTTACTTGAGAAAGGATTCAGCGAGTCAGATCGGAGAGACAGCAGCGAGCAGCGTGGCCTCTAAACTGCACTGTATGTCTGTACTGTATGTAGTCCTGTCTGTAGTACTGCTGTACGGTACATGCACTATACTCCTCTATTCTTCAAGCGGCTGATGACTTGAAGAACCTTCTATATCCCACTGTGTACTTGCCAAATTTACATAATTTACATAATGCATAAAAAATTGCGTGTAGTCGGGGATGTGTGCCTGAATGGCTCCCCTGCTTGTATTTGCTCTTCTCCTGGTGTAAGATGCTTGTTTTGTTTTTCTGCCTGTTAGCCTTCTAATTCCGGCCCATCGAGGCCTATGTTGAATGAAGAGGCAATCCAGTGGCCTGGTTAGTCAACTGCTATATAATCTTATTGATATAGCTGCACAAAAAAAGATTATAGCAGCCTCGAAGGCGCAAATTATTCCATGAGTTGAGAATAATAGTAATAGTAGCACCCATCCGGCCTGCTCACGCCAAGCTTTACTCGAATGGCCGATTTCTTTTTGACACTGGCCCCGACGGGCCGGAATTAGAAGGCCAACAAGCAGAAAAACAAAGAAAAAGGTAGCTTATAATAGGAAAGGAACCAATACTAGAAGAGGAGTAAATCAGGTTCACATGCCCGAGTGGCCATGGAAGCATGGAAGTGATGGTGGCGATCGATCCAAAGTGGCACACTCTTCCGTGCTCTGAGAGTGCTGCTCGAGAGAAGAGTTCCCGCCCGCAGAGCCACAGAGGAGTGGACTGTGGACTATTACGAAGTTTCTCATGTGATCCAGTAGAAGATTCGCTCATCCCTGAGCAATTTTGTTACCCCATTTGCGTGCAAGGTTCTGCCTGAAGAAGCCTTTGGCTTCCGATAAGCCGATTTCTTTGTACTCTTTATTGTGCACATGTCGTAGGATATATGAATGCGAGAGAAGAGTTCCCGCCCGCAGAGCCACAGAGGAGTGGACTGTGGACTATTACGAAGTTTCTCAGGTATTCCAGTAGAAGATTCGCTCATCCCTGAGCAATTTTGTTACCCCATTTGCGTGCAAGGTTCTGCCTGAAGAAGCCTTTGGCTTCCGATAAGCCGATTTCTTTGTACTCTTTATTGTGCACATATCGCAGGATATATGAATGCGCAAGTATATCATGAATGTGCTCCGTTCGCATATTTGCCGTATGTTGAGTGCGTACTTACGCGAAGAACAAAAGCATAACTGTATGAAGGAATAATTCCAATCGATTTGACTGATCAACGCGTAATGTTGCCAGCCCGAAGATAATTAAGTGAAGCACTGTGGTGTTGTATTCATGTCTATCGTAATTCAGGTAATTATATATTTAAAAGGCGAAATACTATTTTGGAAGTGGATACTTGCCGAAGTCACGATAAACTGATCGGAGTTTATTTTTTATAAGGCAAGACAATACAAGCATACCAGCGATGGTCGGAGCCTAAATCTCCTTCTCTGAGCTCCTGAGACATGGTGGTTTATATGTAAAATGGCATAAAGCAAGAATACAATCTGCAAATCGATTCGGATTTTTTTCCAGCTTAAAGTACCCGGAAAAATGTTTCTTCAATAATGGAAGCGAGCACTTGGGTCCTGCCCACTGACTTCTGATGAATGTAATCTATAGAAAAGCAGCATATTGGCATATCGCCCTCAACACAATTTCTCCGCAGCATTTTTGAACACGCAGCAGGTATCGTGCAGCCTTCTGACAATTACAGCTTTACCCTCAGTCTTTCAAGTGTTTGCACTCGTTTGAGCTTAAGTTCAGCTTTAAACTTATCGTTATTTCTTTTGGTGAAGGAAAGACGCATTCTTCATTCTGCCATGCAGCTCAAAATCACTACTATTCACAACAAAGTAGGTATCACCTTTGACTGTATTGCAATTGTATATGCCCCTTATAATATTTGACTGTTCACGCAAGGATACGTAAAACGTAAAAACCCATGAAACTTGAACATAAGTACACTTCTACCAAACGATTTTTCTTTTAAAAAATGAATTATAATTTTGTACGTGCGCACACTAGAACGTTTGTAAGTACCATGATGATACTCAGTGTACAGGAGTTACCTTACAGCAGTAGTGGGTCAAAGATGGAAGGTCCGTTCTTTTCGATGTCCTATCAAGAACAAGAAGTGAAGATTGACGAGTCTCTTGTCTTTCGCTACAATCCACCTTCTTGTGCTGTCGAAGGCACACACCATGGCACACAACGAAAATTCGCCAAGCAAGTCGAAAGCAAAGTCATGCAGTAAAAGATGCTCGATGTGGTTCAGTGATGCTATATTCGCATGTTTCTGCGGTGGTTTTCTGAATCCCAGAGGTGAAGGAAGCAGAAAGTTTTATGAAGTACTGGATGTGCCAAAAACGGCAACACATGATGACATAAGGGTCGCTTACAGGGCAAAGAGTCTTCAATACCATCCTGATAAGTTGAGGCAGAGAGGAGAAACACTGAGTGAGTCTAATGCTGAAGAATTCAGGAAAATAAAAAGAGCTTACGAAGTTTTGTCGGATCCATCCCGCAGAAAAACTTACGATACGCTTGGCATCAATGGTATTGAATTGAAGGAAGAACCGACTACTTTCTTTTCTGATCAGTCCAGGATGGAAACCATGATAGCGAAAGCAGACAAACGAGCCTACTTTGTGATATTCCTTTCATTCTGTTTAGCCTTGGCTTACCTTGTAGTGACCCCGGTACTTCTTGCTCTACAAGTCGATAATACTATAGACATCAAGTGGTCACTAATCTTCTTGCCGCTTTGGATAATTTATGGCTTCATTTTGATTGCAGTCTTGCTCGGTAAGTATGAAATATTATTCTCTCAGATGCTGATTTCTTTTCTGCCCTCTATCAGATCATGATGTAATTTTGCGTGAAGAGACATGATGTAATTCTGGCTCAGTTCATTCATTACTCTCATAAATTTCTTCTTTGCTTTTCAACTATCCCAGCGGTGGCTCGTGGAGAGACGGATCGCCCTGAAGGATTAGCTGATGACGCTGTTTGGGAAGACACGGACCCACTTCAAGCTCGACAAATTGCACTCGTTGTTTTTACACTCTTTGTCCTATTTCAAGTATTGATCATTGTCAAACTTGATGGTGGTCTAGAAGACGCTTCTTGGATGGTTGTACTCATACCATATTATGCTTTCGAGTTGTGCCTTATATATGGGGCCTTCCATGCACGAAACGCTGCAGAAGAGTCTATGAATATCAACGAGATGGCGGCGGCTACAAAGGCAAATAACACGGGCGAAGAAGAAGGCAACTTACTGGGCACGAATCTTGGTTTTGAAGAGCTCCAAATGGCTGAATTGAGAAGGCAGCAAATGCACGTTGCTCATATGCAATTGGTTTTCTACTCTTTTCGCTTGCTGCAAGTCATACTTATTGGGCTCAAGGTGTCGTTTGTAATCGAAGCTGGTTGGTGGGTAGTGCTGATTCCTTCAATGGTCTATGTTTGCCTTCTCTGCTGTGCATGTACTAATGACCGGGCTGAGGCAGTGCACGCAAAGCAGTCATTGGATGATCTCGAACAAGAACGTCCACCGTTGGCTGTTCCATCGCTCAGAGAGACGCTTGAGCGAGAGTACCAGAAGTCTGAAAAGGTTAGATGAGAATGATACAGTTGCACTGTGTTTTATGCATGATTATATCGGTCTGTCTAATGCGTTTCCTTGCAGGCAAGGAAGTTCGAACATCACAGCAAACAAGGGGCCAGCGAATACTTCAGCTGCTGCTGTTGGTCCTTGTATGTGCTTCTCTTCGGGTTTTACCTGAACAATCCGGATGACGACGACTTTTCCTTCTTCTACTTCTATTTGCCGTGGGCAATCTTGATATGTACACCAATTCTATGCATTTGTCTACTCTCTTTTTGTCGAGGCTTCGGTGCTCTTCCCGATGAAGCCGAAGATGGTGGGATGGGTCCTTATGCTTCGAGCGAAATTTATATCGATATTAATGGCCTTGACGCGACGCGAGTTCAAGAATCACTACGAGAAGTTGGAATAATGACTTCGCAGATGAACACGGCTCGAACGCATATTGTTGTGAACGTAGAAAATGGACCTGCAGCGCAGGCAGTTATCCAAAATATGCGGGTTGAGCAACAGAGCACACGGAAAAGCGATACAGTACCAAATTATTCTCAAGAAGTGATTGACGGAACAACGACAGAAAGGAGCAATGACCCGAGTATTGAAGACATCGATTGAGTAAATATGGATATACTAGACGATATAATGTAGTAAGAAAGTAGAATTATTGCATGATTGCAGCATGAATATTGTCTGAATGTCACGTGCGTCGTCAAAGTGTAGAGTTCTCACCCCCAAAGCACAATTGAAATCAGAGATACTTATCAAGGAAAAATGGAATAGTATCCACGACTTTTTTATTAAATCAATAATTTGTTTGTACAAATAAAGCTGTAGATTATACCTGTCTTGTGGGAATAGTTGCTTTGTTTTTTAAAACTATTAGCTGTATGTTAGGAACTTCAACTTCAGAGGCACTATTTGAAGTTATCTGATATCCGATATCAATATAGCATGATTTTGTGGACTCTCTTTTCTCCTACTAGTACTTAATTTGTAGCTCATCGGTAGAAAGGCACCTCAAGCTCTATGCATTCTTCAATGAGATTTTACTTGATGTGAAATTTCCGCATCGAAAGCACTGACTTCTTTATTGTAGATGCTCTGGCTGGTAGAGTCTAGCTCTTTCAGATGCCCATCCATCCATTCCTTCTGAGCTGTCAGGGCCTCCGAAAGCGCCGAACTTTTTAACAATACATCGCGCATTTGAGCCATCTGAACAATGCATTGGGAAGTATAATCTGCATAATCGAAAAACTTCAAATAGTTCAAAGAATTGCTATTCTTACGTGTTGCTCTTGAGCTGGCTTGGAGGTCGAGTGGAAGAGCCCATCGTATGCTGCCAGATTATAATGCACACAAACGCACGTAGACCATGAACACGGGCACATTTTTAAAACAACCCTCAGAAAACGATACTTAACTCACTTTCGACCATCAAGGAATTCGATTCGAGAAGCTTTCGAATATGAACTTCCGTAGACGAAGACTCCTCTGACAAGGTTGACGAGAGGCACGCCTGCAATTCTTTCTTGCCCGCGCGAGCCTCCTGCTTCGCTGTCTGTTTTACGTTTGGATCTGTAGACGCTGAAGAAGAAGAGGCTTGAAGCAGAGATAGCTTATTGGCCGCATTATCTTTACGCGTGTGCTTGGCTGTAGATTTTGGTGCCGGTCCTTTGAGCTTCAAGGGTTTTGCAACCGCTGGAGCTGTTCACAACGATTAAAGTAACGTGAATTAGCCATAAAAAGTCATAGAAATTCGCAGATGCCTAATCGTGCCATAAATTTGAATTCATCGAATCCGCAGTTATACCTTTGGGCGCGCGTTTAGTCTTTGTCATGGTACGCAAATTCCGACAAGTTCCAACAAGAGCAAAGCTTTTCAAAAAGCTCGTGATGAAGGAGAATGAATTTTTTTGCAGTCACGAAAAACTTCTACACTATACAGGGGGGGGACCAAGACTAAGAAGTACGAACTCATCCTGCACTTCACGCAAGCTTCACGAGGGAAATATGAAAGGCAAGAAGAACCAAATCAGATATATGAAAGGCAAGAATCTCTTTTACAGTTGACTTGCAATATAATTATGGCGCGAACTGGAGCACTGCGCGTGCCGTGTCTACGTGTAGGATTGGTATATGTGGCTCGATATTGCAGCGGTCGCCTAATTCATTTTTATAAAATTACAATGCTACACTTCGCGTGGCGACACGACTTGTGTAAGTATCTCTTCCTTTTCAGTAAGTTTCAATTTCCGATACGCTGGTAGATGCTACTAGTTCATAGGTTGCGTG